>Ga0137308_100061_pt1 | contig 182571 bp, 174 predicted proteins | sample Inofrocosms_June_FD_97181 | JGI IMG/M metagenome (GOLD analysis project Ga0137308, IMG submission 97181) | Mouse cecal microbial communities from Vienna, Austria - N-Acetylneuraminic and N-Acetylglucosamine D2O microcosms_June | ecosystem: Host-associated > Mammals > Digestive system > Large... | reverse complement strand
TCTGCGTTCTGGTAATTGTCTCAATACCGGAATTAGCCGTCGGCGTCAGCCTATCGAAGCGTTTTTTCACTGGATTGATGTTAAATCTGCCATTCAGAATGCTTCTCATATTCGTTCTCTGAACGGCTTATTCTTTCACATCTTTGCTGCTCTTGCTTTTATTGCTATTTCTTTATTTTTCTACTATTGATTTACATTGTTAAAGGGGGCTGGCACCGCCGCAGGCGGTGACTGGGGGATTCCGGTTCATCGAAAACTTTCCTGTAAACGGAATCCCCCCGCCGCTTCGCGGCCCTCCCCCCTTTGACAAGGGGGGCATTTTATTATGTACTTATTCCTTCTCCTGCTCCGGCTCCGGGCTCAGCTTCTCCACCAGGGCCCACTCCACCCGGCGGTCGCACAGCTCCTCCACCTGGATGCGCAGGCCCAGGGCCTCCACCACCGGGCGGCTGCCATCCTCGGGGATGACAGACAACTGGGAGAACACCAGGCCCCCCAGGGTGTCGTAATCCCGCTCCTCGTCCTCCGGCAGAGAAAACTCCATGGCCTCGGCCAGTTCCTCCAGGTCGGCGGAGCCGGACACCCGCCAGCGTCCCCCCTCCAGCTGGATAATCTCCTGCTCCTCCTGGGGGTCGAACTCGTCGTAGATGTTGCCCACCAGCTCCTCCAGCAGGTCCTCCAGCGTCACCAGGCCGCTGGTGCCGCCGTACTCGTCCACCACCAGAGCCATGTGGGTCTTCTTGCCCTGCATGTCCCGAAAGAGCACGTCCGCCGCCACCGTCTCGGGGACAAAGTAGGCCGGGCGGAGCAGCTCCTTCAGAGGCAGAGGGGCGCTCTGATGGAAGTTAAGCAGGTAGTCCCGGGTGGACAGGATACCCAGGATATCGTCGGCGTCCTCGCCGTACACCGGGAAGCGGGACAGGCCGGACTGCCGGATGACCTCCAGAATCTCCTCCTCCTCGGCCTCCACCGAGAGGGTGGCCATGTCGGTGCGGTGGACCATCACGTCCCGGGCGGTGGTGTTGTCAAACTCAAAGACGTTTTCGATAAACTCCTTCTCGTTGCTCTGGATGGCACCCGATTCCTCGCCCTCTTCCACCATGGCCCGGATGTTGTCCTCTGACACCTGGTCCTTTCGGTGCAGCAGCGCCAGAATGGGCCGCCACAGCAGCTGCACAACATTTACACATAAACTGACGGAAAACAGTATCAGCCATATATGGCCGTCGTCCACGGGGATGACCTCCTTTTAACTCGCAAAAACTATACTGGTACTTCTGCATCATAGCACATAATCCCAGCCATGACAAGGGGAAATGTGAATTGGGGGGTGCAAAAGCTCCGAAAAGTATGCTATACTCTCTATCGACCGAAAACCCTTTTGGTATGGAGCTGGCGGGCTCCGGGAGAGAGGAGGGGCTTTTTATGCCGCAGCTGTCCAAGCCGGCCAGGGCAAGCCTGACCAACGCGGCCCTTTTTGTCAAGTGGCTGCTGTATTCCTGCCTGATCGGCGTAATCGTGGGCCTGGTGGCGGTTGCCTTCCACTTGGGCATTGAGCTGGCCACCGAGCTGCGGGGGGAGCACCCCGGGATCATCTGGCTGCTTCCCCTGGCCGGGCCGGCCATCGTGCTGCTGTACCGGGTGTGCGGCATGGAAAAGGACCGGGGCACCAACCTGGTGCTGGTAGCCGTGCGGGACGCGGAGCGCCTGAAGCTGCGCACCGCCCCCCTCATCTTCCTGTCCACCATTCTCACTCACCTGGTGGGGGGCTCGGCCGGACGGGAGGGGGCCGCCCTCCAGCTGGGAGCCTCCCTGTCCGCCTGTCTGGGCCGGCTCCTGCGGCTGGATGAAAAGGACAAACGGATTGTGACGATGTGCGGCATGGCCGCCGCCTTCTCCGCCCTGTTCGGCACCCCCATCACCGCCGCCGTCTTTGCCATGGAGGTGGTCACGGTGGGCCGGATGTACTACGCCGCCATGGTGCCCTGCATGCTGTCCTCCTACGCGGCGGCCCTGGTGGCCCACGGCTTCGACCTCCACAACGTCCACGGCTACCCAATTCACGACGCCCTGGGGCTGGAGCCGCTGCCCGTCCTTCAGGTGGCCCTTCTGGGGGTGCTGTGCGCCCTGCTGTCCATCTTCTTCTGCACCGCCATGCACGCCGCCCCCAGGCTCTATGCCAGGTACCTCCCCGACCCCCTGCTCCGAGGGCTGGCGGGGGGCGTTCTGGTGCTGGCCCTCACCCTGCTGGTGGGGGAGCAGACCTACAACGGCGCAGGGGACGGGGTCATCCGCAGCATGCTGGCCGGAGAGACCATCCCGGAGGCCTTTCTGCTGAAAATCCTCTTTACCGCCCTCACCCTGGGGGCGGGCTTCCGGGGGGGCGAGATCGTCCCTGTGCTGTTCACCGGCTGCGCCTTCGGCACCTGGGCGGGGCCCCTGCTGGGCCTGCCCCACGGCTTCTCCGGGGCGCTGGGGATGGCGGCCGTCTTCTGCGGGGCCACCAACTGCCCCCTCAGCTCCATTCTGCTGGCCCTCGAGCTCTTTGGCGGGGAGAGCCTGCCCCTGTACGCCCTGTGCTGCGGGGTGTCCTACATGCTGTCCGGCTACTACGGGCTGTACAGCGAGCAGAAGATCATCTACTCCAAATTCAGCCCGGAGTGGATTGACAAGAAAACCCATTGACCCAGGGGCCGCCCCTGCGCAGCCCACAACAGACAATGTAAAGGAGAATGAATTATGACCACCTTCTATCACTACAACTTCAACGTGCTGGACCTGGACCGCAGCCTGGCCTTCTACCGGGAGGCGCTGAAGCTCTCCCCGGTGCGGGAGACGGAGGCGGACGACGGCTCCTTCAAGCTGGTCTTCCTGGGGGACGAGGCCGGCTCCCCCTTCCAGCTGGAGCTGACCTGGCTCCGGGACCGGAAGGAGCCCTACAACCTGGGGGAGTGCGAGTTCCACCTCGCCTTCCGCACCGACGAATACGACGCCCTCCACGCCAGGCACCAGGCCATGGGCTGCATCTGCTTTGAGAACCCCGCCATGGGCATCTACTTCATCTCCGACCCCGACGGCTACTGGATCGAGATTGTCCCGGAGACGCACTGATGGCCCGGGGCGACCGTAATATGGGGTGGCCCGGCTTCTTCCGGGTGTTCACCGTGCTGTGCGCCATGATGCTGCTGCTGGCCCAGAGCGGACAGCAGCAGGTGGCGGCGGGCTCCGGGGCCTGGCAGGTGCTTTCAGTCTACGAGGGACTCACCTGCTGGGCCGTCCCCGCCCTGTTCATGCTGTGGGGGATGCTCGCTCTGGAGGAGGGCCGCCCCCAGGTATCGGCCAGCCTGCTGGGGCTGGCGCTGCCCACCTTCTGCCTGCTGGCGTTCTGGGGGGCGGTATACGCCGTGGTGTCCCATCTGCTGGGGGGCGGCCTCCTGTCCTGGCGCGGGGTGTGGGCCGCCCTGGTGTCCGCCGCCAAGGGAAACACCTACTTTCACCTGTGGGTGCTCTACCCCCTTATCGGGCTGTATCTGGTCCACCCGGTGCTCCACCGGTTCACCGCCTCGGCCAGTCGGGGGGAGATGCGGTATTTCCTGGGGCTGTGCCTCCTCTTTGCCTCCCTCCTGCCCCTGTGGACCGCCCTGCGCCCCGAGAGCGCCGTCGCCGCCCAGCTGGAGCGGCTGCGGGTCCACCTGGTGCTGGGCTGGGTGGGGTGCTATGTGGGGGGCTGGTATCTGCGGCACTACACCATCAGCCGCCTGGCCGAATACCTTCTGTACATACTGGGTATTCTGGGGCTGGCAGTCACCGTGATGTCCCCTGCCGGCCTGGATCCCGCCCTCCTGCGGCAGTACACCGCCCCCAACGTCACCTTCGCGGCCGCCGCCTTCTGCGCCCTGTTCCGCTATGTGCTGGGCATCAGCGAGGAGCGGTCCCGCCGCCGGGCGGTGAACGAAATCGGGGCCTACGCCTTTGGCATCTACCTGATCTATCCCCTGTGGGCGCTGGTGTTCCAATGGTTCGGGGTCTCCCTGCTGGCTCCCTCCCCGGTGGTGGCCGTTCCCCTGTTCGCGCTGGTGTTCTTCCTCCTCTCCCTCCCCCTCGCCTGGCTGGTCAGCCTGATCCCCGGAGTGGGACCCAAGCTGACCTGAAACGTAAAAAGCCCGGAACCGTTTACGGTTCCGGGCTTTGTCGCTTACAGTGCCTCTTTCAGCGCCTGGGCCATCTGGTCCGGACAGGAGGTAGGTTTTGCGCCGCAGCGGATGCCCTCCATACGCTGGATGGCCTCCTCCACCTTCATCCCCTTGAGCAGGGAGGACAGCCCCTGCAAATTGCCGTCACAGCCTCCCTCCACCTGGATGCTCTGAATCACACCCTCCTCCACTTCAATCTGGAAGTGCCGGGAGCAGGTGCCCCGGGGGGTATACTGAATGGTCATGATGACGCCGCCTTTCTAACAAAATGAACCAGCCTTCGACAGATTGCGACACCCTTCGCCATCCCCCAGGCGGTATAATGGGAATTATAGCAAATTCTGACAAAAAGGGCAACCCTTACTGGGCCGATCTGCGCCGGTTCAGTCGAATACGGTCGGCAATCATGGCAATAAATTCGCTGTTGGTGGGCTTTCCCTTGGCATTGGACACGGTGTAGCCAAAGTATTTTTGCAGGGTCTCCAGGTCGCCCCGGTCCCAAGCCACCTCGATGGCGTGGCGGATGGCCCGCTCCACCCGGCTGGGGGTGGTGTTGAACCGCTTGGCCACCTCGGGGTAGAGCACCTTGGTCACCGCGTTGATCACGTCCATGTCGTTCACCGCGATGATGATGGACTCCCGCAGGTACTGGTAGCCCTTAATGTGGGCGGGCACGCCCACGTCGTGAATGATGGCGGTCACCTGGCTCTCCAGGCTGGTGCTCCGGTCCTCCTCGGGCTCTGCGCCGCTGGGGGTCATCACCTGGCGCAGCCGCTCGGCCACTACCGTAAGCCGGCAGGGCTTGGTAACAAAGAAGTCCGCCCCCTTGGCCGCCGCCGCGTCCACCACGCTGCCCTTGATGTAGCCGGACAGGATCAGCACCCTGGGCCGCTCAGGCAGGCGGGAGATCGCGTCCAGCACATCCATGCCGTCCATGCCGCCGGTAAGCACCATGTCCATGACGACGGCGTCCGGGCGGTCCCGTTGCACAAAGCGCATCAGCTCCGCGCCGTCGCCCGTCTCGCCCACGACCTGAAAATCTGTTTCATCCGACAGTGCCCGGATCAGGTTCTTTCTGAATTCTGTCCCTGTATCGGCCACCACGATTCGTTTCGTGTTTTCCATTCATGATCTTCCTTTCCTAAAAAATCTGTGACGACCGGCAAAAGGTCCCGATTTGCGCATACACGGTGCGTTTCGACCGGTCGCCTACAATTTATCATATTACGGCAGATTTTGCAAGTCATTTTTTCGGATTTTATGGTACTTTTTATCAGCATATTCGACCTTTTTTCTACACAAACAGAACATATTCTAAAAAATGCGGGTCCAAGCTGCCTGCTCGGACCCGCATGCCCTGTCGAAGGGTACTACCGCTTCTCCCCTGTGGCCTGTCGAAGCATGTTGTCGGCCAGAATTCCATAGCCCCGGGTGGGGTCGTTGACCAGCACGTGGGTCACCGCCCCCACCAGGCGCCCGTTCTGGAGAATGGGCGAGCCGCTCATCCCCTGCACAATGCCCCCGGTGGCGGCCAGCAGGGCCGGGTCGGTCACCTCCACCATCATGCTGCGGGTGCCGTCCCCCTCCGGGTACAGATGGGTGATACGGACGGAAAACTCCTCCACCTCATCCCCCCGGATATTGGACCAGATGGTGGCCGGGCCGGTCTCCACCTGGTCCCGGGAGGCCACCTCCACCGGCTCCACCGCGCTGCCCACCATCTCCCTGGGCATCTGCCCAAAAATCCCCAGGTTGGTGTTGGCATACAGGGTCCCCAGGTCCCGGGTCAGGTCAAACTGGCCGTGGAGCTCGCCGGGCGCGCCGCTGGCCCCCTTCTTCACCTCAGACACGCTGGCCGGCATGATGCTGCCCGACTCCAACGGCATAAGCATGGCGGTGTCCACATCGTTGATGCCGTGGCCCAGCGCCCCGAACACGCCGCTGGACGGGTCGTAGAAGGTCATGGTGCCGATGCCGGCCATGGAGTCCCGGAGCCACACCCCCAGCTGATAGACCCCCTGGCTGTTCTCCACCGCCGCCGCTGTCAGCTGGAGCTGCCGCTGGCCCCGCACGGCCTGGATGGTGAGGGGCTCGTCCTCCAACTGCTTCACCAGGGCCTGTACCTCCTCAATGGTGTCCACCTCGCCGCCGTTGATGTGGGTAATCACATCGCCCGCCTTCAGGCCGCAGTCCCGGCCGGGATAGGAGGCCCCTTCCCCGGTCTCCACTGGTGACAGGCCCACCACCAGAACGCCGTCGGAAAACAGCTTGATGCCCACCGCCTTACCCAGCGGAATAACGGTGCGGCCCACCGCGCCAGGGGCCTCCGGAGCCGGCTCCTGCCGGTCAGCCGCCAGCGCCGCCGGAGCAGCGGCCGCCGCCGCCCTTCCCCGGTCTCCAACCAGCGACAGAGACAGGCAGATCACCACCCCCAAGGCGATCAGCCCAAACACCCCCGGGCCTTTTTTCTTTTCTTGTTCCAAAATTCCACCCCCTTGCCGTAAAACAAAAAGCGGACGGACCGTGATCCGTCCGCCCTCTCATTATGGCCGGAGTTTTTAAAATTCAACCGTGGGGAGATATTACAGCTTTTCCTCCCAATCCCCCGGCCGGAAGCCGGTAAGCACAAAGCCGTCGCCCACCAGGATGGGCCGCTTCACCAGCATCCCATCGGAGGCCAGCAGCTCCAGCTGCTCCTCCTCACTCATTCCGGGCAGCCTGTCCTTCAGGCCCAGCTCCCGATATTGGATGCCGGAGGTGTTAAAAAATTTTTTCAGGGGCATGCCGCTGGCCTGCCACCAGGTCCGCAGCTCGTCAGCGGTGGGATTTTCCTCCTTGATGTGCCGCGGGGTATAGTCCGCGCCCTGCTCGTCCAGGAATTTTTTGGCCTTCTGGCAGGTGGTGCATTTGGGGTACCATAAAAACAGCATAGTTCCACACTCCTTTATGTTTTGCCTATCGTACCACATTTTGACAAAACACGCAAGCTATCCCCCAAACTCCTCGGCCAGCATCTTCAGCTCCCCCAGGGTGGACACGGTGATGGTGCTCTCCAGCAGCCGCAGCTGGGCTTTGGCAGGCATGGTGTCCCAGTAGGACAGCAGGACGGCGTCGTGCCCCACCACATCCTGGGGCAGGCGGTAATATTGCTCAAATTGCTCCATAAAGCTCCCCTCCCGGCCACAGTTTGCCCGGGAACGGGGGCAATCATACAAAAGGAGGCTGCCCGAACGGACAGCCTGCCTTACAAAATTCAGTCCTGCTTGTCTTCCTCCACAGCAGCCTCCACGGCGTCGGCCACGGCCTCGGCCGCCTCCTCCACCGTCTCGGCGACGGCTTCGATCTCCGCCTCCACCTCGGGCTCGGGGTCGCCGGGCTGCTTCAGCTCCACGATGCGGTCGTTGTTGGCCTCGATAGCCGCCTTGGAGGCGGTGACCCTCTCACAGGCGGCGGCGAAAGCGCCGTCAGGAGACGCGCCCTGCTCGGCGTAGTAGAGCTTGCCGATCTCGATATAGGCCTTTTTGATGGCGTCTTCCTCTGCCATGTTGGCCATCTTCAGCTTGGCAATCTCCGCCAGCCGCTTGGACTGGGCGACACCGGCCTGGGCCAGATCGGTGGCCTTATCCTTCAGCGTATCAAAGGTATCTTTAAAATCCATTATGCTGCCTCCTTTAAATTACGGTTCCCCGTTTGGTGTCTCTATTCTATCTGATTTTTTGCCGGGACGCAAGAGGCTTTATCTTTATTTAATGAATTTTTCATCCGAGGTACATCAGGCTTTCATATTTTCGACAAAAGGCTCAATACCGGCCAAAATCGCCGGAGCGGCCCTGGGTTACGTCGGAACCAAACTGGTAGTCCTTGCCGGGGAGGATGGCGTTGAGGGCGATGCCGGCAATGGCGGCGATGGCCAGGGAGGTGAGGGTGATGTCGGTGCCCCCCACATGGAAGGTGAGGCCGGAGAACTCGTTGTTAAAGCCCCAGATTTTAAAGCCCAGGCCGCACACCATGATAACGGCGGCAATAATCAGGTTCCGGGAGTTGGTAAAGTCCACCCGGTTCTCCACCACGTTGCGCACGCCGATGGCGGAGATCATGCCGTAGAGGATAAAGGACACACCCCCGATAATGGCGGTGGGGATAGAGTTGATCACCGCCGCAAACTTGGGGGAGAAGGACAGCACCACCGCATAGATAGCGGCCAGCCGGACCACCTTGGGGTCGAAGACCCGGGACAGCTCCAGCACGCCGGTGTTCTCGCCGTAGGTGGTGTTGGCGGGGCCGCCGCACAGGCCGGCCAGGGAGGTGGCAATACCGTCGCCAATGAGGGTGCGGTGGAGGCCCGGGTCCTCAATAAAATTCTCCTCCACGGTGGCGGAGATGGCGGACATGTCGCCGATGTGCTCCATCATGGCGGCCAGAGCGATGGGGGCCATCACCAGAATGGCGGTCAGGTCAAACTTGGCCAGCACAAAGGGCTGGATGCCCACGGCGTTGGCGGCAACCACGCCGGAGAAATCCACCTGCTTTGTCACCAGGGCCACGGCGTAGGGCACCAGAACCCCCAGCAGGATGGGGATAATCTTAATCATGCCTCTGCCCCAGATGTTGGCCGCCACAATCACCGCGATGGACAGAATGGCCAGCCACCAGTTGGTGGAGGCGTTATTGATGGCGCTGGGGGCCAGGGAGAGACCGATGAGGATGATGATGGGCCCGGTGACCACCGGGGGCAGGAAGCTCATTACCTTGTGAACTCCCACCGCCTTGATCAGCCCGGCCAGCAACAGGTAGAGCAGACCGGCCACTACGATACCGCCCAGGGCGTAGGGCAGCTTCTCCTCTCCGGACATGCCGGCGTAGATGCCCGAGTTCAGCTCGGCCACGGCGGCGAAGCCGCCCAGATAGGCGAAGGAGGAACCCAGGAAAGCGGGCACCCGGAACTTGGTGCACACATGGAAAAACAGGGTGCCGATGCCGGCAAAGAACAGGGTGGTCTGGATGGACAGGGGCAGCCCGTAGCCCTGCACCAGGATAGGCACCAGCACGGTGGCCCCAAACATGGCGAACATGTGCTGAAGGCCCAGAATCAGCATCTTGGGCAGGCCCAGCTGCCGGGCGTCGCGGATGGGTTGGTTGTTGTTCATTTCGTTCTCCTTTCTCTCGCGCACAAAAAAAGACGATTCCCACTGAACCGTCAAGCAAAAATAGAAACAGAGGAGCTGCCAAAACTGATGCCAGTATCCTTCCGCATGGCAATCCCTCCTTTTCTATCCGAAGTATTCTACCAGAAACCGCCCAATTCCGCAAGGGGAACCAGGCGGTTTTTTCAGTTTTAGCAGTTTTCACAAATTTTAAGCCGGTTTCCTTCTTTTTCCTGCCCACAGGTCGGCAGCAATAAGGGCGGCGCACCAAAGCAGCAGCAGGGCCAGAATCAGAACGGCGCAGTTGCGGAAGAAGTCCTGGGGCAGAAAGAGGATGATGGGGTCGGTGCGCCAGTCGAAAATCCAGTTGTCCTTTCCCGGAAAAAAGATACTGTGGAAGATGACAAAGGCCCGGTCAAAGTCCAGGGCGGCCAGCCCGCCCACAGCCAGGAAGGAGACGCCCAGCCCCGCCGCCGCCCAGAAGCCGGGGCCTCGGTTCAGCAGACGGCAGGGGCGCAGCTTTTTCACCCTGCAGAACACCAGCGCCGCCGCCAGCAGGACCACCGCCGCCGCAAGTACCCGCAGATCCAGCAGGAACAGCCCCCGCACGTCGGCAAAGTGGTCCGCCCCGGACTGGGAGAAGGCCAGCACCCCGGCGGAAAACTCCTCCCGCCTGCCCAGGCAGAAGTCCATCATCTCATTGTAGGCGGTCTCGATCTCCGCCCGGGAAAGCCCGTACCCCTCCAGCCCCATAGGCCCGATGTGGGCGTAGTAGAAGGACCGGCACAGCAGGGGCACGGCGACAGAGCCCGTCAGCACCACCAGGGCGATCAATACGGAAAGGACAACAGACAGCAGCTTGCTGGTTTTCATGGGTGAAACCTCCTGTATTAGAAAGCGGGCCCGGTATTCCGGACCCGCTTTTTGCTCTGTTGGATGGAACAGGGTGGATTAGGCTTTCTTGTTCTTCTTGAAGAAGATGGTCTGGATGCCCTCCCAGGCCAGGAACAGGGCCAGGACGATGAGCAGGGCACCCAGGATGGCCTGAGCATAGGTACCCCAGTCCACCTTGGCCAACACCTCGGGGTTATCGCTGGTGATCTGGCCGATACGGTTGGTAACAGTCTGGAACAGGGACCAGATGGTCACGATCATCATGAAGACCATGGGGATGTAGAACATCTTGTTGTTCCGGCCGATGTTGCCCAGCCAGGCGCAGACGGTGAGCAGGGCCAGACCGGCCAGCAGCTGGTTGGCGGCGCCGAACAGGGGCCAGATCTTGCTGTAGCCGGTCATGCCCAGGCCCACGCCCAGCACCACGGTGATGGCGGTGGCAACGACGGGGTTGCACAGGGTGGCCTTGATGCCGGTGACGTCCTTATAGGTCTCGCCGGGCTTCAGCCAGAACTCCTGGAACATATACCGGGCCAGACGGGTGGCGGTGTCCAGAGAGGTCAGGCAGAAGGCGGAGACGGTGAGGACCAGCAGGGTGTAGATAACGTCCTTGGTGGCGCCCAGGCCGGGGATGGTGGAAACCATGCCGGACAGGCCGCTGGCGAATACCACGGTGGGGGTGCGGGTGCCGGCCACATAGTCGGCCCACACATAGCCCACAGCGCACAGGGAAATCAGAGCCAGAGCGCACTCAATGAGCATGCCGCCGTAAGCGATGGGCTTGGCGTCCCGCTCGTGGTCCAGCTGCTTGGAGGTGGTGCCGGAGCCCACCAGGGAGTGGAAGCCGGAGATGGCGCCGCAGGCGATGGTGACGAACAGGGCGGGGAACATGGTGCCCAAGCCGGTCATGGGGTCCTTCCACTCAGTGAACATGGGAATCTCCAAAGCGGTGTTCTGGCCCATGATGCCGGCGCCAAGCACACCCACAAAGGCGATAATCATCATGCCGTACAGCAGGAAGGAGGACAGGTAGTCACGGGGCTGGAGCAGGATCCACACCGGGGCCACCGAGGCGATAAGGATGTACACGCCGATGATCCACATCCACACATCACCGCTCAGATAGATGGGGTGGAAGTTCAGGCCGATGACCAGGCACAGCACGATGCCGATGACGCCCACGATGGTGGCCACAGACAGGGGCGCGCCCCGGCGGTAGACACAGAAGCCGAAGATGATGGCCATCACGATAAACAGGATGGACACCATGGCGACAGAGGCGTTGGCCGCGTTCTGGGTGCCGTCGTCGTTAAAGCCCTTAAAGGTACCGGCCACGATGGAGGCAAAGGCCGCCACCACCAGCACCAGGGTCAGGTAAGAGAAGATGATGAACAGCTTCTTGGCCCGCTCGCCGATGTTGGCGGCCACCACCTCGCCCAGGGTCTGGCCCTTGTGGCGGATGGAGGCGAACAGCGCGCCGTAGTCATGGACGGCGCCGAAGAAGATGCCGCCGATGAGAATCCACAGCATACAGGGCAGCCAGCCGAAGACGGCCGCCTGGATGGGGCCGTTAATGGGGCCGGCGCCGGCGATGGAGGAAAAGTGGTGTCCCATCAGGACGGGGGCTTTGGCAGGGACGTAGTCCATGCCATCCTCCAGCTCATGAGCTGGGGTGACCTTGGTGTCGTCCACGCCCCACTGCTTGGCAAGCCAGCCGCCGTAGAAGATATAACCTACGATCAGGATGGCGCAGCCGATCAAAAGTACCAGTACTGCATTCATAAATGTTTTTGCTCCTCTCCTTATTTAGTTTGCAGAGATGATGCGGTCCGTCAGCTGGCGGAGGTCCTTCCCGAAGGCTCTCCCGGCCCGGTTGACGGTGATTTCGCCGGTGGACAGGTCCACGGCGGCTATTCTGAACTCCATCCATCCATGGAGCGATAGCTTAAATTCCCGGCGCTTTTTCAGTTTTTTCAGCTGCGTCAGAGCGTCCGGTTGGGCGCTGTCATACAGCGCCACGGCGGTGAGGTAGGTGTACATGTGCTGGGAGTGGGGCTTTACCCGGGGCTCGCCGTCTTCCAGGGTGCGGCGGAATATCTCCTCCACCCCGGCCGTGTCCAGACGGCCCGCGTCCCACAAATAGAGGTACTCGTGGCTCTCTGCCGCCCACAGCTCCGCCTTCTTCACCAGCACATACTGGCTGTCCCGCATGTGGTAGTCGCACCGGGCCTTCAGGGCGGTGCCGTCGTCGATCTCCTCAATGTCAAAATAGGTGGTGTAAGCCTTTTTCAGCCCTTCCAGAACCCTCTCGCTGCGCTGGGACACGGCCTTCCTCCCTTTCTCCGGGGTCCCCGGAGGGACTTTGTGAATAAATTATGAAGCAGAGCTATCATACCAGATTCCTCCACTTTTTTCAAGAAAATTGTTTGGTGGATGTGAACAAAATATAACCAATTATTCGACGTTTTTTGCACCGTTGTACAACCATATTAAAGTGCCCGCCGTTGACAATCGGGCAGGGATACAGTAAAATAGGGCAGACTTGACCCATTTTTTGATAATAGGTCTGCATCAGGAGGTGGCCAATTTTGAAGATCAGGGATGGCTCCCTTTCAATTTTTTGGGCAAAATACGTCTCCCTGGCCGCCCCCTCCATCTTCCTGCTGGGGGCCATTTACTGCGAGGAGTTATTTTTAAAGCTCTACTGCTTCCGCTCTCTTACGGTAGAGGGCGTTGTTTTCACCTTTCTCTTCACCCTTCCCGTGGCCCTGATGCTGGGCCTGCTTTGCGGGAGCGTATCACCAAAGCGGGGCCGGCTCCTCCTGCCGGCGTGTACCGCCCTGGTCTCCCTGTGGATCGGCACCCAGCTGGTATATTTCCATATGTTCAAGGCCTTCCTCTCCATCTTCTCCCTGACCAAAATGGCCATGGTGGCCCAGTCCTTCGGCGAGACGGCGGTGGGCAATGTGTTGGCCAGCTGGTTCCCCATCACCGTGATGGCTGCCCCCACAGTGCTGGCCTGGGTCTTCCGGGCGGCTGTCATCCCGGACGGCCATGACGCAGGCAGACGCCTGCGTCTGCGCTGGGCGGTCATGGCCGCCGCAATCCAGCTGACCGCCATGGGACTGGTGCTGCTGTGCGGCGGCGGGGTGCTCTCCCTGCGGTATATCTACTACCGGGCCGCCACCCCGGAGCTGGAGGTGCAGAACTTCGGCGTCTGCACTCAGACCCAGCTGGAGGTCTGCCGGCTGCTTTTCGGCATAAAGCCCGACTCCCCTGACGCCTCGGAGGAACCCGCCCCCGACATGGCGCCCCCCGACCTGGAGCCCAGCCGCCCCGACGCCAGCATTGTCCGTCCCGCTCCCGAGCCCATCCCCGGCTACCACACCCTGCCCATCGACTTCGACACCCTCCTGGAAAATGAGGAAGACGAGGGCCTGAAAAACGCCCATCTCTGGTTCTCCCAGCGCCCTCCCACCCCGGAAAACCTGTGGACGGGCTACTTCGAGGGGAAAAATCTCATCTGGATCGTGGCGGAGGGCTTCTCCACCCTGGCCATGGACCCCCAGCGCACCCCCGCCCTGTGGAAGCTGTCCCACCAGGGGTTTGTCTTCGACCACTTCTACACCCCCCTATGGGGGCTGTCCACCTCCGACGGGGAGTATGTCACCACCACCGGCCTGATCCCAAAATCCGGGGTGTGGAGCTACTCCCTGTCCTCCGAGAACTACATGCCCTTCGCCCTGGGCAGCCAGTTCCGCAAAGAGGGCTATTCCACCTTCGCCTTCCACAACTACCTTTATAATTACTACGACCGGGACAAATCCCATCCCAACATGGGTTATGACTACTACGCTCTGGGCCAGGGGCTGGAACTGGAGGAGACCTGGCCCCTGTCCGACCTGGAGATGATGGAGAAGATCGTCCCCATGTTCATCAACGAGGAGAAATTTTCCGTCTACTGTCTCACCGTCAGCGGCCACCTCACTTACACCCTGGACACCAACGCCATGTCCGTCCGCCACTGGGACGCGGTGGCCAACCTGCCCTACAGCGAGGAGGTGCGGTGCTACCTGGCCTGCCAGATGGAGCTGGAGCTGGCCATGGAGAGCCTGCTGGGCCAGCTGGAGGCGGCGGGCAGGCTGGACGACACAGTGATCGTCCTGTCCGCCGACCACTACCCCTACGGCCTCACCGACGAGCAGTACAGCGAGCTGCTGGGCCATGAGGTGGACCCGGTATTTGAGATTTTTCAGAACACCCTCATCCTCTGGAGCGGCGATATGGAAGGCACCGCCGTCCATGTGGATAAATACTGCTCCAGCCTGGACGTGATGCCCACCCTGTCCAACCTGTTCGGCCTGGACTACGACTCCCGGCTCATCATCGGCTCCGACATCCTGTCTGCGGAAGACCCCCTGGTCATCTTCGCCAACTACAGCTTTATCAACGGCGAGGGGTATTACAACTCCGTCCTGGACCAGTTCACCCGCTGGGACGGCGCCGCTCCCGACCTGGAGGAGGTGGCCGGAATGGTGGCCGAGGTACAGAACCGGGTGGCCTACTCGGCCACCATTCTGGACACCGACTACTACCGCCTGATCCTGGACGGCCCGCCCAAGGACCCGAAACCGTAAAAAACAGCGCCGGGAAGCTCCCGGCGCTGTTAACCGTTACAGGACGGGGCCTCTGTGTCTCCTCACTGGGCTTTTGCAAAAGGCCCCTGTAAATCTTTGCAGTTCTTTATAATCCGATAGACCTCCTGTCCACTTTTCCGTCCAAACCGCCGGAGAGAGTCTAAGTAAATTACTTTTGGCGTGGTCCCGCCCTTTAAAATATCCTGGATATCCTGAAGCCGGTCACAAAACTCGGTGTTTTGAAACGCAGCCAGCAGTGCGCGCTGAATCCGCTGTTTTTCCTGATAGGCGGCAGTAAACTGTCCAACATCCACGGTCTTCCGATAGGAACGAATCAAATTGGCCCGTTCACTGTTTTCGTTTGCCGCAAGGATGCCATGTTCAATGCTTTCACTCAGCGCCACCCGGTGTTTTGTGCCGGAGCGGTCCTGCCAGTACTCCCGGACCGCCTGAAAGCCGCCGTCATTGCTGACGATTACCAAATTTTGGCATCGCTCGGCGCCAAATAACGCCCCAGCCTTGCTGGCAATATAGAAATCCAGGCCGTTTTTCCTCTTTTTCAGCAGCTTGCAGCTTTCAAAGCCGCAGCCGGCAAGTTGAATATTGTTTAAATGGCGCTGCTCAATGGTAGGAGCCGCATCACTATAAAAAAGAATCACGCAATCCGAGGGGAGGAGAAACTCCGTCCCTCGCATTCCCAAATTCCTGACATTTTCAAAATCCACTAAAAAATACATAAATCCGTTCTCCTTTTGAGGGTATGGCAAGGCTTTCTGATGCTTCGGCTGGCCTGCCCCACTCCTTTTGCTGCAGTGATTGTATTTCACCCTCCTAAATCCGTTTAGTTTCCTTTATAGCACAGAATCCGGTCTGTATCAAGGAAAATTTGATACGGAAGGGAGGAAACACTCTCCAGCCCGGATATCTGCGGAGAATCCGGAAAACATCTTCCCCACAAATTTTTTTAAAAAACCACTTAACTTACGGAAAAAGAAGCCGATATAGGAAATGTACACCGGGAAACCGGTGCTGTCCACCCGACCGACCGGAAGGGCCCCCGGGGAGTTGGATGGGTCTCGCGCAGGCTCCGCATGGATAGCGGGGTCACGGGGAAAAAGGATTTTCCCCTACTATTTTAAGGAGGAATTTTTTTATGCGTATTCAGCACAATATTATGGCTATGAGTGCCTACCGCAACTACAACACCAACACCTCCGCTGTTGCCAAGAACCTGGAGAAGCTGTCTTCCGGCTACAAGATCAACCGCGCCGGTGACGACGCCGCCGGTCTGGCCATCAGCGAGAAGATGCGTGCTCAGATCACCGGCCTCAACGCCGCCCAGAAGAACGTCAAGGACGGTATCTCTCTGGTGAAGACCGCTGAGGGCGCCATGCAGGAGATTCAGGACATGCTCAACCGCATGGACTACCTGGCCACCCAGTCCGCCAACGGCACCTACGACAACGAGGTTGACCGTGCCGCTCTCCAGAAGGAGGTTGACCAGCTCCGCACCGAAATTAACCGCATCGCCGACAGCGCCAACTTCAACGGCATCAAGCTGCTGGACGGCTCTCTGGACGGCTCTGCCAAGGCCGCTGTGGCTGGCAAGGTTTCTGAGATCGACATTGCCAAGGTCGGCAGCCAGTTGGGCGTTGACACCATCCTGCATCAGGAGGGCTCCGGCAACGGCGAGGCCACTACCTTCAAGGTAGACTTGGCTGACTTCCAGTTTGCCGCCAATGACGGTGAAACTATGACCGTCAAGGTGGGCGACAACACCTTCGAGCTTACCGCTGATAATACTGCTCAGGGCCCCCTCACCGGTGAGGACATTGTGGCTGCCATTACTGGCGAGGGTACTGCCCCGACTGGTGTCACTGTCAAGCTGAACGGCACCGCTTATACCGCTGGCAGCGATGTTGCGTTCGGCGGTCAGGATTTTGAGATCAGTGCCGAGGGCAATAAGCTGGTCTTTACGCAGAAAGCTGCCCCCACCACCGAGGCTGAGGAAGTCGACGGCAAGATGGACGTGGTAATCTCTGGCGCTACCACTGCCAACAATGGCACCGTTGGCGGAACTGCTGCCCAAGTTACCTTGGCTTCCGATGGTGCCAACAAAGCGGACATCACTGTTGTAGATGATGCTTTCACCGCTGCTGCTAAGGCTGCAGGTGCCACTGATGGCGATATTACAGTTAAGGCAAATGGTAACAATCTTGAGCTGCTTGCTAATGGTGTAGTAGTTGGCACTGCTGCAGCGCCTACTTTCCCACTTAGCGCAAATGCCACAGTTGACTTCAAGGATGCCGATGGCAACACGATTGGTAACATGGCATTGACCGCAGGCGGTACTGCTGATATTGTGGCAACCGACTTTGCTACTGCCCTTGACAGCGGCCTCGACTATGCGGCTCCTGCTGATGGCAACGGCTTTACCACTGGCGGCGACTTCAACGTCCAGACCATCGAGGTCACCAACGGCACCGCCGAGAAGCGCGACCGTCTGGCCAGCACTGTGGTGAAGCTGACTGAGGACATGTTCCAGGACGGCGCTGAAATCACCATCGCCGACAAGACCATCAAGGTCTCCGCCGATGCGGCCGACAAGGACGACCCCACCAAGGTTTATATTGGCGACATGGTGGGCGACGGCAAGACACTGGACCTGAAGGTCCTGTCCGAGCGCCTGTCCCAGGCCGCCGCCGGCAACAACGCTTGGACCGTCAGCGCCATTGCTGGTAAACCCGGCATCACCCTGATGGAGAAGACCAACGCCGACGGCACCAGCGCCGCCGACCCCGCGTGGGATTTGACCACCGAGAAGGGCATCAAGGAAACTCTGAGCTTCAAGTCCGCCGACAAGGCTGCTGTGGCCGCGGATGACAGCAAGTCCCTGACCCTCCAGATTGGCGACACCAGCGAGAGCTTCAACCAGATGAAGGTCTCCGTGGGCGATATGCACGTGGATGCCATGGGCACCGGCAAGTATATTGACGAGAACGGCAATGAGGTTCAGGTCACTAAGACCATTGCCGACATTGATATCAGCAACCAGCAGGGCGCTGCCGAGGCGATCAATGTCATCAAGAACGCTATCAACTATGTGTCCGGCGTCCGTGGCGACCTGGGCGCTGTCCAGAACCGTCTGGAGCACACCGCCAACAACCTGTCCGTGATGGCCGAGAACATCCAGGACGCCGAGTCCACCATCCGCGACACCGACATCGCCGAGGAAATGATGTCCTACACCAAGAACAACATCCTGGTGCAGTCTGCCCAGGCCATGCTGGCCCAGGCCAACCAGGTTCCTCAGGGCGTTCTCCAGCTGCTGGGCTAATCCAGAAGCCATTTCCGCACAATACGCACAAAAGGCCCGCCCCACATGGGGCGGGCCTTTCGGTTATTTGGGACGGCGGTTGATAAGCGGATTTTTAAGCCCCAGCTTTCCGCCGCTCTTGGCGGGCGGCTCCGTCGGCCGGACGGACAGGGCCTCCTTGACCCGCAGCTTCTCCTCCACATCCTCCGCCCGCTGCTGGTGGCGCATGGTGCGGAAGACGTTTTCCAGCGGCTTCTGAGAGGCCTCCACCGCCTTGAGCATCTTGGGGGACAAAATGCTCCCGGCCCGGAGGGAGAGGGCGCGGTAGACCATCTTCGAGATGTTGTGCTCATTCTCATACCGGTCGGCCAAATCGCTGCACATCATCGCGGTGTGCACCAGCTGGGCGGACAGGGGGATTTCATCCCGGGACAGCGCCGTGGGGAAGCCCGAGCCGTCGTAATTCTTGTGGTGGAACATGGCCACCTCGGCGCAGTAGCTCAGCAGCGGCTCCCACTCCGGGGGGCCCTCCTTGAAGAACTCGCTCCCCAGCTTGGTGTGCTGGTAAAACAGCGACCGCTCCGGCTCCGGCTGCTCCGCCCCGCCCCAGATGATGTCATCCGGCAGGGCCAGCTGCCCCACCTCGGCAAAGCCGGAGGCCATGCTGATCAGCTTGGCATCGTAGGGGGTCAGCCCGGACTCGGGATACAGCTCGCAATAGGCGTTGGCCAGGGCGCTGGTAATCACCCGCAGCCGCTGGACGTAGCTGGAGAAGGTAATGTCGTGATTCTGGCAGAAGCTGAGGAATTTCCGCTGCCAGCGCTGGGTCAGCAGCTCGGCCTGGGCCAGGGAAATCTTGCCCTCGGGGGCGTCGGCGTCCTGCTCCTCCTCGGTGCCCCAGTGCTGCTCGATGATGGACCGGATGCGCTCCTGCGTGGCAATCGGGGCCAGGGGCTTGACCAGGAAGTCCGCAGCCCCGATCTCCACGCCCCGGTAGACCCACTGGGGCTCCGGCTCCGCGGTGAGCAGGATGACAGGAATACGGGAACAGCCCTCCAGCTTGTGGATGCGCTCCAGCACCGAGAAGCCGCTGGGCCCCCGCTGCAAGCAGATATCCAGCACCACCACGGCCAGGTCCGACACATTCTTGCGCACCTGGTCCAGCCCCTCATAGGCGGTAGCGGCGCGGAGGACACGGTAATTCTTTTTGAAAATTTCGTTAAAAATCGCACGGTCCAGCTCGGAATCGTCAATAATCAGAAGGGACTTTCGCATGTCTCACTTCCTCCTCACTCTAATTTTTCAACATCGTCGCCGGCATGCTCGATCTCCTCGATTTCCACCAGAGCAGAGGCAAATTTTTCACCCGAGGCCTCAATCTCCTCCAGCAGACCTTCCAGCTTGGTAATATTGCGGAACTGGCTGGCTCTGAACTCGGTCAGGCCGGCCTGGGCGGCGTCGGCAATCTCGGTAATGCCCAGATTGACGGCAAAGCCCTTCAGGTTGTGAAGATGAAAATGGAAGGATTCGGCGTCCTGCTGGGCCAGGGCCTCCCGAATGGTTGCCAGGTGCAGCTCCTCCGGCAGACGCTTGATGAATTCCAGATAGAGATCGTCGTTGCCCATAAGCCGGTCCACCGCGTTATCCACGTCCACATCGTTATTCCGCAGGACATTCAGACAGCTTTGCATCTCATCCATATATAAGTCGTTCCTTTCTTGGCCAATTTTTACGCTGCCGCCCCCTCTCAGGCAGGCATAAGCAGAGTGCCGCTATTATATCACAGTTTATCAGACCGGGCTAGGGGAATTTTCCTTTTTTTATGTGATTTTTCTTGGATATTTCAGGGGACAGGCCCCCTTCCGCCCATCCAATAGCCACAAGTGTATAAATATACAGTATATAGATGGTATTATACATTTTTGTGAAAAATATACGGAAGTTATGGGGCGGTGACTGTATACTCATTCAAAAACCACACTTGCATTTTCCGGCGATCCGTGATAGACTTGTCCCCATAGAATTCGGAGGAGGGCCAGAGCGCCCCTATCCGGGAATTTTGGAGGAATATTTATCATGGCAGACGTAAAAAAAGTAGTGCTGGCGTACTCCGGCGGCTTGGATACATCCATCATCATCCCCTGGCTGAAGGAGAACTACAACAACCCTGAGATCATCGCTGTCTCCGGCGACGTGGGCCAGGGCACCGAGCTGGACGGCCTGGAGGAGAAGGCCATCAAAACCGGCGCCTCCAAGCTCTACGTGGAGGACCTCACCGACGAGATGGTGGACGAGGTGATCATCCCCTCCATGATGATGGGGGCCAAGTATGAGGACTATCTGCTGGGCACCGCCTTCGCCCGGCCCATCATTGCCCGGCGGCTGGTGGAGATCGCCAAGAAGGAGGGGGCCGATGCCATCTGCCACGGCTGCACCGGCAAGGGCAACGACCAGGTCCGGTTTGAGCTGGCTATCAAGCGCTTCGCCCCTGAGATGAAGATCATCGCCCCCTGGCGGGAGTGGGATATCAAGGGCCGGGACGAGGAGATCGACTACGCCGAGGCCCACAACGTCCCCCTGAAGATCAGCCGGGAGACCAACTACTCCAAGGACAAGAACCTGTGGCACCTGTCCCACGAGGGCCTGGACCTGGAGGACCCCGCCAACGAGCCCCAGTATGACAAGCCCGGCTTTTTGGAGATGGGTGTCTCCCCCGCTATGGCCCCCGACGTCCCCACCTATGTTACCCTGGACTTTGAAAAGGGCTGGCCTGTGGCCATCGACGGGGAGAAGATGAAGGCCAGCGATATCATCCGTAAGCTCAACGACCTGGGCGGCAAGAACGGCATCGGTCTCCTTGATATCGTGGAGAACCGGCTGGTGGGCATGAAGGACCGGGGCGTGTATGAGACCCCCGGCGGCACCATCCTCTACCGGGCTCACGAGGTTCTGGAGATGATTACCCTGGACAAGGACACCAAGCACATGAAGACCAAGCTGGCGGTGGACTTCGCCGACCTGGTTTACAACGGTAAGTGGTTCACCCCCCTGCGGGAGGCGCTCACCGCCTTTGCTGTGGACACCCAGAAGCATGTCACCGGCGCCGTGAAGCTGAAGCTCTACAAGGGGAACATTATTACCTCCTCGGTCACCTCCCCTGAGAGCCTGTACTCCGAGAATCTGGTGACCTTCGAGGAGAGCGACTACGACCAGATGGACTCCCAGGGCTTCATCAACCTGTGGGGCCTGCCCGACAAGGTTCAGGCGCTGCGGGAGCAGGGAAAGCTATAAAACCTTCGTTCCCCGCAGGGCCGCAAGGCTCCTTTTGAAAGGAGCTGTCAGCCGCAGGCTGACTGAGGATTGTATTTTGCGCAGCAAAATGTATGAAATAAACCCAGGGCTGCAAACCCGTGTTTGCTTCGCACATTTCGCCTGCGGCGAAATACAATCCTCCGCCCCAGTTTGCGAACTGGGGCACCTCCTTTCAAAAGGAGGCTTGTCCCTGCGGGGGGACGAGGGAATTTCAATAAGGAGCGATTACTATGAAACTCTGGGCCGGACGGTTCCAAAAGGAAACCGACACCCTTGTCAACGACTTTAACTCCTCCATCGGCTTCGATGCCCGGCTGTACAAGCAGGACATCACCGGCTCCATCGCCCACGCCGAGATGCTGGGCAAAACCGGCATCATTGAGGCCCACGAGGCCGAGACCATTGTAGACGGCCTGAAGGCCATTCTGGCCAACATTGAGGCCGGCGGCGTGGAGTTCACCCTGGAGAACGAGGACATCCACATGAACATTGAGGCCGAGCTCACCCGACGGGTGGGGGAGGCCGGCAAGCGGCTGCACACCGCCCGGAGCCGCAACGACCAGGTGGCGGTGGACACCCGGCTGTATGTGAAGGAGGAGATTCCCGTCCTCATCGGCCAGGTGCTGGCGCTGGAGGAGGTGCTGGTGAAGAAGGCCAGGGCCAACCTGGACACCGTCATGCCCGGCTACACCCACCTCCAGCGGGCCCAGCCCACCACCTTCGCCCACTACATGATGGCCTACGCCAACATGTTCAAGCGGGATGTCACCCGGCTGGAGGACTGCCTGGAACGGCTGGACGAGTGCCCCCTGGGGGCTGGCGCTCTGGCCACCTCCACCTACCCGGTGGACCGGTTTGCCACCGCCGCCTCCCTGGGCTTCGCCAAGCCCACCGACAACTCCATGGACTCGGTGTCCGACCGGGACTACGCCATCGAGCTGCTGTCCGCCCTGTCCATTTTGATGATGCACCTGTCCCGGTTCTCCGAGGAGATCATCCTGTGGTGCTCCTGGGAGTTCAAATACGTGGACCTGGACGACGCCTACTCCACCGGCTCGTCCATCATGCCCCAGAAGAAAAACCCCGACGTGGCCGAGCTGGTCCGGGGCAAGACGGGCCGGGTGTACGGCAATCTGATAACCCTGCTCACCGTGATGAAGGCCCTCCCCCTGGCCTACAACAAGGACATGCAGGAGGACAAGGAGGCCCTGTTCGACGCCATCGACACGGTGGAGCTGTGCCTGCCCGTCTTCGCCGCCATGGTGGACACCCTCACCGTCCGGCCCAAGGACATGGCAAAGGCGGCGGCCGGAGGCTTTATCAACGCCACCGACTGCGCCGACTACCTGGTGAAGAAGGGCCTGCCCTTCCGGGAGGCCTACATGATCGTGGGCCGGCTGGTCAACCTGTGCATCAAAACCGGCGACACCCTGGACACCCTCACCCTCCGGGACTTCCGGGCCATCTCCGGCCTGTTCGACGCCGATGTCTACCAGGCCCTGGCCCTGAAAACCTGCGTCAACGGCCGCAAGGTCTACGGCGGCCCGGCCAGGGAGAGCGTAGAGAAGCAGATTTCCCTCATTGAGGAGTTTGTGGCGGCAAGAAGGTAAAAGCCTCCCTCTCCGAGGGAGGTGGCACGGCGAAGCCGTGACGGAGGGAGTCCGCCGTCGGAAAACTCCCTCAGTCAGCCCTGCGGGCTGACAGCTCCCTCAGAGAGGGAGCCTTTAGGAAGGAGAAACAAAAATGTTCAATGAGATTACCGGCGGCGTGTGCGCCGCCCAGGGCTTTAAGGCCGGAGGCATCCACTGCGGCGTGAAGGCCAGCAGCAGCCCGGACAAGAACGACCTGGCCATGATCCTCTCTGACCGGGAGTGTACCGCCGCCGGGGTGTATACACTGAACCGGGTAAAGGCCGCCCCCATCTACGTGACCATGGACCACCTGGAGGACGGCACCGCCTGGGGCATCGTGGCCAACAGCGGCAACGCCAACGCCTGCTGTCCCGGCAGCCACGAGAACGCCGAGGCCATGTGCGCCGCCGCGGCCGCCGCTACAGGCCGGGAAGCGGGGGACTTTGCCGTCTGCTCCACCGGCGTCATCGGCCAGACCATCAACATCGGCGCCATCAAGCTCGGCATGCCAAAGCTGGCCGCCGACCTGCGAGAGGACGGCTCCGACCGCGCCGCCGCCGCCATTATGACCACCGATACAGTGAAAAAGGAGATCGCCCTCTCCTTCGACGTGGGCGGGAAAACGGTCAAGCTGGGGGCCATCGCCAAGGGCTCCGGCATGATTCACCCCAACATGGGCACCATGCTGTGCTTCATCACCACCGACTGCGCCATCACCCAGGAGCTGCTGGAGGACGCCCTGCGGGAGGTGTCCGCCAAGACCTTCAACCGGGTCACGGTGGACGGCGACACCTCTACCAACGACACCTGTGTCGTGCTGGCCAACGGCGCGGCGGGCAACCCTCTCGTCGAGTGGAAGGACAGCGGCTATGAGACCTTCAAGTCCGCTCTGGAGCACGCCTGCCGCTATCTGGCCCGGGCCATCGCCGGCGACGGCGAGGGGGCCGGCCGGCTGGTCACATGCAAAATGACCGGGGCCCGCAGCGAGGAGAACGCCGAGCGGCTGGCCAAGGCGGTGGTGGGTTCCTCCCTGGTGAAGGCCGCCATGTGCGGGGCGGATGCCAACTGGGGCCGGGTGCTGGCCGCCATGGGCTACTCCAAGGCCCCCTTCCGCCCGGAGCACGTGGATATCTCCTTCTCCTCCGCCGCCGGTGAGATTATGGTGTGCGGCCAGGGGGACGGCCTGCCCTTTGACGAGGCCAGGGCCAAGGAGATCCTGTCCCAGAAGGAGGTCGTCATTGCGGTGGACCTCCACGAGGGGGAGGACGAGGCCGAGTGCTGGGGCTGCGACCTCACCGCTGAGTACGTCCACATCAACGGGGATTACCGGTCGTAATGAGAATGGCAGGGCGCGACGACCCCGGCGCGCCGCATTTCTCAGTGCGTATCAATCCAGAGGCGGGCCGAGGTCGTCCCGCCCTACAAACAGATTCAATAGGAGGGAACGAAATGTCCTTCAACGAGCTGGACCGGGCCCAAATTCTGGCGGAGGCCCTGCCCTACATTCAAAAATTCACCGGCAAGACCATTGTGGTCCGCTACGACAGCGGCGCGGTCCACGGCGAGACGGTGGAGACCGTTATCTCCGATATCATCCTGCTGTCCCTGGTGGGCATCCGGGTTGTGGTGGTCCACGGCGGCACGCCGGAGATCAATGACATGCTCACCCTGCTGGGCAGGGAGTCCAAATTTATCGACGGCCTGCGGTACACCGACGGCCCCACCATGGCGGTGGTCCAGCAGGTGCTGTGCGGCCAGGTGAACAAGGACCTGGTGGCCACCCTGAACCGCCTGGGCGGCAAGGCCGTGGGCCTGTGCGGCCTGGACGGCGGCCTGTTCCAGGCCAGGGTGCTGGACGAAAAGTACGGCCTGGTGGGGGATATCACCAAGGTGGACGCCGCCATGGCTTCCTCCGCCCTGAGCAGCGGCTACATCCCCGTGGTGGCCCCTGTAGCCCAGGGGACGGACCGGCCCACCTCCTACAACGTGGACGCCGACACCGCCGCCGCCAAACTGGCCGTGGCCCTGGAGGCGGAGAAGCTGGTCCTCCTCACTGACGTGCGGGGCCTGCTCCGCGACCCGGCGGACGAGGCCACCCTGATCCCCGAGCTTCAGCTGTCCTCCGTCCCCGCCCTGGTGCGGGAGGGGGTTATCGCCGGGGAGATGGTCCACAAGGTGGACTGCTGTGTCAACGCCGTCCGCTCCGGCGTGGGCTCCGCCGTCATTCTGGACGGCCGGGTGTCCCACTCCCTGCTCACCGAGCTGCTCACCGACGCCGGCGTGGGCACTATGCTCACCAACTAAGGAGGGCCTTATGAAAAACGACCTGTTAAAGCTGCTGGACCTGTCCGGGGAGGATATCATCACCATTCTGAACACAGCGGACCAGCTGAAGTATGAGACCAAGCACAACATCCACAAGGACTACCTCAAGGGCAAGACCCTGGCCATGATCTTTGAGAAGAACTCCACCCGCACCCGCGTCTCCTTCGAGACGGGCATGTACCAGCTGGGGGGACACGCCCTGTTCCTCTCCGGCAAGGAGAGTCAGATCGGCCGGGGGGAGCCCATTGAGGACACCGCCCGGGTGCTGGACCGGTACTGCGACGGCATTATGATCCGCACCTTCGCCCAGGAGGAGGTGGAGCGGCTGGCCCAGTACACCCAGATTCCCGTGATTAACGGCCTGACCGACTTCTGCCACCCCTGCCAGGTGCTGGCCGACCTGCTCACCATCCGGGAGCACAAGGCGGTGCTGAAGGGGCTGAAGATGTGTTACATCGGCGACGGCAACAACATGGCCAACTCCCTCATTGTGGGCGGCCTGAAGGTGGGGATGGAGGTGTCGGTGGCCTGTCCCGAGGGCTACGACCCCGACCCCCAGGTGCTGGACTTCGCCCGCAGCGACCCCGCCCATAAGTTCTCCCTGTTCCGCACCCCCAAGGAGGCCGCCGTGGGGGCCGACGTGATGATTACCGACGTGTGGGCCTCCATGGGCCAGGAGGAGGAGAAGGCCGTCCGGGTGAAGGCCTTCCAGGGCTACCAGATCAACGATGAACTGATGGCCCTGACCAATGAGGGCTGCATGGTGCAGCACTGCCTCCCCGCCCACCGGGGAGAGGAGATCACCGCCGAGGTCTTCGAGGCCCACGCGGACGAAATCTTTGACGAGGCGGAAAACCGCCTCCACGCCCAGAAGGCGGTTATGTACCTGCTGATGAAGGAAAAGGACCAGTAAAAAGACCGGCCCCCTGACACGAAACCCGTGTCAGGGGGCTTATTGCATCTATCAGCCAAGGCGCAGGTCCAGATCCAGGTCCACATCCCCCTTGATGCCGGCCACCTGGCCGGTGTGGGTGTACTGCCACAGGTCGAAGCAGTAGTAGAAATCCGGTTTGGTGTCGTACTCCGCCAGCCAGAGGACAGAGTCGGTCAGCTCCCGCAGGTCGTAGCGGAGATAGCCCAGGCTCTGGTTGAAGTAGACCGCCGGGGTATACCCCGCCGCCTCGATCTTCGCGCAGAAGGCGGCGGCGCACTGGGTCAGAACATCGTTGTCCAGTCCGTCAGTACGGGCATCGTTTCCTGGAGAGATAGGCTCCCAGTCGAAGGCAATGGGGTAGGTGATATTGTACCCCTCGATGGCGCTGAGGATGTAGTCGGCCTCCTCCTCCGCCTCCTGGGGGGTGATGGCCTGGGAGAAGAAGTAAACCCCCACGTCCAGGCCGGCGTCCAGCGCCCCCCGGAGGTTGGTCTGGAAGGTCTGGTCAGGGAACAGTCCCCCCTCGGTGTAGCCCCGGTAGCCCAGGCGGAGGATGGCGAAGTCGATGCCATCGTCGGCCACCGCCTCCCAGTCGATCTCCTGCTGGTAGGTGGACACATCCACCCCCGTTTTCGCCTGAATACCGTCCCGCTCGTAGGTAACACGGCCCTTCTCGTCCAGCGAGAAGCCGGCCCGGTCATAGGGGTTCAGGGGCATCCCCTCCAGCGGGGTCATGATTCGGTCGCCAAAACGGAAGGTGACGGGCTCCTCCTCCGACACATCGGGGGGCTCCTCCGGCTCAGGCTCCGGTTTCAGGGTGAGGAAAAGGGCTGCCCCGGCCAGAATCAGGGCCAGCACTGAGACAGCCAGGGTCAGCCTGCTCAGCCCGTTCCCGCCTGAGCGGCCGGAGGGCTGCTGCCGTCTCTGGGGCGGCGGGGCTTGGCGGACAGGACGGGGCGGCTCCTGAGACGGCTGATACTCCGTCTCAATCACCGGCTGCTCCTCCTCCAGGGTGTCCCATTCTGGCGGGTATTGGCTCATAACAATTCCCCCGTTTCGACATTTTCTCTATTTTACCATATCGGCCGGAGAATGGCAACACATAAGTAGGGGTCGGCATTCCTGCCGGCCCCTCATATCATTTCCCCGCAGGCCTCCAGGGCCTGCCATTATCCGATCACCTGCCGGGCCACGTCCACGCTCTCCTTGGCGTCCTTGGCGTAGAAGTCGGCGCCGATTTTTTTGGCGTAATCCGCCGTGAGCACCGCGCCTCCCACCATCACCTTACAGGCAACCTGCTCCGCGCGCAGCAGGCGGATGGTCTCCTCCATGCTGCCCAGGGTGGTGGTCATCAGGGCGGACAGCCCCACCAGGGGGGCTGCGTGCCTTTTGGCGGCCTCCACCACGGCGGCGGGCTCCACATCCTTGCCCAGGTCGATTACCGGGTAGCCGTAGTTCTCCAGCAGCACCTTGACAATGTTCTTGCCGATATCGTGGATATCCCCCTTCACGGTGGCCAGCACGATGGGGGCCTTGGGGGCACTCTCCCCACCGGGCCGGGCGGACAGCTGCTCCCGGATGACCTCAAAGGCGGCCTGAGCCGCCCCGGCTGCCTGAATAAGCTGGGGCAGAAAGACCTTTCCCGCCTCGAAATCCGCCCCCACCCGGTCCAAAGCGGGAATGAGGATGCCGTCCACCACCGCCATGGGGTCCTCCGTCTCCAGCAGGCGGCGGGCGGCAGGGCCCGCCTCACCCTTCAGGCCGGCAATGACAATCTGCTCCAGGGTCCGCTCCCCGGCGGGGGCGGCAGACGGGGCTTGCCCTGCTCCGGCGATAATGGAGGTGGACACCGCCGCGTTGGCGTAGGCGGCGATGTAGTCCCGGGCGTCGGTGTCAATGTTCATCAGCAGGTGGTAGCAACGGACGGCGGCCATCATGGCCTCCAGATTGGGGTTGATAATGGGCAGGTCCAGCCCCTTTGTCATGGCCATGGTGAGGAAGTTCTGGTTGACCAGGGGCCGGGCGGGCAGGCCAAAGGAGATGTTGGACACCCCCAGCACCGTTTTCAGCCCCAGCTCCTTCTTCACCCGGGCCAGGGCCTCCAGGGTCTGGGAGGCCGCCGCCTGCTCCGCCGACACGGTAAGGGTAAGGCAGTCGATGTACACGTCCTCCCGGCGGATGCCGTAGTTCAGGGCCCGGTTCAGGATGCGGCCGGCGATATCCAACCGGTCCAGGGCGGTTTTGGGGATACCGTTTTTGTCCAGGGTAAGGCCCACCACCGCCGCGCCGTACTTCTTCACCAGAGGCAGGATGGCGTCCAGTACCTCCTCGTCCCCGTTTACCGAGTTGACAATGGCCTTGCCGCAGTACACCCGCAGGGCCTTCTCCAGCACCTCAGGACGGGTGGAGTCCAGCTGGAGGGGCGCGTCGGTCACCCCCTGGAGGGCCTTGACCACCTTCACCATCATGGCCGCCTCGTCGATCTCGGGCAGGCCCACGTTCACGTCCAGAATGTCCGCCCCGGCCTGGGTCTGCTCCAGAGCCTGACCCAGCATGTAGTCTACGTCGTCCCGGAGAAGGGCCTCCTTCATCCGCTTTTTACCGGTAGGGTTGATGCGTTCGCCGATGACCCGCACCCGGTCGATGGGCACCACCTGTACCGGGCTGCACACTGCGGCAGGGACGGAGCGCGAAACCTCCCGGATGGTTTTTCCCTCCAGAGCCCTGCACAGCTTGGCGATGTACTCCGGGGTGGTGCCGCAGCAGCCGCCGTAGAGCTTGACCCCCAGGTCTGTCAGCTCGGCCATGGCGGCGGCAAACTCGTCCGCCGTAATGTCGTACCCCGCTCCGCCCGGGTCGGGCAGGCCGGCGTTGGGCTTCACCGAGATGGGCAGGGTGGTCCAGCGGGCCAGCTCCTCCACCAGGGCGGGCATCTCCCGGGGACCCAGGGAGCAGTTGATGCCGATGGCGTCCGCACCCATGCCCTCCAGAGTGAGGGCCGCACTGGCGGGAGAGTGGCCCAGGAAGGTCCTCCCCCGCTCCTCATAGGTCATGGAGACGATAACCGGCAGGTCGCAGTTCTCCTTCACCGCCAGCAGGGCCGCCCGGCACTCCTGCAGGTCGGTCATGGTCTCCACCATCACCAGGTCCGCCCCGGCGGACACTGCCGAGCGCACCTGCTGGGCGAAGATATCCACCGCCGTCTCAAAATCCAGAGTGCCGGTGGGCTCCAGCAGCTGGCCGATGGGCCCCAGGTCCAGGGCCACCAAAGCCCTCCCCGCCGCCGCCTCTTTGGCGATGGTAATGGAGGGGGGAATCACCTCCTCCACTGTCCTGCCGGTACGTTTCAGCTTCTCCCGGTTGGCCCCGAAGGTGTTGGCGCACAGGATCTGGGTACCCGCCTCCACATAGGCGCGGTGGATATCCAGCAGCCAGTCGGGGTGGTCCAGCGCGGCCAGCTCGGGGTGCTCCCCCAGCCTCAGCCCCTTGGCCTGGAGCATGGTGCCCATGCCGCCGTCCAGAATCACGGGGCCGGGTGCTTTCAATAATTCACGAAATTCCACAGTGTCCGCCCGCCTTTCGATATTGACAGCTTCCCTGAGCGGGACAGCCCAGGCAGCTGCGGTTCTTTTTTTCAATCTCCCCGCTGGAAACGCCCAAAATGGCGGTCACCGACTTCCGGGGGGTGAGTAGATGGTTTGCTGTGGCGCACAGCCCCGCCCGGCGGGGGGCGTCCAGCAGATCCAACAGGGGCCCCTGAACCTCCAGGGGCAGGTCCCCGTAGCCGGGACTGTACCGGAAGGGGAAGGAGCAGCCGGGGAATTTTTCCTGGAGCTCCCCCTCAATCCGGTCGCAGACCGCCTCCACGGCGGCGGAGGCGCAGCAGTCCAGGGTAAGGGCCCAGCTCATGTCCAGCCGCTCCGCCCGGCGGATGAGGGCGTCCGCCTCCGCCCCCAGGGTGGCGCAGAAGAGGGCCGCCCGGCCGCAGCCGGACAGGTGGGCTTTCAGGTCCTCTCCGGGCAGCAGAAGGCCGTTTTCCAGCCGCACGCCGCACGCCTCAAAAGAAATTTCCACCGGCCGCCAGCTCCACCGGGGCCGGACGGCCCCCAGCAGCTCCCGGGCGCAGTCCTCCACCTGCGCCGTCAGGGCCCCGTCCGCCTTTTCGGGCGGACAGCCCATGTAGCGCAGAACCTCAGCGGTGTTCAGTTGGGTGAGGGTGATGGGCATAGTTTCTCCTTTCGTCCCGCCCGCAGGCGATAAGGCTCCTTTGGAAAGGAGCTGTCAGCCGCAGGCTGACTGAGGATTGCGTTCGGCGAAGCCGAACATACGAAGTAAACAAAGTTTGCGGAAACCTTGTATACTTCGTATATTTTGCTTCGCAAAATGCAATCCTCCGCCCCAGTTTGCGAACTGGGGCACCTCCTTTCAAAAGGAGGCTGACCGCTGCGGCGGGACGGGGGCCTGTTACAGCAGCGTAATCCCCGCCTTCTCGGCGGCGGTGGTGTTGACCTCGTCCCACAGGGAGGACTGGACCTCGCCGATGTGGGCCTTGCCCAGCAGCAGCATGGACACCCGGCTCTGGCCGATGCCGCCACCCATGGTGAGGGGCAGCTCACCGTTCAGCAGCATCCTGTGGAAGGGCAGCTCCCGGCGGCTCTCGCAGCCAGCCAGCTCCAGCTGGCGCGCCAGGCTCTCCTCATCCACCCGGATGCCCATGGAGGACAGCTCAAAGGACCGCCGTCCCACGCTGTCCCACACCAGCAGATCGCCGTTCAGGGCCCAGTCGTCGTAGTCGGGGGCCCGGCCGTCGTGGGGCCTGCCGGATTTCAGCCTGCCGCCGATGCCCATAAGAAAGGTGGTGGGGTGGTCCTGGACAAAGGCGTCCTCCCGCTCCTTGGGGGTCTTGTCGGGGAACAGGTCCTCCAGCTCCTGGGTGGTGATAAAGGCAATGTCGGTGGACACCGGAGGCAGCACATTCAGCTGGGGGAAGACGGTACACAGAAAGGACTGGGTCTCAGACAGGGCATTGACAATGGAACACACCGTCTGCTTCAAAAAGTCCGCATTCCGCTGCTCCCGGGTGATGATCTTCTCCCAGTCCCACTGGTCCACATAGGCGGAGTGGAGGGAATCCAGCTCCTCGTCCCGGCGGATGGCGTTCATGTTGGTGTACAGCCCCTCGCCCACGTGGAACTGGTAGCGCTTCAGGGCCAGCCGCTTCCACTTGGCCAGGGAGTGGACCACGGCGGCGTCCCCCTCCACGCCGTTGATGTCGAAGGCCACCGCCCGCTCCACGCCGTTCAGGTCGTCGTTCAGGCCGGAGGACACCGCCACAAACAGCGGAGCGGACACCCGGTGCAGCCGCAGGGCCCCTGCCAGCTTGTCGGCAAAGAGGCGGTTGCCCAGGTCAATGGCGCGCTGGGTCTCATAAATGGACAACAGGGGCTTATACCCCTGGGGTAATTTGATCTCTTTCATACAAAAGCTCCTTTTCTCCTTGGATTTTCCCATTATACTCGCCGCAGGCTGGAATTGCAATAAAAAGTGTGGTATGATAGGGGCAGAAAATCAGCGGGAGGGTATGCGGTATGCTGGAGGAATTTCTCACCTGTCTGGAGGGGCAGGGTTGGAGCGTTATAAGGAACACATCTGCTGAAGTCCGGCTTCCGGAGGCCGTGGCAGGTCGGTATCGGAGCTGTCCCCCGTCGTGGCTGGCGCTGCTTGGTGCGGTTCAAGAGCTGGCCCGCGGGGACGAGAGGGCCTGGTTCCTCTGCGCCGGAGACTATAATGTGCAGGCGGACCAACCCTGGCAGTGGAACGAGTGGGAGCGGCTCAGCCTGGAGGCCGCTGGGGACGACGCCGTCTGGACAGCGGCAATCAGGGACTTCTGGACGGAGCATCTGCCCATTTTCATGTCGCTGTCAGACGGCTATGCCTACTACGCAATCTCCATGAAAGACGGTTCCGTGGTATACGGACGGGAACCGGAGTTCGAGGAATGTGAGACGGCGGCCCCCTCCTTCGATGCGTTTATGGCGCAGGTTGTGAAGGGACAGACCCTTTTGTAACAGCTTCTGTAAAAAGCTCTCGACAAGGGGATATTTCCTGCTGGAATGCAGCAAACGCCCGCCCGGGTGCTCCCGGGCGGGCGTGTTTTGTCTGGATTATGCCACGGAGTAGCTCCCTCGCACCAGCAGCTTCACATCACCGGAGGCGGTGAGGGTCCGGTCGGCGATGGTGGCCATGTACAGGTGATTCTTGGTGAGGGCCGCGCCGGAGTTCACCGTCCCGCCGGTGGACAGGTCGATAAGGGCAGGGGTGGTGTTGGCCTTGACGGTGATTGTTCCGATGCGGGGCAAAATCTCGCACCCGACGCCCAGGGACATGACCTGTCCGTTGGTCATGGACACCAGCTCGTAGGAGGCGGAGCCGCCGGAGGGGGTTGTCTGTCCGCCCTGCTGCTTGTACTGGTTGATCTGGTTGGTAAAGGTCTGCTCCAGCTCCTTCTGCCGGGCGGCGGTCTTCTCCTCCACCTGCTTGACGATCTGAGGGATGGCAGTCTGGTTCAGATAGCTCAGGGTAATCAGGGGGTCGCCCTGATCGCCCCCCGTGGCCAAGGCGCCCACGGTGCCCAGCAGCACGGCGGACAGGGCCATAGCGCCCAAGCGGATGGTCCAACGCTTGTTTGGCTTTTTCATACGTACGCTCCTTTTTATGTAGGGGCCGCCGCCCTCGGCGGCCTGTGGGACCCGGCCCCCTGGCCGGGTCATTTGATTTTTGAATGACCCGCCGAGGGCGGCGGGTCCCACAGATTTTATACCATCGTCTCCGGGTGGAGGCCGAAGCTCACCGCGATGGCGGTATCCACCTGTTTCATCACGCCGTCGTCCAGCCGGCCCATTTTCTCCCGCAGCCGGCGCTTATCCAGGGTGCGCACCTGCTCCAACAGGATTACCGACTCCTTGGGCAGGCCACAGCTCAGCGGGGCCACCGAGATATGGGTGGGCAGCCGGGCCTTCCCCGTCTGGGAGGTGATGGCCGCCGCAATAACGGTGGGGCTGTGCCGGTTGCCGGTATCGTTCTGCACAATCAGGACAGGGCGCACGCCCCCCTGCTCGCTGCCCACCACGGGGCTTAAATCGGCGTAAAAAATGTCGCCTCGTTTCACGCTGTTATCCAAGTACACTCACACTCCGCTGGAAGATAGCACAGCGTTACAGCCGAAGTAGTCGTATGTAACGCTGTACTATGATTCTCCCACGGGGCGGCGGGCCTTATACCTGTCTTGGAAAAAGAATTTGAGCCGTTACACGGCCTGAGCGGCCCCGGCCCACTCCAAACGCCCGCCGCGCCCCGCAGACCCCGGGGCTCCATCACCCCGCGCTCCAACTCATCCTATGTGCGGACGGGCCGGGCGGTCACGGGGGCGGACAGGCCCTTTCACGGCCTGTCCACGGGCTTTTGGAGAAATTTTCAGGAAATTGCGCTCCCCTGCTCCAAATAGAGACGGGGAACCCGGGGTGTGAGCTGGCACAATAATTCATAGGGAATGGTACCGGCCAGCTGGGCCGCCCAGTCCGTCAGACCGGGGCCGTAGACGGTGGCCACGTCCCCCGCCTTCACGCCGGGGGCGTCGGTCACGTCCACCATGCACATGTCCATACAGATGCGGCCCAGGACGGGGCAGAGCCTGTCCCCAATGAGCACCTCCAGCTTGTTGGACAGGACACGGGGCAGGCCGTCGCCGTAGCCCATGGGCAGGACAGCGACTTTGGAGTCCCGCTCCAGTGTGGCGGTGCAGCCGTAGCTGATCTTTGCCCCGGCGGGCAGGTCCCGGACAACGGCGATCCGGCTCTTTACCGTCATCACCGGCTTTAAGCCTGGGTCCTTCACCGAGGGGTCGGGGACATAGCCGTACAGGGCGATGCCGGGGCGGATCATGTTCATGTACACTTTCGTCCAGCTATAGTTTAACACAGCGGCGCTTGCCGCGCAATGGTAAATCTTAAATTGATGGAGCCCCCGCTCCCAAAGCTCACCGAACACATCATAAATGCGGGCACACTGGTTCTTGGTATATGCCTCACTTCCGTCGGCGTTGGCGAAGTGGGTAAAAATGCCCTCCGGCTCCAGGCCGGGCAGGGCGCACAGGGATTCGATTTCCTTGCCGGCGCGTTCCAGCGCCGCTTCGTCATCGTCTTCATAATACACAAAGCCCAGCCGGCCCATGCCGGTGTCCACCTTCACGTGGATGGTCAGCGTCTTCCCGGCGGCCTCGGCGGCGGCGGACAGGGCCTTGCCTGTCACCAGGTCGCCCACCGTCTGGGTGACGTTGTACGCCAGCAGGTCGCTGGCCAGCTCCACCGGGGTCTGGCCCAGGCAGAGGATGGGCAGGGTAATTCCCGCCTCCCGTAGTTCGATGGCCTCGGCCAGGCAGGCCACCGCCAGCATGTCAGCTCCCAACGCCTGCAATTTTTTCGCCACGGGCACCGCACCGTGGCCGTAAGCGTCCGCCTTCACCACACCCAGGAATCTGGCCTCCGGGGCCAGCCCCCGCAGGAGCCGGTAGTTGTGGGCCAGGGCGTCCAGGTCCACCTCCGCCCAGGTGCGGGCCGTTCTTCTGTCTGTCATATCCATCGTCCTCTACATGGTAAAATCAGAAAATTCGCACAGAATTACACGGAAGCCATCCACCGAGATTTCCCCGCGGGTGAGGGCGTGGGTGGCAGTATCGAACCACAGGACCGTCTCCGTCCCTGCGCCCGGCGTGCCGGAGGGGTCGCCGCAGTCCACCCGGACAACAGCCCCCTCCTCCTCCAGGGCGCAGGCGGTGATGTAACCCGACCGGGCCGTCTCCAGCAGGGCGGGGACGGCGGAGACGGGGGTCAGGCCGTCCCCGTCCAGGGGGCCAGTTTCCACCGACAGGCCGTCAAACTCCAGCTGGCTCTCCGTCCCGGACAGCCGGGCGGTGAGACCCGCCACCGTCTCCGGTGCGGAGAGGGCAAGGACAGTCTCCGGCCCGTTCACCGACACAGCCATCTCATATTGATACACCCGCTGTCCGTAGTCGGCGGTAACGGCCGCCCGGGCGGCACAGCTCTCCATGGCCAGATACTCCCCCCGGATGGTCAGGGCCAGCTCCTCCGCCTCGCTCACCCCCGTCGGGCCGCAGCCCGCCAGGAGGAGGGTTGTCATTAGTACGCAAATCAAACATTTGCGCACGGTGATACCTCCAAAATCAGGATTGGTTTCGGTCTGTAGGGGCGGCCTCCGTCCACTTCCGCAAAATTTCGGGCAGGGCATCAATGAGGTCGGAGGGCAGCATGGCATATTCCCCGAATTTCCGGGCGCACAGGTCGCCGGCCAGACCGTGGAAACAGACGGCGGCGGCCGCCAGCTCCGGGGTGTTATCCTCTGTCTGACGCAGGTGCTTCTGCCCCAGCAGGGCGGCGATCATCCCCGCCAGCACGTCCCCGGAACCGCCCTTGGCCATGCCGGGGTTGCCAGTGGCGTTGATACAGGCGGAGCCGTCGGGGGCGGCGGTGACGGTGCCCTGGCCCTTGAGGACCAATACGCAGCCGTGGTCCCTGGAAAAATCCCGGGCGGCGGACAGCCGGTCCTTCACCGGCAGGGCGCGCCCCGTCAGCCTGGAAAATTCCCCCTCGTGGGGGGTGAGGACGGTGGGGGCCTGCCGCCTGTCCAGTACATCTATATGCCCCGCCAGGGCGTTTATGCCATCGGCGTCCAGCACCACCGGGACATCCAGATCAGTCAGCAGGGACAGCACCAGCTGCTCCACTCTGGGACCGCGCCCCAAACCGGGGCCGATCAGGGCGGCGTCGCAGCCCCTCGCCCTTTCCAGAACAGCGGAGTAGTCCTCCGGCAGAGGGAAGGGCATGGCCTCGTCGCACTTGACGGCCACGATGGGGTAGATATCCCGGGGCACCCCTAAATGCACCAGCCCCGCCCCGGCGCGCAGAGCGGCCCGGGCCGCCAGAACGGGGGCGCCGGTGCAGCCCTCCGACCCGGCCAGGATGAACAGCTTGCCAAAGTCCCCCTTGTGGGCGTTCCGGGGGCGGAGCGGGAGCTGGCTGTCCGGCTGGTGCATAACCTCCAGCCGGGGCAGCGCCCGGAACATCTGGTATTCCAGGTCATGGGGGATGCCGATGTCCACAATGCGGACCTCCCCGGCCCGCCCGGCCCCCGGACCGGAGTACAGCCCCGGCTTGCCCCTGGTGAAGGTGACCGTCACCTTGGCCTGAACCGCCTCCCCCAGCACCTCGCCGGTGTCGGCGTTCACCCCAGAGGGGATGTCGCAGGCCACCACGGGACAGCTCAGCCGGCTCCGCATCTGTGTAACGGCGGCGCGGAACACCCCCTCCACCGGGCGCTTCAGCCCGATGCCAAAGAGGGCGTCCACCATCACGTCGCAGGTGGAAAGCCAGGCGAGGATTTTCTGCTGTTCGCAGTCCATGGTGGATTCCAGGGTGGAGCGGTCGGTCATGTCTACGGAAAAATCCTCCAGACGGCCCCCGGCGGCAGTGAGCTTGTCCTCCATGGTCTTTTCGTCAGGGGTCATTTTGGCCCGGTCCCCTACAAAGAAGGCCCGGACGCGGCAACCGCCCTTTTCCATCAGCAGACGGGCGCAGGCAACCCCGTCCCCGCCGTTGTTGCCCGGGCCGCAGAAGACGGCCACCCGGGGGGTGGGGTCGGTGTTTTTCCCCTCAATGATCTCCCGCAGCTCCTCTACCTGACGCTGTTCCTCGTCAGTGGGGGGTGGGTCATCCTTTTTGCGCAGAACCATCATGGAGGAAAAGCTGCTGAGGACAGGGCTGAAACCGTCCTCCTCCGGGTGGAGCAGCTTCCAGACCGCGTCCGCCACGGCCCGGGCGGCGTGCTCCATCAGCTCCAGGGAGGACACCCCCCGCTCCTCAATGGCCCGGCGGTCCAGCTCCTTCATTTGGGCGGCGGTGGCGAGTGGCAGCATGGAATACCTCCTCAAATATGCGGGCGGCCACAGGCCGCCCCTACAAAGGCATATGGCGGTAACGCCCCAGGCCCAGGGCGTCGAACTCGTCCTCGCCGGGCCTGTGCCACACGCCGATGGCGTTCAGCAGGCGATTGACAGTTCCTCCTCCCTCGACGGGCCCCAAGACCACCTTCCCCCGCTCCAGCAGCACCCCGGCCTGGGTGCCAACTCCACCAGCGTAGTCGGTCTCAATATAGGCCAGGGGGCCAGGGCGGGCGGCCCCCTCCAGGGCCCAGCGGATGGCGGAGGTAAACAGGGCCAAGGGGGAAGGCAGCTCCCGATCCAGCTCGTCAAACAGCTCGGTGATATCGTCAAAAAGAGCGTCCGTGAGATAGACCAAAGCGCAGTCCTGGGGCAGGTCCACCACTCGGGCCTGTACCCAGCAGTCCGCGAAAACTTGGATGGCCTCCCGCTTGCCGATAACGGCTTGAATCTGATGGCCCATTACTTCAAAAACCCGTTGACAATCTGCTCCTCGGCTTCCTTCTCAGTGAGGCCCAGGGTCATGAGCTTGGTGAGCTGCTCCCCGGCGATTTTGCCGATGGCGGCCTCGTGGACCAGCTGGGCGTCCAGGCAGTTGGCGGTGACCTCGGGAATGGCGGAGACCACCCCCTCGTCCATGATGATGGCGTCGCACTCGGAGTGGCCGTAGCAGGCGGCGTTGCCGTTGATCCGAGCCAGGAAAATCTGCTTGGACTGGTCCCGGGCCACGGAGCGGGAAATGACGTTGGTGTGGCAGCCCTCGCCGTCCAGGTCCACAGTGAAGTCGGACTTGGCCAGCTGCTTGCCGTGAGTCATGACCTTTTCCTTGATAATGAGAGTGGAATGGGGACCCAGTTTGGCGGTGGTGCTGCGGACGGTGGAGTCCACCCCCTTGATCTGGGTGGTCTCCATCTCCATGTAGCCCCCCTCGTCCAGCTCGACGACGGTAGTGGGGTTCATGATGTTCTCGCCGGAGCCGTCCCCCTCGCCGTAGTGCTTTTCCACATAGCGCACCCGGGCGTTTTTGCCCACGTGGAAGGTATGGATGCCCGAGTGCTCCGAGCTCTGCACCCCGCAGTTGTGGATGCCGCAGCCGGCGACGATGGTCACGTCGCTGTCCTCACCGATGAAGAAGTCGTTGTACACCATGTCCTTCAGGCCGCTCATGCTCAGCACCACCGGGATGTGGACCGATTCGTTTTTCGTCCCTGGCTTGATGATGATGTCGATGCCGTCCTTGTCAGTTTTGGTGACGATGTCGATGTTGGCGGTGGTGTTCCGTCCGGCCTTCTGGCCGTTGGCCCGGATGTTGTAGGCCCCCTCGGGCACCTCGTGGAGCCCGGCCACCTGCTCTAATAGGCTCTTTTGGATTGCGTCCATATTGTATTCCTCCTTGGATAAATGGCTCCCTCTCTGAGGGAGCTGTCAGCCCGTAGGGCTGACTGAGGGAGTTTTCCGTCGATGGACTCCCTCCGTCACGGCTTCGCCGTGCCACCTCCCTCTGAGAGGGAGGCAATGGTTACCGCACCTTGTCCGCCAGGGCGCCGCACACGCCGGGCGCGCCCCCCAGCAGGGTGGGCAGCACGTCCTTCCGGGGACCGTCGTTGACCACCCGGCCGTCGGCCAGAACGATGATCCGGTCGGCAATATTGAGAATCCGCTCCTGGTGAGAGATAATCAGGATGGAGCCGTTAATCTTCTTGTGGAGCTGCTCGAAAACCTGGATCAGGTTGGAGAAGGACCACAGGTCGATGCCCGCCTCAGGCTCGTCAAAGACGGACAGGGCGGTCCCCCGGGCCATGATGGTGGCGATCTCGATGCGCTTGAGCTCGCCGCCGGACAGGGAGGCGTCCACCTCCCTGTCGATATAGTCCTTGGCGCACAGGCCCACCTCAGACAGGTAGTTGCAGGCCTCGGGCACCCCGATGTCCTTTCCGCTGGCCAGGGTAATCAGGTCCTTTACCGTCAGCCCCTTGAAGCGCACCGGCTGCTGGAAGGCGAAGCTGATCCCCTTCCGGGCCCGCTCGGTGATGGACAGCCCGGTGATGTCCTCCCCGTTAAAGAGGATGCGGCCCTGGGTGGGGGTGAGGATGCCGGCAATCACCTTGGCCAGGGTGGATTTGCCGCCGCCGTTGGGGCCGGTGATGGCCACAAAGCGCTCGTTGATTTTTAAGTCGATGTCATGCAGGATGCCCTTGTTGTCGCCGTCCTGCTCTACGTCATAGCTGATATGCTGCAATTCCAGCATGGGAAAACCCTCCCTGTTTCTGTTTGTTCGGCCTATTGTAACATAGAGTACTAATTTTGTCTATATTATTTTCCTATTTTTTCAGTGGGAAAATAAAAATTTGACTTTGCTGGAATTATACCCCTTTTCCTCTTGCATTACAAGATAATTTGTGGTATAAATACGAGTGTTCAAATGCTTGGAACGGGAAAATAGCGGAAAACACTCGTCAGAGAGGGGCGGCCATCGGCTGAAAGCCGCCCTGGAGCAGGGTCCGCTTGGTTCGCCCGGGAGCGGCCCCTGAGAGGGGGACGGCGTCTCCGCCGTTACCGGAGGCTTGAGCGCGCGCCGCAGGCGCGAATATGGGTGGTACCGCGGAAGGGTTGCCTTTCGTCCCAATGTGGGGCGGAGGGTTTTTCTTTTTGCCCGGAACCCAGGAGGTGGATGTATTGAAACGATGGTGTATCCCGGCGCTGGCCGTGCTGCTGTGTCTGACCGCTCTGGCGGCCTGCCGGAAGGGCGCTCCCCCTCCCGACGCCTCTCCTGCGCCCCCCGGGGATTCCGCCGTCCCGGCCCAGCCTGTGTCCCCCCAGCCGCCCCCCCTTTCTGAGCCCCAGCCGGTCCCCACTCCGGTCCCGGAGCCGGAACTGGAACCCGTGTCCACCCCAGAACCCAAACCGGAACCCAAACCAGAACCTGAGCCGCCCCCTCAGCCGGCCAACACCAGGCTGTATGTGCTGATGTACCACCACTTCATCCGGGAGGGGGAGGAATACAACGACTGGATGCTCACCGACACCCGGTTCCGGGAGGACCTGGAGTGGCTGACCAATCACAACTATGTCACTATCCTGCCCAGCCAGCTGGCCGCCGGAGAACCCCTGCCCTGGCGGGCAGTGATGCTCACCTTTGACGACGGCTACCGCAGCAATTACGAGCTGGTCTACCCCCTCCTCCAGGAGTATCAGGCCCGGGCGGTTATCTCGGTCATCGGCGGGTACATCCAGGCGGAGGACCCCCTCTTTCTCACCTGGGACATGTGCCATGAGATGGCCCGGTCCGGCCTGGTGGAGATCGGCTCCCACACCTACGCCTGCCACGACGACGGCGAGCACGGTATCAGGCGCCGCAAGGGGGAGAGCCGGGAGGACTACGAGGCCCGGGTCCTGCCCGACCTTCAGACCAGCATCGACCTGATTCAGGAGAAGGTGGGGACCGCCCCCATCTTCTTCGCCTACCCCAACGGGAAGACGGAGGAGTGGGCCAGGGACTTTATTCAGGCGCACTTCGCCGTCACCGTCACCACTCGCCACGGCCCCTCCGACATCGCCAAAGGCCTGTACGACCTGAAGCGGTGCAATGTATCCATGGGGGTACCCGTCGGCGACATACTGCCGGAATAACGCAGCGCAGCTGCCAATCCAAAATAAGGAGTTTTACCAATGAAAGAACAGTTAGCGAAAATCGAACGCGAGGCGCTGGAGACGATTACCAAAGCCGCAGACCCCGCCGCTCTGGACGAGCTGCGGGTGAAGTACCTGGGCAAAAAGGGGGAGCTCACCGCCGTCCTCAAGCAGATGGGCAAGCTGTCCGCCGAGGAGCGGCCCGCCATGGGGGCCCTGGCCAACGAGGTCCGGTCCGTCCTGGAGGAGACCATTGAGCTCACCGCCCAAAAGCTGGCCGCCGCCGCCCTGGAGGCCCGGCTGAAGGCCGAGGCCATCGACATCACCGTCCCCGGCAAAGCGGCCAGGCAGGGCCACAAGCACCCCATGTACCGCGCCCTGGACGAGATCAAGGACATCTTTGTGGGCATGGGCTTCACCGTGCTGGACGGCCCCGAAATCGAGCTGGCCGAGCTGAACTTCGACCGCCTCAACGCCGAGGAGGGCCACCCCTCCCGGGACTGGTCGGACTCCTTCTACTTCGACCGGGACGCCCGGGTGATGCTCCGGTCCCAGACCTCCCCCATGCAGGTGCGGGCCATGGACTCCATGCCCCTGCCCATCCGCATCATCGCCCCCGGCCGGGTCTACCGCAAGGACGAGATCGACGCCACCCATTCCCCCATGTTCCACCAGGTGGAGGGCATGGTCATCGACAAGCACGTCACCATGGCCGACCTGAAGGGCACCCTGAACCTGCTGGCCGAGGAGCTGTTCGGAAAGGGCACCGTCACCCGGTTCCGCCCCCATCACTTCCCCTTCACCGAGCCCTCCTGCGAGATGGACGTGCAGTGCCACAAGTGCGGCGGCGCTGGCTGCGCCACCTGCAAGGGCGAGGGCTGGATCGAGCTGCTGGGCGCGGGGATGATCCACCCCAACGTGCTGCGCATGGCCAACATCGACCCGGAGGAGTGGTCCGGCTGGGCCTTCGGCATGGGCCTGGAGCGCACCGCCATGCGCCGGTTTAAAATTGCCGACCTGCGGCTCATCTTTGAGAATGATGTGAGATTTTTGGAGCAGTTTTGACGGAGGAACGGCACATGGCAGACTATGTTCAGGTTTTCCCCCTTGGGGAAAAGATAGAGGTTCTTTTAAGCGCCGAGCATGAGAAGCTCCTTGCCATCGGTGAAAAGATGAATGCCGCTTGTGAAGACGCCTATATGAACGGCTACAACTGGGAGGCCCTTTTTCGGTATTATCTGGAGCAGAACGATCCAGACATCCTGACGGACATGAAGACGGACCCGGAGGCGGGGATGTATGTGGCCTATTGGTCTCTGACAGAAGAAAACGAAGCCAGGGCGAAGCGCTTCGAGGACATCATCCGCGCCCTGGCGGAAGACGAAGAAGCCCTCTGCCGCATGGTCCGGGAACACGGCGGCGAGATCGAGTGGGACTAATAGCCGCCCCTACAATCAAAACCTGATACCAAGAGGAGTTTTAGATATGAATTTAAGCAGAAAATGGCTCAACGAGTTTGTTGCGATTGACGCCGGCGACCGGGAGTTCGCCGAGGCCATGACCCTCTCCGGCTCCAAGGTGGAGCTGACCCACGACATGGGGGAGGAAATTTCCAGCGTGGTGGTGGGCCGCATCCTGTCCATGGAACGCCACGAAAATTCTGACCACATGTGGGTGTGCCAGCTGGACGTGGGCAAAGAGGAGCCGGTCCAGATCGTCACCGGGGCGTGGAACATCCACGAGGGGGATTTGGTCCCCGTGGCCCTGCACAATTCCACTCTGCCCGGCGGCAAGAAAATCACCAAGGGCAAGCTGCGGGGGGTGCTGTCCAATGGCATGCTGTGCTCCCTGAAGGAGCTGGGCCTGGACGAACGGGATTTCCCCTACGGCGTCATCACCGCCGCCGCCCTCCTCAACGACTACCACCCCATCGACCCGGACAAGCCCTCCATCCCGGCGGAGATCGAGCTGGGTCACAAGATTTTCGGCTCCGTGGTGGCCGCCGGAGCGGGCGAGGTAAAATCCCTGGGGGATGGCCGCTGGTCGGTGGCCCTGGTCTGGGCGGAGGACGGCTCCCCTGTGGGCACCACGGTGGAGACGGACTGCCAGAACATCCACGCCATGGACCTGGTGGCCTTCAACACCAAGACCCGCACCATCTGCACCCTGGCCGACCTCCACGCCGAGCAGAAGGAGTTCCCCCACTGCATCCCCGACGGCATCTTTGTCCTGCTGGAGGACTGCAAGCCGGGGGACGACATCAAGAAAGTCACCGGCCTGGACGACCACGTGGTGGAATTTGAGATCACCCCCAACCGGCCCGACTGCCTCAGCGTGATTGGCCTGGCCCGTGAGGCGGCGGCCACCTTCAACAAGCCCTGCCGCTTCCACCAGCCGGAGGTCAAGGGGGGCGGGGAGGGCGTCCTCCCTGAGCTGCTGGACGTAGAGACCCCCGACCCTGAGCTGTGCCCCCGGTACACCGCCCGGATGGTACGCAACGTGAAGATCGGCCCCTCCCCCAAATGGATGCGGGAGCGTCTGCGGGCCATGGGGGTCCGGCCCATCAACAACATCGTGGATATCACCAACTACGTCATGCTGGAGTACGGCCAGCCCATGCATGCCTTCGACTACCGCTATGTGAAGGGCGGAAAGATCGTGGTCCGCCGGGCCCAGGACGGGGAGGAGCTGACCACCCTGGACGGAAACGTCCGCAAGCTCAATTCCAACATGCTGGTCATCGCCGACGACACCCGGGCGGTGGGTCTGGCCGGCATCATGGGCGGGCTGAACTCCGAAATCGTGGCCGATACGGTGGACGTGGTCTTCGAGTCGGCCAACTTCGACGGCACCACCATCCGCAAGACCGCCCTGGCCCTGGGCATGCGCACCGAAGCCTCCGCCAAGTTTGAGAAGGGGCTGGATATCCTCAACACCCTCCCCGCCGTCAACCGGGCCTGCGAGCTGGTGGAGCTGCTGGAGGCCGGCCAGGTGCTGGACGGGGTCATCGACATTCTGAACTACGTCCCCCAGCCCACCCGGCTGAAGGTGGAGCCGGACAAGATCAATGCCTTGCTGGGCACCGACGTGTCGGAAAATGTGATGTACACCATCCTCCAGAAGCTGGGCTTTACCACCACAAAGGAGCGGGGAATGGTGGAGGTCCCCTCCTGGCGGGGCGACGTGAAGGAGATGGCCGACCTGGCCGAGGAGGTGGCCCGGTTCTACGGCTACAACAACATTCCCACCACCCTGATGAAGGGCCAGACCACCCTGGGAGGCTACTCCCCCGAGCAGAAGCTGGAGCGGACCCTGGGCTCCGTCTGCCGCGCCTGCGGCTATGACGAGATCATCACCTACTCCTTCATCTCCCCCACCTGGTACGACAAAATCGGCTGGCCGGAGAACGACTTCCACAGGAAGTCCTTCAAAATCCTGAACCCCTTGGGGGAGGACACCTCTATCATGCGCACCACCACCCTGCCCTCCATGCTGGACATTCTCGCCCGGAACTACAACTACCGGAACAAGGACGCGCGCCTGTATGAGCTGGGCCGGGTCTATATGCCCGGCGGGGAGGACGGTCTGGCCAGCGAGGCCAAGATACTCACCCTGGGGGCTTACGGCGAGGGCTTCGACTTCTACGATTTGAAGGGAACTGTAGAGGCCATTCTGAACGGTATCCGGGCCGAGGACATCCACTTCGAGGGCTCCCTGGGGGCCCCCTCCGACGTCTCTTACCATCCCGGCCGCTTTGCCACAATTTGGAGCGGCACCAATCAGGTGGGCGTAATGGGCCAGATTCACCCCAACGTGGCGAAAAATTTCGGCGTAGACGGGGAGCTGTACTGCGCCGAGTTGAGTTTCGATTCCCTGTACTATCACGCCATGGGCGCCGACCCAGAGTACGTCCCCCTGCCCAGGTTCCCCTCCGTCACCCGGGACATCGCCGTGGTGTGTGATGAGGCCGTCACGGTGGGGGCGCTGGAGAAGGCCATCCGCAAGGGGGCCAAGGGCCTTCTCAAGGAGGTCTCCCTCTTCGACATCTACCGGGGCAAAGGGATTGACGAGGGCAAAAAGTCCGTCGCCTTCAACCTGGTCCTCCGGGCGGACGACCGCTCCCTCACCTCCGAGGAGGCGGACGAGGACGTGAAGTCCATCCTGGAGGCGCTGGAGAAGGACTGCGGGGCTCGTTTGCGCTGAAAAAGGCTCCCTCTCTGAGGGAGCTGTCGAGCGAAGCGAGACTGAGGGAGTGTTCCGTCCACGGACTCCCTCCGTCATTCGCTTCGCGAATGCCACCTCCCTCAGAGAGGGAGGCTGATATCTGACCAAAGGAGTGTCCATCATGATCCGGTTTGAATGTGATTACACCACCGGGGCTCACCCAAAGATTCTGGAGGCGCTGGTGAACACCAACGCGGAGGGCTGTCCCGGCTACGGGGTGGACCTCCACTGTGAGCGGGCCCGGGCCATGCTCCGGGAGCTGTGCCAGGCCCCCGAGGCGGGGGTCCACTTCCTGGTGGGGGGCACCCAGGCCAACACCACGGTGATCGCCGCCGCCCTGCGGCCTCACCAGGGGGCGCTGTGCGCCGAGACAGGCCACATCAACACCCACGAGACCGGGGCCGTGGAGGCCACCGGCCACAAGGTGCTGGCCCTGCCCGCCGAAAACGGCAAGATTACCGCCCGGCAGATTGACCGGTACTGCCAGGACCACTACGACAACGAGGCCTGGGAGCATATGGTCCAGCCGGGACTGGTCTATCTCTCCCAGCCCACCGAGCTGGGCACGGTGTACACCCTGGCCGAGCTGGAGGAGATTTCTCAAACCGCCCGGCGGTGGAAGCTGCCCCTCTTTGTGGACGGGGCCCGGCTGGCCTGCGGGCTAGCGGCGTCGGATGTGACCCTGCCCGACCTGGCCCGGCTGTGCGACGCCTTCTACCTGGGGGGCACCAAGGCGGGGCTGCTCTTTGGCGAGGCGGTGGTTATCCCCAATCCCAATCTAAACCACGATTTCCGCTATCTTATCAAGCAGCACGGCGGGATGCTGGCCAAGGGCCGGCTGCTGGGGGTTCAGTTTGAGGCCTTTCTGAAGGACGGGCTGTTCCTGGAGATCGGCAGGCAGGAGGTGGCCCAGGCCATGCGCCTGCGGGAGGCCTTCCTGGCCAAGGGCTGGCCTCTGTTTGTGGACTCCTCCTCCAACCAGCAGTTCCCCGTCCTCACCAACGGGGATGTGGCCGTTCTGAGACACAAGTACTCCTTTGAGGTATGGGAGAAGGTGGACCAGGCCCACACCGCCGTCCGCTTCTGCACCAGCTGGTCCACCACCGACGGGGATGTGGACGCGCTCATTGCCGATATCCAGAAGCTGTAAATCGAAAGGGCGGCCTGCGGCCGCCCTTTCCTTTAGAAAACTTTAAGGATTTTGCCCGGTTTTTTATAAGAATTTACTGCTATACTGTCCTCAACACTTGGGAGGCGATGCCAATGAAACGATATTTTCCCCTTCTGCTGGCCCTGCTTCTGCTGTTGCCGGGGTGTGGAAGCAAATCCTCTGAGGAGGACGGCACTGCCGGTCAGACCGCCGAAACCATTGCCCGGGCCATGCTGTCCTCTCTGGAGGAAAACAGGGAGGCAGACGCCCTCACCTGGTATCTGGAGCCCGGCGATGTGGACAGCTATGTAACGGACTATTACAAGCTGGAGGAGCTGAACTGGCTGGATGGGGCCGTTGTCCGCGGGGAGGGAGACCGGGCCTTTGAGCTGGCGGTACTCTTTCTTGACGAGTGGGATGTGGAGGGCGCTGTAGAGGCGCTCCAGGCGTACCTGCTGGACCGGAAGGCCGCTTTTACCGGCTGCCTCCCCGATCAGGCGGAGCTGATTGACCGCGCCCTTATTCTCACCAGAACTCAGTGCGTGGCCCTTATTGTATGTGAAAACCCGGACGTCGCCCAGGAGGCCTTTGTATCCTGCTTTGAAGAAGGATAAACGTCAAGCGGGCCCCGCGCATCTGCGCGGGGCCCGCTGCTGTACTCACAGGTTGGCAAACACGTCCATCTGCTTTTGCAGCTCCTCCACGATCTCCTGGTTGATATCCATGCGTGCGGTGATGCTGGCCATGTCGTCCACCAGAACGCGGGTATTTCCGGCGGCCCCGGTGATGCCGGAGGCGGCGCCGTCGATGGCGCCGGAGATGCTGGAGATGGAGCCGGCGATCTCGTCCATGGCGGCCTTGAGCCGGACGGTCTTCTGGTTAAAGGCCTCCATCGCGCGGCCGATGTAGTCGGAATCCTGGCGGTACTGCTGGCCGGCCTGGACCGACTGCTCCAGCTGGGTCAGAATGGCCTGGCTGAGGTAGCCGGCCAGCTCCCGGGCGCTTTCCGCAAGGTAGGATACCGCCCCAGTGACCTCCCCGCTGACCTTCTGGATGTGGTTGGCGGTCTCGGCGCAGGAGTCGGCCAGCTTGTGGACCTCCTGGGCCACAACGGAGAAGCCGGCCCCCGCCGCTCCGGCCCGGGCGGCTTCGATGGAGGCGTTGATGGCAATGAGGTTGGTGGAGGAGGAGATATCCAGGATATCCTTGGTAAGCACACTGATCTGGTCCACGCTCCGGCTCTTTTCGATGGCCTGGTCCAGCATGGTCATGATCTCCGCCGTTTTGGCCCGGACCGCCTCGGTCTCCCGCAGGGCGGACTGCTCCATCACCTCGGCCCGCCCCCGCATCTCCACCGAGTAGGCGGTGATGGCGGAGCACTCCTCCGCCATGTCCTGGGCGTCGGACTGGGTGCCCGTTGTGCCCCCCCGGATGGAAGATGTGCTGCTGGCAATCTCCTCCAGGGCGGCGGAGAGCTGCTCCGTCAGACCGGACAGGTCCCGGACACTGCCGCTGGAGGTCCGGGTCCGCTGCCGCACCTCCTGGGTCACGCCGCTGATGCGCTCGGAGCTGTCCTGAAGGGTTCCCATCGCGTCTTGAATGGGAGCGATCACATGCTTCCGGATGATGCGGAAGGCGGCCGCCACCAGAAGGACCCCGGCGACAAGGGTGGCGGCGCTGATGACCAGGGCGGTGACATAGACGAAGGTAAGCCGGCTGCGGGCGGCGGCGGCCTGACTGCTCACCGAGGCGTAGAGGGTGTCAATGTCCTGCTCGGCGGCGGCGCTCCAGGAGGCCACGTCGCCGTTGGCCATGTTGTAGGCCTCCTGGGTCTTGCTGTCGGCGCTGGCGCAGACCAGATAAACCAGGGCGTGCTTGAAGCTGTCGTAACTGCTCAGCAGGGAGCGGTAGACCTCCTCGTCCGCCCCGGAGGCGAAGGGGGCGTAGTCGCTCAATTGCTCGTCCAGAGCGGCCTCCTCCGCCTTGATCTCCTGGACCAGCCGGATCATGGTGGCATGGTCAGCTGCCACGATGTGGGACAGGGCCAGGCGGTGAATGTCCATCAGGGAGCGCCGGATCTCCTCCAGCTTCCCCTCGCTGACCATGTACTCGTCTACAATGGTGCCCGCGTTGGCATGGACGTTGTTGATGCTGAACACCGCCAGGACATTGGACAGAAACGCCACCAGTCCAAGCAGGATAATGGGTATGACCAGGCGCTGCTGAAGGGTTAACCTGCCTTTCATATAGCTCTCCTCCCAATATGTATGTTTTATCGGGCCGTTACGCCCTCAACCATCCGGTCCAGCTGGGACTGGAGGGAGGCGCCGGAGGGGTTCCCCGCCGCCATGCTTCCGGCAAATTCGGTCACAGGGTCCCAGAACTTGCCCCCCACCCGCTGGAGCTGAGAAAATTCCGACTGCTCCAGCAGGGCGGCGATGGCCGGGGCGGCCTGGACCTCCGGGGAGTTGGCCGCATTGGCGTTGGCCGGACCCTGTCCCCGCCGCTCAAAGCGCAGGCGCTGGTTGGACTCGCTGGCGATCCACTCGGCCAGCCGCGCCGCCCAGTCCGGGTGGCTGGAATAGGCGTTTACGCCGATGAGCTTGCAGCCGGAGAAGGAGGCCATCTGGATCTGCCGGCCTGCGCAGGTATAGGTCGGCAGCTTGGCCGCCCCCATGTCCGCGCCCCAGGCCTCCTCAATGGCCACGGCGTTCCACACCCCGCTGACCCCGGCAATGACGGAGCCATTCTGCACCCCGGCCAGAAACTCCGTGTCTGTCATACTGGCGAAGGCGGGGCTGCTCGCGACGGACAGCATGGCCTGGGCCACATCCACCCCCCGGATATCCCCCTCGGTGCTGTTCCAGGTGCAGTAGTTAGTCAGGCCGTCCTCGTTGAGACCCACCTCCAGGCCGGTGTTGCCGAAGAAGGAGTAGACATACCAGGCAGAGGACCAGTCCATAGTCACGTGCCGCCCGGCCAGGGCGGCCACCTCCAGAATGCGGTCCAGGCTCTGGACGTCCTCCTCGGAGAAATAGGCCCTGTTGTAATACAGGAAATAGCCGTTATCCGCCGTCAGCGGGTAGGCGTAGAGGGTGTTGTCCACGCTGGCCGCCTCCACCGCCGCAGAGAGGTTGGCGCTGCGGACGGCGTCGCTGGCCGGGATGGGGTCCAGCGCGCCGGCGGCGGCCAGGGCGGCCACCTGGTCGTCGGCAAAGGCGAACACATCTGCGCCATTCTCCAGGTCGCCCAGCAGAACGTCCTTGCAGTTGGATTCGCTCTGGGGCTGGTAGGTAATCTGAAAGCTGGCCTGTCCGGCGTATTGGGATTGGAAGGAGGAGAAAATCTCCTGAAGGAGGGCTTCGTCCTCCTCCGCGCCCCAAACCGTCAGGGCGACGGTCTCATTGGCCGGCTGGCTGCTGTCAGCTGGCTGGTCCCGGCCGCCGCAGCCGGCCAGCAGGGTCAGCATCCAGACCGACAGAATCAGTAGAAAGGCTCTCTTTTTCACAGACGTCAACTCCCACAATGGATTCTGCCATATTATAACATTCCTGATTTGCAATTTCAACCGGATTTGCAGGAAAATACAAAGTGTGCAAGCTCAAAACAAAAACACGGCAAACCACGCCGGAAGCGCGCTTTGCCGTGAAAAAAACAACGGATATTTGGAAATGGCATCTCGCCACCGCCCGGGGACGGAGCGGGCCGGAGGGCTCAGGTCCGTCGCCAGGTGGAAGGGCTGAGCAGCACCAGAATGGGGAAAATCTCCAGTCGGCCCACAATCATGCACAGGGACATGACCCCCTTGGACAGCCCGGAAAAGGCGGCAAAATTGCCGCTGGGGCCGATGGCCTCCAGACCGGGGCCCACATTGCTGACGCAGGTGAGGGCGGCGCTGAAGGAGACGGCGAAGGACTGGCCGTCCAGAGAGATAACCAGGGCGGCGGCAAAGACGGTGATCACATAGGCCCCCAGAAAGACCAGCAGGGTGTGAAGGGTGGCCTCGCTCACCAGTTTGCCGTCCAGCTTCACCACCTCCACACTGCGAGGGTGGGTGATGCGGTGGACCTCCCGGCGGATGGACCGGAGGAGAATCAGCACCCGGGAGCACTTCATGCCGCCGCCGGTGGACCCGGCGCTGGCCCCGCAGAACATGAGCAGAACAATAATCATCTGGGAAAACTGGGGCCACAGAACAAAGTCGGCGGTGCCAAAGCCGGTGGTGGAGATGATGGAGGCCACCTGAAACACGGTGTACCGCAGGCTCTCCCACAGGCCGGCGTAGACTCCCAGGTTGGAAACGGTGAGGATCGCCGTGGCCCCCGCCACCACCCCCAGGAAGAATTTCAGCTCGTCGCTGGCCAGGGCGTCCCGCCACTTTCTGGTCAAAATCAGGAAATAGACGGCGAAGTTGATGGAGAACAGCAGCATAAATATCGTAATGACAACATCAATAGGTACGCTGTTGTAGGCCCCCACGCTGGCGTTCCGGTTGGAGAAGCCCCCGGTGCCCGCGGTGGAGAAGGCGTGGATGAAGGAGTCGTACAGGGGCATACCGGCGATTTTCAGGCAGAGGACCTCCAGTGTGGTGAGGGCGAAGTACATGGTATACAGAATCTTGGAGGTTTGGGACTGCTTGGGTACCAGCTTGGAGAACACCGGGCCCGGGGTCTCCGCCTGGGTGAGGTAGTGGGAGCGGATGCCCAGCTTGGGCACGATGGCGGTGGCCAGCACCAGCACCCCCATGCCCCCCAGCCAGTGGGTGAAGGCCCGCCAGAACAGGATACCCTTGGGCAGGGCCTCAATATCGGTGAGGATGGTGGAGCCGGTGGTGGTAAAGCCGGAGCAGGATTCAAAGATGGCGTCCATGGGGGTGGCGAACCAGCCGGAGAACAGGAAGGGCAGGGCGCCCACCAGACCGGTGAAAATCCAGATCAGCCCTACCGCCACAAAGCCCTCCCGGGTGAAAAACTGCTGCCGTGCCGGCAGGGCGGACAGGGCGAGGCCCACGGCGGCCACAATGGCAATGGAAAGCAGGAAGGGCAGGAGATCCTCCCGGTAGAGCAGGGCCACCGCCAGGGGCAGGACCAGGGCGGCCGCCTCCAGCAGCAGCACCCGCCCCACCAGCTTTAAAACCAGCTTTATATTCATGCCCCGGCCCCTCCCAGGTTCGGCTCAGCGCCGTAGATGTCGTTCAGGTCCAGCACGCCGCCCCCCCGGGCGATGATAATAACCCGGTCCCCTTCCTGAAGGGAGGAGGAGCCCTGTGGGATGATGATATTGTTGTCCCGGACGATAACGGCCAGCAGCACCCCAGGGCGCAGCTTTAAATCCTTGAGGGGGACGCTCAGGTGCCGGGTGCCCGGCCCCACGGTGAACTCCATGGCCTCCGCCCCGCCGCCGGCGATACGGTGGAGGGAGTTCATCACGCTGCCCTGGGAGTTTTGCAGGCCCCGGACCACGTGGACGATGTTGGAGGCGGTGACAAATTTGGGGGAGATCACGCTGTCCAGGCCCAGGGAGCGGACAATGCCGGCGTAGTTCTGCCGGTTGCACTTGGTGATCACCTTTTTGATCCCCTGCTGCATGGCGTAGAGGGAGATAATAAGGTTATCCTCGTCCCGGTCGGTGAGGGCCACGAAGGCGTCGCTGGCGGTGAGATTCTCTGACTCCAGCAGCTCGGAGTCGGTGCCGTCGCCGCAGATGACGGTGACCCGGGGGAACCGCTCGCTGATGACCCGGCAGCGCTCCTCGTTGTGTTCAATAATTTTCAGGCGGATGCCCAGGTGGTCCAGAATGGCGGCCAAATACATGGACACCTTGCCGCCCCCCACCAGAAAGACCTGCTTCACCTTGGGGGCGTAGCGGCCCAGCTGGCGGAAAAACTGGTCCAGGCTGTCAGGCCGGCCCACCATATACAGCTTGTCCCCCGCCTTGGGAACGAAGGAGCCGTTGGGGATGGACACCTCGCCCCCCCGCTCCACGGCGCAGAACAGCAGGGACAGCTTCTTTACCTTGTCAGGCAGGGCGTGAAGGGGGGCGTCCACCAGGAAGTCGCCCTCCTGAAGGCGGAAGCCCATCAGCTCCACCTTGCCCCGGCAGAAGGTCTCGATGTTGGCGGCGGAGGGGAAACGGAGCAGCCGGGATATCTCCACGGCAGTGGTGTTCTCCGGGTTGATGGCCATGTCGATTTTCAGGTTACGGCGCAGCTCGCCCACGCTGCTGGTATACTCCGGGTTGCGGATGCGGGCGATGGTGTATTTGGCCCCCAGGTCCTTGGCGGTGAGGCAGCAGACCATATTCACCTCGTCGGCGTTGGTGGCGGCCACCAGCAGGTCGGCCCGGTCCACCCCCGCCTCCCGCAGAGTGGCGGCAGAGACGCCGTTGCCCCGGACGGTCATGATATCCAGCTGGTCGCCGGCCCGGCGCAGGGCCTCCTCGTCGCTGTCCACCACGGTGACATTGTGCTCCTCCTTGACCAGCTGCTCGGCCAGGGAGAAGCCCACCTTGCCGCTGCCTACAATGACAATATCCATAATTAAAGGGTCCTTTCCAGTCAAAATTGAAAAGCCTCCCTCTGGGAGGGAGGTGGCACGGCAAAGCCGTGACGGAGGGAGTCCGTTGAAAGAGAACTCCCTCAGTCACCGCCTGGGGCGGTGCCAGCTCCCTCAAAGAGGGAGCCTCTGACGTGTCAAATCGTCCACTCCCCATGGACCACGCCCACCAGATACCAGTGCTCCCCCTCGGGCTGGAACACCAGCTTGAGGGAGCTCCAGTCCAGGCCGTCGTTTACCGGGTCGGCGCTGGGAAAGCTGAAATCTACAAAGCGGCAGCCGGGGTAGGCCTCAGTCAGGTTCTCCAGGGCGTTGCCCCCGGTCATGATCCGGTCCACCCCGATCTGGGGGACCTGGGTGTAGTCCCGGTCGTAGATGTACCGTCCGAAATACTGGAGGGCGGTCATTTGGATGGGGTCGCCCCGGCCGTCCTCAAAGCCCCAGGTGTAGACCGTCTGGTCCTGGGCCAGATTTTTAATCTGGTCGGCGGTAAAGTTCCGGTCACTGGAGGGGCTCACGGTGGAGTAGGGGGTAAAGGTAACGCCCCTCTCCGGGTGGACATAGGCGGACAGGGTGGTCCAGTCCTGCTGCTGAAGGCAGCGGTTAACGGCGCAGGCGGCGCCCAGCAGGGGGAAATTGTCCTCCGCGTCCAGGGGGGCGGCGGAGGAGGCGGCGCCGGAGCCGCTGTCCGCAGGCTGGGAGCCGTTGGAGGGCGGGACGAGGTTGTTGTTCAGCACAGGGGACGGTTCCTTTCCGCTCAGGTCGATGGGCAGCAGAATACCGGCCAGCAGCCCGATAACCAGAGACAGGATGCAGGGGAAAATTAAAAATCGTTTCAAGGGCAAGGCCTCCTTAACAGGGCGCACAGACGCGAGGCAATCCTGGTACAGCTATATTATAGGACGAAATGGGGAAAAGGTCAAGGCAAAATACACATGAGGCCTTGAAAACAGGGGGCGCTTATGGTAAAATAGCACAGAAAACAATATGGGGGAGGCTACCCTTATGAACGAACAGACAAGACAGCGGCAATTTCATATCCAGTGTGCCCAGGGCGAGACAGGGGGATACTGCATTTTGCCCGGCGATCCGGGCCGGTGCGAGGCCATCGCCCGGCACTTTGACAGCCCGGTCCACGTGCGTACCAACCGGGAGTATGTCACCTTCACCGGCACGCTGCTGGGGGAGAAGGTGAGCGTGGTATCCACCGGGATCGGAGGCCCTTCCGCCGCCATCGCCATGGAGGAGCTGGCCAACATCGGGGTCCACACCTTCGTCCGGGTGGGCACCTGCGGGGGGATTGACCTGTCCGTCCAGAGCGGCGACGTGGTGGTGGCCACCGGGGCGGTGCGCATGGAGGGCACCAGCCGGGAGTACGCCCCCATCGAGTGGCCCGCCGTCCCCGATTTCACCGTTACCTCCGCCCTGGTAGAGGCCTGTAAAAATCTGGGCTACCCCTGGCACGCCGGGGTGGTCCAGTGCAAGGACTCCTTCTACGGCCAGCACTCCCCGGCCCGGATGCCGGTGAGCTATGAGCTGGAGCAGAAGTGGGAGGCCTGGAAGCGGCTGGGGGTGCTGGCCTCCGAGATGGAGTCCGCCGCCCTCTTTGCCGTGGCCGCCGCCCGCCGGGTGCGGGTCGGGTCGGTGTTCCACGTCATCTGGAACCAGGAGCGAGAGAAGGCCGGTTTGGACCAGAAGGAGAGCCACGATACCGAGGCGGCCATCACCGCCGGGGTGGAGGCGCTGAAAATTTTGATTCAGCAGGACAGAGAATAACAAAAGCATAGAAAGGGCAAGGCGGCTAGTGTGAAAACTAGCCGCCTTGCATTTGTTTTTACTTCGATTCATTATCGATTTGCTTGAAGTATTCTGTAATTTCATCTTGACCTTTTACGATCAGCTCCGCATCTCTTAACTCATAACTATAAGAATATGGGCCAACAGAAGTTTCAATGCTTCGATATACTGTACCGCCTGCAAATATAAAGTCTTGTTGATTCAATGTTGATACTGTTTCCTGGTCAAACAAAATTTTATATCCACCCTCTGGTCCGCCAAGCATTTGAACAGATTTAGCAATACAGGATTTTTCATTATTATCAGTCAGAAAGGTTTCAACCATAAATACGCCATATACAGTATTATCAATATAATATGCCGTATTTATGTTGATAATATCACTCTCGGGCGGTGTATCCCATGTGGCTTCCTTTCCTTTTTCAAAACTATCTATTGTTCCAACAATATTGATTCCTTCTCCACTATTTAACTCTTTTAATTCTTCCTTATCCAAGTAAACCCGGAATGTAACAAATGCCGAAGGGCTAAATAAGTCGCAATATTCACTTTCTATTTCGCTTACAAAACCAAATATCTTGAAATCATTGCCTAAGTATGTTTCTTCTGCTCTAATCTTATTTTCATTAAATGCCTGCATCATTTCCGAAATGTTAAGCAGCGGTGCATTAGCTAACATTTCTTCTTTAGCGTTGTCCTTCCCGGCGCCGGATGTGTTGGTGTCTCCTGCTCCGCTATTGCCGCCGCAGGCCGCCAAAGAGAGGGCCAGGGCCGCTGTAAGTATGAGTGCAAGTGTTTTTTTCATCGTGTCAACCTCCGTCTGATTTTTTTGCTTGGGATGTAAGTTGTATTATAGCATTGACAGGAATTATAGTCAATATAAAAAGGAATATCAGGAACTTAAAAAGGACAAACAATCCCTATAAAATATCTTATAGGGGGTGGACTAATGGTCGATATCAAGAAAATCGGGGAGAATATCAGGAAAGAGCGAAAGCGGCAGCTGTTGACAATCGAACAGCTGGCGGAAAAAGCCGGAATTACAGACAACTTTTTAGGGAAGATAGAGCGTGGAGAGGGGATGCCCAGCTTACAGACAATAGACAGCATTGCCTGTGCCCTTAATGTTGGCATTGATTATCTAAATGGTAATGTACTGCATAATACAGAACACACGTTTATTACAAGCCTGATAGAAATAAATGGGCTCAGCGGAGATAACAAAGAAAAATTTATTGATTTCATCAGCACCAATATAAAATACTTTAAGTAGATATCCACCACGGGTTTTTGTACCGCTATGGGTTTGGAGTAATTCACAGGAAAACCGTTAAGATTTTTGTCAAAAAAGATTGACATTTTAGGTATAACCCGCTATAGTGTATCTCGCTATCCGTGAAAGCCGGTCACCGCGCCCGACGTCCCCCCTGGACAGAGGGCCGCCCGGTGAATAAATCGAGGGAGCTGACAAAGTAATTTAAAAAGAAATGGGGGAGGATACATGTCCAAGGAGTTGATCCGCCTGACCGACTGCGTTATGGCGTTCGACGAGGATATCGTACTCGACAAAATCAATTTAAGCATCAAGGATAAGGAATTCCTCACGCTGCTCGGACCCAGTGGGTGCGGCAAGACCACCACGCTCAGAATCATCGGTGGTTTTCAGACGCCTACCTCTGGAGATGTTTTGTTCGACGGGGTGAGGATTAATGCTGTCCCGCCCCACAAACGGACCATCAACACGGTGTTCCAGAAATACGCCCTGTTCCCGCACCTGAACGTGTATGAGAACATCGCCTTCGGCCTGCGCATCCCCAAGGCGGACGCCAAGGGGGGCAAGGTGAAGCTGTCCGAGGAGGAGATCGACCGGCGGGTGACGGAAATGCTGGAGGTGGTCAACCTGCGGGGCTTTGAGAGGCGGCGGACCACCCAGCTGTCCGGCGGCCAGCAGCAGCGGGTGGCCATCGCCCGGGCGCTGGTGAACCGGCCCAAGGTGCTGCTGCTGGACGAGCCCCTGGGAGCGCTGGACTTAAAGCTGCGCAAGGACATGCAGAACGAGCTCAAGCGCATCCAGAAGGCCATGGAGATCACCTTCGTCTATGTCACCCACGACCAGGAGGAGGCCCTGGCCATGTCCGACACGGTGGTGGTGATGGATTCCGGCCGCATCCAGCAGATCGGCTCCCCCGAGGACATCTACAACGAGCCCCGCAACGCCTTCGTGGCCGACTTCATCGGGGAGTCCAACATCATCGACGGCATCATGCGCGCCGACGGGGTGGTGGAGATCTTTAACCGCCGCTTCCAGTGTCTGGACAGCGGCTTTGGGAAGGACGAGGCGGTGGACGTGGTCATCCGGCCCGAGGACGTGGATATTGTCCCGGAGGACCAGGGCCAGCTGAGGGGCACCGTCACCTCTGTCACCTTCAAGGGGATGCAGTACGATATTATCGTGGACTTCTATGGCTTCAAGTGGCTGATCCAGACCACCGACCTGTCCCCGGTGGGCAGCCGCATCGGCATCAAGATCGACCCCGACGGTATCCACGTGATGAAAAAGAGCGAGTACTCCGGGCTGTTCGGCGACTACTCCTCCTACTCCGAGGAGTACGAGGAGATCAGCGACGCCAGCTTTGACCCGGAGGAGGAGGACAGCGGGGATGAAGAATAAGCTGTCCTGGTTTGCCGTCCCCTATGTGGGGTGGATGGCGCTGATGGTAGTAATCCCCATATTAATTATGGTGGTCTACGCCTTTACCACAGCGGAGTTTCAGGGTACCCTGGAGAACTTCGCCGAGATGGGGGCCTACACCTCCGTCTTTCTCCGCTCCTTCCGCCTGGCCCTGGTTGCCACCCTGGTCTGCCTGCTCATCGGCTATCCGGTGTCCTACTGGATGGCCCGGGAGGGGGCGGGCTTCCAGCGGGTGGCCATGGCCCTGATTATGCTGCCCATGTGGATGAACTTCCTCCTGCGGACCTACTCCTGGATGTCCATTCTGGAGAACAACGGCCTTTTAAACCAGCTGTTCCGGGCCGTCGGCCTGCTGGACCTGCTGGGGGTGGAGTACATCCCCATGATCGGCACCTCCGGGGCGGTGGTGCTGGGCATGGTGTATAACTACCTGCCCTTTATGATTCTGCCCATCTATTCGGTCATCCTCAAGCTGGACGGCTCCCTGCTGGAGGCCGCCCGGGACCTGGGGGCGGACAGCCGGCGGGTGTTCCGCAGGGTGATTCTGCCCCTGTCCCTGCCCGGGGTGCTGTCCGGCGTGACCATGGTATTCGTCCCCTCAGTATCCACCTTTGCCATCTCCCGCCTGCTGGGGGGAGGCACCCAGATGATGCTGGGCGACCTCATTGAGCTGCAATTCCTGGGCGGCTCCTACGACCCCCACCTGGGGGCGGCCATCTCCATGGTGATGATGGCCATTGTGGTGGTGTGCATGGTAGTGATGAACCGCTTCGGTGAGGGCGAGGGAGAGGCGGTGCTCCTGTGAAAAAGACCAACCGCACCGGCAGCCGCCTGTTCATCGGGCTGGTGTTCCTGTTTCTCTACGCCCCTATCATCCTGCTGATTATCTTCTCCTTCAACGCCGGGGACTCCAGCGCCGTGTGGAAGGGCTTCTCCCTCCACTGGTACGGCCGCCTGTTCCAGAACCGGCTGATTATGGAGAGCGTCTACACCACCCTGCTGGTCTCCCTGCTGGCCACGGTAATCGCCACAGTGGCCGGCACCTTCGCCGCCATCGGGCTGTACAGCCTGGGCCGCAGACGGCGGGAAGCCCTGCTCACTGTGAACAATATCCCCATGATGAACGCGGATATTGTCACCGGCGTATCCCTGTGCCTGTTCTTCGTGGCCTTTTTTCAGGGCTGGGGGACCTTCGCCCGGTGGTTTAACTCCATCCAGAGCGCGGTGGAGCTGCCCGACCGGCTGGTGCTGGGCTTTACCACCCTGCTGCTGGCCCACATCGCCTTCAACATCCCCTATGTGATTCTCAACGTGGCCCCCAAGCTGCGGCAGATGGACCGCAATCTCATGGACGCGGCCCAGGACCTGGGGTGTACCTGGATGCAGGCCTTTGTGAAGGTGATGCTGCCCGAGATCAAGCCGGGCATCGTCTCCGGGGCGCTCATCGCCTTTACCATGTCCATCGACGACTTCATTATCTCCTACTTCACTGCCGGGTCGGCCAGCTCCACCCTGGCCATGACCATCTACGGCATGACCAAGAAGCGGGTCACACCGGAGGTGAACGCCATCTCCACCCTGCTGTTCCTTTCGGTGCTGGTGCTGCTGGTGCTGTCCAACCTGAAGGAGGTGCGGCAGGAGGCCCGGGAACGGCTGGGCGCGCCCCGCAAGCCCTCCGCCCTGGAGAAGGCCCGGCAGAAGCTGGCCGAGCCCCGTTACCTGTGGGCCCGCCGGGGGGCGGCGGGGATACTGGTGTGCGCCTTCCTGGCGTCGGTGTCCTTCCTCAGCCATGCCACCGGTTCCCGGCCTGTGGTAAATGTGTGCTCCTGGGGGGAGTATATCGACACCGACCTCATCGACCAGTTTGAGGAGGCCACCGGCATCCGGGTGAACTACCAGACCGCCGACAGCAACGAGACCTTGTACTCCCTGCTGAAAAACGGCGGCGCGGACTACGACGTGGTGGTCCCTTCGGACTACATGATCGGCCGCCTGATTGCCGAGGACATGCTGGAGCCTCTGGACTACAGCCAGATTCCCAACTTCGACCTCATTGACGACCGGTTTAAAAACCTGTCCTACGACCCGGACAACCGCTACACCGTCCCCTACACCTGGGGCACCCTGGGCATCATCTACAACGCCGCTGTGGTGGACGAGGAGATCACCAGCTGGAGCGCGCTGTACGACGACAAATACGCCGGGCAGGTGCTGCTGATCAACAACTCCCGGGACGCCATCGGGGAGGCCCTGCTCAGCCTGGGTTATTCGGTGAACACCACCGACGAGGGACAGATCAGAGAGGCCTACGAACTGGTGGCCGGCGCCAACCGCCGGGGGGTGTTCCAGGGCCGGGTGATGGACGAAATCTTCCAGAAGATGGAGGGCGGAAACGCCGCCATCGCCACCTACTACGCCGGCGACTACCTGTCCATGGTGGACAACCAGGCGGAGGGAGTGGACCTGGCCTTTGTCATCCCGGAGGAGGGCTCCAACTGGTTTGTGGACGCCATGTGCATGCTGAAGGACGCCCCCCACCAGCGGGAAGCCCACATGTGGATCAACTTCATCGCCTCCACCGAGGCCAACCTGGCCAACATGGACTATATCTGGTACGCCTCCCCCAACCGGGAGGCCCTGGAGCGGTACCCCGCCTACTATGAGGAGCTCTACGGCGAGGAGCTGGACCGGTCGCTCTATGAGATTATGGCCGCCCCGCCGGAGACCCTGGCGCGGTGTGAGGCCTATCTCAATCTGCCCCCGGAGACCCTGAACCTCTACAAAAGCCTCTGGACCCAGCTGGGCGCAAATTGAACAAAACCCGCACGGACCGTCTTCTGACGGCCTGTGCGGGTTTTCTGTTCGTCAAAATGCTACCGCCTATACGATGTGGAAGGCGTAGGTCAGGGTCTTCTCCCGGCCGGGCTCCAGCGTGGTGCAGAAGGGCTTATCCTCAAATTTCCCGCTCTCGTTGTCCCAGGCGGCGCAGCCCTGCCAGGGCTCCAGACACAGGAAGGGCGCCTCCGGCTTGGTCCAGAAGGCCACCATGGGGAACTCATGGAAGTCCAGCTGCACCCCCCGCCCGGTCTCCCGATGGAGCAGGGAGACGCCTCCGGAGCGCAGCATGCTGAAAATCACGGTGTCCAGCTCCCCGAAGGTCTGGTAGCGCAGGGGCATGCGGCTGCCGTCCAGCATAGGCATCCTGCCGTCATGGCGGATGATGCCCTGGGCGTTGAGCAGGTGGCTGTCCGCCTGTTCGGAGACCTCAAACAGGAGCTCGTAGTCCTCAAACCGCTCCCCCGCCTGGAGGGGGCACCGGATGGCGGTGTGGGCTCCGACGCAGAAGGGCATAGGAACGGCGCCGGTGTTCCGCACGGTGAGGGTGGTGGAAAATCCGTCCTCCAGCAGCCGGTGGGTGGCCTCCAGGGCGAAGGGGAAGGGGTACTGCTCCAGCGTCTGTTCGTTCTCCCCCAGCGCCAGGGTGACGAAGTCCTCCCCCTGGTCCACGGGGGTGAACTCCAGCCCCCGGGCGAAGCCGTGGCGGCCCATCTCACAGGTCTTGCCGCCGATGTCCACCCGGCCGTCCTTCAGCGACCCCACAATGGGGAACAGGATAGGGTTCTGCCCCGCCCAGAAGGCCGGGTCCCCCTGCCAGATATACTCCAGGCCGTCCCTGTCCCGCAGGGAGACCAGCTCCCCGCCCAGGCTCCGGGCCACGGCCCGCATATCACCTTTTTTCAGCTCGAACGTCATTTCTCCGCCTCCTTATTATGAATACCCGGGCGGGCCTCCGCGCCCGCCCCGGTCTTGGAAAGCGGGCCGGGACAGAGCCCGTCCCCTACATTAAAATGCTACCTTCAAAAACAGAGCCACACAGCACAGGATAATGGCGCAGGGGACGTAGAGATACCGGCCCACACTGTACCACTTCTGTCCCGAGGGCTTTTTCGCCCCCCGGTTGATCTCCTCCATCAGCTCCTCCCGCTTCATAATCCAGAACCAGGACAGCGCGCCCAGGGTGGCCCCGATGGGGATGATATAGATGGAGACAATGTCCATCCAGGGCCCCCACTTGAAGATGGGCTCCATATTCAGGCCGATGCCCAGGCAGATGACGCACAGGATGGCCAGCATCACCTTCCGGTTCAGCCTGGGGAAGCGGTGAAGGAGGGACTCTCCCACCGCCTCAAACATGTTTTGCAGGGAGCTGACCCCGGCAAATACCATGGCGGTGTACAGAATCACCGCGAACAGCCGTCCCAGGGGGATATCCTGTAAAATGTGGGGCAGGGTGACAAAGAGCAGGGAGGGCCCGGACCCCACGTCCAGCCCGTAGGCAAAGCAGGCGGGGATAATCACCAGGGCGGCCACCAGAGCGGCGACGGTGTCAAAGAGGGCGGTCTGCTTGGCCAGGGCCACCACGTCCTCCTCGGGGCTGAGGTAGGCCCCGTAGACAATCATGCCGCTGCCAGTGATGGACAGGGAGAAGAATGCCTGACCCATAGCCCAGATCCACACCATGGGGTTGAGCAGATCGTCCCACCGGGGGGTAAACATATACTTATAACCCTCCTCGGCCCCGGGCAGGAAGGCCACCCGGACGGCCAGAATCAGGAAGATGATGAAAAACAGGGGCATCATCACCTTGTTGGACCGCTCAATGCTCCTGGCCCCGAGAAGGAGGGTGAGCAGAGTTCCCACCACCACAATCACATGGAAGGGGACCACCGAGTAGTCCGACAGGGAGAAGGACTCAAACCAGGGCCCGGGGTCCACCGTCATCAGTGACCCGCCCACCGAGGCGGCGAAGGCCTTGAGCACATAGGAGATGATTACCGCGTAGCCCAGGGCGATACACATGGAGCCCGCCAGAGGCAGCCAGCCCAGCAGGCCGCCGGCGGCGCCCAGCTCCTTTTTCCGGCTGGCCCAGGCCATCTCATAGGAGCCCAGGGTGCCGGTGTGGGCCCGGCGGCCCACGGCATACTCGGCGGACAGGCCCACCGTGCCGAACAGCATGATAAAGAACAGGTAGGCCAGCAGGAAGGCTCCGCCGCCGTTGCTGCCCATCTTGGCGGGGAAGCCCCACACATTGGCCATGCCCACGGCGGACCCTACCGCCGACAGAACAAAGCCCCAGCCACTGGAAAATCGATGTTTCTTGTTGTCCATAAAAAACTCCTTTTTTTCGCACGGCGCGTACATGGCCGCATGTTCTCTCCACACCCCCGAGTATAATATAAAGTGTACAAAAAAGCAACGTATAAATCGGCCCGCCAGCGAAATTTCGCCGGGAAGGGATGGCTTTCCCCGGGGCAAGAATATAAAAATATTCAAAACAACGTACGATTTTCCAGATTATTAGTGAAATCGTCTCTTTCCTTTTTCCCCGGGAAGGAATACAATAGGGGCACCGAAACACCCCGTACTATTTTAAAAAGGAGCGGTTATTATGTCTATTCTGGTCTGCGGCGGCGCCGGCTACATCGGCAGCCACACCTGTGTGGAGCTCATTCAGGCGGGCTACAGCATTGTGGTGGCCGACAATCTTTACAACTCCAGCGAGGAGTCCCTCCACCGTGTGGAGAAGATCGTGGGCAAGCCCATCCCCTTCATCAAGGCTGAGCTGTGCAGCGAGACCGAAGTAGAGGCCCTCTTCGCCCAGCACCCCGATATCGACGCGGTGATCCACTTCGCCGGACTGAAGGCGGTGGGTGAGAGCGTGGCCAAGCCCCTGGAGTATTACTCCAACAACCTGATCAGCACCCTCTACCTGCTGCAGGCCATGCGCCGGCACGGGGTGAAGAACTTCGTTTTCTCCTCCTCCGCCACGGTGTACGGCGACCCGGCCACCGTGCCCATTCGGGAGGACTTCCCCACCGGCGGCACCACCAACCCCTACGGCACCTCCAAGCTGTTTCAGGAGAAGATGCTCATGGACATCTGCGCCGCCGACCCTGAGCTGAATGTGGCCCTGCTGCGGTACTTCAACCCCATCGGCGCCCATGAGAGCGGTACCATCGGCGAGGACCCCAATGGCATCCCCAACAACCTGGTGCCCTACATCGCCAAGGTGGCGGTGGGCCAGCTGGAGAAGGTCCACGTCTTCGGCAACGACTACGACACCCCCGACGGCACCGGCGTGCGGGACTACATCCACGTGGTGGACCTGGCAAAGGGCCACGTGGCTGCTTTGAAGAAGCTGGAGACCAACTGCGGCCTGTTTGTGTGCAACCTGGGCACCGGCAAGGGCTATTCCGTGCTGGACGTGGTCCACGCCTATGAGAAGGCCTGCGGCCACGAGCTGCCCTATGTGATTGACCCCCGCCGCCCCGGCGATATCGCCGCCTGTTACGCCGATCCCGCCAAGGCCCGGGAGGAACTGGGCTGGGAGGCTCAGCTGGGCATCGAGGAGATGTGCGCCTCCTCCTGGAAGTGGCAGTCCTCCAATCCCAACGGTTATAAAGGTTAAGGAGGAAGCAGAACTGTGAACAAGCCCGTTTTAGTGATTATGGCCGCCGGCATGGGCAGCCGGTACGGCGGTCTGAAGCAGCTGGACCCGGTGGGCAGCCATGGCCAGCTTATCATCGACTACTCCATCTACGATGCCAAGCGCGCTGGCTTTGAGACGGTGGTGTTTGTCATCAAGCCCGAGATCGAGGCCGACTTCAAAGAGGCCATCGGCGACCGGGTGTCCAAGGTGATGGACGTGAAGTACGCCTATCAGCTGAAGGAGGACCTGCCCGAGGGGTATTCCGTCCCCGCCGGCCGGACCAAGCCCTGGGGCACCGCCCACGCCGCCCTGGCCGCCCGGAACATCGTAGACGGGCCCTTTGCCGTTATCAACGCCGACGACTACTACGGCCCCGAGGCCTACCAGGAGATTTACAACTACCTGTCCACCCACCAGGACGGGGACATGTATGAGTATGTCATGGTGGGCTATCTGCTGAAAAACACCGTCACCGAGAACGGCACCGTAGCCCGGGGCGTGTGCGAGGAGACGGCGGACCACTTCCTCACCCAGGTCACCGAGCGCACCAAAATTGAGAAGGGCGAGCCCCCCCGGTACACCGAGGACGACGGGGCCACCTGGACCGACCTGTCCGCCGACACCATCGTGTCCATGAACATGTGGGGCTTCACCCGCAGCTTCTTGGACGAGGCCCTTGCCCGCTTCCCCGCCTTCCTGGACAAGACCCTGGCGGAGAACCCGGAGAAGGGAGAGTATTTCCTGCCCACCGTGGTCAGCCAGCTCATCGACGAGGGCAAGGCCCGGGTGAAGGTGCTGCGCAGCGAGGACAAGTGGTATGGCGTTACCTACCGGGAGGACAAGCCCACGGTGGTGGCCGCCATCTCCGAGAAGACCGCCGCCGGGCTCTACCCCGACCGGCTTTGGGAGGTGAAGTGATGGTCCCGGCAGAACAGACCCTGCACGAGGTCCTGGAGGCCTTTGACTTCGGCGCGCCTGTGGTGGGGGCCATCCGCTACGGCTGCGGCCATATCAACGACACCTTTGTGGTCCACACCCAGCCGGAAAACGCCTGCTGCCGCCGGTTCATCCTCCAGCGCATGAGCGCCGCCGCCTTCAAGCACCCGGACCAGCTGATGGAAAACATCATCGGCGTCACCGAATTTCTGGGCCGGGAGATTGAGAAGCACAGCGGCGACCGCAGCCGGGAGGCCATGGAGGTCCTCCGGCCCAAAAACGGGGCGGACTACTACACCGACAGCCAGGGGGGCGCCTGGCGGCTCTACCCCTTTGTGGAGGGCACCGTCTGCCACCAGACGGCCGACACCCCGGAGCTGTTCGCCGCCTCCGGCCGGGCCTTCGGCCGGTTCCAGCAGCTGCTGGCGGACTACCCCGCCGACACCCTGTATGAGACCATCCCCCACTTCCACGACACCGAGGACCGGCTGGCCAGGTTCAAGGCCGCCGTGGCTGCCGACAAGCTGGGCCGGGCGGCGGGCTGCCAGCCTGAGATCGACTTCGTGCTGGCCCGGGAGAAGGACTGCTCGGTGGCCCTGAACGCCCTGCGGGCGGGCAAGCTGCCCCTGCGGGTCACCCACAACGACACCAAGCTGAACAACGTCCTTATGGACGACAAGACCGGCGAAGGCATCTGCATCATCGACCTGGACACCGTGATGCCCGGCCTGGTGCTCTACGACTTCGGCGACTCCATCCGCTTCGGGGCCAACCACTCCGCCGAGGATGAGACCGACCTGTCCAAGGTCAACCTGGACGTGGACCTCTTCTCCGCATACACCGCCGCCTTCCTGGAGGGGACGGGGGGCTCCCTCAGCAACACAGAGATCGAGTACCTCCCCTGGGGGGCCAAGCTGATGACGCTGGAGTGCGGGATGCGCTTCCTCACCGACTACCTGGAGGGGGACACCTACTTCCACATCAGCCGGGAGGGCCAGAACCTGGACCGCTGCCGCACCCAGTTCAAGCTGGTGGCCGACATGGAGGAGCGCTGGAGCGAGCTGGAGGCCATTGTAAACCGCTACCGCAAGTAATTGAATCAGACTCATGGGGGTACCCCCATGCTCTCCGGCCTGTCAGGCCGGAGAGCAGAGTTTCACTGTGGGAGGTGTTGGTGTGAACACCCTCTTTGACGAGGAGCAGCTGCGCAGACTGATTGCCAACCTGAAGATCCTTACCGGCGTTCCCGCCAACATTCTGGACCCGGAGGGGCGGGACATCAACCTGTTTCGAGGCCATCCCCCCTTCTGCCGGGCCATCAACGACCTGCCCGAGGGCCACGAGCGGTGCATCGCCTGCGACCAGTGCAAGATACGCCACTACACCGCCGAGCGGGGATTTCAGTTCTACCGCTGCCACGTGGGCATCTGCGAGGCCGTTATGCCCCTCTACGACCGGAAAAACCCCCTGGCCTATCTGGCCGTTGGCTGTTATCTGGACGACTCCCCCATGGAGGAGCAGTGGGAGCACACCCGCTCCCTGCTGGACTGGTGGCCCGGCGGGCCCGACACCCTGAAGGAGGCCTTTTTCCAGTTTCGCCAGTACTCCCAGCAGGAGATCCAGGCCTACGCCGAAACCCTGGAGGCCCTGTCCGCCTACATCCAGCTCAAGGGCATGATTCTGGCCACCGAGCAGACCGACGCCCAGAAGCTGGCCCTGTACCTGGACGAACACTATATGGAAAAGCTGTCTCTGGCCTCCATCTCCCGGCACCTGCACATCGGCCGCACCAAGCTGTGTGCCATCGCCAAGGAGCTGTCCGGGGGCGAGACCCTGTCCTACCTCATTGCCCGGCGGCGTATCGACGCCGCCAAGCGGCTGCTGCTTCAAAGCAACATGCCCATATCCGCCGTGGCCGAGTCAGTGGGCATCAGCGACTACAACTACTTTTCCAAGGTCTTCCGGTCCATGACGGGCACCACCCCCAGCACCTTCCGGAAAAAGGTCAGGGGTCAATAGAGCACGAAAATCGTACGAGCTTTCACTTGTTCGTACGATTTTTCTATATTCCGTACTCTACACACTATGATTTACACAATCGACAAGTATAATAGTCTTTAGTGAGGTGTATTTGTGAATTTTCTCTATACGCCTTATTTTCTGCAAGTCAAAATCAACAAAGAAGGAGAATGAAAATGAAGAAGATTCTTGCAGCCTTGCTTGCCACCGCGATGAGCCTTTCCCTGGCTGCCTGCGGCGGCACACCCAGCAACCCCAGTTCCGGCTCCGGTTCCGGTTCCGGCAGCCCTGATCCCGCCCCCTCCGGCGACAAGATCGCCATCAATGTGATTGCCGCCGAGTACGGCAAGCAGACCAAGGACTGGTGGGCCGGCTTCCAGAACGACTTTAACGCCGCCAACGAGGGCATCGACCTGAAGGTGGAAGTGGTCTCCTGGAACGACATTTACACCGTGGTCAACACCCGCGTCTCCAACAACGCCGCCCCCGACATCCTGAACATCGACACCTTCGCCGACTACGTGGGCGATGACCTGCTCCGGCCCATCAAGGACTTTGTCTCCGACGAGACCTATGCCAAGTTCTACCCCGCCTTCATTGAGCAGTCCAACATCGACGGCACCATCTGGGCCATTCCCGACCTGGCCTCCGCCCGGGCCATGTACTACAACAAGGACATCCTTGAGGCCGCCGGCGTGGATAAGGTCCCCACCACCTGGGCTGAGCTGAGGGCCGCCTGCGAGGCCATCAAGGCCTATGACGCAAACATCTACCCCTGGGGCGTGGATATGACCACCGACGAGGGCCAGGCCTGCTTTGCCTACTACTCCTGGACCAACGGCGGCGACTTCACCGACGCCTCCGGCAACTGGACCCTGAACAGCGCCGAGAACGTGGAAGCCGTTGAGTACATCGTCGGGCTGGTCAAGGACGGCCTGACCAACTCCGACCCCTCCACCGAGACCCGCTACAACCTCCAGGAGCTGTTTGCCGCCGGCAAGCTGGCCATGATGATCGGCCCCAACCAGATTTCCTCCTACGTTGCCAGCTCTGAGAATCCCATCAGCTTCGGCATCGCCTCCATCCCCGCCAACGAGGGCAAGAGCACCTCCTCCGTGGGCGTCATGGACCGGTTCATGGTATTTGATAATGAGGACACCGACGACAAAGTCGAGGCCATCAAGACCTTCTTCGATTTCTTCTATGACGACACCCGTTACTCCGACTGGGTTATCATGGAGGACTTCCTGCCCGCCACCAGCACCGGCGGCAAGATCATGGCCGACGCCAACCCCGATGCCGCCAGCTGGATCGAGATCGTTGGCTCCGCCAAGTTCTACCCCACCGCCCAGGCCAAGTGGGCCGACGTGAAGCAGGGTGTGATCGACGTGGAGCAGCAGGCCCTCCTGGGCGGCAACGTCAAGGAGCTGCTGGACGCCCTCCAGGCCAAGATTGCCGGCTGAGTTTTCTCAGCACTGAACTGAAACCGCACATAACCGCGGGGGCCGGGCCAGGACGGCCCGGCCCCCCGGCATCTTCCAGCCGTTTTTCAAGGGCAGAACCCGCTCCGCTTTTGAAAAACGGCCGGAAGGCGCCCATAAAATGACAGGAGGTGTCTCCGTGAGTACAAAAACCCCGGCGGCCCCTGTGGGCCAGCAGGCTCAGCAAAGCAGCCCCCGCCTGCCCAACCCCGGAACCAGGCGGTTCTTCCGCACCGTTGAGCCCTACATCTGGATCGCCCCCAGTATCATCCTGATGGCCGTTTTTATCGTAACTCCCATCATCAAGGTGTTCCAGCTGTCCATGAACAAGGTGACCCGGGCGGGCAAGCTGAAGGGCTTCAACAACTTTGAAAACTTCACCAATGTCATCAAAGACCCTGCGTTTTCTCTTGTGCTGAAAAATACCATCCTCTGGACGGTGGCCGTGGTGGTCATCTCCACCCTTCTGGGCTTCATCCTGGCCCTCCTGCTGAACAACCAGTTCAAGGGCAGAAAGGTGGCCCGGGCCATCGTGGTCTTCCCATGGGCCACCACCCTGGTGATTCAGGCCAGCGCCTGGAAGTTCATTGTCAACACCGACTACGGCACCTTGAACACTCTGCTGATGGAGCTGAATATCATCAGCGCCCCCATAAACTGGACCTCCAGCCCCACCGCATGGTTTGCCTGGGAGATCGCCTGCGGCATCTTTGTCACCATCCCCTTCGTCTGCTTCTGCGTGCTGTCCGGCCTGCAGAGCATCGACAACTCCTACTATGAGGCCGCCACCGTGGACGGCGCGGGCTACTTCCAGAAGCTGTTCAAGATCACCCTGCCTCTGGTCAAGTCCTCCCTGACGGTGTCCACCGTGCTGAATATTATCTACGTGTTCAACTCCTTCCCCATCATCTGGACCATGACCAAGGGCGACCCCGCCAACCACACCGATACGCTGGTCACCTATCTGTATAAGCTGGCCTTCTACAACGGCAAGCAGGGCGAGGCCTCCGCCGTGTCGGTCATCGGCTTCCTGATTCTGCTGGTGTGCGCCAGTGTGTACATGATCTATACCCTGCGGAAAGGAGATGAAGACCTGTGACCCAAACCGCGAAAAAGCCCGCTCCCCTGCGCAAGACGATTTTGCGCCTGCTGCTCTACTTTGTGATTCTGGACGTGTGCGTCATCACCCTCTACCCCTACTTTGCCATGCTGTGCACCGCGCTGAAAAGCCGGGAGGAGATTTTCTCCGCCGCCGGCACCGTTCTGCCCATCACCGCCCTGTGGTCCAACTTCATCGACATCTGGAGCCGGGCTCCCATGGCCAGGTATATGCTCAACTCCGTCATGATCGCCGGCGGCTCCACCATCATCGCCATGCTGTGCGGCATCCCCGCCGCCTACGCCCTGGCCCGGATGAAGTTCAAGGGGCAGACCGCCTTTCTGGGTTTTGTCATTGTCTCCCAGATGTTCGCCCCTGTGGTGCTGCTGATCGGCATCTACCAGGTGATGCAGACCCTGAATCTGACCAACAGTATTCTGGGCCTTGTCTTTATCAACGCCGCCTTCAATCAGGCCTTTACCATCTGGCTGCTGCGGGGCACCTTTATGGGCATCTCGGCGGACATGGAACAGGCCGCCACCATCGACGGCTGCAACCGCATCCAGTCCATGATGAAGGTCCTCCTTCCGGTGGCCGCCCCCGGCATCGTCACCACCCTGATCTTCATCTTCATCAACGCCTGGAACGAGTATACGGTGGCCCTGTGCCTGATTCAGGATGACCTGCTCAAGCCCCTCACCGTGGGCATCAACACCTTCAACGGCTACAACATCATCGAGTGGCAGTACCTTTTTGCCGCCTCCATCTTCGCCATCATCCCGGTTGTCATTCTCTTTATGTGTATCGAGAAGAATCTTGTCAGCGGTCTGGCCTCCGGCGGCGTGAAGGGATAGGATTGTCTCCCCCCGGAAAAGTCCACTGATTTTCCCGAAATTGGTGGACTTTTTTCCTTCTCCTGTGCTATAATTGAAATGACTGGAGGTTCTCTTATGGAACGATATAACATCAGTGTTCAGGTCAAGAATGTCCCCGCGCTGGACCCGGACTTTATCCCCATTCTGAAATTCAACCAGGCCTTCCTGGCCGGGGCGCAAAAGCCCGTCTCCATCGCTGTGGAGCGGGCCGACGGCCAGGTGGCCGCCTTCCGAACCTTTATCCACGGTACCCCCGAGATGGCCCAGGCCGACCGGTACTACATCGACCGGATGGTCAAGACGGCCCTGTGGCTCCAGGGCGGCTTTAAGGTCTACACCGACGACAGGGACCTGTATGACTACCTCAGCGGCGTCTACTGCCAGGGGGGCGAGCGGGAGTTTGACTGGGACTTTATGGCCAGCGTCTTCGAGCAGCCCTTCCAGGTGGTGCTCACCGGCCAGGTGCCCCAGACCAAGGACGCCCCCAAGGCCATCGGCGGCCATCTGGAGGGCTGCCGCATCGGCTTTGACGCCGGCGGATCAGACCGGAAGGTGTCCGCCGTGGTGGACGGGGAGACCGTCTTCTCCGAGGAGGTGGTCTGGTTCCCCAAGGTCAACGCCGACCCGGATTACCACTATGAGGGCATTGTGGCCGCCCTGAAGTCGGCCGCGGAGCACATGCCCCGGGTGGACGCGGTGGGGGTGTCCTCCGCCGGCGTGTTTATCAATGACCGGACCATGCGGGCCTCCCTCTTTCTCCAGGTCCCCCCCGACCTCTATGACGCCAAGGTGAAGGACATCTACATCCGCGCCATCCGGGACACCTTCGGCGACGTGCCCTACGCCGTCATCAACGACGGCGACGTCTCCGCCCTGGCGGGGGCCATGAGCCTGGAGGACAACAACGTCCTGGGCATCGCCATGGGCACCAGCGAGGCGGTGGGCTATGTGGACGAGAACGGCTGTATCACCGGCTGGCTCAACGAGCTGGCCTTCGTCCCCGTAGACGCCCAGGAGGGCGCCATGCGTGACGAGTGGAGCGGCGATATCGGCTGCGGCGTGAAATACTTCTCTCAGGACGGCGTGATCAAGCTTGCCCCCCGGGCCGGCATTGAGCTGGACGAGGGAGCCTCCCCCGCCGAGAAGCTGAAGGCCGTCCAGAAGCTGATGGAGGAGGGCGACCCCCGGGCCGCCCAGGTGTATGCGTCCATCGGCGTCTACCTGGGCCACACCCTGGCCTACTACCACCACCTCTACGGCTGCCGCCACGTGCTGCTGTTGGGCCGGGTCATGAGCGGCAAGGGGGGCGACCTGATCCTGGACACCGCCAAACAGGTGCTGGCTGACGAGTATCCCCAGCTGGAGGGTAAGCTCACCCCCGAGCTGCCTGACGAAAAATTCCGCCGCGTGGGCCAGTCCATGGCCGCCGCCAGCCTGCCCGAGGGCAGAGCATAAATACAAAAATATATTTTGTAAAGGAGTTATGTCCTATGAGAATCTACCGTGAAAAAGACTACGATGCCATGAGCCGCCGGGCCGCCCATGTGATGGCCGCCGAGATTATCCACCGCCCTGACTGCGTGCTGGGCCTGGCCACCGGGTCCACCCCCATCGGCATGTACAAGCAGCTTATCGAGTGGAACAAGGCCGGGGATATCACCTTTAAAGAGGTCCGCACCGTCAATCTGGACGAGTACAAGGGCCTTTCCCCCGAGCACGACCAGGGCTACCGCTACTTCATGCAAAAGCAGCTCTTTGACCATGTGGACATTCTCCCCGAAAACACCCGGGTGCCCGACGGCCTGGCCGCCGACGCCGACGCCGAGTGCGCCGCCTACGACGCCTACATCCGCTCCCTGGGCGGCATCGACCTGCAGCTGCTGGGCGTGGGCCACAACGGCCACATCGGTTTCAACGAGCCCGCCGACGTCTTCGTCACCCCCACCCACGTGGTGGACCTGACCGAGCGCACCATCGACGCCAACGCCCGCTTCTTCGCCACCCGGGACGACGTGCCCCGCCAGGCCTTCACCATGGGCATCGGCCCCATCATGGCCGCCAAGAAGATCCTCCTTATCGCCAGCGGCGAGGAGAAGGCCGAGGCAGTGTATAACACCATCTGCGGAGCGGTGGACCCCCACTGCCAGGGCTCCATCCTCCAGCTCCACCCCGACGTGGTGATGGTGGCGGATGAGGCCGCCCTCAGTAAGGTGATCGCCGCCGGAGTGAAGGTATGAGAATTATCAACGGCCAGGTCTTCGACCTGGAACAGGGCTTTCTCTCCCGGGATGTACTTACCGACGGCGGACAAATCGCTTCGGCCAGCGGGGACGACCAGATTCTGGACGCCGCCGGGTGTTATGTGATTCCCGGCCTGGTGGATGTCCACTTTCACGGCTGTGTGGGGGAGGATTTTTCCGATGCCACCCCCGACGGCCTGCAAAAAATCGCTGACTTTGAGCTGTCCCAGGGGGTCGCCTATCTCTGCCCCGCCGGCATGACCCTGCCCGAGGACCAGCTTACCGCCATCTGCAAAAACACCGCCGCCCACCGGGCCAAACATTCCGGTGGGGCGGAGGTGGTGGGCGCCCATCTGGAGGGGCCCTTCCTGTGCATGGCCAAAAAGGGAGCCCAGAACGGGGATTACCTCCACGACCCGGATACCGCCATGCTGAAGCGCCTCCAGGAGGCGGCGGAGGGCTGCGTGCGGCTGGTCACTCTGGCTCCGGAGCAGCCCAACTCCATAGAATTTATCAAAGCGGCCGTCGAGATGGGGGTTACCGTCTCGGTGGGTCACACCACTGCCGACTACAACACCGCCCGGGCCGCCTTTGAAGCGGGGGCCAGCCACGCCACCCACCTGTTCAACGCCATGCCCCCCCTGGCCCACCGGGACCCCGGCGTCATCGGCGCGGCCTTCGACGTCCCCCACGTTCAGCCCGAGCTTATCTGCGACGGCATCCACGTCCACGGCTCCGCGGTGCGGGCCGCCTTCCGGCTCTTTGGAAAGGAGCGGATGATCCTTATTTCCGACTCCCTACGGGCCACCGGTATGCCCGACGGGGAATACCCCTTCGGCGGACAGATGATCGAGGTCCACGGCAACCGGGCCACCATTCTGGGCCACCCGGAGACACTGGCCGGGTCGGTCACCAGCCTGATGGGCTGCCTGCGCCAGGCTGTGTCCTTCGGCATTCCTCTGGCCGACGCGGTGCGGGCCTGCACCTACAACCCCGCCCGGTCCATCGGCATCGACGGCCGGGCCGGCACCCTGGACGTGGGCAAGGAGGCCAGCATCGTCCTGCTGGATGAAAAGGACCTGTCTATTAAGGCGATTGTCTTTAAGGGGCAGAAGGTATAAAAGCCTCCCTCTCAGAGGGAGGTGGCACGGCGAAGCCGTGACGGAGGGAGTCCATCGACGGAAAACTCCCTCAGTCAGCCCTACGGGCTGACAGCTCCCTCAGAGAGGGAGCCTTCCCCCGTTGGAATGGGCGGGTCCGCCCGCCTTTCCAAATATAATCCACGGGTCGGGACACTACTCCATCACTATAGTGCCCGGCACCAAACAAAAGGAGGAAAAAAACCGCTGCGGCTTGCGGTGCAGCAGTGTGGAGACCTGTTGCAAAGCCCCTGGGGACTATGCTGCTCCAGGGCGAGATGGACTGGCGGAGGCCGCTCCATCAAAGCCGAATGCTATGGCAACTCTGAACCTGAAGAACATCCAGAAGATCTACCCCCACAGCAACGACCAGAAGAAAGCCAAGAAGAAGAAGGGCGAGCCCGAGAAGAAGACCAACCTGCAGGTCACGGAGCAGGGCGTTATCGCTGTCCAGTCCTTCAACCTGGACATTGCCGACAAGGAATTCATCGTGCTGGTCGGTCCCTCTGGCTGCGGCAAGTCCACCACCCTGCGCATGGTGGCCGGCCTGGAGGAAATCTCCGGCGGCGAGCTGTACATCGACGGCAAGCTTGTCAACGATGTGGAGCCCAAGAACCGCGACATCGCCATGGTGTTCCAGAGCTACGCTCTGTATCCCCACATGACGGTGTATGAGAACATGGCCTTCCCCCTGAAGCTGCGCAAGATGGACAAGGACGAGATCGACCGCCGGGTCAAGGAGGCGGCCGAGATTCTGGACATCACCCAGTACCTGGACCGCAAGCCCAAGGCCCTGTCCGGCGGCCAGCGGCAGCGTGTGGCCATCGGCCGCGCCATCGTCCGTGAGCCCAAGGTGCTGCTGATGGACGAGCCTCTGTCCAACCTGGACGCCAAACTCCGCAACCAGATGCGCGCCGAGATCATCAAGCTGCGCCAGAAGATCAACACCACCTTCATCTACGTCACCCACGACCAGACCGAGGCTATGACCCTGGGCGACCGCATCGTCATCATGAAGGACGGCTTCATCCAGCAGATCGGCACCCCCCAGGAGGTCTTTGACCACCCCGCCAATCTGTTTGTGTCCGGCTTCATCGGCATGCCTCAGATGAACTACTTCAACGCCAAGCTGGTCAACGAGGGCGGCAAGTACGCCGTGGTCGTGGAGAACTGCAAGGTGCTCCTCTCGGACGAGAAGCAGAAGAACCTGGCGGCTCACAAGGTGCAGCCCCAGGACATCACCCTGGGCGTCCGTCCCAGCCACATGGTGCTGGCCAAGCAGCCTGGCAACACCCTGTCTGCCACCATCGACGTGTCCGAGCTGATGGGCAGCGAGATTCACTTCCACGCCAATGCCAACGGCAAGGACGTGGTGGTGATCGTGCCCACCATGAACGCTGAGGGCGAGCGCATCGACTCCTACCACGCCGGCGACAAGCTGAACCTGACCTTCAGCGGCAACGTCTGCCACGTCTTTGCCAAGGACGGCAAGAATCTGGAGTTCTAATCCTTCCTCCACGGAACATACTGGCCCCGCCTTTGATGGAAAGGCGGGGCCGGTTTTTTCTGCGAACCTGTATGAGGCAGAGGCTGCGAAACATGATTGTAATTCCTACGTAACCATAGTACAATAAACCCAGAATCGAGGAAGGGGTGTTATCCATAGATAAGTACGAGGCACTGAAACAGTATTTCGGGCACAGCGAATTTCGGTTCGGCCAGGAGGACCTGGTGGATGCCCTTCTGGCCGGGCGGGACGTGCTGGGCGTTATGCCCACGGGGGCGGGCAAGTCGGTGTGCTACCAGCTCCCCGCACTGCTGCTGCCGGGGATTACCCTTGTCCTCTCGCCGCTGATCTCCCTGATGAAGGATCAGGTGGCATCCCTGACCCAGGCAGGCATCCCTGCCGCCTTTATCAACTCCACGCTGTCGCCGGAGCAGTACCGGGAGGTCTTCCGCCGGGCGCGGCGGGGGGCCTACAAGCTGATCTACGCCGCTCCGGAGCGGCTGGAGACGCCTGAGTTCCTCCGCCTTGCCCAGGAGGTGGAGATTTCCCTGCTGGCGGTGGACGAGGCCCACTGCGTCTCCCAGTGGGGACAGGACTTCCGGCCCAGTTATCTGAAAATCGCGGACTTTCTCCAGCAGCTCCCATACCGGCCCCCGGTGGGGGCCTTTACCGCCACCGCCACCCGGCAGGTGAAGGAGGACATCCGGCAGCTTCTGCTGCTGCGGGACCCGCTGCGCCTTACCACCGGCTTCGACCGCCCCAACCTCTTTTTTGAGGTAGTCCATACCCGGAACAAAGAGGGCTGGCTGGAGCACTTTCTTGACAGCCGCCCGGGGCAGAGCGGCATTGTCTACTGCGCCACCCGGAAGGCAGTGGAGGCCGTGTGCGCCGCCCTGACCGCCCACGGCGTGCCCGCCGCCCGCTACCACGCCGGCCTGCCCGAGGAGGAGCGCCGGCGCAGCCAGGAGGACTTCGAGTTTGACCGGGTCCGGGTCATGGTGGCCACCAACGCCTTCGGCATGGGCATCGACAAGTCCAACGTGAGCTTTGTGGTACACTACAACATGCCCAAGGACGTGGAGAGCTACTATCAGGAGGCGGGCCGCGCCGGTCGGGACGGCTCGCCGGCCCACTGCGCCCTGTTGTTTTCGGCCCAGGATGTGCGCACCGCACGGTTCCTCATTGACCATACCGCTGACAACGAGGAGCTGCCCGAGGAGGAGCGGGAACAGCTGAGGCTGCGGGACCTGGGCCGGCTGGACCGGATGACCTCCTACTGCAAAACAACCGGCTGCCTGCGGGCCTTCCTGCTGCGCTATTTCGGTCAGGAGGCCCCGGACTCCTGCGGAGCCTGTGGAAACTGCTCCGGCGTGCTGGAGGAGCGGGACATCACGGTGGAGGCTCAGAAAATCCTCTCCGCTGTGACCCGGGTGGAGCGGCAGTACCGCTCCGGCCTGGGGATCGCCGTCACGGTCCGGCTGCTCCGGGGGAGCCGGGACCAGCGGGTGCTCCAGCTGGGCCTGGACAAGCTGCCCACCTACGGCGTGATGAGCGGGACCGACCGCGCCCTGATTCGGGCCTACATCGACTATCTGGTGGAGCGGGGCTACCTGCGTCTGGACGGCGCGGAATACCCGGTGCTGCGCACCACCCCACAGGCGAGACAGGTGCTGTTCCAGGGGGAGCAGGTCTGCTATACCTTCCGCAGACCGGACCAGCAGCAGCCCCCTCCCCGGCCCAAAGAGGCTGCCGCCCCCGTCCAGCCGGCGGATCAGAGCCTCTTTGAGGCGCTGCGGCAGCTGCGCACCAGGCTGGCCATGGCGCAGAATGTGCCCGCTTACCTTGTCTTTTCCAATGCCGCACTGATGGATATGGCTGCCCGCCAGCCCCGCACTATGGATGCGTTTATGGCGGTATCCGGCGTCGGCGCAGTGAAGGCCAAGCGGTATGGCGCGGATTTTTTAGCGGCCATCGAGGCCTGGCGCAGGGAGAACGGGGGGTAGGGCTCTCCCCGGCTCATAGCAGCTTTCCCAAAGCCTCCCGCCCGTTGGGATTTCCCCGGTGAGCACCCGCTCAAAAAGCTCATTCAGGCACCCGGCCCGTAGCCGTGGTTTTGCGGGAAGTACGCAGGCATTTTTCAAGGCGCGGCCCGAAAATTCGGGCCGCGCCTTGCTGTTTACCGCAACGCGGGATACTGTCATTTCTTCTCAGGGGTCAGACGCAAACCGCACCGGCTGGCCGTTGACCTCCACGTCCTCCCCAGCGGGGACGAGAATGTACTTTTTACCGTCGATAATCCGGGTCTCCACCAGGTAGCTGCAATCCGGACTGACCGACACCGAGGCCTCGGCGGTCTTCACCTCGAACCGTTTGGCGTCGATAAGGTTGGCCGGGCTCAAAACCGAACCGGCCCCAAACTGCTCCTCGCAGTTGGCCTTGAAGGCGCCAATCCGCTCCTGGGAGACGCCGCAGTCCCCCAGAATGGCGGCGATATTCTCCACCGTCACCGTCAGCGGCTCGGTGGCGCCGCTCTCCTTGTGCTGGGCCATCCGGTCGGTCAGCTGCTCATGGATGGAGCGGGCCACCTCCACGCTGTAGCTCTCCTCCAGCGCCTGGGACACGGCCCCCTGAAATGCCTCCCGCTGCTCGGCGGCCGACATGGGCGGCTCCACATGGAACACCCCGTGGATAAACTCCTGGTGGAGCTCCTCCGGCTTCCGGGAATAAAACAGGGCGTTGTAGATGTTGGCCGTCCGGTCGTCAAAGGCCGGAAAGAGGAAACCCAGCTCGGGCGAAGACACCACCTGACCGGCGGTGTAGTGAAATTCGTTGTCGCCCGGAAAATAGTTCAGCTCCGGTTTGCTCTGCTTCACCGGACAGACGCAGCACAGCAGATAGGTGAATACCTCCTCCGACCCGTCGGCCTGAACCGCGTCATCTTTGCCCCGGCGGGGGACGTCATAGGCGTCACAGGCCAGCAGCAGCAGGTAGCCGCTGTCCCCCATGTCCAGGCTGTCAATCACCTTCCGGTAGAAGGCGGCCCGGGCCTCCCCGTCCTTCAGGGCGCTGGAGCGCAGGGCGGAGAGCAGCCTGTGCTCCTCGCTGTCCATCACCTGCTGGGTAGAAAAGATAATGTCGATCAGATTTTTGCCCAGCGCGCCCGACAGGGACTTTTTCAGCAGGCCCAGGTACTTCTCGGCCTCCTCCTCCGGCATCATGCCCAGAGACTCGTCCAGATCGGAGACAATCTCCTTGTTGCAGTTGACATAGCAGCCATAAATACGGCTGACGGCGCTTTTTTCCAGCCGCCAGCGGCGGCGCAGCTCGCTTACTTCTTTTTGATTCATAGGGAACCTCACTATTTAAAAATTATGCCAGCTTCTCCAGCCCAAGCCTGAGCCGGCGCAGGGTCTCGTCCCGCCCCAGGATGCGGCAGATCTCCACCGCCCCGCCGGGGGTGACGGCCTGACCGGCGGCTGCGATGCGCACCGGCCACATGAGGGTGGCGTTCTTAACCTCCAGCCGCTCCGCCAGGGCCACCAGCCCGTCGTGGACGGCATCCTGGGTCCAGTCGGGAAGGGCCTCCAGCATGGGGATGGCCGCCTCCAGCATGGCCCTGGATACCTCCGGGTTGGTCTTGGACTTCTTGTTGGTAAACAGGTCCGCGCTGTACTCCGGCAGTTCCTGGAAGAAGGCCACCTTCTCCGGGATATCGGTGAGCTTTTCGCACCGGGCCTGGAGCAGGGCGGCAATCTCCTCCACCGGCAGGCGTTCATCCTTTACAGTCTGCCGGATATAGGGCTTGGCCGCCTCCGCAAAGTCCTCCGGGGACATGGCTCGGAGATACAGGGCGTTGAAGTGGGTCAGCTTCTCCATGTCGAAGATGGCGGGGGATTTGGACATGCCCGCCAGGTCAAAGGCCCGGGCCAGCTCCTCCAGAGAGAAGACCTCCTGCTCGGCGATGTCCCCCCGTGGAGACCAGCCCAGCAGGGCCACATAGTTGAGGATGGCGTCGGTGAGGAAGCCCTGGTCCTTCAGGTCCTCATAGGAGGGGTCGCCGTGGCGCTTGGACATCTTGTTCTGGGCGTCCCGCATGACGGGGGAACAGTGGACATAGGTGGGTACCTCCCAGCCGAAGCCCTCGTACAGCAGGTTGTATTTGGGGGCGGAGGACAGATACTCGCTGCCCCGGACCACGTGGGTGATGCCCATCAGATGGTCGTCGATGACGTTGGCGAAGTTGTAGGTGGGCATGCCGTCCCGCTTGATGAGCACCTGGTCGTCCAGGGTCTGATTCTCCACGGTGATATCGCCAAAGATGGCGTCCCGGAAGGTGGTGTCCCCCTCCTGGGGGATTTTCTGGCGGATGACGTAGGGCTCGCCGGCGTCCACTCTGGCCTGGGCCTCCTCCAGGGACAGAGCCCGGCAGGGGTCCTCCGCCCGGTTGAAGTCGCCGGTATCCTCCCCGCTCTCCGCCTTTTCGCAGAAGCAGTAGTAGGCGCAGCCCTTCTCGATAAGCAGGCGGGCGTATTTGCCATAGGTGTCCCGCCGCTCCGACTGGATATAGGGGGCCACAGGGCCGCCCACGTCGGGGCCCTCGTCGTGGTCCAGATGGCACTCGGCCAGGGTCTTGTAGATTACGTCGGTGGCTCCCTCCACCAGGCGGCCCTGGTCGGTGTCCTCGATGCGCAGGATGAAGGTTCCCCCGGCGTTGCGGGCAATGAGCCAAGTGTACAGCGCCGTGCGCAGGTTGCCCACGTGCATATATCCCGTGGGGGAGGGCGCGAACCGGGTGCGCACCTTGCCCCTGGGGATTTTGGCCTCCATTTCCTCAAAATACTTCATATCAAGTGACATGTTCTCTCCTCCAGTAAACAGGTTTTCCTTATTATAGTGAATTTTTCCCGGCTTGGCAAGAGTTTTAAATTTTAATCTTCTGTTCATTGCTTTTTTCCGAAAAAGCGTATATGCTATATAGAAAGTGCCGCGGGGGTGGCAAAAGCTGCCTCCGCAGCCAGAGAGGAGTATTTTATCTTGAAAGAAAAAAAGAATAGAAAGCCCATGGGACGGGCGGGCAGTCTGCTGGTCAGCCTGCTGATCACGGCGGCGGTGGGCTTTGCGTACTTCTACGTGTCCCTGCCCGCCATCAACCCCCAGTCGGGCGACTTCTACAGCTTCCTGCTTCTGCTGTGCCTGGTGTACACCATCAGCGTCTTTGCCCTGTCCGTCAAGCCGGCGGACGACAACGTGGTGCGCACGCCAAAGGAGAAGCTGAAGGAGTGGTTTCAGTTTGTCAAACGCAGCTGTCTGCCAGTGCTGATTCTCTTTGCCGCCATCGTCGCGGTGGCCATTGTGGGGCAGATTATCTCCATGCCCATTTTCCGGGCCTCCGCCTACCGGGCGCTGCTCACCGTTCAGACCGGCGACTTCGCTGCTGACGTGGCCCAAATTTCCTTTGACGAGATCCCCACCCTGGACCGCTCCTCTGCCGAGTTTTTGGGAGACCGGCAGATGGGTACCCTCAGCGACATGGTCAGTCAGTTTGAGTACTCGGGCGACTCCACCCAGATCAACTACCAGGGCCGGCCCGTCCGGGTGGCCCCCATCGCCTACGCCGACCTGATCAAGTGGTTCACCAACCGGGGCAATGGCCTGCCCGCCTATGTGGTGGTGGACATGGTCACCCAGGAGGCCACCGTCACCCGGCTCAGCGAGGGGATGAAGTACTCCTTCTCCGAGCCGCTGAACCGGAACATCATGCGCCATCTGCGGTTCAACTACCCCACCATGATGTTCGCCACCCCGGAGTTTGAGATTGACGAGGAGGGCCACCCCTTCTGGATTGCCCCCCGAGTGGTGAAGCGCATCGGCCTGTTCGGCGGCGTGGACATTCAGGGCGCGGTGCTGGTGGACGCGGTCACCGGTCAGTGCCAGTACTACGAGGAGGTCCCCAACTGGGTGGACACCCTCTACGTCCCGGAGCTGATTATGCAGCAGTACGACTACTACGGCACCCTGATTCACGGCTTTATCAACTCCATCCTGGGCCAGAAGGACGTGACCCAGACCACCAGCGGCTACAACTACATCGCCATGAACGACGATGTATATATGTACACCGGCGTCACCTCCGCCAACGCCGACCAGTCCAACCTGGGCTTTTTGCTCACCAACCAGCGCACCAAGGAGACCCACTTCTACACCGCCCCCGGCGCCACCGAGTCCGCCGCCATGGCCTCCGCCCGGGGCGTGGTCCAGGACTTGGGTTACGACGCCACCTTCCCCCTGCTGCTGAACATTGCCGGGGAGCCCACCTACTTCATCCCCCTGAAAGATGCCGCCAACCTGGTCAAAACCTACGCCATGGTCAACGTGGCCCGGTACGACATCGTGGCCATCGGGGACACCGTGCCGGTGTGTGAGCAGAAGTATATTCAGATGCTTACCGACAAGGGGGTCACCCAGACGGAGGACCTGCCTCAGACCGAGGCAGAGGGCGAGGTCGCCGAGATTCGCACCGCTGTCATCGAGGGCAACTCCTATTACTTCATCCGCCTGGAGGGCAAGGAGGTCTTCTATTCCATCTCCGCCGCACAAAACCGGGATGTGGTCACCCTCAATGAAAACGACACCGTCTCCATTCAATTCGCCGTCCCCCCTGAGGGTTCCGAGTCCTCCATTCTGGATGGGTATTCTTTGACTATCACCAAACGGGCTCCGATTCCGTATGTACCGGCAGTATAAACAAGAGGACCGTCCGTGTTTCGCGGACGGTCCTGGTTTTCTCTCTCGTCCCCCGCAGGGTAAAGCCTTCCCCTTTAGGGGAAGGTGCCCCCGAAGGGGGCGGATGAGGTGTTTCACGAAGCGAAATACATGAAGTAAATAAGGCCCTGCGGAATTGACCTCATCCGTCACGGCTTCGCCGTGCCACCTTCCCCTAAAGGGGAAGGCTTTTTGCGCTCTCAATCAGCCGTTCCTTTTCCCCCCGCCGCAGCCGTTTGATGGCCGCCTCCCGGCGCAGGGCGGCGGACTTGTCGGGGACCCGCTCCTGATACACCAGCTCCAGAGGTCCCCTCCCCCGGGTGTACTTGGCCCCCTTCCCCGCCCGGTGGGCGGCCAGGCGGCGGGGGATATCGTCGGTGATTCCGGTGTATAAAGTCCCGTCGCCGCAGCGGAGGATATAGACATACCAGGGCACAGAACATCCCCCCTTTCTCCATAATTCTATCACATTATGTCGGAATTGGAAACAATTCCTTTTTTAGCCTGTCAAATTCTTCAAAACAGTTGCCTTTCTCGTCCAATGGTGGTACAATAGGCTGATATTGTATAGGCGTCCGCAAGAAACGCCTAAAAATGAAGGAGCAAAGACACATGGACGAAAAGAAAGTAATGCTCTCCGGCATCCAGCCCAGCGGCGACCTGCACCTGGGCAACTACCTGGGCCCTCTGCGCCACTGGCCGGAGATGATTGAGGAATTTGACTGCTACTTCTTCCTGGCCGACCTGCACACCATCACCGTGCGCCAGGACCCGGCCCAGCTGCGCCGCCGGGTGCTGACCCTGCTGGCCCAATACATCGCCTGCGGCCTGGACCCCGAAAAATGCACCCTGTTTATCCAGTCCCACGTCCCCGCCCACGCCCAGCTGGGCTGGGTGCTGGACTGCTACACCATGTTCGGTGAGCTGTCCCGCATGACCCAGTTCAAGGACAAGGCCGCCAAGCATAAAGACAACATCAACGCCGGCCTGTTCACTTACCCCGCCCTGATGGCGGCGGACATCCTTCTCTATCAGCCCGACTTCGTCCCCGTAGGGGAGGATCAGAAGCAGCACGTGGAGATCTGCCGGGACATCGCCGAGCGGTTCAACGGCATTTACGGCGACGTGTTCAAGGTCCCCGCCCCCCACATCCCCAAAGTGGGAGCCCGGATCATGAGCCTCAACGACCCCACCTCCAAGATGAGCAAGTCCAATCTGGAGGGCTGCGTCATCCTCATGGACAAGCCGGAGGACATCATGCGCAAGTTCAAGCGGGCCATTACCGACAGCGACACTGAGCGCTGCGTCCGCTACGCCCCCCAGGAAAAGCCCGGCGTGTCCAACCTGGTGCAGATCTACGCCACCGTCACTGGCAAGAGCTTTGACGAGATCGAGGCGGAGTTCGACGGCAAGGGATACGGCGCCTTTAAGCCCGCTGTGGGCGAAGCCGTGGCAGAGGCCCTGCGCCCCATCCGGGAGGAGACCGAACGACTCCTGGCGGACAAAGCCTATCTGGAAAGCGTCTACAAAACCGGGGCGGAGAAGGCCGGCTATGTGGCCAACAAAACCTTGCGCAAGGTCTATAAAAAGGTGGGCTTTGTGGCCCGGTAAGGCCTGTAGGGGCAGCCTCCGTGCCGCTCCGCAGCCGCTTCCCCACGACCTCTGCAAGCCGGCACAGAGGCCGGCGCCTGCATCACAAAACCCACAGATAAAAGAGGAAACTTTACTATGCCAATCCAACTTCCCGCCGTAGGGCTGGCCCTGGCCGCCCTGCTTACCGCCGCCCTGGTGGCCCTGATCTCCACCCCCGTGGTCCGCTCCCTGGCCTTCCGGGTGGGGGCGGTGGACGTCCCCAAAGACAACCGCCGGATGCACAACCACCCCATCCCCCGCATGGGAGGGCTGGCCATCTTCTTCGGCTTCATCCTCAGCGTGCTGATCTTCATCCCCCTCACCCCCGAGCTGCGGGGGATGCTGCTGGGCAGCGTCGTCATAGTCATCCTGGGCATTCTGGACGATATCTTTGCCCTGCCCGCCCTGCCCAAGTTTTTCGTCCAGATCGGCGCCGCTCTCATCGCCGTTCTGGCGGGCAACCGCATCGACTTTCTGTCCAACCCCAACATATTCAGCCAAGACCTCTTCTGGGAATTGGGCCTGCTGGCCGTCCCCATCACAGTATTTTGGATTGTGGGCATCACCAACGCCGTCAACCTCATCGACGGCCTGGACGGCCTGGCCTGCGGCGTGTCCACCATCAGCTCCATGACCCTGCTGGTGATTGCCCTCGTCATGGAAGAGCCCGACGTGGCCATCCTGATGGGCGCCCTCTCCGGAGCCTGCATCGGGTTCTTGCCCTACAATCTGAACCCTGCGAAAATTTTTATGGGGGACACCGGTTCCACCTTCCTGGGCTTCATTCTGGCGGTGGTGTCCATTCAGGGACTGTTTAAGTTCTACGCCATCATCTCCTTCGCCGTCCCCTTCCTCATGCTGGGCCTGCCCATCTTCGACACCTGCTTTGCCATCCTGCGCCGGGTGTCTCACGGCCAGTCCCCTATGGCCCCCGACCGGGGCCACATCCACCACCGGCTCATCGACATGGGCTTTACGCAGAAGCAGGCGGTGGCGGTGCTCTATATCATCAGCGCCATTCTGGGCCTGTCCGCCGTGGTGCTCACCACCATCGGCGTGGTGCGGGCTATGCTCTTCCTGCTGGCCCTGTGCGCCGCCGGTGCCGTGGCAGGCAAGCTCTACCTGGACCGGACCGGCGGCGGCGAGCCCTCCCCCTCCTCCGGGAGCAGCCGGGTGGCCAAGCCCCGGCAGAGCCACCCCATGGAGAGCGGAAACTACTTCGGTGAGGAGGACCAGTCTGACAAATGAAAACCATTAAGGTAATGACCGTCTTCGGCACCCGGCCCGAGGCCATCAAAATGGCCCCCCTGGCTCTGGAGCTGGCCCGGCGGCCCGAATTTGAGGCCATCTGCTGCGTTACCGCCCAGCACCGGGAGATGCTGGATTCGGTACTGAATATTTTCTCCCTGACACCAGACTACGACCTGAATATCATGGAGCCCCGGCAGACCCTGTCCACCATCACCGCCAAGTGCTTAGGCGGCATGGACCGGGTGCTGGAGGAGGCCCGGCCCGACCTGGTGCTGGTCCATGGAGATACCTCCACCACCTTCGCCGGGGCGCTGGCCGCCTTCTACCACCAGATCCCCGTGGGCCACGTGGAGGCCGGGCTGCGCACCTATGACAAGTGGTCCCCCTTCCCCGAGGAGGTCAACCGGAAGCTGGTGGGCTCCATTGCCGACCTCCACTTCTGCCCCACCCCCGCCAACCGGGACAATCTGGCCCGGGAGAACATCACCAAAGGGGTCTTTTTGACGGGCAACACCGTGATTGACGCCCTCCAGACCACCGTTGTGAAGGATTTCACCTTCGGCTCGGAGATTTTGAACCGGCTTGATTATGGCAGCCGGAAGGTAATCCTTGTCACCTGCCACCGGCGGGAAAACTACGGCCAGCCCATGACCAGCATCATGACCGCCCTGCGCCGTTTGGCCGACGCCTTCCCGGAGGCGGAGCTGGTCTACCCCGTCCACCTCTCCCCCGTGGTTCAGGAGGCGGCCCACAAATATCTGGACAACCACCCCCGCATCCACCTGATTGCCCCGCTGGATGTGCGGGAAATGCACAACCTCATGGCCCGGTGCCACCTGGTGATGACCGACTCGGGCGGTCTTCAGGAGGAGGCCCCCGCCCTGGGCAAGCCAGTGCTTGTCCTGCGGAAGGAGACCGAGCGGCCCGAGGCGGTGGAGGCGGGCACCGTCCGCCTGGCCGGCGTGGAGGAGGAGGCCATTTTCCAGATGGCCGTCCAACTGCTGTCCGACAGGAACGAATACGAAAAAATGGCCCACGCCGCCAACCCTTACGGGGATGGCCGGGCCTGCCGCCGCATCGCCGACGCCGTCGCCTGGCACTTCGGCCTGCGGGATACGCCGCCGGAGACCTTCGGAGGGTAATGTTTTGGAGCAGAAAAACCGACTTGTCATTGTTGTCGCCATTGTGGCCCTCATTGTGGGGGCCATCTTTGCCAGCTTTGGCCGGGTTCTCTTTGCCGCCCATACGCCGGAGGTGATCCTCCCCTCCGGCAGCGCCGGAACCGGAGACCTGCCCGGCTCCGTCAGTCAGGAGCAGAACTACCAGCGGGTGGAGGTCACCACCGATACCGTGCAGGGAGTGGTTGCCACCCTGGTCCGGCCCTCCAGCTACTACCGGACGCTGAGTGTGGAGACCTTCTGGCCCGGCGGCTCCTCCGCCGCCCAGGTTCAGGTGTGGGCCGACGGCGGCTGGACCCACAGCGTCCAGACCCAGCCCTCCGGGGTGGTCCGCCACGACCTCACCGGCCAGGACACCCTCTACTACTGGTACGACGGCGCGCAGCAGTATCAGACCGCCCCGGCGGATGAAAAGTCCTCCGACCTGGCCCAGCATATCCCCACCTATGAGACGGTGCTGGAGCTGAACCCCGAGGAGATTACCGGCGCCGGCTATGAGCTGCGGGGGGACGTCCCCTGCATCCTGATCACCGTCCAGCGGGCCGGCTCCACCTCCCTCCAGCGGTTCTGGGTCAGCGTGAGCAACGGCCTTCTGGTCTCTGCCGAGATGGAGGAGGAGGAACAGCTGGTCTACCGCATGACGGCCTACTCCCCTGTCCAGTCCCCCTGCCCTGCCGACACCAGGTTTTCCCTGCCCGACGGGGAGGTTCTGCATACGGTGGGGGAATGATGCCCGGGGCGGCACAGCGGCCGCCCCTACTCCTCTCCCAGCCCCATAAAGAGAACCAGACCCAGCGCAATCACCAGCTCCAGGTCGTCCCCTTCCACCAGTAAGTACAGCATAATAAGCAGCAAAAGGATGTCTCCGGCGTCCACATTGTCCAGGTGGAGGGCTTTCAGCAGGCCGGACAGCCCGCCCCCCTCCGAGCCCTTGAACAGGCGGCTCAGCCCCTCCTTTCCCGCCAGGAAATCGGGCAGGCGAAGGGCCTGGGGGCGGCGGGGACCGGGGTCCGGGCCGTGGGGGCGGGGCGGCTCCCTCTGGACGGGGGCGTAGGCGGTATCCTCCGGGATATAGCGGTTATACACGCTCCCCCTCCTTTCCCCCCAGGGTGCTCAGGGCCACCCGCACCAGCCTGGTCATCCTGGCAACCCGCAGGGCCCGGTCCAGCCGGGCCTGCTTTTCCTCCCGCAGGAAGGGCCGCAGGGCGTTGAGCAGGGCGGCGTTCCGGTCCTCGGTGCTCTGGACCTGACGGATGACGTCTATCCCCACCTGAATCATCTGGGGGTCGATCTGCCCCATCAGGGCGGCCAGGTCGGGCGCCGGCGGGACAGGCGCCTCCCCGGCGGGCACATATGCGGCCTCTCCCGGCTCCTCCGGAGCGGGGGACGCCTCCCCGGCCGGCTGCTGTTCTCCAGACAGGGAGCGGGCCAGGGCCATGATCTGGTTCATGGCCGCCTGATTGCCCAGGATGCTGTTCAGTTTGTCCTCAAACTCCGCCACAGTGCGTTCCCCCTGTCTCTATCCTGCCGCCTCACAGCTCAGGGCGGTCCGGCCCTCTGGCAAATGACCGCCCCCGCTCCGCGCAGCTCCTACAGCCCCGCCTGTCTGGCCTGGCTGTTGATACGGTCCACCAGCTCGGCCCCCTCTTTGCTGTGCATCAGCTGATCCATCATGGCCATCAGCTGCGCCGGGTCCCCCGCCGCTGCCTGCTGGGCTGCCTGCTTCACCTGGCCGCTCTGCTTTTGCAGCAGCTCCATCAGCTTCTGGGCGTCACTGGACCTGGCCAGCCGGGTAATGGCATCCCGATTCTTTTCTGAAAATTCCATAGTCGATTCCTCCCACTGCGTTGACTATTCCAGTATATGCGAAGAAAGGTCCAGGTGACACTCTTTGAAAATTTTAGTCTTTTCCGACTCCCACCGCTCCCTGTCCGGGATGTATGCCGCCATCGACCTCCACCAGCCCCGGCAGGTGATCCACCTGGGAGACGTGATGGACGACGCCGAGGAGGTGGCCGGGCACTACCCCGCGCTGCCCTTCTGCCTGGTTCCGGGCAACTGCGATGGCTGGGGGGTGGCCGTCCCGGTGAAAAAACAGATCACTCTGGGGGGCAGGTCTATCCTTCTGTCCCACGGGCACCGCTGGGGCGTGAAAAGCGGCTACGATGCCGCCATCGCCGACGCCCGGGCCGCGGGGGCAGATATCCTTCTGTTCGGACATACCCACATTCCCCTGTGCCGTCAGCTGGAGGACGGCCTTTGGATGATGAACCCCGGCCCCGCCCGCTCCAGCTACGGGCTGATTGAGATTACCGACGGGACCGTCGCCTGCTCCCTCCACCAGCCGTAGGGCAGGCTCCCTCCTCCCACCGCGCCTTTATGCAAAGAAGGTGACTTACCGTGAAAAAGCTTCTGTATATCCTGCTCCACCGCTCGGTGTTTGTGACGCTGGCCCTGCTGGCCCAGATTGCCGCGCTGGCCGTTATGGTGGTCTCCTTCTCTGCCACGGAGGTCTTTTACTGGTGCTGTATCGCCCTCAGCGTGGCCGCCGCCGTCGCCATTGTGGGCAGCCGGATGGACCCCGGCTATAAAATAGCCTGGCTCCTGCTCATCCTGCCCTTCCCCATCTTCGGCGGGGTTTTCTACCTGATGGTTGGGGGCGGCTACGTTTCCGAGCGCACCCGGAAGCGGATGAAGGGCATGCTGGAAAAGTCCTTTTTTACCCTGAAGGAGGACTTCAAGTCCGACGACCTCCTCCCCCTGGGGGGCGATGCCGCCGGCCAGGCCAGCTATCTGGAGCGCCGGGCCGCCTGTCCCGCCTACACCAACACGGAGACCGAGTACTTCCCCCTGGGAGACGAGGCCTTTCCCCGGATGCTGGAGGAGCTGGAGAAGGCGGAAAAGTATATCTTTCTGGAGTACTTCATCATCCAGCCCGGGGTCTTCTGGGACAGCATCCTGTCCATCCTGGAGCGGAAGGCCGCCCAGGGCGTGGAGGTCCGGGTGCTGTATGACGACTTCGGCTGTATGTTCACCCTCCCCCGGGACTACAATGAGACCCTCATGCAAAAGGGAATCCAGTGCCGGGTGTTCAACCGGCTGATGCCGGTGATGTCCCTGCGGCTGAACAACCGGGACCACCGGAAGCTGCTCATTATCGACGGCAGGACCGGCTTTACCGGCGGCATCAACCTGGCCGACGAGTATATCAACGTTCGGGCGCGGTTCGGCCACTGGAAGGACAGCGCCATCCTGCTGGAGGGGGACGCCGTCTGGTCCATGACGGTGATGTTCCTCACCATGTGGGACAACATTGCCAACTGGGACGAAAATTTTGAATATTTCCGTCCCCCCGCCGCCCCCGTGCGGCCCTGGACGGGCTACGTTCAGCCCTACACCGACACCCCCCTGGACCGGGAGGCGGTGGGCCAGGCGGTCTATCTGAACATGATCGCCAAGGCCAAGAACTATATCTATATCACCACCCCCTACCTGGTCATCGACACAGCCACCAACACCGCCCTGTGCAACGCCGCCAAATCCGGGGTGGATGTGCGGATTATCACCCCCCACATTCCCGATAAGCGGTATGTCTTTGAGGTCACCCGAGCCCATTACCCGCCCCTGCTGGAGGCGGGGGTGCAGATATATGAGTACACCCCCGGCTTTATCCACGCAAAAAACTTTGTGGTGGACGACCGCTTTGCCACCATCGGCACCGTCAACCTGGATTACCGCAGCCTGTTCCTCCACTTCGAGGACGGCGTCTGGCTGTGTGAGGCCCCCTGCATCCAGGATATCCGCAAAGACTTTGAGCAGACCCTGGCAGATTCCCAGCCCTGCTCCCTGCGGCAGTTCAAGCACCTGAATATCCTCCTCCAGCTCTACCGCAGCATCCTGCGGGTTTTTGCGCCGCTGATGTAACAGAAAGGGTCCGCCTGTGGGCGGACCCTTTTTCCTACCGGCAGCAGCAGCTGCTGGCGCTGCTGGTGGTGGTGATGGTGTTGGGCGGGAAGAACTCGTCTACCGGGAACTGGACCTGACGGAACATGTCGCAGGGGTCCTCCTGGCAGTGGTCCTCGCCGCAGCTGCAATCCTTGGTGGGGATGCAGTAGTCATAGGCGGGGATGAGCAGCTGGGTATCCCGCTCCATACGGATGATAGAGAACTGGCCCAGGGTGATGAACAGCCGGTGCTGGTCGCCGCCGGTGACCAGCTCGTCGCCGAAGCAGGAGGCCACCGCCATGGGGATATCCACACAGCCACAGTCGCAGGGGCGGCACTCGCAGACATCCACCAGCTTCAGGCTCAGAATCAGCGGGTCCACCGCCTCCACCACTGCGGTGGGCAGGCTGGACTGGGGCACGCACTGGACCTGGTTCTCATTGTCCACCGAGGTAAAGCTCTTGGACCCGCTCTCACTGCCAAAGAGCACAGCCCGCTTGCTGAACACCGCCAGGCCGCAGACCTGGACGGGCCGGGATGCGCCCACAAAGGCATCGGCGGTGATGCGGTAGAAATACCGCACATCCACGGTATAAAATCCCCGGTTGAAGGTGACAGGCTCCACATCAATGTACGCATACAGCAGCTCGGCTGACCCGGCTTTGATGGACTGAGCCCGGTCGATCACCTCCTGGGAGCAGCGGGTGGGGTAAACTCTCAGATCTTCCACGCAGTCCTTATCCCGACATGAATCAAAGATCTTTTTCGTGTGTATGCACACGGCCTCCCGGATACTGCGGTCCTCGCAGACGGGGCCGGGCACGACCTTTTCTGGCATAGAATTCCCTCCTAGATTTGGATGGTCATGGGCGGCTGAGCGCCCAGTAGGGGTTTTGCTTACAACACATCTTATGTGCCAGCCGGGTTTTGGTGCGGGCCGGCCAGTTTTTCTCTTGCCCTTTTTCCCCTTTGCGGCTATAATAGGGGTTACAAACGACTTGGAAGGAGCTCCGCCATGCCCCCTATCGGATTTATTCAGGACGACCTGGACCTGAAGCTGCTGGTCCTCTACATTATGGACCGGGCCGCCGGCCCCATCACCTTTTTACAGCTGTTTGAGCTGGCCCTGTGCGACGCGGGGGTGGACTACTTCTCCCTCGCCCAGGCGGTGGACCACATGGTGGCCACCGGCCAGCTGACCAAGGAGGAGGACCGCTATGCCATCACCGAGAAGGGCCGGCGCAACAGTCAGATTTGCGAGGGCGGCCTGCCCCGGTCGGTGCGGCGGCACTGCGACGACAACCTGATCCAGGTCAATGCGGCCCTGCGGCGGGAGTCCCAGGTCCGGGCCAGGATCATGGACCGGGAGGACGGCACCGCCACCCTGTGCCTGAGCCTGGAGGACGACTCCTCCCCTTTGCTCCACCTGGCCCTCCTCTCCCCCGGCCGGGAGCAGGCCGAGCGGTGGGCGGAGGCCTTTCAGTCGGACCCCTCCGCCCTCTACATGAACGTTATCAAGCTGCTGGACAAGGAGGCTGCAAATGAGACGTAGCGACCGCGCCCGGGACCGGGATTTCTCCCTGGCCCTCATAGACCGCTGTACCCACGGGGTGATGGCCCTCTCCACCGGAGAGGCCGTCCCCTACTGTCTGCCCCTGTCCCTCGTCCGGGTGGGGGAGGACCTCTACTTCCACTGCGCCCGCACAGGACGGAAAACAGATCTGCTGCGCCGCTTTCCCCAAGTGTGCGTCACCTTTGTGGGGGAGGACCGGCCCGCCTTTGTCGCTCCGGCTGAATATACCACCTATTTCCAGTCCGTCCTTGTCACCGGCACAGCCAGCGAAGTGACCGACCCCGGCGAGAAGGTCCAGGCCCTGCGGGCCCTGTGCCAAAAGGTAACGCCCGACCGCATGGAGGGCTTCGAGGCCGCTGTGGAACAGAGCCTGAACGTTACCGCCGTGTGGAAGGTCCACATGGAGGAACTCTCCGGCAAGGCCAAGCGGGAACGCTGAACACGCATCACATGCAAAATAAAGGCGGCGGGTATTGACGTACCTGCCTCCTTTACCTTTATGCGAAAATATGGTAAGATAGCCTGACTTGAAAAGGGGGCGCGTCCTATGGCTGACATCAGAAAAAACACCGTCCATACCCTGGACATCACCGGCTACACCGCCGAGGGGATGGGGGTGGCCCGCCTGGAGGGGCGGGTGGTCTTTGTCCCCTGCACCATTCAGGGAGAGCGGTGGCGGGTCCGCCTGGAGAAGGTGAACAAAAATGTGGCCTGGGGCCGCGGGGTGGAGCTGCTTCTCCCCTCCCCCCAGCGGATTGAACCCGACTGTCCCCTTTACGGCAAATGCGGCGGCTGCCAGTTCCGCCACATGACCTACGCCGAGGAGCTGCGGGCCAAGGGACAGCGTATTGCCGACGCTCTGGAGCGGGTGGGCCATGTCAGTCTGGACCTCCCCCCCGTCCTGGGGGCGGCGGACCCGCTCCGCTACCGGAACAAGGTACAGTTCCCGGTGTCTCAAAACCGGCAGGGGTTGTCCATAGGCTACTACCGCCCCCGGAGCCACGATGTGCTGGACGCCCCCGACTGCCCCCTCCAGCCTGAAGCGGTCACCCGGCTGCGGGGGGCCTTTCAGGCCTGGATGCAGGCCCACGGCCTCCCCGCTTATGACGAGGGGACGGGCAGGGGGCTGATCCGCCATCTGTACGTCCGCACCAGCAGCCGGGGGGAGAGCCTGGTGTGCGTGGTGGCCAATGGGGACAAGCTCCCCTGCGCCGACGCCCTGGTGGACTCCCTGCGCCGGGCGGAGCCCGGCCTGGCAGGGGTGGTGCTCAATGTCAACACCCGGGACACCAATGTGATTCTGGGGGACCGGTACACCCCCCTCTGGGGGCAGGATTGGCTGGAGGAGGAGTTGTGTCAACTTACCTTCCGCCTGTCGGTCCCCTCCTTCTTCCAGATCAACCGGGCCCAGACGGAGGTGCTGTACGGCGTGGCGCTGGACTTCGCCCGGCTCACCGGAGCGGAGACCGTGCTGGACCTGTACTGCGGCATCGGCGCCATCTCCCTGGCCCTGGCCCGGCGGGCAGGACGGGTTATCGGGGCGGAGATCGTCCCCCAGGCGGTGGACGACGCCAGGAAAAACGCCCGGCGGAACGGCATCGCTAACGCGGAATTTTTCTGCGGCGATGCCGGAGCCGTGGCCCGGAAGCTGGACGCGGAGGGCGTCCGGCCCCAGGTCATCTGTGTGGACCCGCCCCGGAAGGGTCTGGCTTCAGAGGTGCCCGCCATTCTGGCCGGTATGGCCCCGGAACGGATTGTCTACGTCTCCTGCGACCCCGCCACCCTGGCCCGGGATGTGGACCGCTTTGTTCAACTGGGCTACCGTCCGGTACAGGCTCAGGGGGTGGACCTCTTTCCCAGAACGGCCCATGTGGAAACAGTATGCCTCTTATCCAAATCTGATCTGTTGAAATAGACCTGACCGCCGCAGGTGCATTTGGCACGCTGCGGCGGGATTTTTCTCAAAAACTAAGCGGGAGCCCTTAATCTGGAGGGCTCCCGCGCTGTTTTCTGGAGGGGTACGAAATCCGGGGTCAAAAGGTATAGCTTCTGAGCACCCGCTTTGTGTCCGGGTTCAACTAGTTAATCGTCCGAAAAACAAGAAACTTTATGGGTATTTTAAAATTTTTTTCGAGCGCCCCCCTCCGGCCCAAAATCTATACTTTTTGAGCGTCCCAGGCGGCACAGGGATGGGCCGCACGGCTGCTAAGGAGGAACACAATGCTCAAACTTACTCTCACACCAGGCGAATACCTCACCATTGGCGACGACGTTGTCGTCCAGCTCTACCGCTCCGAGGGCAGGCGGGCCTATCTGGCTATCGACGCCCCCAAGGAGGTCCCGGTGCTCCGGGGCGCGGTGGCGGAGCGTGAGGGCGCGGCCCCGCCCAAAAAATTGGCCCGGGCCCGGTAAGCTTCGGTTTCTCCCGGTTGACGAACCGGTGGAAATAATTCCCCAGCGCCAGACGGTTTGGTCGCCCAAGGCCACGGCGGCCGGGACGTTTGGATGTGCCGACGCATGATGCGGAGCGCACGTAAAAATTTTTGTAAGGAGACAATGTTATGCGTATTCAACACAATATTATGGCTATGAGTGCCTACCGCAACTACAACACCAACACCTCCGCCGTTGCCAAGAACCTGGAAAAGCTGTCTTCCGGCTACAAGATCAACCGCGCCGGTGACGACGCCGCCGGTCTGGCCATCAGCGAGAAGATGCGTGCTCAGATCACCGGTCTGAACGCCGCTCAGAAGAACGTCAAGGACGGTATCTCCCTGGTGAAGACCGCTGAGGGCGCCATGCAGGAGATCCAGGACATGCTCAACCGCATGGACTACCTGGCCACCCAGTCCGCCAACGGCACCTACGACAACGAGGTTGACCGCGCCGCCCTCCAGAAGGAGGTCGAGCAGCTGAAGTCCGAAATCAACCGCATCGCTGACAGCGCCAACTTCAACGGCATCAAGCTGCTGGACGGCTCCATGGACGGCAACGCCCGGGCCGCTGTTGAGGCCACCGAGAGCACCGCCGCCGGCATGCTGCCCAGCGTGGGTCAGATTCTGGGTAAGGACACCGTCCTCCACGCCGAGGCCGGTGAGGCTGCTGAAGACACCACCATGTCTGTTGACCTGCACAACCTGGCGGTCAGCGGAACCAAGGGCCAGACGTTCACCATGAAGATTGGCGAGCTGGAGCTGACCGGCACCTTAGAGGCCGACTTCTCGACCAACGCTCTGTCCGCCAATGACATTGCTGATGCCTTGGGCAACGGCACCACAACCAAGGTTTCTTTCAAGGATGCTGACGGTAACGCCTATAGCCACACAGCCGTGAAGTTCGGAGATGCTGAGTTTACCGCTACTGCCACCGGCAACCGCATCACCTTCACTCAGACCAACCCCGACGACGTGGACTTCGATCCTGAGCTGAAGGTCAGCGTCTCCGCTGGCACCGCCAAGGCCACCGAGATTGCCACCGCTACCACCACCCCCGGCACTGCCGCTGGTACTACTCCCACTGTGACTGTAACTGGGCCTAACAATGCGGCTGTTACTAAGACCAAAGGCGATGGCGCTGGTACAAAAACATCTCTGTCGATTGACCTCGCTGGTATGTCTCTTGACAAGGAGGCCAGCAAGCTGACACTGACCTTTGGCACAGGCAAAACGGTAGATAGCGGTGCTATCTCTGATGCGAACAAGGCAAATGCTGGCGAAATTGCCAAGGCTTTTATTGGTAAGACGATTACGATTGATGGTGTTGCGCTTACAGCAACTGTGACAGGCACTGTTGTCAAGTTCGAAGCTGCTAACGACACTGCTCCTGCTGCCACCACTGAATATGACGCGCTGGCTGCTAACGCAACAATTGCTGCCACCGGTGTCGGCGGTGCTGCTGCTACTGCCGCTAAGACCGAAGTAGACTTCACCGGCAAGACCGGCAAGGATGTTATCGGCGGCACCCTGACCATTGGCGATAAAACCTATGAGTTTACCAAGACCGGCGGTACTGCTACTGGCACCAACACCAAGGTAGATATTGCTGAGAATGCCACCGCCGCTGAAATTGCTACAGCCTTGCAGGCTGCCGCGAATGGTGCCAAGCCTACTGGCGTCACCCCCACCAGCACCGGAAACAAAGTGACCTTTACCGCTACCACTGCCGGTACGGCCAATGATGACGATGTTGCCGCCACTGTCGGTAAGGCCGGCGGCGACCCGAAGATTTCCGGCGACTACAACGTGTCCACCACCAACATCGCCAAGAAGGGCGAGGCCGCCGGCGAGCGTCTGGCCAGCACCTACTTCAACCTGTCCAAGGCCATGGCCGCCAACGGCAACCAGATCACCATCGGCAAGACCACCTACACCTTCACCACCGACGAGGCGGACAAGGGCAAGCTGGATGCCAACGCCGACAACAAGGTTTACGTGGGCGATCTGGACCTGAGCAAGAAGGAAGACCTCATTGAGGCCGCCGACCGTCTGACCAAGGTTGCCAACGGCAACTCCACCTACACCGTGGGCCACGACGGCACCCGTATGACCTTCACCGAGAAGAAGGACCAGACCGACTTTGTGGAGAAGGACGGCACCACCAGCAGCCTGACCAGCCTGGAGGCCATCGAGAAGTCCTTCGGCTTCAAGACCGCCGGCAAGGAGGCCGTTGAGGCTGACGACAGCAAGGCCCTGACCCTCCAGATCGGCGACACCAGCGAGTCCTACAACCAGCTGAAGGTCTCCATCGGCGACATGCACACCGATGCCATGGGCATTGCCGACCTGAACATCGGCAACCAGACCGACGCCGCCGCCGCCATCCAGACCATCCGCGACGCCATCAACTACGTGTCCGGTGTCCGCGGCGACCTGGGCGCCACCCAGAACCGTCTGGAGCACACCGCCAACAACCTGTCCGTGATGGCCGAGAACATCCAGGACGCCGAGTCCACCATCCGCGACACCGACATCGCCGAGGAAATGATGAGCTACACCAAGAACAACATCCTGGTGCAGTCCGCCCAGGCCATGCTGGCCCAGGCCAACCAGGTTCCTCAGGGCGTTCTCCAGCTGCTGGGCTAATCCGGCAGTCGGCGCAGACAAATACGCACAACTTGCCCGCCCCCACCCGGGGCGGGCATCCTTTTTTTCGGAAAAACACTTGCGCCTGCCGGCAAAGGGTGGTACAGTTATAGCAGTGCAGTAAACCGCCGAAGGAGGCCCGAACGACGATGAAAAACCAGAACCCGCCCCCCGCTTCCGGCTGTTATGTAAATCGGGAGCTGTCCTGGCTCCAGTTCAACGGCCGCGTGCTGGAGGAGGCCGAGGACCCCGCCAATCCCCTGTGCGAGCGCCTGAATTTCGCCTCTATTTTCCAGAGCAATCTGGACGAGTTTTATATGGTCCGGGTGGGGATGCTTATGGACACCCTCCACCTCACCGCCGTGGACGACAAGACGGGCCTCACCAGCGCCCAACAGACCGCCGCCGTTCTGGACCGGACCCGCGCCCTGCTGGCCCAGCGGGACCGGGTCTGCCGCGCCCTCATGGCCGAGCTGGCGGGCCAGGGGGTGGAGCTCTGCCCCTTCGCGGGGCTGTCAGACAAGCAGCAGGCCTTTCTGGAGAAGTATTTCACCTCCAACGTCCTGCCCCTGCTCTCCCCCCAGATTATCGGCCGCAAGCAGCCCTTCCCCTTCCTGCGCAACAAGGCCATTTACGCCGTGGCCATCCTGCGCACCAAGAGCGGCGGCGAGCGCATGGGCATCGTCCCCTGCGGCGAGGGGGTGCTCCGCCGGCTGGTCCCCCTCCCCGGCGACGGCCAGCGCTTTGTGCTGGTGGAGGAGCTGATCGCCGGATTTTTGTCCAAAATTTTCGCCCACTATAAGGTGGAGGGGGCAGTCCTGATCCGCCTGGTGCGCAGCGCCGACATCCACATGGACGATGCGTCCTCTGAAATGAGCGCCATGCTGGCCGAGGAGTATCGGAAAAGCATGGAGAAGCTGATCCGCCGCCGGAAGCGGCTCCAGCCGGTGAAGCTGGAGTACCAGGGCAAGCTGTCCGACACCGTGCGGGACGCCCTGTGCGCCTGCCTGGGGCTGTCCAAGAAGCACCTGTTTTCCAGCGACGTCCCCCTGGACCTGTCCTTCCTGGGCGCGGTGCGGGACCTCCTCCGGGAGAAAACCGAGCTGTTTTACCCCCGCCGGGTGCCCCAGAACTCCCCCAATGTGGACCCCCTGCGCCCCGTGGCCCGGCAGATTCGGGAACGGGACCGGATGCTCAGCTACCCCTACGAGAGCGTCCGGCCCATGCTCCGCCTCCTTCAGGAGGCGGGCCAGGACCCGGAGGTGGTGTCTATCAAAATGACCCTCTACCGGGTGGCCCACAACAGCAAAATCGTGGAGGCCCTGGTGGACGCCGCCGAGAACGGCAAGGAGGTAGTGGCCCTGGTGGAGCTGCGGGCCCGCTTCGACGAGGAGAACAACATCGGCTGGTCCCGGGTGCTGGAGCAGTCAGGCTGCCGGGTCATCTACGGCCTGGACGGGCTGAAGGTCCACTCCAAGCTCCTGCTTATCACCCGGGTCCATAACGGCCAGGTGGAGTATATCACCCAGGTGGGCACCGGCAACTACAACGAGGATACCGTCCGGCTGTACACCGACTACGCCCTCATGACCGCCTCCCCGGAGATCGGCGCCGAGGCCGCCCAGGTCTTCAACGCCCTGTCCATGGGCGAGGTGGTGGAGGACAGCCGCCATCTCATGGTGGCCCCCGCCTGCCTGCGGCCCAAGGTGCTGGCCCTTATCGACCGGGAGACCGAGCTGGCCCGGGCGGGAGAGCCGGCCTATCTGGGCTTCAAGCTCAACGGCCTCACCGACAAGCTGATTATCGACCGGCTTATACAGGCCTCCCAGGCCGGGGTGAAGATCGACCTGGTGGTCCGGGGCATCTGCTGCCTTACCGGCGGCGTGCCCGGGCTGACGGAGAACATCACCGTCCGCAGCATCGTGGGCCGCTACCTGGAGCACGCCCGCATCTATATCTTCGGCTTGGGAGAGCGGAAGCAGGTGTATATCTCCTCCGCCGACTTCATGACCCGCAACACCACCCGCCGGGTGGAGGTGGCCGCCCCCGTGGACGACCCCGCCCTCCGGGCCCATCTGGAGGCCATGTTTGCCGACCAGCTCCGGGACACCGCCAAGGGCCGCGTCCAGCAGCCCGACGGCAGCTATGTCCGGGCCCAGGGGGAGCCCTTCAACGCCCAGGAGCACTTCTGCGACCAGGCCTACTCCGGGGAATGGGCGCTGGAGCAGCCCAGGCCTGAGCCCAAGCCGGCGGTCAAACCCGCCCCCGCCCCGGAGAAGCGTCCGGTGGCCAAGGGGGCTCCGAAAAAGCCTCCGGCTGCGGTCCGAAAAACCCGCCGGGGGCTGCTGGGACGGATTATCGGGAAAAACAAATGATTGAATGTGGGACCCGACCACCTGGGCGGGTCACCTTAGGGCGCGGGTGCCGCCATGGGTGGGCCGCCGAGGGCGGCGGCCCCTACTTCCTCCCATGCAGGGGGCGCCGTTTGGCGGGCGGATGATATCCGCCCCTACAGTCCAGTTTACCAAGCCGGAGCGGCTTTTATATATCTTATCTTTTTCTGAAAGGAAGCGGTATTTCATGAAACGGATCGGAATGCTCACCAGCGGCGGCGACTGCCAGGCCCTCAACGCCACCATGCGGGGCGTGGCCAAGGGTCTCTACAACATCTACGGCAACGAGGTGGAGATCATCGGCTTTATCGACGGCTACAAGGGGCTCATCTACGAGGACTACAAAAAGCTGTCCCCCATCGACTTCACCGGCCTGCTCACCCGGGGCGGCACCATCCTGGGCTCCAGCCGCCAGCCCTTCAAGCTGATGCGGGTACCCGACGACAACGGCCTGGACAAGGTGGAGGCCATGAAATACACCTACCGCCGCCTGCGCCTGGACTGCCTGGTGGTGCTGGGAGGCAACGGCAGCCAGAAGACCGCCAACCTCCTCAGCGAGGAGGGGCTCAATGTAATCGGCCTGCCCAAGACCATCGACAACGACCTGTGGGGCACCGACACCACCTTTGGCTTCCAGTCCGCCATCGGCCTGGCCACCGAGGTGATCGACTGCATCCACACCACCGCCGCCTCCCACAACCGGGTCTTCATGGTGGAGATCATGGGCCACAAGGCGGGCTGGCTCACCCTGAACGCCGGCATCGCCGGCGGCGCGGACATCATCCTGATTCCCGAAATCCCCTATAATATCGACTCGGTAATCGCCAAGATCAGGCAGCGGGCCGCCTCGGGCAACGGCTTTACCATCCTGGCCGTGGCCGAGGGGGCCATCTCCCAGAAGGAGGCGGCCATGAGCAAGAAGGAGTACAAGCAGCACATGGCCGAGGTGCTGGAGAAGTATCCCTCCGTCTCCTACGCCATTGCCGACAAGATTCTCAAGAAGACGGGCAAGGAGGTCCGTGTAACGGTACCCGGCCACATGCAGCGGGGCGGCGCCCCCTGCGCCTACGACCGGGTCCTCTCCTCCCGCCTGGGCACCACCGCCGCCCTGATGATCTCCCGGGATGAGTACGGCAGCATGGTGGCCATCCAGAACCATGTGATCACCTCCGTTCCCCTGAAGGAGATCGCCGGTAAGCTGAAAACCATCGATCCCAAGTCCGACATCATCACCGAGGCCCGCCTGCTGGGCATCAGCTTCGGCGACGACTGAAGCATAAAAGGACCGCCCGCCTCAAAGCATGAGGTGGGCGGCTTTTTCTACAGCTTCAGCCCGGAGATGACCTCCCTCAGCTGCCCGGCGGAGCTGTCCAGCGCCGCCCTCTCCGCCTGGTCCAGGGGGATCTCCAGCACCTTCTCCAGCCCGTTTTTCCCCACAATGGAGGGGATGCTCAGGGCCAGCCGATCCAGGCCGTACTCCCCCTCCAGCGCCACCGAGATGGGCAGTATGGCGTGCTCGTCCCGCACGACGCAGGCCGCGATGCGGCCCACCGCCATGGCGATGCCGTAGTAGGTGGCCCCCTTGCGCTTGATAATCTCGTTGGCGCTGTCCCGAATCTCCCGGTAGATGCGCTCCCGGACGGGCGCGTGGAGCTCCAGCCCCCGCAGGCGGCAGAAGTCGTCCAGCCCCAGGCCGGACACGTTGGCCCCGCTCCACACCGGCAGCTCGCTGTCCCCGTGCTCCCCCACGATGAAGGCGTGGACATTGCGGCTGTCCACCCCCAGCTCCACCCCCAGCAGCTGCTTCAGCCGGCCGGTGTCCAGCACGGTGCCCGAGCCGATAACCCGCTCCCGGGGGTAGCCCGACAGCTCCCGGGCCACATGGGTGAGGACGTCCACCGGGTTGGACACAATCAGCAGAATACCCTCAAAGGGCCGGGCGGTAATCTCTCCGATGATGCTTTTCATAATGGCGGCGTTGCGCTCGATAAGCTGGAGCCGGGTCTCGCCCGGCTTCTGGTTCACCCCGGCGGTAATCACCACCAGACCGCAGTCGGCGATGTCGTCGTAGCCCCCGGCAGTGATCTCCATGGCCGCGCCGTAGGGCAGGCCGTCGCTCAGGTCCATGGCCTCCCCCTCCGCCTTCTCCCGGTTGGCATCCACCAGCACCAGGTGGGAAAACAGCCCCTGCTGTAAAAACCGGAAGGCGATGGACGCCCCCACAAAGCCGCAGCCGATGACAGCCGCCTTTCTGTAATTGATGGCCACAGATATCCGCTCCTTTTTCTGATCCTCTGTTTCCCCCGGGGAAAACAGGGCCGGTCCCCTCTCTGGAAGGACCGAATACCTTCAGTGTGGCAGTTTTTTTCCCGATTATGCACAAAAACGCGAGCGGCCCTCGGGGCCGCTCGCATCTTTTTATCCCTCCGCCTCGTAGGCGGCATACAGGGTCATGGGCTCCAGGTCGTAGCCCGCCGGGAGGGTCACTGTCCCGTCCTCGCCGGGCTGGAAGCGGACGGTCATGGTGACGCTGTTCCCCTCCCGGCTCTGAACGGCCCAGCCGGCAAAATGCTGGCCCGGCCGGTCGGGGGCCGCCGGAGGGGTAAAGCTCCGGTCCTGGGAGGAGGCAAAGAAGCTTCCCAGCTCCGTCTCGCCGTCCATAAAGGTCAGGCGGGTGCGGACAATCTCCTCCTGCACGTCCACATTGGTCATCTCAAAGGCCCGCCAGCCCCCATCCGTCCGGTGGAAAAACAGGGTGCTGTCCACCTCATAGGGCTTGGTGGTGCCGTTGCTCCGCTTCACGTCCATGTGCATGGACACCCGGGCGGAGAAGCAATCCTCCCCGTAGCGGTAAAACTCACGCACCGTCTCGTTGGAGAAGGAGTGGCCGGAGGTGGTCTGAATCCAGATCTCACTGGAGCGGATGGTCCGGTAGATGGCGCTCTCGCTGTCAAAGTATTTTTGCACCTGGGCGGAGCCGGCCGCCCGGATCATGTACCGGGCATAGACCTCCGCCGCACCTATCAGCAGCTCCCGCTCCTCCTCGGTGGGCTCTGCCGCCGGCTCCTCCACCACCAGCCAGCCGGTGGTTCCGTCCAGAGTCAGGGGGACCTCCCGGCCCTCCCCGTCCAGTACGGTCACATCCCGCCCCCGGGCCCTCCAGAGGACGGTCCGGCGGCCGTGGACGCCCTCGGGCAGGTATCGCTCCGCCGCTGTCTCGGTGGTCTGCACCTGGCTGTCCTCCCCCAGCTCGGCGCCGTCTACCAGCACCCGTTGGCCGGCCAGGGTACGCACCAGCCGGGCATCCTCCCGCCGCCCCATCAGCAGCTCCACCCCGTCCAGCCGCCACGCCACCTGCTTCCCCTCGGTCTCGCTGGCCAGGGTGAAGGCGGCCACGTTGTCAGCCCCGGATTTTACGATATACCGCCGGTCGCCGGACAGGCCGGCGGAGGTCTCCACCAGGGTGAGCTCCCGGCCGCCGGTCAGCTCCTCCATGGAGCGGATAAAGTCCTCCCGGTCCCCCTCCAGGCCGGACAGGTCGTAGACCTTGCCCCAGTCCGCCGGGGAAAAGAGGTCGGCGAAGACCTCCTGGCTGGTGTGCTTAGGCTGGGCGGCCTCATACCGGGTGAGCCAGGGCCGCAGCAGGGCAAAGCGGATCAGCAGGAACACGGCCAGCAGCGCCAGCAGAAAGCCCAGCAGGACCTTGTAAAACAGACTGATTTTTCTCATAACCGGCCCTCCTTATTCCCCATCCAGGGGCCGCACCATAAAGAAGGTGGGCATCCGCCGGGGCTCCTCCTGAAGGAGGGAGACGTTGTTCACTGTCTGCACCGCGCCGTCCCCGTCCCGCAGGAGCATCACGGTGGAGGAGCCGCCGTCCAGATTGCAGGCATTCACCGCGCCGTACTCCACCATCACGTCGATGATATCGGCGTAGGTGGCCCCCAGGCTGCCCGCCTGCCGGCCGTCGATGCACAGCAGAAGCACCGTGCCGTCGGCCCGCTGGCCGATGGCGGTGCGGGGGTTGTAGCCCGAATTGGTGTTGTAGGCCTCCTCGTTGACGGCGCTGTCCTTGATAAGCACCGGGCCGTAGCAGCAGCCGTCCCGGATGCGGGCCTCCTTGGCCTCTTTGGCCGACATGGTCTTGGACACCACCAGGATATCGTCCTCGTTAAAGCCGGCGAAGCCGTAGTAAGAGCTGCCGTCGTTCCACAGGACCTCCCCCTCCGACACCACCAGGCCGCAGGGGACGCTGCCCACCTCCGGGCTGATGGTGCCGTTGTCGAAGAAGGCGCCGCCGTTGATGGCCGCCGCCGCCCCCTCCGTCTCGATCTGCTTGGTAATCCGGGTGCCCGGCCGGCTCCGGGCATAGCTCCGGGAGGAGGGGCACAGGTAGACCCGGGAGGGGTCCCGGACCAGCATCACATAGGCGTTGTAGGTGTCGCCGTGGACCTCCTCCACCCGCAGGCCGTCGGGATAGTCCGCCCACTCGTCGCTGTCCAGGGGGCTGTCGGCGCGGACCACCACCTGGGTGGGGTCGGACTGGCCGTCGGGCAGGTCGGCGGCCACCTTGGCCTGGATCTGGTCCACCGTCTCCCGGCCCACAAAGACGGCGGGCACCCACTTGGTGGCGCTGGCCTCCAGCAGGGACATGGTCAGCCGGTTCCGGGCGGTCTCCGAGGGGCCGTTAAACACCTCGTCCATAATCAGGCACAGTCCGGCCACCAGCACCGCCGCCGTGGACAGCAGGGCCAGCAGCCCCCGCAGCACATACCGCACCGCCCGCCTGGGCCTGCTGGGGGCCACCCGCCGGCCCTCGGTTCGATTCTCCTGGTTCATTTAGGTTCCTTCCTTTCCTCAAACACCCAGCGGTGCTGAATCACATAGCTGCCCACAAAGAGGCCCGCCATCACCACCGCGTAGATTACTGTGCGCAGAAGGGTCTGCCGGTCGCTGATATGGGCGGCCCGGAGCACCCCCTCAGTCAGCAAAAACTGGGCCAGCAGCATGGGCAGGGCCAGGGCGTAGTACCGGGCCAGGGAGCGGCCCAGCGGGCCCCTGCTCCGAAACACCACCCACCGGTTCAGGGAAAAATTCAGCAGGGAGGACAGCGCCCTGGCCCCCGCTGTGGCGGCAGCGGTGAGCGCCGCTCCGGCCAGCGCCCCCGCCAGCAGGGCGGACAGCAGGCCGAACATCCCGGTGTCCGCCACGGCGCTGACCACCGAGCTGAGGGTGTAGCGGAAAAAATGGGCCAGAATCAGCCTGTAAATCTTCCAGGAGTCCCGCACCGGATGGAAGTGGGACCCCCGGTTTTCCTCCAGATAGATGGTGCGAATCTTCATCTCCCCCCAGGGGATGCGCCGCTGCTTCAGGGCCAGCAGCATGTTGGTCTCATACTCATACCGGTCCCCGGCCACGGCGGTAAGTTCCTCCAGATACCGGCGGGGGACGGCCCGCAGGCCGGTCTGGGTGTCGGAGAGGGACATGCCGCAGAACACCCGAAACACCCCCCGGGTGATCCGGTTGCCCGTTCGGGAGCGGGGAGGCACCTCGGGCCGGGAAAAGTCCCGGCAGCCCAGAATCACCCGCTCCTCCGCCAGCATCTTTTGGGCGCAGGCCAGGGCGTCCTCCGGGTGGTGCTGGCCGTCGCCGTCTACCGTCACCACGCCGGGGCAGTCGGGCCAGTGCTCCAGCAGCCAGGTGAAGGCGGTCTTCATGGCCGCCCCCTTGCCCCGGTTCACCGGATGGGTGAGCAGCGTGACCTGGGGCAGCCGGTCCAGCTCCTGAAAATATTCCTCCGTCTCGGGCCGGCTGCCGTCGTTCACCAGGATCACCCGGGCAAAGCCGGCGGCCAGAAGGCCCTCAACCGTGCTCGTCAGCTGCCGGGTGGGATTCAGCGACGGGACCACCGCCGCCACCGGGCTCCCCGCCCTTGTCTCCTCCATATGCCCCGCTCCCCCCTCCAAAGGCCTTCCCCTCCGCCGGAGGGGAGAAAGCCCGTTTCTGTCTGCTTCAGCTGCTCTGACTATACCACATCCCCGGTGGTTTGTCACCTTTCTTGTCGAAAAATTGGCGGGTTTTCAAAAACTTTCCACCCCCTTTCCGACGAAAAGGCCTCCCCGCGCTGCGGGGAGGCCTTGGACACACAGCCCTTACATCATCTTGACCGTGTAGTAGACAAACAGGGCGAACAGCCACGCCACCATTACAAACATCAGGTAGTAGGCCACCATGTCGCCTGCCACCATGGCCACCACCACCGCCGCCAGACTGGCCAGACAGGTTACCAGCAGCACGGCATAGCTGGTCTTTTTGGGCAGGAACTGAAGGTTCATCTTCTCCGACAGCACGCCATCGTTCTTCTTCAGCCACAGGGCGCCCAGGCCCACCACCACAATGGCGGCCAGCACCAGCAGCGTCTCGGGCCGGCCGGCCGCGCCGTAGCGGACAAACCACAGAGCCAGCACCGACATGCCGCAGGCTGAGGCCCCCAGGAAGAACTCCCGCTGGTAGATATAGAACACCAGCGCCAGCACCGCCCAGGCGATCACCAGCCAATACAGCATGGACATACCGTTGGTCCCGTACTTCAGGGTCACATGGACGCAGACGGCAACGGCGGCCAGGGCGATGGTCACAATCAGCGGCAGGCCGAATTTCTTCCCCTGCTTCAGCTGCCATGCGGTCCACACCAGGGCCAGCACCACCGCCACAGGGGAGGCCATGCGCATAACGCGCAGCACCTCATGAAGGCCCAGGTAGATATTGGCCTCAGTTTCAAGGTCAGCGTGAAAATAGAAGCGGTTGAGCAGCACCAGCAAAGCCTCCAGAACAACGGCTCCCACCACCCACAGCAGACCTCTCTGCAGGGCGATATCCTCCTGTTGACGGCGTGCCTCTCTCTGTTTCTTATCCATGTGTGTTCATTCTCCTTGCCGCGGGCTCCCGGCCCGATTGGTATTGCAGTTATGTCCAAATGTTCGGACATTTTATTATTGTACCAGACAGCTCTTTTTTTTGCAAGACAAAAATCGGGAAAAGTATCCAAATTTCAAAAGCGGTCCTTTTTATTGCTGGGCAAAAGCTACTGTCAGGGCCACGCAGGCCCGGATATCCTCCAGGTCGGCAGTCTCCGCCGGGGTGTGGATATACCGGCAGGGAATAGAAATTCCCCCGGTTTTTACCCCAAACCGCGCGGTGTGGATGGCTCCGGCGTCGGTGCCCCCGGCCCGCAAAATGTCCCGCTGGACGGGGATGCCCTCCGCTTTGGCCAGCTCCTCCAGCCGGGCCACCACCTCCGGGTGGCAGATGACGGAGGAGTCCATCACCTTGACGGCCGCCCCCTTGCCCAACTGCGTGGTGCCGTACTTCTCGGAGCCCGGGGTGTCGTCCACATCGGTGACGTCCACGGCAATGCCCACATCGGGCTCCGCCCACCATGCGGCGGTCTTGGCCCCCCGCAGGCCCACCTCCTCCTGGACGGTGAAGACCAGATACAGGTCGCAGACGGGTTTTTCAATCCGCTCCAGGGCGCACAGCAGCACGGCGCAGGCGATGCGGTCGTCCAGATAGGGAGCGGTCACCCGGCTCCCCTGAACCCGGACGGGCCCGTCGTAGACACAGGTGTCCCCCACCTGCACCAGCTTTTTGGCTTCTTCCTCGTTCTCCGACCCGATATCAATAAAGCACTCGTCCAGCTTCAGCTTGCCGAAATCGGCCTTCTCCTCGGGGACGAACACCCCCCGGGCGCCGTTCTTGAACCGGACGGCGCTGTAGGCCGCTTCCTTGGGGGCGATGCCCCCCAGCCGGCCCACCCGGAGGAAGCCCTCCTTCTCAATGTGGGTGACAATGAAGCCGATGCTGTCCATGTGGGCGGCCAGCATCACCCGTGGGCCGTCCCCCTTTTTGTGGACGATCAGGTTGCCCAGGGTGTCGGCGGTCACCTCGTCGGCAAAGGGCCGGGCCAGCTCAGCAATTTTTTCCCGCACGCCCCCCTCGTCCCCGGAGGGGCCGTGGGTCCGGTTCAGGGTCTCTAAAATTTCAATCAGTTCCATGCTTCCTCCTCAATCCCACCAGAAGTACCAGAATTTAGACTGAGCCAGCCCGCCAGCCAGCGCGCCTACCGACCCCACGCCCTGGTCCACAATGTCGGCGCAGAAGAAATACTGCTCCATCGCCACCTCCATCGCCCTCTCCTGGGGCACGGGGGCAGGCAGGATGTACTCCAGTATGTCAGGGGTCATGACAGCGGGCACCGCCCCGTACTCCTCAAACCAGTACTTGGCCGCCGCCCGGTGCTCCTCCGGGGCGGGGCACTCATTCCAGCCGCCGAAGGGCAGCCAGGCGAAGACCTCCCAGGGGTCCTTTACCGGGATCTCCGCCAGCAGGATGGGCTGGGTTTGCTTTCCCCTGTAGTCCTTCAGGCTCAGAAAGCCGGTGATCTCCTGCCCCTCGGACATGTCCCTGTCCAGGGCTTCATTGAAATGCTCCTCCAGCTCCTCCGGGGAGAGGTCCTCCCCCCATTCCGCCCGGGCTTCCTCCTCGAAGCGGTGGAGCAGGGCTTTGCCGTCCTCCACTGGGGCGGCGGCCATCTCCCGCTGAAAGGCTTTCAAATCGTCAAAGGTCGGATTGCCCCACTGGTCCAGCACCAGCAGCAGCGGGGTGAAGCCCTCCCGCTTGCCCCGCTCCGCGGCCTTCTGGTAGGCGGACATGATGGACTCCTCGTCCTCCCGGGGCGGCAGATAGGTGCAGGGACAGCCCAGATTTTGTTTCAGCCGCTCCACCTGTTCTTCAATCGTGTGTTCTCCGCGCATCGAAATCACTCTCTTTCTATCTTTATTCCCTCCTCCAGCCGCTGGGCCATCTCGGCCAGGAACAGCCGGGTGAGCTGGAGCATGTGTTCAAAGTCGGCCACGCTGCCTACGCTGGCGGGGGCGTGGAGATAGCGGGTGGCGGCGGACATTGCCGCCACCCTCACCCCCGCCTTGGAGCGCTGGATGGTGCGGGCGTCGTTGCCCCCGGCGATATACTCCTTGGTCTGCCAGGGGATGCCGTTCTCCTCACTTAGACGGCGCAGGGTCTCAAAAAGTTCCCGATCATAGATGGTGGAGCCGTCCATATAGGAGATCACCGGCCCTTTGCCGGGGGCGCACACCCGGCGGTGGTCCTCCACCCCGGGCAGGCCGGCGGCGGTGGTGGTCTCCAGCACCAGGGCCACCTGGGGGGTGACGGAGAAGGCCGCCCCGAAGGCCCCCCGGGTGCCCACCTCCTCCTGGGCGGTAAAGGCAAAGGTCACATCCAGAGGCAGGTCCTCCTCCAGCAGCTTGAGCATAATTGCGCAGCCCACCCGGTCGTCGATGGCCCTGGCCTTGAACAGGCCGTCGCCAAATTCCTCCGGCTGGCAGACGAAAGCGCCGTAGTCCCCCGGCTCTACCAGCTTTTCGGCGGACGCTTTATCCTTCGCCCCAATGTCGATATAGAGAGATTCGGTTTTGGGGGCCTTCTTCCGCTCCTCCCGGCTCACCAGGTGGACGGCCTTCAGGCCGATCACGCCGGGGACCTTTTTCTTCCCGATGACCACCGGCTTGCCGATGGCCACCCGCCGGTCCACCCCGCCCACGAAGTCGAATTTGAGGAAACCGTCTTCGGTGATGCGGGTAACGATGATCCCCACCTCGTCCATGTGGGCGGCCAGCATCAGCCTGTTCCCGGTGGACTTTTTGCCCTTTTTAAAGACGATCAGGTTTCCAATGGCGTCGGCGTGAAAGTGGGTGGCGCGGGACTTAACCCGGCTGACCAGATAGCGGCGCACCTCGTCCTCGTCGCCGGACACGCCGTTGAGAAGGCACAGCTCCTTTAAGGTGTTCAGCATGTCTCTTCCCCCTCTCCCAAACTCTCCACAAAGGCGGCCAGCAGCTTGGCGGTATCCTCTAAATCCTTGCGGTGGACCACCTCCACCGGGGTGTGCATATACCGCTCCGGGATGGACACCACGGCGGTGGCCACCCCCTCCCGGCTGACCTGGATGGGCCAGGCGTTGGTGCCGCTGGAGCCGGACATGACCTCGAGCTGGATAGGCATGTCCAGCTCCTTTGCCAGCTCCTTGAGCCGTCCCGACAGAGACCGGGCGCAGTTAGGGCCCACCCCGATGACCGGGCCGCCCCCCAGCTTGAAGGTCTCGTGTTTGGACGCGTCCGGGCTGTCCCCGTGGGTGACGTCCACCGCCACACACATCTGAGGGGCGATCTCATAGGCGGCGGTAATGGCCCCGGTAGAGTGGGTCTCCTCCTGGGTGGAGCCCAGGACGTACAGGTCCACGGGCAGTTCCTTTCCTTTTAACCGCTCCAGCACGTCCAGCAGGACGGCGAAGCCGCAACGGTCATCCAGCGCCTTGCCGCTGAGCAGGTCCTCCCCCAGGGGCGCACAGCCTCCCCGGTAGGTGGCGGGTGTGCCGACGGGGACGCGCTTTTCCGCCTCCTCCCGGGACAGGCCCACATCAATATAGAGGTCCTTGACGGGCAGGGACTTGTCCATATCCCCGGCGGTCTGGACATGGGGGGGCAGGCAGGCCACCACCCCGTGGATGGGCGGGTCGGTGAGGATGACCACCTCCCGGTCGGGGAGCATCCGGGGGTCCACGCCCCCCAGGGGGGCGAAGCGGAGAAAGCCCTCGTCATGGCCGATGACCATAAAGCCGATTTCGTCCAGGTGGGCGTCCAGCAGCAGCCTTGGGGCGTTCTCCCGCCCGCGCCGACGCACCCCCACCACGCTGCCCAGCCGGGTGGTATGCACCTCGTCCACCAGGGGGCGGAGCAGCTCCGCCGCCGCCCGGGTCACGTGTGTTTCAAAGCCGCTGGGTCCGGACAGGACGCACAGCCGGCCTAACATATCTTCATAGTTCAAAACAGGATACCTCCATTCCCCGGTAGCTTTCCAGGATATCCCTATCCTAATACAAAATCGTAGAGGACGCAAGCAAAAAGGGGAAAATCTGTGAAAAGTGCCATTGACATAAAAATTTCAATCCTCTATAATGGGTTTCCGAAGCGAAAAAACGGGAAAATGCGTATCCCCGCCGGGGATACCGCTATTTTTTACAGAGGAGGATTTTTGGTGTCACAGCCCGCGAGCGAAAACAAAATGGGCGTTATGCCCGAGAACAAGCTGCTGCTGAACATGGCGCTGCCCATGATTGTGTCTATGCTGATCCAGGCCTGCTACAACATTGTGGACAGCTATTTCGTGTCCAAGCTGAGCCAGGACGCGCTGAACGCGGTGTCTCTGGCCTTTCCGGTGCAGAACCTGATGATCGCCGTGGCGGTGGGCACCGGGGTGGGCATCAACGCCCTTCTGTCCCGCAGCCTGGGACAGAAGGACTTCACCCGGGCCAACCGCACCGCCATGAACGGGCTTCTTCTGGAGATCCTCAGCGGCTTGGTGTTCACCGCCCTGGGCCTGACCTGCGCCCGGCTGTTCTACACCATCCAGACCGACATCCCCGGCATCATCGCCTACGGCGTGGACTACCTCACCATCATCGCCGGGTGCAGCATGGGCATCTTTGTCTCGGTGGCCTGTGAGCGGCTGGTCCAGGCCACCGGCCGGACGGTATACGCCATGATTATCCAGGGCACCGGCTCAGTGATTAACCTGATTCTGGACCCCATCCTTATCTTCGGCCTGTTCGGCTTCCCCCGGCTGGAGGTGGCGGGGGCTGCCGTGGCCACCGTGGCCGGCCAGATTGTGGGCGGGCTGGTGGGGCTCTACCTGTCGCTGACCCACAACCCGGAGCTTCAGATGTCCTGGAAGGGGCTGAAGCCCAGCCGGGAGATCATCGGCGGCATCTACAGCGTGGGCCTGCCCTCCATCATCATGCAGTCCATCGGCTCGGTGATGGTGTTCGGCATGAACCAGATCCTCATTGCCTTTACCTCCACCGCCACAGCGGTGTTCGGCATCTACTTCAAGCTCCAGTCCTTCATCTTTATGCCCGTCTTCGGTCTGAACAACGGGATGGTGCCCATTGTGGCCTACAACTACGGGGCCCGGAAGCCGGAGCGGATTATCAAGACCGTCAGGCTGGCCGTTATCTACGCAGTATGTATTATGGCGGTGGGCTTTGCGCTGTTCCAGCTGTTTCCCGACGTGTTTCTCAGCCTGTTTGAGGCGGAGGGAGAGGACGCCGGCGACCTGCTGGCCATCGGCGTGCCCGCCCTGCGGATCATCTCCACCAGCTTCCTGCTGGCCGGATTCTGCATTGTCAGCGGCTCGGTGTTCCAGGCCCTGGGCCACGGGGTGCTGTCCCTGGCGGTGTCGGTGGTCCGGCAGCTGATTGTGCTGCTGCCCGCAGCCTTCCTGCTGGCCCGGCTGGGCGGACTGCATATGGTGTGGTGGGCCTTCCCCTTTGCGGAGCTGTTCTCCACAACCCTTACCGCCGTGTTCCTCTGCTGGGTCTATAAAAAAGAGGTCGCCCCCATGCGGGAGACGAAATAACGAACACAGCCCCGTCTATTGGACGGGGCTGTCAAACTGTCAAAAGCCTTCGTCCCCCGCAGGGCAAAGCCTTCCACCCTCCGGGGGGAAGGTGCCCCAGTGCGCACACTGGGGCGGATGAGGGGGCGGGGCGGGCAAGCAGTTCTTACGGTAAGGGGCGATAACCTAGCCGCACCCTCATCCGTCACGGCCTACGGCCGTGCCACCTTCCCCCTGAAAGGGGGAAGGCTTTTGGACGTGTTCTTTCACAGGGTACTTTTTGACACGCTGACAGCCCCGTCTGACTAGACGGGGCTGTTCTGCATCTTCACCAATCCAGCCGCAGGACCTCCCGGGCCCGGACGATCTTCCACAGGCACAGCCCCAGCTCCAGGGCGGGGCTGCTTTCTGCTATACATTTGAAGGTCTGAATTGAACAATCGCCTCTTGGATTTTTGAGGCCAGGTCTTTTTTATCAAGCACATTGATTTCGACAAGGGGCTTTTGCCAGCCCGCCTCATCATTAGAGGCAACAACCGTAATGATGTAACCATCGCCAAATGTGGGTTTTCCAACGTCGATAAACAACCCGTCCGGATAGATAATTTCTATCATATCTTCATCATCGTCGCAAATGAAAGTGATTTTTCCACCCTGTAGGTCCAATTTGTCATATGCCTTCCACCACTCTGAATTTTTGGCGGAGGATGTATTCCAAATAAAAGATCCCATACTCTGTGCTCCTGTCCAAATCATTTTGGTCAAGTATAACTGGCAGATACACAGACGTCAATATTTTTTACCAGTCCAGCCGCAGGACCTCCCGGGCTCTGACCCCCTGGGCCTGGAGGGCGGCCAAATACAAAATCAGGGCGAAAACCAAGGTGGCCAGTCCGGCGGGGACGGGGGCCAGGCCGGAGTCCTTCAGCACCTGAAACAGCAGATTCCCCGTCAGCCCCGCCAGGGCGGCGGCCAGGCCGGGGGCGGCCATCCACTGGAAGGGCCGCACCTCCAGCCCGGTGGCCCGGACGGTCTGCCACAGGCACAGCCCCAGCTCCAGCGCCGTGGCGGCCACCGCCCCGGCCACATAACCCGCCATTCCCACCCCGGGCAGCGGGACCAAAGCCAGGGTGAAAGCCAGCTGCACCGCTCCGCCCGTCAGCGAGATGGCGGCTACCGTCCGCTGCCGCCCCACTCCGTTGAGGGCGGAGGCCAGCACCGAGGTGCCGCAGCTCATGGCCATGACGCAGGCCAAGGGCATGAGGTACTCCCCCACCCCCTCCTGATGGAACATAGCCCGGCCCAGATCGGGCCCCACCACCACCATAAAGGCCATACAGGGCAGGGTGAGCAGCGACACCGCCGAGATGGCCTGGGCGATAAGCCGCCGGGCCTCGGCCGGACGGTTCAGGGCGCAGGCCCGGGCCAGCCGGGGCACCATCACCAGATTCAGCGCCCCCAGGAAGACAATGGGCAGGGACAGCATGGGCACGGTCATACCGCACACCACCCCGAACTGGGACACGGCGGCGGACCGGTCCGCGCCCCCCTCCACCAGTTTCTGGGGGATGAGGGCGGAGTTGGCCGCCCCCAGCAGGTTGCCCAACAGGGCGTTGAGCCCCACCGGCAGGGCGATGGCAAAGATGCGCCGCCGGCGTACCTTCCCCTCCTCCCCCCGGCCGGTGAGAGGCCCCCGCCGGCGGCGGTAGAGCACCACCAGGGTGCAGGAGGAGAAAATCTCACAGATGACCATGCCGGTTACGATAAGGCCCACCACCCGCTCCGGGTACTGGGGCAGGAAGGCCACCAGCAGGGCAATCACCGCGAAGGTGCGGACAAACTGCTCCAGCAGCTCCACAATGGCCGGGGGGCGTACCACTCCGGAGCCGTAGAAGTAGTGCTTGTGGCAGTTCTCCACCCCCATCAGGGCCACGCAGGGGATCAGAAGGATCAGCCCCAGCTGGGTCCGGGCGTCCCCCAGGAGATACACAGAGATGGCGTCGGAGCAGAAAATCACCACCGCCCCCACCGGAAGGAGCAGGAGAAAAAAGGCTTTCAGGCAGGCGGCGATGGTCTGGTCGGCCGCCCGGCGGTTGCCCAGTGCCAGGTGCTGGGAAGTGAGGTTAGACACCGCGGCCGTCAGGCCCACGGCGGTAAGGGACATAATCACCGAGCAAACCGGCATGATAAGCTGATACAGCCCCATCACCTCCGCCCCCACCAGCCGGGAGAGCACCACCCGGTAGCCAAAGCCCAGCACCTGGGAGATGGCGCTCAGCGCCGTAAGGAACAGCGCCCCCTTCCCGGCGGACAGCATTTTTTCAGACAAGACGATCCCCCCTCCCGACACTCTATTCGGGAAGGGGGGCACTTATCCGTAAATAATCCGCGATATTTGCTACAGCATAGGATTGAAGATGATTCATATCCGCGTCAATGTCTGTGACACCTTCCACCAGGGCTTTTTCAAGGGAGACGACTACAAACCAGCCCGCCATGTCACAGGTGTGGACTTCCGGATTCCCAGTCTCCTTGATATGGATGCAGAGGGCTTCACTGTCCCGGTAAACGCTGTCCACGCCAAACCGGTAGGAGCCGCTTCCGCTGGGGACATACACGATAAATACCGTGCGGCTCTCGAAATACGTCTCGTCCATTTTGCTTGTTATATCGGCAAAGGATGGAATAAGTCTGTCAAGTCTGTGTTCCATAGCGAAGTAATCGCCGAACCGCTCTTTAAACCCCTCCAGTTCTTCGGCCGTTTCAAAACGAAAGACGGGTAGATGCTGCACACTGCTGACCGCCAGCTTGTCTGCGTTCAGGGCAGCAAGATAAAAGTCCTCCTCGTCGCTCCAGTTGACCCAGGACGACGCCGCTTCAAAGGCGTCGACCGGCAGATCTGCTCCGGGTTGCGAGGAATCGGCCGGGCCGGACGTTTCGGATTTTGCCGGAGCGTCGATGATATCGCTGCGTCCCGGATCAAGCACGGTATATACTCCCGCGCAGAGGGCAAGCAGGCCAGCCATGGCACAAATTGAGATCAGCCATTTTTTCTGTTTCATATGAACCCCCTCCTATCGTTTTAGAGCCGGAAGAACAAAAAGCCGCCTTGACAAAAGGTTAGGGCGGTGGTATATTAAACATACAAGGTGCTGTCCGCAAGACGGTTCAGCCCGAATAGTAAAGGTTTATTTGAAAACCGTCACCGGTCCGGGGTGGCGGTTTTCAGCGTTTAATACGTATCGTTACGGTAAGACCGAAGATATGAAACGTAACCGTAACCGGCATACGCTCACCCCCTTTCGGGTGGTGTAGCTGAACCGCCTCGCCTGTGTTGGACAACACCTGTATGCAATGTACCATGTTTTCACCGTTCCGTCAAGAAAATGTTCCTCTGTTTTCCCTTGCCCTTTTGAAAACTATCCGCTATAATGAAACCACCACTTCAAAAATAAGGAGGAATTTTCCTATGGCTTTTGTAACACTTGAGAAGAAGGGCCCTGTGGGCATTGTTACCATGAACCGGCCCGAGGCGCTGAACGCCCTGGACAAGCAGGTGCTGGAGGACCTGAACACCGTGCTGGACCAGGTGGAGGCCGACCCTGAGATTCTGGTGGCCATTGTCACCGGCGCGGGCCGGTCCTTTGTGGCCGGGGCGGACATTGGCCAGATGTCCAATTTCACCGCCGTGGAGGGCAAGGCCTTCGGGGCCTACGGCAACGGGGTTTTCCTGAAGCTGGAGAACCTCACCAAGCCCACCATCGCCGCCGTCAACGGCTTCGCCCTGGGGGGCGGCTGCGAGCTGTCCATGGCCTGCGACATCCGGCTGGCCAGCGAGAAAGCCAAGTTCGGCCAGCCCGAGGTGGGCCTGGGCATCACCCCCGGCTTCGGCGGCACCCAGCGCCTGGCCCGGATTGTGGGCGTGTCCAACGCCATGGAGCTGATCCTCACCGCCAAGGTCATCAAGGCGGAGGAGGCCGCCCGCATCGGCCTGGTGAGCCACGTCTACCCCGCCGAGGAGCTGATGGACAAGGCGATTGAGCTGGCTAACGCCATCGCCGCCAACGCCCAGGTGGCGGTGCGGCAGTCCAAGGCGGCCATCCGCCGGGGGATGCAGACCGACATGGCCACCGGCGCCGCCTTCGAGGCCGAGGCCTTCGGCCTGTGCTTCGCCACCGAGGACCAGAAGGACGCCATGAAGGCCTTCGTCAACAAGGAGAAGGTCACCGCCTTTAAGAACCGGTAACAAGCAGTGAACAAGCCGCCGGAGGGCCTCCCCGCCGGCGGCTGATTTTGTCAGCTTTCCAGGCAAAACATAAACAAAACATGAAAGAGAGAGATGATCCCCATAGACCTGTCCGTCCTGTTTTCCAACCTGGTGGGGCTGTTCCTGCTCATCGGCGTTGGCTTTTTCGCCGTGCGCGCCAGGCTGCTCCCCGCCGAGTCCTCCAAGCCCATGAGCACCCTGCTGATGAAGGTCACCGTTCCGGCCACCATCATCCACTCCATGCTCCGCCCCTTTGACCCCGGTTTCTTAAGGCTGGGGATCTCCATTTTCCTGGTGGGGGCGGTGGCTTTTCCCCTGTTCAGCCTGCTGTCCCTGGGGCTGTCCCGGCTGCTTCGGGTGCCCCAGGACCGGCGGGGGATGTGGTGCTGCTGCGCCACCTTCTGCAACAACGGCTTTATGGGCTTTCCCGTGGCCCTGGCCCTCTTTGGCGAGGAGGGGCTCACCCTCACTGTAATCCTGTCCATCCCCTTCAACCTGCTGATGTACAGCGTAGGGGCCAAGATGGTGTGCATGGACCTGCCCAGAGACGGCTCTGCCCGGCCCATTTCCTGGAGCCGGGCGGTATTCAGCGTCATCAACCTGTCCATGGCGGTGGGGCTGCTGCTCTACTTCACCCAGCTCCCGCTGCCCCAGGCCATCCTGGGCCCCCTGGGCTACCTGTCCGACGCCACCACCCCCCTGTCCATGATTATCACCGGCATGAACCTGTCCCAGGGGCGTATTGGCGACGTGCTCCGGGACCGGAACGCCTTCACCGCCGCCGGCGCCCGGCTGCTCCTCTTTCCCGTAGCGGCCTGGGCGCTGATGGAGCTGGTCCCCGGGCTGGACGGCCTGGTGGTGGGGGCGGCCCTCATCAACCTGTCCATGCCCGCCCCTGCCGCCGCCTCCCTCTTGGGGGAGGAGTATGGCGGCCACACCCAGATGGCCGCCCGGACCGTCTTCCTGTCCAGCCTGCTGTGCATCGCCACCATCCCACTGATATCCCTGCTTCTGTAACATGAAATGCCCCAAAAGCGGGCACCCTGCCGCCACCCACCTGTGAAAGGAAGTGCCGCAATGAAAATCGGGATGATCCAGTCTCCCGTCACCGCCAGCAAGGAGGCCAACCTGGCCAACGCCGAGCAGGCCATCGCCCGGGCCGCGGCGGACGGCGCGGACGTCGCCGTCCTGCCGGAGATGTTCAACTGCCCCTACTACAACGCCGCCTTTGTGGCCAACGCCGAGCCGGCGGACGGTGAATCCGTGGCCCGGCTCAGCGCGGCGGCAGCTCAAAACGGGATCTATCTGGTGGGGGGCTCCATCCCCCTGCTGGAGGAGGGGCATATCTATAACGCCTCCTTCGTCTTCGACCGGGCCGGCCGGCTCCTGGCGGTCCACAAAAAGCTCCACCTGTTCGACATCGCCATCGACGGCGGCCAGGTCTTCCAGGAGTCGGCCACCTTCACCGCCGGGGACGCCGTGACGGTGTTCGACACCGAGTTTGGCAAAATGGGCCTGTGCATCTGCTTCGACTTCCGCTTTCCCGAGCTGGCCCGGCTCATGGCCCTGGAGGGAGCCCGGTGCATCTTCGTCCCCGCCGCCTTCAACATGACCACCGGCCCGGCCCACTGGGAGCTGATGTTCCGGCAGCGGGCGGTGGACAACCAGCTGTTCACCGTAGGCGTGGCCCCCGCCCGGTCCTACAAGGGCTACGTGTCCTACGCCAACTCCATGGTGGTCTCCCCCTGGGGGGATATTATCTACCGGGCGGAGGAGAAGCCCGCCCTGGCGGTGGTGGACCTGGACCTGGCTCAGATCGACTCGGTGCGCCGCCAGCTCCCCCTCCTGTCCGCCCGCCGGACTGATTTGTACGCCGTCACCCCTCTTCCCCGGCCTTGAAGTTGTAGATGGGGCGGATGACCTTCACCACCTCGGCGGTGGGGCCGATGTTGTCCAGAATGTCGGCCATCCCCTTGTAGGCCATGGGGCACTCGTCCAGGGTGGACCGGCCCACCGAGGTGCTGTAGATACCCTCCATCTGCTTTTTGAACTCCGACACGGTAAAGGACTGCTTGGCCTCCCCCCGGCTCATGAGCCGGCCCGCTCCGTGGGGGGCGGAGCAGTTCCAGTCCTCGTTGCCTTTACCCACGCACAGCAGGGAGCCGTCCCGCATGTTGATGGGGATGAGCAGCCGCTCCCCCGCCCTGGCGGACACCGCCCCCTTCCGCAGGATCATGGCGTCGGTGTCGATATAGTTGTGGACGGTGGTAAACTGCTCCTCCACATGGAGCTTCATCCCCTTGACAATCTCGTCCAGCATGGCCTGGCGGTTCAGCCGGGCAAAGTGCTGCACCAGCTTCATGTCGTGGATATACTGGTCGAACAGCGCTCCGGCCACATAGGCCAGCGGCCGGGGGATGCGGGTCAGCTTCTGACTTTTTCGCCGCTTCAGCTCCTTCTGGATGTCCTTCTGCCGGCCCGCCGCCCTCATTTCGGCAATCAGCCGGTCCAGCGAGGCCTGGTCGGTCTGGTTGAGGACCTTGTAGCCCTCCTCCTGGTAGTATTTGGCCACCTCCAGCCCCAGGCGGCGGCTGCCCGAGTGGATCACCACATACAGCTGCCCCTCCTCGTCCCGGTCCACCTCGATGAAGTGGTTGCCGCCCCCCAGCGTGCCGATGCTCTTTTCCGCCCGGAGCATCTGAATGTGCCTGAAGCAGCACAGCTCCTCCAGGTCGATCTGGTCCGCGTACCGGTGGACGGCGCTGCGCACCGCAAAGCCGGAGGGGATCCGCTCCCGGATCAGCTTATCCAGCTTTTGCAGCTCCAGATGGTCCTCCCGGAGCCGGGCCGTCTCCATGCCGCAGCCAATATCCACCCCCACCAGGTTGGGGACCACCCGGTCGGTGATGGTCATGGTGGTGCCCACGGTGCACCCCGCCCCTGCGTGGACGTCGGGCATCAGCCGGATGCGGCTGCCGGCGGTAAACTCCTGATTGCACAGCTCGATCACCTGGGCGATGGACGCCTGATCCACCACGTCGGTGAAAATTTTTGCCTGATTGTACTTTCCTGAAACCTCTAACATAAAAACCTCCTTGTTCTCCTCATAATATCCATTTTCTGACAGAAAAAGAGCCCGGGGTAATGTGAAATTACCACAGGCTCTTCTCGAGTTGGAATATTGAGGAATGCTGACAAGTCGGCAGGCCGTTTTTACTTGACTTCCACCTTGCCGCCGGCTTCCTCCAGCTTCTTCTTCAGCTCCTCGGCCTCGTCCTTGGACACGGCCTCCTTCAGGGTCTTGGGAGCGCCCTCAACGGCGGCCTTGGCCTCAGCCAGGCCCAGACCGGTGATCTCGCGGACGGCCTTGATGACCTTGATCTTGGCGGCGGCGTCGAAGCCGGCCAGAATCACGTCAAACTCGGTCTTCTCGGCGGCGGCCTCAGCGGCGCCGGCGCCAGCAGCGGGAGCGGCCATGGCGGCGGCGGACACGCCGAACTCCTCCTCCAGAGCCTTCACCAGCTCGGACAGCTCCAGAACAGTCAGAGCCTTAACTTCCTCGATCAGAGCAGTAATTTTCTCACTAGCCATGATAAATTAACCTCCTAATAGTGTAATATTACATGTTTTGTCTCCCCAAGGGGAGCGGTATGTGCCGCTTACTCGGCGGCGGGAGCCTCCTCGGCGGGGGCGGCCTCCTCGGCAGGGGCTTCGGCGGCGGGCTCGCCGCCCTTCTCGGCGATGGCCTTCAGCACGATTGCCAGGCTGGTAATGGGGGCCAGCATCATGCCCAGGGCCTGCGCCTGCAGGACCTCCTTGGAGGGCAGCTCAGCCAGGGCCATGATCTCCTCCAGGGAGAGGACCTTACCGTCCATAAAGCCGCCCTTGATGTTGAACTTGCCCTCGCCCAGCTGCTTGGCGTACTTGTTCACCACCCGCATGGGGGCGATGGGGTCGCCGGCGCTGGTGGCCAGAGATGTGGTGCCGTTGAGCACCTCGTCCAGCTCCTTCAGGCCAGCGTCGTCCAGAGCGAAGCGGACCAGGGTGTTCTTCACCACGGAGTACTGCACGTCGTTCTGGCGCAGCTCGGCGCGCAGGGCGGTGTCCTCGGCCACGGTGATGCCCTTGTAGTCCACCAGCACGCCGCTGGCGGCGCCCTTCAGCTGTTCCTCCAGAGCGGCCACGATGGCCTTCTTCTCAGACAGGACCTTTGCGTTAGGCATTTTTGGTTTCACCTCCAGAAAATCTATACGCGAAACAAAAAACCTTCCGTCGAAAAGACAGAAGGACAGCACAATCAAAGTATATTCCTTTGAAAGCACTCTCGGCAGGAATTACGCCTCTGGGGCCCCTGCTGTCTTTGAACGCAAGGCGCATTATACCCCAGGGACGTGAAAATGTCAAGAGAAATTTTCAAAAAGACACCTTTTTTCCTATCGAAATATATCATACCGGTATATGTCCGAAAAATCAGCGCGGTTTCATGTCCAGTTCATATTTGTTTATTGGTTCTAAATTTGCAAATAATTCCTCAAATTCCGCATTTAATATTGTTTTCATGGCAAGCAAATCGCTTACGAAGATATTTCTTGTTCCACTTTCAATCATCGCATAAGTCGATTGTGACATGGGGCGGCCAATCACACCCATGCGGGCACACATGTCCGTTTGGGTTAATCCCTGTGCTTTTCGGAGTTGTTTTAAGTTCTTCCCAATGCTGATATCTTGTATCAATTTAGCCATAGCTCCCTCCGTTATCACTATCCAAATATTTTTCTTGATTATATCCTTATTTTGTGCTATGGTTATCACTATTCAGTGATAATAGGAGGAATACTTTATGAAGGACAGACAGAGAGATACCAACACGCCCGCGTTTTTTGAATGGGTCCAGCAGCACTTTGGGCTCTGGTCGTTGATCTGCACCCCAGGGCACGAACAGATGAACCCCTCAAGCATGGTGGATTTAATTGAAAAGCTGGCCAAAGACAACCTGGATGAATTAATTTTTGTTATGCTGACCGTTCATCGAAACGAACCCTTTGTCGCTTACTTCTATCGCACCATGTTATTTGATTTAATCGCGGAGCGGTGGGAGGACGAACGAGACCACATTATTAATCAAATGATTGAACATTTAGAATAAAGCAGAAAACTTGTCCCATTTTTCATTGACTTCTCCCCCACAATTCAGTATGATAAAGGGTATCCTGATTTTTACACAAAGGAGATACCCAACTATGCTCACCCTGGAATCCTTCAAGGCGGCCCGCAGCGTTTTACAGGCCGTTCTGCGGCCCACGCCGCTGATTCACTCCCCATACCTGTCCAAAAACTGCGGAAACAGCGTCTATCTCAAGCCGGAGAACATGCAGGCCACCGGGGCCTACAAGCTCCGGGGGGCCTACTATAAGATCAGCACCCTGACCCAGGAGGAGAAGGACCGGGGCCTGGTGACGGCCTCCGCCGGCAACCACGCCCAGGGGGTGGCCTATGCCGCCCAGGCCGCGGGAGTGGCGGCCACCATCGTTATGCCCACCACCACCCCCCTGGTGAAGGTGAACAACACCAAGGACTACGGGGCCAAGGTGGTACTCCACGGCGAGGTCTTTGACGACGCCGCCGAGCTGGCCGCGAAAATGGCCGACGAGGAGGGGCTCACCTACGTCCATCCCTTCAATGACCTGACTCTGGCCACCGGTCAGGGCACCATCGCCTATGAGATTTTCCAGGACCTGCCCGACGTGGAGGCCATTCTGGTGCCCATCGGGGGCGGCGGGCTGGCCGCGGGCGTGTCCACCCTGGCCAAGCTGCTCAACCCCCACGTGGAGGTCATCGGCGTGGAGCCCACCGGGGCTGCCTCCATGCAGGCCAGCCTGAAGGCGGGACATGTGGTCACCCTCCCTGCCGCCACCACCATCGCCGACGGCGTGGCGGTGAAGACCCCCGGGGACCTGGTATTCCCCTATGTACAGAAAAACATTGACCGCATCATCACCATCGACGACAGCGAGCTGGTGGAGGCCTTCCTGGATATTATGGAGCGGCACAAAATGGTGGTGGAAAACGCCGGCCTGCTGCCGGTGGCCGCTCTGCGCCATCTGGGGTACGAGGGTAAAAACGTGGTATGCGTCCTGTCCGGAGGCAATATGGACGTTATCACCATGTCCTCCCTGGTCCAGCACGGCCTGATCCAGCGGGGACGCATCTTCACCTTCGCCGTCCAGCTCCCCGACCGCCCCGGCTCTCTGCTGGCGGTAGCCCAGATTCTGGCCGGCAACAACGGCAATGTCATCAAGCTGGAACACAACCAGTTTGTCAACATCAACCGTCAGTCCGGCGTTGAGCTGCGGGTCACCCTGGAGGCCTTCGGCCACGAGCACAAGGAACAGATCCTCTCCGCCCTCCGCGCCCAGGGCTTCCAGGCCAAGGAGGCGGACACCGGGGATTTCTACACCTGAGTTGTCCTCTGCCGCCCGCCGGGGACCGGAACGGCCTCCGGCGGACGGCTATCTGAAAGCGGCGGGCCGGCCGGGCCGGCGGGGGACGGGTTTGGACCGTGGGACCGGCCTGGAGCGATCCACCCGCGCCCGGGGCCTCTCTCCGCTGCATTATCCTATGCACCGGGGCTGTCCTCAGCGCCTGTCCACAAAAAGGAGGAGCACGTCATGATTAAAATTGCCCCATCCATCCTGTCCGCCGACTTCGCCAACCTGGAGCGGGACATCAAAGCGGTGTCCTCCGCCGACTACCTCCACGTGGATGTAATGGACGGTGCCTTTGTGCCCAATATCACCCTGGGCGTACCGGTAGTGAAGTCCATCCGCAAGTGCACCGATATGTTTCTGGACGTCCACCTCATGGTGGAAAAGCCGGTGCGGTATATCGAGGCCTTCGCTGGGGCGGGGGCGGACCTGCTGTCCGTCCACCTGGAGGCCGACCACCCCACCCGCATCGCCGAGGCCCTGCACATCATGAGGGACTGCGGGGTGAAAAAGGCCGTGGCCCTGCGGCCTATCACCAGGGCGGAGGCCGTCCTGCCCTATATTGAGGCGCTGGACATGGTGCTGGTAATGACGGTGGAGCCCGGCTTCGGCGGCCAGGCCTTTATGGAGGACCAGCTGGACACCATCCGGCACGTCCGGGCCATCATCGAGAAGTACAACCCCGCCTGTGAGCTGGAGGTGGACGGAGGCATCGCCCCCAACACCGCTCCCCTGGTGGTGGAGGCCGGGGCCAACGTGCTGGTGGCCGGCTCCGCCGTCTACGGCGCGGCGGATATTCCCGGGGCTATCGCGGCGCTGCGCGCCTAAAAGGCCCCCTTTAGCAAGGGGGCTGTCACCGCCGCAGGCGGTGACTGGGGGATTCCGGTTCATCGAAAACCTTCCTGTAAACGGAATCCCCCCCGCCACCTTCGGTGGCCCTCCCCCCTTTGGCAAGGGGGGCTTTGGGGCGCAATTGTGCGCCCATACAATCCCTATTGGAGGTCCTTCCCATGCAGTATTTCCCCCCTGCCCTTGAAAATCTGGTGGAGCACTTCGCCAAGCTGCCCGGGGTGGGCATCAAGTCCGCCCAGCGGCTGGCCTTTCATGTGCTCTCCCTGCCCGAGGAGGAGGCCGCCGCCTTCGCCCGGGCTATCACCGACGCCAAGGCCCACATCCACACCTGCCCCGTCTGCCAGAACCTCACCGAGGGGGACGGCCCCTGTCCCATCTGCGCCAGCGCCAAGCGGGACAGCGCCGTGATCTGCGTGGTGGCCGACCCCAAGGACGTGGTGGCCATGGAGCGCAGCCGGGAGTACACCGGACTGTACCATGTCCTCCACGGGGTCCTCTCCCCCATGAACCGTGTGGGGCCCGACGACCTGCACATCCGCTCCCTGGTGGAGCGGGTGGCCGCAGGCGGCATTGAGGAAGTGATTATGGCCACCAACCCAGACACCGAGGGGGAGGCCACCGCCATGTATCTGTCCCGGCTGCTAAAGCCCTTCCAGGTGAAGGTGACCCGCCTGGCCTACGGCATCCCCGTGGGCAGCCACCTGGAGTACGCCGACGACGCCACCCTGGTCCGCGCCCTGGAGGGCCGTCGGGAGATTTAAAAACACCTGGCAGGCCGCAGCAGGCCTGCCAGGTGTCTCGCTTTATTCCTCCTCGCCGTCCTCCAGCTCCTCCACCATCATCAGGGCGGCGATGTCCATACATTTCTGCCGCAGCTTCAGCTCCTGGGACCTGGCCTCCAGCTCCTCGCTGTCCTCCTCCGAGGGCGCCTCCGGGGCGGGGGGCAGCCACTGGCGCACCGCTTTCTCATACAGCACCGCCGCCGCCTCCACCTGTTCCTCCTCGCTCCGCTCCAGAAACTGGTGCTTCATCTCAAACCGGTCGATGGATACCCGCCCCGAGGGGCTGCCTCCGCCGGAGGGCGCCTGCTCCCCGGATGGGGAAAAGGTGTCCTCCCTGCCCATATTGCCCATTGCCGCTTCCCCCTTCGCTGCTTTCTATATGGAGTACATCGGCCAAAAAGGAAAAAACTTTACCCCCCTACCGCTCCACCGGGATGCTCCGCTCTGCCCAGAGCCCGCCCGGCTCCACCCGGCACTCCAGGGCCAGCACCTCCACCCCGGCCCGGGCGGCCCGGCGGAGGGCGTCTCCAAACTCCGGGTGGGTCCGGTCGTTGGGCTCCACCCGGTCCATTCCCTCCATCTGGACGATGAAGCACACCCCCGCCTCATAGCCGGCTTGACGGGCGGCAATCAGCTCCTCCAGGTGCTTCACCCCCCGGAGGGTGGGGGCGTCGGGAAAGCGGGCCACGTTGTTCTCCTCCAGCGTGACCCCCTTCACCTCCCAGAAGCCCCGGCGGGCCGCCCCCTTTTCCGAATACTCCCAGTAGTAATCAAACCGGGAATTACCGTATGTGGTCTCCGGCCGCAGGAGGGTGGGCACAAAACCCAGTCCCCCCGCCGCCGCCCACTCGCCAAAGACCCGGTTGGGGGCCTGGGCGTCCATGTTAATCAGCAGGGGGCCGCCGGGGCGGACCTTCTCCACGGCGATCAGGTCGTATTTTGTCTTCCGGGCGGGGTTGCCGCTCTCCTCCAGCCAGACCTTCGCCCCGGGCACAAGCAGCTCCCGGCACCGGCCGGTGTTCTTCACGTGGCACACCTCCGTCCGCCCGCCCACGTCCACATGGGCGATAAAACGGTTGGGCCGGGCCTGAAAAATACCCGGCAAAATTTTTTTGTAGCGCATCCTGTTACCTCTCCATCCAATCGTTATTTTGCGGAACCCCTCCGGCAATGCCGGCCGGCACGTCATGTAGGGCAGGGGTTCTACCCCTGCCTTTTCTGCCACGTTTCAGCACATGCCCAAAGCCTTCCCCCTTCAAGGGGGAAGGTGGCACGGCGAAGCCGTGACGGATGAGGGTGCGCGGCAGGTTTTTGCTTCTACCCGAAAGAACAGCTTGCCCGCCCCGCCCCCTCATCCGCCCCCTTCGGGGGCACCTTCCCCCCGGAGGGTGGAAGGCTTTGCCGCTGCGGCGGGACGAAAGGATCTCGCGGAAGCTTTCCCAAATTCATGAGGCGCGCATCCCCCGAGAATCTCCCCTGGAAATTCTATCACACCTGTGGTATAATGAACAGCACTGAATCAGGAAGGAGACTGGATATGTCCTGCAAAGAGGAATTTATCGAGATTTTCAAGGCCAACATCACCCGTGAGGGGGCCGACAAGCTGCTGGACTACCTGGAGCATAAGAGCGACTTTTTCACCGCCCCCGCCTCCGCCCGCTACCACGGGGCCTACGAGGGTGGGCTGTGCGAGCACAGCCTGAACGTCTACCACTGTCTGGTGGACTACCTCCAGCGGGAGCGGGTGCAAGAGCTCTACGGCCTGGACTACAGCGGCGAGTCCATCGCCATTGTGGCCCTGTGCCACGACCTGTGCAAAATCGGCTGCTACAAAAAGACCATGCGCAACGTGAAGGATGACGCCACCGGCCAGTGGACCAAGGTGCCCTCCTTCCTCTTTGACGACCCCTTGCCCTACGGACACGGGGAAAAAAGCGTATACATCACCAATGGCTTCATCCGCCTCACCCGGGAGGAGGCCATGGCCATCCGCTGGCACATGGGCTTCTCCGGCCCGGAGGACAACCGCACCGTGGGTCAGGCCCTGCGGATGTACCCCCTGGCCTTCGCCCTGGCCACGGCGGACATGGAGGCCTCCTATTTTCTGGAGAACGACGAGTAACAACGCGCCCCGGACCGCCCCAGTGGAGGGCGGTCCGGGGATTTTTTACGGCTCTGTCACCGGGAAAGTCACCACGGCGATAAACAGGTCGGCTTCGGTAGACACAGTCAGCGTGCCGCCGCAGGCCCGGGTAAAGGACTCCGCAATGGACAGCCCCAGGCCGGAGCCGCCGTCGGTGCGGCTCTCGTCCCCCCGGACGAAGCGGGCGGTGTAGTCCGCTCCCGGCTTCAGCTCGGCGGCGGAGGTGTTCCGCACGCTGGCGCTGGCCTGTCCATCTTCCACAGTCAGATTCAGGTACACCCTTGAGCCGGGCAGGGAATACTTTAGAGCGTTGCCGATGAGGTTTTGGAACACCCGATACATCCGGTCACTGTCGGCGATGATGGGCACCTCCCCCTCGGGGATGGCCGCCCGCAGGGTCAGGCCGCTGTTGTCGATGGCCTGCCCCATGTCGGCCAGGGTCTGGCGCAATAACCGGGCGTAATCAAGCCGTTCCAATTTAACGGGGAGTTGTCCCGACGCCGCCTTGCTCACCTCAAACACGTCCTGAACCATAGCCTTCAGCCGCTGGGCCTTCTCCCCCATGATTTGGACGTACTCGCTGGCCGGAGGCTCCAGGGGCTCCTGGGAGAGCAGCTCGGTGTAGCTGATGATGGAGGTGAGGGGGGTTTTCAGGTCGTGGGACACGTTGGTGACAAGCTCCACCTTCATCCGCTCGCTGCGGGTGCGCTCCTCCACCGCCTGGTGCAGACCCTGACGGATGTGGTTCAGGTCGTCGGCCAGCCCGGACAGATCGCTGTTTTCCTGTAAGGCAAGTTCCCTTTCCAGCTCGCCCGCCCGAATGGCCGCGGCCTGGTCGGCCACCGCCCCGAAGTCGGTCCACAGCCGATGCAGCCGCCAGATCAGCACCGCGCACACCAGCATCAGCAGGGCGGCGGGGGTGACGATGGCCCAGACGGCCTCCAGGGGCACACCGCCCCGGTAGCTGGAGGCGTAAACCAGCAGGTTCATGTTCACCGCCCCCAGCAGGAGGAGCGTCATTGCGGTGACGCCGCACACCCGGCTCAGCCGCTTCTGGACGGGCCGGTCCAGCCCCCAGGCGGCCAGCATGGCGATTACTCCCCGTCTCCAGGGCCGCTTATTATACCGCCAGTCATTGAAAATCAGCAGGTACAACCCCCAGAAGACGGCCAGCAGGCCCGGCGTGTGGTCGGCCAGCTCCCGGAGGTACTCCCGAAACAGCCAGCCGCCGTTCTCGCTGAGGATGGTCACCGCCGTGCCGATGCTGGCGGTCTGCTCCACGAGGGGAATATTGTAGCCGTCATAAAAACCATTCTCCGTCAGCCACTCCTCATAGCTGATCCCATTCTGCTCCAGCTCCGCCATGATGTCGCCGTTGAGATAGACGTCTCCGGGGATGGCCTCAGCCACCGGCGTATCGCCGTAGGCATAGATCAGCTCCTGCCAGATATCCCCCAGGTACTCCGGACGGGGGAGGCAGAAGAACACCAGCAGCAGGGCGGCCAGAATTTTCACCTCAAACCAGACCTTACCCGTCCCTCGGGCCAGGGCCATATCCGCCCGCTTTTTGTCCTTCCGCAGCAGGAGGTACACCAGGAACACCCCAGCGCCCACACCGGTGCGGACAGTCTCCTGAATGATCCGCTCCCGGTATTGCTCCAGACCCTGTTTGATATAGTACAGTGTGTTGTACTGGTCGGAGCCGGTGCTGCCATAGTTGCCCTTGATAAAAATTTGCGGGCTGCTGATAACCGCCATGGTCACCTTCACCTTGGACCCCGCCTCGTCCACCGTGAAGTTCTTGTAGCCGGGGACATACCACTGATAGCTGTCCTCCCGCTCGTCGAAGTGGTAGTAGCCGCTGCCGTAGATGTTCAGCTCCTCCCCATCCAGCCATGCCCGGACCTTCTCCCCATCGAATTGCAGGAGGAAGCCGTAGCCCTCTGAAATCAGGGCGGAGGGGTCCATGTCCGGGCTCAGGCTGTCCGAATTGCTGTAAAGGACCTCCCCTTTCTTCTCCACACGGTAGAGGACATTTTTGTCCTCCTGCATCTGCTTGTGGAGGGCCTGATTTTGCGCCTCATAGAGCTTGGAGTAGTCAACCCCGGTTTGCGCATAGTCAGGATAGCTGTTGACAAAGGTCCGATAGGTATTGCCCCCGGCCCCCATCATGATGAGCTGCTCCAGCCGGTTGGAGGCGAAGTTTTTAAACTCCCGGGTCCTGCGCCAGTCGCTTTTGAAGCTGTCATAGACCCAGGCGCGGCTGTTGGAGGAGGTCATCGCCGTGCCGAAGAACAGCGCCCCCTCCAGAAGCAGAGAGACCCCCAGCAGGAAGGCCAGAAAGCCAATGATTGATTTACTTTTTTTCCATTTTGTATCCAATGCCCCACACCACCTTCAAATAGTCTGGCTCACGAGGATTGAGCTCAATTTTCTCCCGGATGCGCCGGATGTGCACCATCACCGTGCCCTCGGAGGACCAGGCCTCCTCTCCCCACACCCGGCGGTAAATTTCCTCCGCGGGGAACACCCGGCCCAGGTTGCGCATGAGCAGGTCCACAATGCCCGTCTCGATGTTGGTCAGGCGTACCGGCTCGCCGTCCGCTGTCAGCTCCCGGTTGGACGGGTCGTAGGCCAGACGGCCGTTGACGATCATGCCGGCGGGGGCGGTGTTCACGTCCCCCAGGCTGGTGTACCGCCGCAGCTGGCTGCGCACCCGGGCGGTCAGCTCCCCCATGCTGAAGGGCTTGGTCACGTAGTCGTCCGCCCCCATGGACAGCCCCAGCACCTTGTCGCTCTCCTCGCTCTTGGCCGACAGCACAATCACCGGCAGGTTCCGCCGCTCCCGAATGCGCAGCACGGCGGACAGCCCGTCCAGCCTGGGCATCATCACATCCATGAGAATCAGCCGCAGGTTGGGGTCCAGGGCTCTGTCCAGCGCCTCCATGCCGTCGTAGGCCCGGAGGACCCGGTAGCCCTCCTTCTCCAGGGCGGCGGCAATGGCCCCTACAATCTCCCGGTCGTCGTCCACCACCAAAATCGTCTCGTTCATCGGGCTTGCTCCTTCCTCGTTCGCTGGCACCAGAATAACAGAAACTTCTTACAAAACAAGTGGGGTATCTTTTACGGATTTCTTACATTTTACGCCGGAAGGGTAAAAAACGCAAGCAGAAGCGGGCCTTGCCGGTCAGGGAGATACGGAATCCCCCCGCCACCGGACTTCGTCCGGCGGTCCTCCCCCCTTTGGCAAGGGGGGCTTTTTGGCGCTGACTGGTCCGTTCCTGCTCCAAAGGCCCCCTTGCCAAGGGCTGCGCCCGCAGGCGCGTTTCGAGGCCAACCGCCGCAAAGCGGCGGCTCTTAGGCCGAGATGGCTGGCATTTGCGAAACAAATGACTGGGGGATTCCGTCGTCTGCCGAGGCGTGTCCCATTTGCAGCCTTCTGTAGGGGTGGCCTTTGGCCACCTGCAATAAACCGGCACAAATCGAATAAAGGCGGGCATCCCCAGGCCGCCCCCACTTAATATTTTTAAGCGTTCTGACAAAAAAACCTTTGTCCACCCGTTGCTTATTTTGGGCTTATCCAATATAATAGTGTCACCTGAAAAAATACCCGGCAAAAAATATATTACAGGAGGAAATCAACATGGCAAAGTTAGTTGAGTGCATCCCCAATTTCAGCTGCAGCAAGGAGAAGGACGAGGCCACCTACAACGCTCTGGTAGAGGCCGCCAACAGCGTGCCCGGCTGCACCCTGTTCGACGCCCAGACCGACGGCAACCACAACCGCTGCGTCTTCACCCTCATCGGCAATATCGACGCCATTGAGGAGGTCGCCTTCCGGCTGACCAAGGTGGCCACCGAGCGCATCGACATGACCAAGCACAAGGGCGAGCACAAGCGCATGGGCGCCACCGACGTGATCCCCTTCGTCCCCCAGTCCAAGGATGTTACCGTGGAGGAGTGCGTGGAGCTGTCCAAGCGGCTGGCCCAGCGCATCTGGGACGAGCTGAAGGTGCCCTCCTTCCTGTATGAGGACTCCGCCTCCCGCCCCGAGCGCCGCAACCTGGCCACCTGCCGCAAAGGCGAGTTCGAGGGCATGCCCGAGAAGCTGCTCCAGGAGGAGTGGGCCCCCGACTACGGCGAGCGGAAGATTCACCCCACCGCCGGCATTACCGCCATCGGCGCCCGTATGCCCCTGGTGGCCTTCAACATCAACCTGGCCACCTCCGACGTGGAGGTCGCCAAGAAGATCGCCAAGGTCATCCGCGGCTCCTCCGGCGGCTTCCGCAGCTGCAAGGCCATGGGCTTCATGATGGAGGACCGGGGCATCGCCCAGGTGTCCATGAATATGGTCAATTACGAGGACACCCCCCTGTACGTGGTCTATGAGCAGGTCCGCGCCCTGGCCGAGCGGTACGGCACCTATATCGTGGACAGCGAGATTGTGGGCCTCACCCCCGCCAAGGCCATGATCGACTGCGCCGAGTTCTATCTCAAGGCCCGTGACTTCGACTGCCACAACCAGATTATGGAGTATCACCTGCTGGATATGAAGTAAGAGCCACCCTGTAGGGCGCGACGACCCCGGCGCGCCGCCGGTGCGGGACGCAGTCACGCGGCGGGCCGGGTGTACCGCCGGAGAAGGGTTCTGTCACGCGGCGGGCCGAGTCGTCCCGCCCTACACAAAAAACACACAGATTGGAGAAATTCTCATGAAGCTTGCTGAACTGAAAACCGCCGAGTTTGTTGACCTGCTGGCCTCCGATGCCCCCGCCCCCGGCGGCGGGTCCGCCGCCGCTCTAGAGGGCGCCCTGGGCGCCGCCCTCACCGCTATGGTGTGTGGTCTCACCGTGGGCAAGAAGAAGTACGCCGAGTTCCAGGAGCTGGCCGAGGAGGCCCAGAAGAAGGCCACCGACCTGAAGGCCCGCTTTGTGGACGTGATGGACCGGGACACCGAGGCCTTCAATGTGGTCAGCGCCGCCTTCGGCATGCCCAAGGCCACCGACGAGGAGAAGGCCGCCCGCTCCGCCGCCATCCAGAAGGGGCTGGAGGGCTGCACCAAGACCCCCTTCGAGATGATGGAGCTGGCCGTGGAGACCCTGGAGCTCACCGCCTCCATCCTGGGCAAGAGCAACGACAGCGCCGCCAGCGACCTGGGCGTGTCCGCCCTGTCCCTGCGGGCTGCCATCCAGGGTGCCTGGCTCAACGTGCTCATCAACATCGGCAGCCTGAAGAACAAGGAGCTGGCCGAGGACTACCGCGCCAAGGGCGAGGCCCTGCTGGCCAAGGCCCTGCCCCTGGCCGATCAGATTTACGACACTGTAGTTAAGGCGATGTAAAAGCCTCCCTTGTCAAAGGGAGGGGGACCGCCGCCTTCGGCGGCGGTGGAGGGATTCCGTCAAAACAGAGCATATCCCAAAGACGGAATCCCCCAGTCACGGCTTCGCCGTGCCAGCCCCCTTTTGTAAGGGGGCCAAAGGAACCTGGTCAGAGTAGATACAGCGCGTCAAGTGCCATTGGATGGGAGGTTGCCAATGGACGAAGGGAGGTCAAGCCCGCGTTGCTGTATCGCATCCGCTGCCATGGAGGAGTGCGCTCCTTTCATGGCAACACGCCGTGAAAGGAGCGTATTATTATGTCTAAAAGCCGATCCTATATCTACATCTATAAAATCTGTACCCTTGCCCTGCTCATTGCCATGATGTTTTTGCTGAAGCGAACCATCGCGATTGAGACTCCCTATATCAAAATCAACTTTGCGTCACTGCCCATCGTCCTGGCTGCCATGATGTTCGGGCCATTGGAGGGCGCGGTGGTCGCCGTGATTGGGGAGTTCATTGTCCAGGTCATCGGCCCCTACGGTCTGATGCCCACCACTTTTATCTGGATATGGCCCCCTGCCATCCGTCCGCTGGTGGTAGGCGGCATCGCCATGTGGCTGCACCGCGCCACCGGCAAGCGGCTGGAACAGCGCCCGGTGATCTGCTATGTCGCCTGTGTTCTGGGCGCTATGCTGACCACCACCGGAAATACCTTCGGGATGTGGCTGGACAGCCTGTTTAACCGCACCTCCTTTGCCCCCGCGCTCTTTATCACCCCCGCCCGCTATGTAACCGGCGTTATCACCGCAGTGGTCGTGGCCACGGCCTGCATCCCGCTCATGCACGGCCTGCGCCGCAGCGGTGTGCTGAAATACGCCGAATGACGAAAGGAGCCTTACCATGGACTGGAAGCTGCTGACCAAAGCCGACTATGTGACCACCAGCTGGTCCGGCGGGACCACCACCCAGCTGGCCATCGCCCCCGAGGGGGCGGTGTACGCGGACCGGGACTTTCTCTGGCGGCTCAGCTCCGCCACCGTGGAGCTGGACCACTCCGACTTCACCCCCCTGCCCGACTACAACCGCTTCCTCTCTGTGCTGGAGGGGGGGATCCAGCTTAAAATCGACGCTGACGAGCCCGTTCCGGTGTCCCCCGGCAAGGTGGTGGCCTTCGACGGCGGCGTGCCGGTGGAGAGCTGGGGCCAGTGCGTGGACTTCAACCTGATGGTGCGCAAGGGGAAGGCCCAGGGGGCGGTGAGCGTCCTGTCGGGCGACTGCGAGACCAGTTGGCTCCCCGAGCCCGGCGACCTGGCCGTTTACTGTGCCGCCGGGGCGGTCCGTCTGCCCGACTGGAACCTGGAGGCCGAGGCGGGCCAGACCCTGCTGTGCCGGGGCTTTGCGGGCGGGCCGGTTAAGCTGGTCTGCCAGGCCGGGCTTGTGATGCTGGCCAGCGTCCGGGAGGCGTGACGCCATGACGGGACAGGAAGCGGCGGACCTCATCCATCAGCGGGCCTGGGTGGGCCAGCAGCCGGGGCTTGACCGCATCCGCCGCCTGCTGGGCCGGCTGGGCAATCCCCAGGAGAAGCTGAAATTTGTCCACATCGCCGGGTCCAACGGCAAGGGCTCCACCGCCGCCATGCTGGCTTCGGTGCTGTCGGCGGCGGGGGTGAAAACCGGGCTGTACACCTCCCCCCACCTGTGGCGGTTTCACGAGCGGTTCCAGGTGGACGGCGTGCCTATCTCCGGGGAGGACCTGGCGGAGATTACCGCCCAGGTGCTGGAGGCGGCGGAGGACGAGACCGAGTTCGAGCTGATGACCGCCATTGGGATGGTCTATTTTCTGAAGGCGGAGTGCGATATCGTGGTGCTGGAGACCGGCCTGGGCGGCCGTCTGGACTCCACCAATGTGATTCCCGCCCCGGAGGCTGCGGTGATTACCCACATCGGCCTGGAGCACACTGAGCTGCTGGGGGACACTGTGGAAAAAATCGCCGCCGAGAAGGCGGGGATTATCAAGCCGGGGTGCAGCGCCGTCCTCTACGGCCAGAGCCGGGAGGCGGAGGCGGCGGTGGAGCGGGCCTGCGGGGTGGTAAACGTCCCCCTGGCCCGCACCGCTCCGGCGGAGCCTGTGTCCAGCGGCCTGGAGGGCCAGAGCTTCACCTACCGGGGCAAGGGCCCCTATCAGATCCCCCTGCTGGGGGAGTATCAGGTCCACAACGCCGCCGTGGTGCTGGAGACGGTGAATGTCCTCCGGCGGCGGGGCTGGGATATCCCCGAGGAGGCCCTGGTCCGGGGACTGGAACAGGCCCGGTGGCCGGGGCGGCTGGAGCTGGCCCGGCGGGGCCCCGACGTAATCCTGGACGGCGGCCACAACCCCCAGTGCATGGAGGCCCTGGCCCGGGCGCTGGGGGAGCTGTACCCGGGGAAAAAGCTGATTTTCCTCACCGGCGTACTGGCCGACAAGGACTGGAGCACCATGATGGGGGAGCTGCTCCCCCTGGCGAAGGAGTTTTATACCATCACCCCCGACAGTCCCCGGGCCATGCCGGCAGCCGAGCTGGCCGCTTACCTGGAGGGCCAGGGGGCGAAGGCCACCCCCTGCGGGAGCGTCCGGGAGGGGCTGGAGCTGGCCCTGGTGTTTTTGCCCCCGGAGGATGTGGTGTGCGTCACCGGGTCGCTGTATATGATCGGCGAGGCGCGGCACCTGCTGGGGCTGTGCTGACAGTGTAGGGGCCTGAAACCCCTCCGTCCCCCGCAGGATAAGCCTTCCACCCTCCGGGGGGAAGGTGCCCCCGAAGGGGGCGGATGAGGGGGCGGGGCGGGTAAGCAGTTCTTACGGTAAGAAGCAAAAACCTGCCGCGCACCCTCATCCGTCACGGCCTTCGGCCGTGCCACCTTCCCCCTTGAAGGGGGAAGGCTTTTTGGTGCGTTTTAACATGCCGGGGCTGAACTCCTGCCCCTGCGAAACAGAAAAATCGGAAAGGCGGAATCATTATGCTGAGTCCGGCGGAATTTGTCGGTTTTTACGCCCAGGTGGGGGCGAAAAAATCTGCCAACAGCGCCAAACGGCTGTATCTTTCGGCCTTGCTGGCGGGATTTCTTATCGCTTCCGGAGCGGTGGTGGCCAACACGGCGGGCCACCTGCTCACCAACGCCGGACTGTCCCGGGTGCTGTGCGGCCTGCTGTTCCCCTTCGGGCTGATTATGGTGATTGTCACCGGGGCGGAGCTGTTCACCGGCAACTGTCTCATTACCATCTCCCTGCTGGAGAAGAAGGCTGCCCTGGCCGGGATGGCGCGCAATCTGGTGATTGTCTATATCGGCAACCTGCTGGGGGCGGTGATTCTGGCCTCGGCCATTGTCTACTGCGGCCAGCTGGACCTGTCGGGGGGCGCCCTGGCGGTCCACACCATCCGCACCGCCGCCGCCAAGTGCGCCATCCCCTTCGGCAAGGCGGTGGTGCTGGGGATTTTGTGTAACGTGCTGGTGTGCGCCGGGGTAATGTGCTCCCTGTGCGGCAAGAGCCTGGCCGGCCGGGCCATCGGGGCCTTCGTACCGGTGAGCTTCTTCGTCATCGGCGGCTTTGAGCACTGTGTGGCCAATATGTACTACATCCCCGCCGGACTGCTGGCGGCGGGCGTCTCCCGGTATGCCCAGCTGGCGGCGGAGGCCGGGGTGGACCTGGCCGCCCTGAGCCTGGGAGGCTTTTTCGCCAACCTGCTTCCCGTCACCATCGGGAACATCATCGGCGGCTGCGGCTTTGGAGCCCTGGTCTGGTCCTGCCATAAGACAAACTGAGCCGAAACAGAGCCCGCCCCCATGGGCGGGTCCTTCTCTGTGGAAAAACGCCTGAAAAAGCTCGGGAGGAGCACTGGGAGGCGGATGTTAACATCCGTTGCTTGCAGCAACGGGCGGTCTCTGCTACAATCGGGGCAGCGTCGGATAGAAAGGTGGTTATCCCCAGTGTTAAGTGAAAACATAAAAGCCATCCGAAAGGCAAAGGGGCTCTCCCAGGAGGAGCTCGCTGCCAAGCTGAATGTGGTGCGGCAGACCATTTCAAAGTGGGAGCAGGGCCTGTCGGTCCCCGACTCCGACCTGCTGATTGCCATTGCGCAGGCGCTGGAAACCCCGGTGAGCACCCTGCTGGGAGAGACCGTGACGGAGCCGGAGGCGGACGACCTGGCCGCCATCGCCCAAAAGCTGGAGCGGATCAATGTGCAGCTGGCCCGGCAGAAGGCCAAGAGAAGAAACCTGCTCCATTGGCTGTGTTTTGCCCTGTGTGCAGCCATTGTGGCGGCCGCCGCGGTTTTATACGCATTTCCCAGCCCCTATCTGGACTGGGATTACAGCGCCCCGGAGACCGCCGTGATGGGCGTGGCGTTTCACGCGTGCGAATGGCTGTTTGTCCGGCTGGCCCCCGTTGCCCTGGTCGTGGCAGCCGCCGGATACTTCCTGACACGGAAGAAGGCGTAACCGAAAGGCACCACGTAACAGCATGCGCCCAAAAGCCTTCCCCCTTCCAGGGGGAAGGTGGCACGGCCGGAGGCCGTGACGGATGAGGGTGCGGCGATGTCAGCGCCCCTTATCGGAAGAACAGCTTACCCGCCCCGCCCCCTCATCCGCCCCCTGCGGGGGCACCTTCCCCCCTGAGGGTGGAAGGCTTGCCCTGCGGGGGACGTAAGGTCTTTGACGATCTGAAAAAAGCAAGGCAGACCGTACGGTCTGCCTTGCTTTTTTATATGCTTACTTCCGGGTGGGCACGTGCCAGATATCCCGGGCGTAGTCCTGGATGGAGCGGTCGGCGGCAAAGATGCCCGACCTGGCGATGTTGATGAGGGACATCCGGTTCCAGAGGGCGCGGTCGGCGTAGGCGGCCACGGCCCTGCGGTGGGCGTCGCAGTAGCTGTTGAAGTCGGCCAGGAGCATGTACTCGTCGGCCTGGCTGCCCCCAGCGCCAAAGAGCAGCCGGTTGGACAGGTCGGCGTAGGCCACCCCGTCGGCAAAGCCGGCGGTGATCTGGTCCAGGATGCGCTTGAGGTTCTGGTCGTGGAGGTAAATCTCGTGGGGGCGGTAGCCCTCCCGCTTGCGCTGGTTCACCTGGTCGGTGGTCAGGCCAAAGAGGAAGATGTTTTCATCCCCCAGCTGCTGGTGCATCTCCACGTTGGCGCCGTCCAGGGTGCCGATGGTGAGGGCGCCGTTCATCATGAACTTCATGTTGCCGGTGCCGCTGGCCTCCTTGCCGGCGGTGGAGATCTGCTCGGAAATTTCCGAGGCGGGCATCAGCTTCTCAGCCAGGGAGACCCGGTAGTTCTCCAAAAAGACCACTTGCAGCTTATCCTTGCAGATGGGGTCGGCGGCAATCTGGGCGGCCAGGGAGTTGATGAGCTGGATGATCTGCTTGGCCACATGGTAGCCGGGGGCCGCCTTGGCGCCAAAGAGGAAGGTCTGGGGGGCGAACTCCATATTGGGGTTATCCCGCAGCTGGTTATACAGGTGGATGATGTGCAGCACGTTGAGCAGCTGGCGCTTGTACTCGTGGAGGCGCTTCACCTGTACGTCGAAGATGGCGTCGGTGTTCAGGGTGACGCCCGACTCCCGGGCCACCCAGGCGGCGAAGCGGCGCTTGTTCTCCTTTTTGATATCCTCCAGCTGCTGGAGCACCGCCTTGTCGTCCGCCGCCTTCTCAAAGTCCCGCAGGGCCTCGGGGTGGAGAAGGTACCGGTCCCCTCCGGTGCAGTCCCGGATGAGGGCGTCCAGCCTGGGGTTGATCTGCGACAGCCAGCGGCGGTGGTCGATGCCGTTGGTCACGTTCTTGAACTTGCCGGGCTCAGCCTGGTAGGCGTCCTGGAAGACGTCCCGTTTCAAAATCTCGGAGTGGAGGGCGGACACGCCGTTAATAGCCTGGCAGGCGCACACGCACAGGTTGGCCATGCGCACCTCGCCCCCCCAGATGATGGCCATGTGGCCCACCTTGCCGGTGTCGCCGCCGTAGCGGCGCTCCAGCTCGGCCTGGTAGCGGCGGGCGATCTCGGTGAGGATCTGCCAGATGCGGGGCAGAAGGGTCTCGATCAGCTTCTGGGGCCAGCGCTCCAGGGCCTCGGCCAGCACGGTGTGGTTGGTGTAGCAAACCGCGTCGGTAACGATGTGCCAGGCCTCGTCCCAGCCGTAGCCCTCCTCGTCCAGCAGAATGCGCATCAGCTCGGGGATAACCAGGGTGGGGTGGGTGTCGTTAATTTGAATCACATGCTTCCGGGCGAAATTGCGCAGGGTGCCGTACTGGGCCTTGTGCTGGCGGACGATGGACTGGATGGTGGCCGAGACAAAGAAGTACTGCTGCTTCAGGCGCAGGGACTTGCCCTCGGCGTGGTTGTCGTCGGGGTAGAGGACCTTGGCAATCACCTCGGCCATGGCCTGCTGCTCCACCGCCTTCAGGTACTCGCCCCGGGAATAGAGGGACATATCCACCGGCAGGGGGCTTTTGGCATCCCACAGGCGCAGGGTGTTGGTATGGCGGGTGTTGTAGCCGGCAATCTTCATGTCCCGGGGGATGGCCAGCACGGCGGTGTAGCCCACATGCTCGGGGTGGTTGGTGCCGTTCTCCCAGCGGTCAATGATCTGGCCGCCGAAGCGGACCTCCTCGGCCTCCTCCATCTTGGGGATAAGCCAGGCATCGCCCAGGCCCAGCCAGTTGTCGGTCAGCTCCTGCTGCTTGCCGTCGATGATCCGCTGCTTGAAGATGCCCAGCTCATAGCAGATGGAGTAGCCGGTGGCGGGAATCTCCAGGGTGGTCATGGAGTCCAGATAGCAGGCGGCCAGGCGGCCCAGGCCGCCGTTGCCCAGGCCGGCGTCGGGCTCGGACTCAAACAGGTCGGAAGCGGAGAAGCCCATATCCTCCAGGGCCTCCTTCAGGGTGCCGAGCAGACCCAGGTTGTAGGCGTTTTTCTCCAGGGAGCGGCCCATGAGGAACTCCAGGGACAGGTAATGCACCTGCCGCTGCTGCTTTTCCCACACCTGGTTGTTGGTCTCCATGCGGTGGCGGGACATGATGTCCCGCAGGACCAGGGCGCAGGCCTTGAACATATGGTTGTTGTTGGCGGTCTCCACGGTGCAGCCGAAGTTGCGCTGGAGCTTGCCGGTAATCATTTCAGTAAGCTGTTCCTTATTGTACTCAGGGGAATAGTCCGTCATAACAGTACCTCCTGTTTTGTTTCGGTAAGGGGGAGCGCACTCCCACGGTTACTGATTTTAACAGATTTTCCCCACAGCGTCAACGGGCATTGTGGGAGAAAAAGGGAGAAATTGTGGGAACTATCCGGCGTAAGAAAATGAAAAACGGCCCCAGCCCCAGGGGGACGGAGCCGTTGAGACAGAGAAGCCAGCTTAATTGAAGGCAGGGGCGGCCTGTGGCCGCCCCTGCAGCTCATGCCAGCTCTCCCCACTGTGACAAAATCCGCCGGGGAACAGTCTTTACAAACCGCTCCTGTTATGCTACAATACCCCCTGACGAGTTCTGAACCATCTCGTCCAAGCACCGGAAAATTTTTCAATCCGGCGTTCGTTCGGCGGTCCGCCGCCGTTCTCTAAACAAAAAATGGAGGTTTTTTTATGCGCAAATTTACTGTCCGGGACATCACCCTGGCCGCCCTCATCGCGGCGGCCTACGTCGTACTTACCTTTGGAATCCCCCTCCCTCCCTATGCTGGTATCCAACTGCGGGTGGCCGAGGCCATGACGGTGCTGCCCTTCCTGTTCCCTGCCGCCACACCGGGACTGGTGGTAGGCTGCTTTATCGTCAATCTGTTTTCTCCCTACTCCCTGGATCTCGTATTTGGCACCCTGGCCACCCTGCTGGCCTGTCTGCTCACCCAGCGTATGCCCAACCGCTGGCTGGCCCCCCTGCCTCCGGTGCTGTGCAATATGGTAATCGTGGGCGCGGAGATCGCCTGGTATCTGGTGGGCTTCGGTCCCGGCTTTCTGGCCGCCTATGCCCTCAATGCCTTCACCGTGGGCGTGGGGGAGCTGATCGCCTGCGTGATTCTGGGGCAGCTGCTGCTCACCGCTCTGCCCAAGGTGCCCGTTTTGCGGCCTTTCATTCCGGAGCACCGGCTGGCAAACATCTGAAAATGATCGAGGCCGCCCCGCCGGGCGGCCTTTTGTTGCCTTTTTTCCCCATATGTGGTATATTGAAGGAAAGTAGGGGGGCTTCTTATGAAAATTCTCCGGGGCATCGCCCTGTTTCTCCTGCTGTCCGCCGCGCTGGCCCTTCCCGTCTGCGCCCAGGAGGCGGACTGCACCGGCGCAGACTTTTCGGCGGAGGGCTTTTCCAATCCCGGCCGTCTCTGGGACGGCCGCCGGGACAGCTGGAGCTCCGCCCCGGACGGGGGCCGGGTTACGGTCTCCCGGTCCGACGGGGTCGCCGGGCTGTACATCGAATTTGACCGCCTCCCCCAGCCCTGGACGCTGAACGGGGACATCCCCTGCGGGGAGGAGGGGTACCTCCACCAGTACGTGGACGTGTCCGCCCTGCTAGGGAGCGCGCCGGCCGAGCTCACCCTGGACTTCCCGGCAGGAACGGCCATCGGGGAAATTTACGCCTTTTCCCCCGGCCAGCTGCCCGGCTGGGTCCAGGTGTGGCAGCCCCCCCTGGAGGAGGCCGACCTGATGCTGGTCTCCTCCCACTCCGACGATGAACAGCTTTTCTTTGCCGGCCTGCTCCCCCTCTACGGGCCGGGCCGGGGGCTGGATGTTCAGGTGGTCTATTTTGTCCAGCACTTCCAGGCCAATGGCCAGGCCGACCACAGGCGCCCCCATGAGCAGCTGGACGGCCTCTGGACGGTGGGGATGCGCCACTACCCCATCATCTCCGACTTCCCTGACCTCTATTCCAACTCCAAAAACCGGCAGACCGCCCTGAACAGCGCCCTGGCCGTCTATGGCCGGGCGGGGGCGGAGTATGAGGACTTCGTGGCCTACCTCACCGCCTGCATCCGCCAATGCAGGCCGCTGGTGGTGGTCAGCCACGACCTGGACGGGGAGTACGGCCACGGCACCCATGTGCTGTGCGCCGATACCCTCACCCGGGCGGTGGAGGCGGCCGCCGACCCGGCGCAGCTCCCCGGCCACGGAGCGCCCTGGGCGGTGGAGAAGCTCTACCTCCACCTGTATGAGGAAAACCCTGTCACCCTGGACCTGGACACCCCTCTGGACAGCCTGGGGGGCAGGACCCCCTTCCAAGTGACCCAGGAGGGCTTCGCCTGCCACAAGAGCCAGCACTGGACTTGGTTCTACAAGTGGATCTACGGCGCCAAGGACCGCCCCATCACCCGGGCGGCGGATATCCGGAGCTATTCCCCCTGCCGCTATGGCCTGTACTACACTGCGGTGGGCCCCGACGAGGTGGGCAGCGACCTCTTTGAGCATATAGAGCCCTACGCCGCCCGCCGGGCCCGGCTGGAGGCGGAGGAGCAGGCGGCCAGGGAGGCCCAGGAGGCGGCCCGCCGTCAGGCGGAGGAGGCGGCCAAAGCGGAGGCGGAGGCCGAAGCGGAGGCGGAGGCCGAAGCCCGGGCCCAGGAGGAGGCCCTGGCCGAGGCCATCCGGCAGGAGCTGTTCCAGCGGCAGATGCTAGCCCGGATGGTTTTAGCCGCCGTGATTGCACTGATTTTGTCGGTTGGACTGCTGCTGCTTACCTATCTCTTGCTCAAGAAAAAGCGTTAACCGTCTTTACGCGGTTTCTTGTCCGTTTCACTTGGACTCTATGATTGTTGATCCGTGATTTTGCCCATATGCCAGGTGTATAAATTCTATATAAAACATTTGTTCTATTCTATTGCATTCTATGAAAAACATGCTATAATAGATATTAGAAAGGAGGGTTTATCATGCCAATGTCAGCCAGTGTTGTTTGCAACAACATTTTAACACGGGCATTTCAGGAAAACATTCCGGTATCTCCGATGAAGCTTCAAAAATTGATGTATTTTGTCAGCTGTGAATATGTGAAAGCCACAGGAAAAGACCTGCTTTCCGAAAACTTTGGCGTATGGCAATATGGCCCTGTTCTCCCATCCCTATACGATGAGTTTAAATCCTTTCACGATCAGCCCATCACCAAATATGCAACGGATGCCGACGGCGTCCCCTATGCAATCAATGAAGATACCGCCCCCCATCTAAAGGCCTCCATCACCCGCGTGTGGGACGCGTTCAAGGGCATGGATGGAATCGCACTGTCCAAAATCACCCACCGAGACGGCTCCGCCTGGTCTACTGCATTTGATCAGCAGCGCACCTCCGTTTCTTCTGATGACATGAAGGAGGATATGACCTATGCCAGCTACCTCCTCACATGACGTTATTGAAAAACCGGTCATCAGCTCCGGCATCGACCTTCCATTTCCGCCAAATTCAGCTTCCCCGGAACAGCCCTCAGAGGATATTCCGACTCAAATCCGCCTGAACGATCAAAAGCACACCCATGCAGTCGAAGATTTTAAGAACGCAATCGGTAAACAACTGTTGTATGGCTGCCTGATCGCCATTGCTGTGTTCGCCCTTCTGGACGCCCATTGTAATATTGAATCGCCTATGTTTACCAGTGCTTTTGAGGTCGCAAAGATTGTAGCTACCACCGTACTTGGCTATCTGTTTGGAAGCAAAAGCAAATCTTAACGGTAAAATCCCGCTCCGGCACAAGCCGGGGCGGGATTTTATCTGGTTACAGCTTGTCGATCTCCTCCTGCTCCACCACCTGGATGCCCCGCTGGGCCAGGGCGGAAGCGGCGGCGGCGTTGTCAGCCACCCGGAAGATCATATAGGCGTGGTCCGCGTCCCTGCCGCCCAGGAAGGCGTACATATACTCCACATTCACCTTGGCGTCGGTGAGGGCCTGGAGGACCTTGTTCAGCCCGCCGGGCACGTCGGGGATAGCCACCCCCAGCACGGGGGTAACGTTGTGGACATAGCCCGCGTCCTTCAGCACGGTGGTGGTCTTATACACGTCGTCCACGATGATACGGGCGATGCCGAAGTCGCTGGTCTCAGCCAGGGAGAAGGCCCGCATGTCGATTTTGTTCTGGGCCAGCACCCCGGTCATGGCGTAGAGTGCGCCGGGCTTGTTCTCCAAAAAGACGGAAATCTGCTTGATGCTCATAATATCGATTCCTCCTGTTCCTGCTTCAATTGGCTCCCCCCTTGTGGGGGAGCTCCTGGCGAAGCCAGGTGAGGGGGGCGCCCCCTCCGACCGCTTCGCGGCCACCTCCCCCATAAAGGGGGAGGCAGCGTTTAAATCTTCCGCTTGTCAATGACCCGCACGGCCTTGCCCTCGCTGCGGACAATGGTCTTGGGGGCGACGAGGGTAACCTTGGCGGCCAGGCCCAGCATGGACCGCAGGCCGTCCACCAGTTCCTTCTGCCGCTTGGCAATCTCGCCCATGTTGTCGGTGAACATCTCGGGGGTCATCTCCACCTGAACGTCCAGGGTGTCTGTGTTCTTCACCCGGTCCACGATGATCTGGTAGTTGGCGGGGTAGCCGTGGTTCAGCAGGACGGTCTCGATCTGGGACGGGAAGACGTTGACCCCCCGGATGATGAGCATGTCGTCGGACCGGCCCATGGGCTTGCACATCTTCACATGGGTGCGCCCGCAGGAACACTTCTCCCGGGTGAGCATACAGATATCCCGGGTGCGGTAGCGCAGCAGGGGGAAGGCCTCCTTGGTGATGGAGGTGAACACCAGCTCCCCCTTGCTCCCCTCGGGGAGGACCTCGCCGGTGTCGGGGTCGATGATCTCAGCGATGAAGTGGTCCTCGTTGATGTGCATACCCGTCTGGGCGGAGCACTCAAAGGACACGCCGGGGCCGGACAGCTCGGTCAGGCCGTAAATATCGTAGGCTTTAATACCCAAAGTATTCTGGATATCCTGCCGCATCTCCTCACTCCAGGCCTCGGCGCCGAAGATGCCTGCTTTCAGGGGGATCTGGTCGGGGGTGAGGCCCATCTCCTTCATGGTCTCGCCGATGTAGGCGGCGTAGGAGGGGGTGCAGCACAGGATGGTGGCGGACAGGTCTTTGATGAACATAATCTGCCGCTCGGTGTTGCCCGAGGAGGTGGGGATGGTGAGACAGCCCACCTTGTGGGATCCGCCGTTCAGGCCGGGGCCGCCGGTGAACAGGCCGTAGCCGTAGGACACCTGGCACACGTCCTCGTCGGTGCCGCCGGCGGCCATGATGGCCCGGGCGCAGCAGTCCTCCCACAGGTCGATGTCGTGCTGGGTGTAGAAGGCCACCACCCGCTTGCCGGTGGTGCCCGAGGTGGACTGGATGCGCACGCACTCCTTCAGGGGCTTGGCTACCAGCCCGTAGGGGTAGGCCTCCCGCAGGTCGGCCTTGGTGATGAAGGGCAGCTTGTGCAGGTCGTCGCTGGAGCGGATGTCGTCAGGGGTGAGGCCCTTCTCCTCCATCTTCTTGCGGTAGTAGGGCACATTGTCCCAGACGTGGCGCACCTGCTTCACAAGCCGCTCATCCTGCCAGGCCTTGATTTGTTCCCGGGACGCGCACTCGATCTCGGGCTGGTAGTATCTTTCCATTGGAATCATTCCTCCCCAAAATAAGGTATGTTTTTATTTTGCCAGCAGGCGGCCCCGGTTCATAGTGACCTTGGTCTTGCCAAAGTCCATGTCAAAAATGGCGGTCACTGTCACCGGCGGCTCGGGCAGCAGGTCGAATACCCGCTCCGACTCCCAGTCCGCCAGCTCCGCAAAGTTCTCTTTGGTAAAGCCGTCATAGGTGGAGCCATCCGCCCCCATGTCCATATTGATCCGGGCCTCGTAGCCCTTGTCCCCCTGGGTGATGGAGATGGCGTATCTTGCGGAATTGGTAAACTCGCTGGGCAGATTCTCCTTGAAAAACTGCTTCAGGGCCTGGGCGTTGGCGTCATCGGCCTCCTCCGCCTTCTTGCCGCCGCCGCCAAAGAGGTTTGAAAAAAGATTGGAGAAAAATCCCATATTTCATCGTTCCTTTCCAAATTTATAAGTAGCTTAAAGGATTGCGCTCAAAGCCTCCCTTGCCAAAGGGAGGGGGACCGCCGGACGAAGTCCGGTGGTGGAGGGATTCCGTCAAGCGAAAGGTTTTCGAGAGACGGAATCCCCCAGTCACGGCTTCGCCGTGCCAGCCCCCTTTCGCAAGGGGGCCTTTTTCGCCTGCGGGCGGGACGAGAGATTACGCCTTCTTCCCCAATTCAAAGGCCTTTTTGTTCAGCTCCAGGAACTTTGGGGGCACCATGGCCTCCAGAGACTTCTGCCAGGCCTGGTCGGGCAGGTCGAAGTAGTGGGACAGCCGGCCCATGAGGACGATATTCACCGCCTTGGAGGACCCGGCCTCCTCGGCCAGCTTGAGGCAGTCCAGGGCGTCCACCTTGGCCCCGGCGGCGCGCATCTTCTCCACCAGATTCTCCGGGTAGCTGGCCGCGCCGGTGATGACGGGCATGGGGTCGATCTGCTGGGTGGAGGTGACGATCTGGCCGTCGGGCTTTAAGTAGCTCAGCCACCGGGCGGCCTCCAGCAGCTCGAAGGAGACGATATAGTCTGCCTCTCCCTTGTCGATGACGGGGGAGTTTACCTTATCCCCATAGCGCACATAGGTGACCACCGACCCGCCCCGCTGGGACATGCCGTGGACCTCGGAGACTTTCACGTCATAGCCCTGCTCCATGAGAAGGTGGCCCAGCAGCTTGGACGCCAGGAGGGACCCCTGTCCCCCCACGCCCACGATCATGATATTTTTGGTTTCCATATGTTGAAACAACTCCTTGTTTTGGGTGTAGGGCGGGACGACCTCGGCCCGCCGCTTTTCTGTTCTGCGCCAGTTGATTATACGGCGCGCCGAGTCGTCGCGCCCTACAATCGAAAATCACCCGAACGCCTTCACGCCGCACAGCTGCTCACACACGCCGCAGCCCACGCACAGGGTATTGTCCACATGGGCCTTGCCCCCCTTGATGGAGATGGCGGGACAGCCGATTTTCATACAGCTGCGACAGCCCACGCACTTCACCGGGTCCACGGTGAGGGGGGCCTCGTGCTTGACATACTTCAGCAGGGCGCAGGGCCGGCGGCTGATAATCACAGAGGGCTCAGCGGCGGCCAGTTCCTCCTTGAGGACGGTATCGCAGGCCTTCAGATCGTAGGGGTCCACCACCCGGACCCGTGTAAAGCCCATGGCCTTGCACAGGGCCTCCAAGTCGATCTTCCCGGCGGGGTCGCCCTTGATGTTGTAGCCGGTGGTGGGGTTCTGCTGGTGGCCGGTCATGCCGGTGATGGAGTTGTCCAAAATAATCACTGTGGAGTTGGACTGGTTATAGGCGATGTTGGCCAGGCCGGTCATGCCTGAGTGCATAAAGGTGGAGTCGCCGATGACAGCCACGGTTTTGCCCTCGCTCTCCGCGCCCCGGGCCTTGTTGAAGCCGTGGACAGCGGAGATGGACCCGCCCATACACAGGGTCATGTCCATGGCGGCCAGAGGGGCCACCGCCCCCAGGGTATAGCAGCCGATGTCCCCCAGGACGGTGACCTTGTTCTTGCTGAGGATGTAGAACAGTCCCCGGTGGGGGCACCCGGCGCACATAACGGGGGGCCGGGGCGGGATGGGGTCGTCGATGGTCCGGCCCTCATAGACCTCCTCCCCCATCTTTTTCGCGATGAGGTTCTGGGAGAATTCCCCCTCCATAGGCAGAAATTCCTTGCCAGAGACGGCAAGTCCCAAAGCTTTACAGTGGTTCTCTATGATAGGGTCCAGCTCCTCAATGACAACAAGCTTTTCCACTTTACAGGCAAAATCTTTTATCAGCTTTACCGGCAGGGGGTTGGTCATGCCCAATTTAAGTACGGAGACATCGTTCCCAAATACCTCCTTCACATACTGATAGCTGGTGGAGGAGGTAATTATGCCGATTTTGGCGCCCCCCATTTCCACCCGGTTGACGGGGGCGGTCTCCGCCCACTCCTGGAGCTTGCGGGTGCGCTCCTCCACGAAGGGGTGGCGGCGGATGGCGTTGCCCGGCATCATGACGTACTTGGCGATGTTCTTTTCATAGGGCTTCATCCCGGGCTCCACCCGGTCAGAGGTCTCCACCAGGGACTGGGAGTGGGCCACCCGGGTACACATCTTCAGCAGCACCGGAGTGTCGAACTGTTCGGACAGCTCATAGGCCAGCTTGGCGAAGGCCAGCGCCTCGGCGGAGTCGGAGGGCTCCAGCATGGGCACCTTGGCGGCGATGGCGTGGTGCCGGGAGTCCTGCTCGTTCTGGGAGGAGTGCATCCCCGGGTCGTCGGCCACACCGATCACCAGGCCGGCGTTCACCCCGGTGTAGGCCATGGTGTACAGGGGGTCGGCGGCCACGTTCAGCCCCACGTGCTTCATGGCGCAGAAGGCCCGCTTCCCCGCCAGACAGGCCCCAAAGGCCGCCTCCATGGCCACCTTCTCGTTGGGGGCCCACTCGCAGTAGATTTCCGGGTACTTCACCGCCTCCTCGGTGATCTCGGTGCTGGGGGTGCCTGGGTAGCTGGAGATCACACAGCACCCCGCCTCATACAGGCCCCGGGCAACGGCGGCGTTGCCCAACATCAGTTGTTTCATGTTGTTTTCCTGCTTTCTGTTTTGGTTTTCGTTGGTTCCGTAGGGACGCATCACGATGTGTCCCTACGCCTCCTCCTTCTCGTGCAGCCCGTGGCGCTGGATGACCTCCCGCATCACGCCTCCCGCGCCATTGTCCAGCATGGACCGTCTCACCCGGCTGATGGTGGCGCTGGAGGCGCCTGTCTTATCCAGAATGTCCAGATAAACCAGCCCCTGCTGTAAGTATACCGCCACGTCAAACCGCTGCTCCAGCGAGCGCAGCTCTGTGGGGGTACACAGATCGTCGAAAAACCGGCAGCACTCGTCCAGGTCCTTCAGCTTCAGAATAGTCTCATACAGAGCCATGCTCCGCTCCCGCTTTTCCGCCTTTGCCATAGCAATACACTCCTTCGTTCCATATTGGTATCCGGGAAAATTCACTTGTGTAAAGTGTAGCACAGGAAAGTGGGGAAGTAAAGAGCCCGCCGGATTTTTTCCGGAGAAACTTTTTCCGCTCTTGACATTCCCCAAAAAATTCGCTATGATACTTTAGCGGTTAAAATCAATAAAGTTTAACGGAGCCCATCCGTCTGGAAAGGAACGAACATAATGCCTATCACCGATCTGTTGGAGCGCAACAGCAAGCTGTATGGCGACGAGGCCGCCCTGGTGGAGATCAACCCCGAGGTCCGGGAGGAGCAGCGGGTCTCCTGGCAGGAGTACGAGCTGATCCAGCCCACCGGCGACACCCCCTACCGCCGGGAGATCACCTGGTCGGTCTTTGACGAGAAGGCCAACCGGGTGGCCAACATGCTGCTCAGCCGGGGCATCCGCAAGGGCCAGAAGGTGGCCATTCTGCTGATGAACTGCCTGGAGTGGCTGCCCATCTACTTCGGCATTTTAAAAACGGGGGCGGTGGCGGTCCCCCTGAACTTCCGATACACCGCCGACGAGATCGACTACTGCCTGAAGCTGGCCGATGCCGACGTGCTCTTCTTCGGCCCCGAGTTCACCACCCGGATGGAGCCCATCGTCCCCAAGATCACCCGGCAGATGCTGCTGTTCTTCGTGGGGGAGCACTGCCCCGCCTTTGCCGAGGACTACCTGCGGGCCACCGCCAACTGCTCCAGCCGCCCCCCCAAGGTGCTGGTGGACGACGAGGACGAGGCGGCCATCTACTACTCCTCGGGCACCACCGGCTTCCCCAAGGCCATCCTGCTCCGGCACACCGCCCTGATGCAGTCGGCCCGGATGGAGGCCATCCACCACGAGACCACCCACGGGGATGTCTTCCTCTGCATCCCGCCCCTGTATCACACCGGGGCCAAGATGCACTGGTTCGGCTCCCTGTTTACCGGAAGCAAGGCGGTGCTGCTGAAAGGCAACTCCCCTTCCGCCGTCTTCCAGGCGGCCAGCCAGGAGAAGTGTACCATTGTCTGGCTGCTGGTACCCTGGGCTCAGGACATCCTGGCCGCTCTGGACCGTGGCGAGCTGAAACTTGAGGATTTCCAGCTGTCTCAGTGGCGGCTGATGCACATCGGTGCCCAGCCGGTGCCTCCCTCCCTCATCAAGCACTGGCTGAGCTACTTCCCCCATCACAAGTACGACACCAACTACGGCCTGTCCGAGTCCACCGGCCCGGGCTGCGTTCACCTGGGGGTGGACAACGTCCACAAGGTGGGAGCTATTGGCGTCCCCGGCTACGGCTGGAAGATCAAAATTGTGGACGAGCAAAATGTCCCCGTCCGGCAGGGCGACGTGGGCGAATTGTGCGTGAAGGGCCCGGGGGTAATGGTGTGCTACTACCACAACCCCGAGGCCACCGCCGAGGTGCTGGAAAACGGCTGGCTCCACACCGGCGACATGGCCCGCCAAGACGAGGACGGCTTCATCTTCCTGGTGGACCGGAAGAAGGACGTAATTATCTCGGGCGGCGAGAACCTGTACCCGGTGCAGATTGAGGACTTCCTGTCCGCCTACCCCAAGGTCCACGACGTGGCGGTAATCGGCCTGCCTGACAAGCGCCTGGGAGAGATGGCCGCCGCCATCATCCAGATTAAGGAGGGCATGCACTGCACCGAGAGCGAGATCAACCAGTTCTGCATGGACCTGCCCCGGTACAAGCGCCCTCGGAGAATCATCTTCGCCGATGTCCCCCGCAACCCCACCGGCAAGATTGAAAAGCCCAAGCTGCGGGAAAAATACTGCGGCGTGCGCCTGGTGGAGGCCCAAAATCAGGGATAATTTTACAGGGAGACGGCTCCGGCTGTCTCCCTGATGTTACCTTTTCAGTTGACAGATACGTAAAATACGTATATACTAAAGTACACAGAGAAATGGAGTGATCCGCAATGCCGATGTCGCCAAGAGAAATGATTCAGCTCCTCCAGGCCAACGGCTTTGTGTGTATCAGTTCCAACGGCTCCCACCGAAAATTCCGAAATGAGCAGACCGAAAAAACGGTTATTGTTCCCTTCCACGCAAAGGATTTAAAAAAGGGCTTAGAGCAAAAAATATTGAAAGACGCAGGCCTGAAATAAGGGCAGGCTCCAAAGGAGGCATACCATGAAGAACACCTATTATCCCGCCGTGTTCCATCCCGAGGAGGTGGGATACTCGGTCTTTGTCCCGGACATCGAGGGCTGCTCCACCCAGGGCGACACCGTGGACGAGGCGGTGGAGATGGCCAAGGACGCCATCGGGCTGATGCTGGAGGGCTTAAGCGAGTACCCCCAGGCCTCCATCCCCTCCGCTCAGACCCTGGCAGAGGGTGAATTTGTAGTCATGATTCCTTTTAATCCGGCGGAGTACGCCCGTAAAAACAACCGGGCGGTAAAAAAGACCCTCTCTCTGCCCGCCTGGCTCAACGAGGCGGCGGAGGCGGCCCACCTCAACTTCTCCGGCGTCCTCCAGGAGGCGCTGAAGGCCAAGCTGGATATGTAGGCCTCTGTAAGCTGAAGGCGGACACAAAAAACACAGCTGCGCAGACTGAAAACACAAAACCGCCCCGGTGCTCCCTGAGCGCCGGGGCGGTTTTCTGTGATACCGCACCTTGGTGTGCGGGCATACGGCGTTGCGCCTTCTGCAGTTCCAATTATACAGCAAAGCCACAGCAAATATACATGTGAAAACGGCCACCTTTCGGTGGCCGTTTTCCTGTGATACCATACCTCAAAGTATGGGCATGCGGCGTTACGCCTTCTGTACCACTATATTAACACGGCTTGTCCCCATTGTCAACGGAATTTTCACTGGCAACTTCACCAATTGTCTTTACAATCTCCTCCAGGTCTGCAATTTTCTGATTCAACCGCTGGATTTCGCCGTTCAACCGGCTGATTTCTCTGCTATGTGAGGGAGCAAAGGATACCAGCACATGGTCAAGCCTGTCCAAGATATCCGAAGATACCCGTTTTCCCGTTCTGGAAACCACTCGGTTTTTATTGACCCAGCGAAAACTTTCCGATTGAATGCCGGTATTTCTCATAAAACCGTTGGCCGGAGTAGCGTCAATAATATCCCGGTAGCCGGATCGAAACTTTTTTGTGGAGCATGGTACGATTAAAATTGATTTGCTCCGATTGGCCAAAACAATGCAGGCATGGGTATAGGACGGTTCATACTTGAAATTCTGAGCGCCCAAATCCAGAAAGACAATTTCTCCCCGCTGATAGGTTGTCTTATTATCTGACTGGAGATTGTCGATCCACCGATCCATATTGCACACCCAATGGGCGGCATTATAAACCGGAAGCTTCATTATTTCGTCAATTATATTGACAAAAAGAAGCTTTACTGCATCCAATACTGTGGAATTGTCATGCAGCCTCTGCCTTTTTGCGTCCGCCGATCTGGTCTCGCCTTCAATTCTGGTCCGGTTGATTCTGAACATTCTGCCTTCCCCTGTCCTTCAGACTTTTCCTTATTATGACAGAATTCGGCAAACAAATCAACCCCTAAACGGACAGAATACTTCCAGAGGCCGTCTACAAATACTCCACAAAGGTCTCCAGCTGTGTCCAGGACAGCTCCAGGTCCTCAATAGACCGCCAGCTGGGAAAATTGTCCTCCAGCTCCCGCCAGATCAGGAACCAGAAGTCGTATTCGATGCCCAGGTGGGCGGGGAGGATATCCTCAATAATGGTTTTCAGCTCAAGAAAGCCCTCCGGCTCCCCGGCCACCCCGGGGAAGGAGACCGCCACCTGTCCCGTCCCCGTCTCCTTCACCACGGCGGGGATGCCGCAGCCGGTGATGGTGTCGTTGATGGCGGCCAGGGTAAAGCTGTCCCCGCCGATGCGCAGCAAAGCGGCCAGGGCGGCGGCCAGCCTCCGGGGCTGGGCGGCCACCGGCCGGCGGACAAACAGGGCGGCGATCCGCTCCAGCCCCCAGTCCTCAGCCGTGGTCAGGGAGCTCTCCCGCTGGATCTCCTCAATCCGGGCCATCGCCCCGTCCAGGGCCTCCCCCTGAGCATCCAGCTCCCCGCCGTTGAAGGGGGCCGTCAGGTCGTAGACCCCCAGGGGCCGCAGCAGGTCCCGCAGATATTGGGCGTGACTCATGTCTTCCCCTCCACCCGCAGGGTCCCCAGCATAGGCAGCTGATCCCCGGCCACCGGCACGTCGGCAGCCGGCGCGGTGATGACGTAGTTGGCCACCCCGTCGCAGCTGTAGATCAGGCTGCCCAGCCGGGCCAGCAGCACCCGCTGTCCCAGCAGCTTTCCGGTAAACCAGCCCCGCACGGCCTCCTCCACCCGGGCCAGCACCTCCCCCTGGTCCCGGCCCTGCTCCGCCTCGACAGAAACGGCGATATTCACCGTCACCGGCTCGGGGGCCCGGACCCGCACATCCACGGCGATCTCCCGCCGGGCCTCAAAATAGGCCTCCAGCTCGGCCAGCAGGTCCTCTCCGGGCAGGCCGGCCAGGGTGGCGGGCACCACGTCCACCGACCCCACCCCCCGGGGCCGGGGAATCACTGTCGCCGCCGCCACCTGCTCAAAGGACAGCGCCCCCTGCTGGTAAAAGGCGCTGTTGGCCCCGTTGGGCAGGCGCTTGAAGCTCTCCAGCACCCGCTCCCGCAGGGCGGCGTCGGTCTCGCCGTCCGCCCCTCCGGCGCAGGGGGCCGGATTGGTGCAGGCGGCAATCCCCACCGGGGCCACCGCCATAGCCGCAATGGCCCCGGCGGACACATTCCCCGCCCTGCCGGCCTCCAGCGCCCGGACCGGGGCCTCCGCCGTCAGCTCCCCCGCCTCCAGTACGGCGTCCCCTGTGGTCTCGAAGCGCACCAGCCCCGCCGTCATGCACACCGTCCCCCGGGGGATGGTCCTGGGGGCGGTGGCCGCCTCCCCGGCGGTAAAGCGGACCACCCCCTCGGCGGCGGAAGCCGGCCGGCGCTCCAGGCTACGCAGCTGGGCATGGCGGTCCAGAAACTCCCCCTCCGCCGTCTGGGGGAAGGCCTGCCGCACCACCCACTCCGCCTGAACGTACAGCCCATATACCTGGGCGGCCAGGGCGTAGAGCCGGGCGGACAAGTCGCAGCCCTCCCGGGGCTCCAGCCCCGTCTTCCCGCCGAAGCAGGCCAGCATCTCCTGATAGATCTGGTCAACTGTTTTCAAAACATTCCTCCTCACAGCCATTTCGTCACTTGGGACAGGTCTTGGAGGCGGCAGCACAGGCCGCCGTCTTTACCCCGTCCGGTCAAAAAAGCACTGCTTTTCAGAGCGCGCCAAAGCCTTCCCCTTTCCAAGGGGAAGGTGGCACGGCGAAGCCGTGACGGATGAGGTTGCGGCCAGGTCTCCGCCTCTGACCACAAAGTCAGCGCACACTGTCCGCCCCATTCACGCCTCACATCTGCACCTGCGCCGTCAGCTCCTCGCCCTGCCAATCCAGGTAGACGGTCAGCCGGCCGGCGTCCTCCTCCTTCAGCTCCACCGCCCGCACCGTCAGTCCGGGCTCCTCCCCCAGGGCCTCAGCCACATACTGGGCGACCAGGGCCTGCCGGGCGGAGGGTTTTTCCCGGCCCAGCAGATACAGCCGGCTGCCCAGTCCGGGCAGGAAGGGCAGCGCCCCCCGCCGGGCGGTCAGGCGGTACAGCACCCGGGCCAGCACCTCCCCGCTGCCGGTCAGGGCGGTAAAGCCCCCCTTCCCATCGGGGACATAGTCCCCCTCTGTCAGCTTCCATTCCACAGTCATCCCCCCTCAGCTCAGCAGCTCCGTCACAATCTCCAGCACAATGTCATACAGCGTCCGGCCGTTAATAATCAGCTCCCCTTCCAGCGCCAGCCCCTCCTGGCCCAGCCGGAGGGAGCAGGTCCCGCCCTTCAGCATAACCTCGCCGGGCTTCAGCTCGGCCTCCCCCTGAACCGTGCCCAGCACGCAGGGGGATTCCCCCTCCGCCCCCGCCTTGAGCACCAGCACCTTGTCCCCGGCGGTGGGCCGCCAGCAGTAGCCCCCGGGGCCATACACCGTCAGCCAGCGCCGCTCGCCCCCCAGGCTCACCCCGGCGGGGTCGCCCCCCAGGGTGACGGTGCCGATCTCGGCGGCCGCCTCCCGCAGGGGCAGGTTTCGATTCCGTTCCGATGTCCACATAACCACACCTCATTTTCCGCCGCGCCCCACCGGGCGCGCGCTTATATGGTAACGTCGGGAGGGGCCAGCTCCATCCGGGTCCAGTGCCCCCCTTCGTCCATGCCTACCGTCACCTTCACCGCCCGATACCGGCCGTTCCAGTCCAGCCCGCTGCGCCGCACCGTAACCAGGTCCCCGGGCCATACGCAGAAGGCCTCTCCCACCGTAAGCTCCATCCGCTCCAGCTCGGCGGCCGACTGGTCCAGCTGAAACTGTCCGCTGTAGCGCATGGCCTTATAGCTGCTCTTGGCGGGCATGGTGATAATCCGCCGGGCCATGCCCCCCTGGGCGGCAAAGTCCCGGTTGTCCACCGTCTCCACCGCCCCGCTCCACCGGTCCCGGGTCAGCACCTGAGACAGCACCCCATACCGCCTGTCCCGCCGGACCAGGGCGATCAGGGGGCTGCTGTCGTCCACCACCCGCTCCCGGCTGTCGTCCCAGCCGGAGAGCACCAGCCGCCCCTCCCGGTCGAACCGGGGGGCCACCCCGCCGTAGTACCGGGCGAATTCATACACCACCGACCACTCGCTGCTCCCCGTGGCCACCGAGAACTGGGCCACCGCCGGCAGCTGGGCTCCCGGGGCCACCGTGATGCCGTAGGGCCGCACGTGGTCCCGGATAATGTCCTTCTGGGTAGCGGTCTGGTAGTCCTGGCCCAGGGCCTCGTTGTCCAGCAGCCGGGCGGCCATCCCCCGGCCAGACACCTCCAGCAGCCGCCCCCGCCGGGACAGGCTCACCTCGCACTCGTCCACCACCCCGGTGAACACCCGCGCCCCGCCCTGCTCAGCGGAAAACTCCACCCAGTCCGCCGGTTTTGTGGTGTTGCCGCCGTCCCAGGGGCACCGGAGCCAGAAGCTGTCGCAGGGCACGCCGGCGGTGTACTCCAGCCGCCAGGCCGTCGGACGGGGCAGGGCCCACCGCTCCCCGGCCGCGTCGGTCACACAGGCGTTCATGCCACCCGCACCTCCTCTCCCACCCGGATCAGGTTGGGATTTTTAATCTGGGGATTCAGGGCCACCAGCTCCGCCAGCGAGACCCCATACCGCCCGGCCAGGGCCCAGAGGGTCTCCCCTCTGGCCACCCGGTGGTAGACGGCCTGCCCGGTCCCCTGCGCCGCTCCCGGCTCCTCCTGCCCGGCGGAGCCCCCGGTCACCCGGGTGGCCAAGCCGTTATACAGCCCGTGCTCTTCCCAGAAGGTGAAGGTGTACCGCACATAGTCGGGCCGTGGCTCCTGCTCCACCCGCAGCGAGACAAAGTAGGCGGTGGCCACCTGCCACAGGGGATGGACCAGCAGACCCGGCCCGTCCTCATAGAAGACGCAGGCCAGCCGCTGAAACTCCTCATAGGCCCCCGGCCCCACGAACTCCCCTTCCCCCTCCATCACCCGGTGGCCCAACCCCAGATCCTGGAGCTGATAGCGGCCAAAGGGGGTCTTGTGCACCGCCACAGGCCGCTGGAAGTCGATGGAATACACCCGGGGATTGTGGGGCCAGGTGTAGCTCTTATACCGCATCGGCGTCAAATTCAATGGATCACTCCTCCATTCACGCTGTCTTCAAATTCTGCCCCGGAGATACCATCCGGCACATCATGCAGGGCTCCCCCGTCCCCCGCAGGGCAAGCCTTCCACCCTCCGGGGGGAAGGTGCCCCAGTGGGCACACTGGGGCGGATGAGGGGGCGGGGCGGGCAAGCAGTTCTTGCGGTAAGAGGCGCTAACCTCACCGCACCCTCATCCGTCACGGCCTGCGGCCGTGCCACCTTCCCCCTGGAAGGGGGAAGGCTTCTGGCGCGTGCCTGAGCCCTCCTCAATACAGATAAAACCCACCGTCATACCGGCGGCTGTCCCGGCGAAAGGCCCGGTCTGCCTGCTCCACCCAGTCGGTCCCTCCGCTGGAGGGCAGCTCCCCCCCGGCCCCGGACCAGTCCCCGCCGGGGACCTCCGCCCCGGAGAGGCGCGCCCCCGCCGTCCGCCTCCCCGGCAGGAGGGGGACCAGCGCCTGCCGTCCCCCGCTTCCCCCCTCCGCCGGCCCGCCGCCGGAGGCGGCCGCCCGGTCCAGCCGCTCCAGCTGGACCGCCAGCGGGAGGCCCCTCTCCGCCGTCCCAACCGCCGCCGGTACCACTCCGGACCGCCCCAGGTCCTCCGCCGGACCTTCGGAGGGCTCCGTCCCCCCGATTCGCCCCTCCTCCGGGTCCTTTTCTGTCCTTTTTTCTGCGTCAACCACGTCTTCAAGAAGGTTTACCAGTCTTTTCCCGCCGTCAACCCTCTCCGCCTCCGGGGAGACCACCCCCGGCTCCTCCCGTTCCGCGCCGGTCTCCCGGTTCCTCTCCCCGTCGGAGAGGGCGGACAGCCCCCGTTCCGCCCGGCGCAGCTCCTCCAGCAGAGCGCCGGAGCCCTCCAGCAGCTCCTCCAGATAGTCACGCATCCGCCCGCCCCCCTTTCAGCGCCTCAAACCGGGCCGGGTCGAAGGCGGTGCTGGCCGCCCCCTCTCCCCACTCCCCGGCGGGGGTGCCGCAGGCGGCGCACCGCTCCTCCAGCGCCCGGGTCCGGCAACGGGGGCACAGCCGCTCCAGCGCCTCCTCCCGGTCCAGCAGCAGGTTGGTCAGGCACCAGAGATAGTCCCGGCCCTTCATCGCCCGCACCCGCTCCTCGGTAGGCAGGGCGTGAAACTCCCTCAGCACCCGCCAGCGCAGCCGCTCACCGGCGTCCTCCCGGAGTTTTTTTTTACCTGTTCCAGCGCCGCCCCGTCCAGCTCGGGCCCGGGGTCGTTCTCCCGGCTGAAGGCGCTCCACCGGGCGGCCAGCGCCCCGATCTCAGCCACCGTCAGCCCGGCCAGTGCCGCCCGGCCGCTCTCGAACACGGGGCTCTGCCCCTCGGTCCGCTCCAGCGCCCGGGCCAGCAGGCAGGCGTTGGAGCACAGGGCCCGCTCCCGGCCGTCCCCGGCCAGCTCGTCCGCCTCCCGCCGGGCCTGGAGCACCTCCAGGGCGGACAGCAGCCGCAGATCAAAGCCGTTTTCCAGGGACATCCGGTCCCGGCCCGCCAAAATCGACCTGCCCATCCCTTACACCCCCGTCTCAATCCGCCGGGAGGCCACCAGAGTGACCTTCTCCAGCACCATGCTGCCGATCTCGGCGCTCTCCTGAATGGCGCTCCACTGGCAGTCGGTGTAAATAATCTTCCGGTCCGGCTTGCAGATGACCAGGGAGAAGCCGGACAGGGTATGAAAATCAATCTTATCCTGCATGGCCTCGTCGGTGGCGTACAGCCGGCTCAGCTCAATCACATGGACCGCCTGACCGGCCACGGTGGCCACCGGCTCGGCCTCCCCGAAGGCCTCCACCGCCACGCTGCTCCGGGTGGTCTTGGCGCAGTAGCTCTGCACCACCGCCACCCGGACGCCGTCGGCCTCCAAATAGATATCGCTGCTTGTGGGGAATCCCGCGATGCTCATAACTCAACCTCCTTAAACAGTGATGTGGGCCGTCAGCCAGATCTGGTTCAGCCCGTGGGCCACGGCAAAGGAGAAGTCCACCAGGCACCGGGTGGGGTCCTCCGGGTCGGCGGCCACCGCCACGTCCTCATACCCGGTGATAATCTCCCGCGCCAGCTTGTTCTCCAGCTCCAGCACCACCTGAGACCGGATAGCCCCCCGGCTCTGGACGGTGTTCTTGGCCCGGCGGAACCTGGCCCGCAGGGCGGCCCGCAGCCCGGGAATCACGTCGTCCACCACCCGGATGGCGGACAGGTCCCTCCAGGAGGGGTCCGCCGTCCCCCCGGAGGTGGTCCGGGTGGTCACCCCCCGCACCACGCTCACCACGCCTCCCAGGCTCTCCACCGGGGTAACGCCCCCCAGAATGAGCCGGTCCACGTCCCGGTCCTCCAGCCGGGCGGACAGCCCGGCCAGCCCCAGCAGCTCCGCGCCCCCCAGGGGGACGGCAGGGTCGCTCTCGCCGGCGATGGCCCCGGCCACTGCGGCGGCCAGGGTCAGCCCGGAGAGGGCCGCTCCCTCGCCGTCCACCGCCCCGGGGGCCACCAGCACCACCCGCTCGTGGTTCAGCTCCCCGGCCCGGGCGATCAGGCCGTCCACGTCCTCGTCCTTCCCCCCGGCCGCCACGCACAGCCGCTCCCGGCGCAGGCCGGAGGCCTCCGCCACGCTGTCCCGCAGCTTTTTCTGCACCGTGATGTCGGTGCTGTCGCACAGCGCCAGGGCGATGTCCTCCAGCCCAGCCAGCCGGGCGAAGCCCTCCTCATAGCCGTCCGCGCTGGCCACCGCCACCGCCGCCACGGCGGAGGCCCCGTTTTTCAGGGCCAGACGGATCAGCTCCGCCATCCCCTCCGGGCCGCCGGAGCCGAAGGCGGCCACCGCCTTGTCATAGCTGGTAATCACCTGCACCGTCCCCGCCGGGACCTGGGGGTTCACCCCCACCAGCCCCACCATCCGGCCGGAGCCTCTGCCGCTCACCACCGCCGACGCGTCGTAGGAGGAGTATACCCCCGGACGCTGATGTACCGAAATACTCATGTTTTTAACACACCTCGCAATTCAAAATCAACAAATCCGCCGCCCGCGTCGGCTGCGGCGCACAGCCAGGCGGCGCACACTGCCTCCACCGGCCGCCTCAGCCGCCGGCGCTGGGCATCCCACACGGTGGCCCCGCAGGAGAACTCCCGCAGGTCCATCCCCTCCGGTCCCCCCAGCAGGAGGGCCCCGGCCAGGGCGTCGAAGGCCCTCTGGACCCCCTCCCCGCCCCCCTGCTCCGGGGCGTAGATGTCCAGCCCAAAGGTGAGCTCAGCTCGCTTGCCATACCGCTCCTCCCACCGGCCGGACGCCTCGTCAAACCGCTCGCCCAGGTAGTTCTGAAAACCGGCCGGCCCGGCCCGGCACCCCCGGAGGGAGACCACCACCACCGGCTCCTCCCCCTCCGCCCGGGGGGCGTCCGGCCAGGCGGTGATGGCCCGGACCCCCTTTCCGTTGAGGTAATCGGCCATGGCCTGGCGGATGCGCTCCAGCCCCGCGCTCATGCCGGCCCCTCCTCCCGGGGGACCAGCATGGCCCACCAGTGGGGGCACACGCCCTCCCCCACCAGGTGGGCGGACCGGACCCGCCAGGTCCGGCCCCGCCACTCCACCACCGTGTCCAGGTCCAGGGGGAGGCCGGCGGGACCCATGTAGCGGAAGCGCTCCCGCCGCTCCAGCCCCAGGGGCCCGGCCTCCTCCTGCTCCCCGCTCCGGTCCAGACAGGGCTGAACAATGGCCCGGCAGGCCGCCGTCTCCCTGCCCCGCAGCACCACCTCCTGCCCGAACCGCTCCAAAATGTCGCTCCAGATTCGATCCATCATCCCTCTGCCCCCTGAAACATAAATCCGGTATCCCCCAGCCAGGGGGCCAGCAGCCCCTCGGCCTGGTCGGACAGCCCCTTTCGTCCAGTTCCGCCCTGCTCCCGGCGGATGGTGAGCTCCCCGGCGGTGAAGGAGGTCACCCCGCCCCCGCCGCCGGTCATGGCGGACAGCCGGTCCACCGCCGTCATGGCGGCGGCCAGAGGGAAGGCGCTCCCGCAGTCCTCCGGGGCCACCCCCTCCCGCAGCCGCCCGGCCAGCTGCCGCTCCACGGCCTGCACCAGGGGGAGCAGCAGCTCCTCCGGCCCGGCCCCCATCGCCCTGCACAGGGCCATAATCTCCTCCGTCATCTCACACCTTCAATACCTGGCTGGCCTTGGGGAACACCTTGGCAAAGCCGCTGATGGTGGTGATGGCGGCCCGCTCCAGCTGCCGGTCGATGAGCTTGTCATACTCCACCACCACGTCGCCGCTGCGCACCATCTCCAGGGCAAACCGCCGGTCCAGCCCCACGGCGGTCTTCACCGGCAGCACGGACGTGCGCAGCAGGGTGGCCCCCAGGGGGGTGGTCAGCTTGCCGGTACCCTGAAAGTTCAGCCCGGTCAGGGGATTCTGGAACTCGGGCAGCTTCAGCAGCTGGAGCATCACATCGCCAGACACCAGCAGGGTGTTCATCACATAGGGGTCAAACTTGGCCCAGAAGTCCACCAGCGCCTCATAGTCCAGCGCCCTCCCCTCCTCCAGAGAGGTCACGGCGGCGGGATTCTCATTCCCGTCCCCGTTAATCAGCACATCCACCGCGTCCTCCAGCTGGGTCCGGGCGATGTGGGCGCCGATCTGCCGCAGGGTGACGGAAAACAGGTCCAGCTTCTGGAACCGCACCGCCTCATAGGTGGCCACCAGCATCCGGCCCCGCTTTTTCAGCTTCACCAGGTTGGCCTGCACCTTGATGGAGGTGGAGGGAATCATCGTCCCCTCGGGCACCGGACGCAGTTTCTTCTCCTCGCCCACCGCCTCGGAGGAGATGGAGCGGTAATCCATCCCATCGATCCGGGTCACGGCGGCGGTGATGTGGGGGAGCACATCCCCCTCCTCCATGCCCTGGCGCACGGTGCGGGAGATGTACTCAGGAAAGAGGACGGCGGCATCAGAGGTGCGGAAAAAGGCCTCCACCGGGTCGCTGGCCTCCCCCTTCACCTTGATGTCGAACCGCTTGAGCTGCCGCTGAAAGGCGTCCAGCCCCTCCAGGCTGGTGCCCTTATACCGCTCGCTGGGGTCCTCCCGCTCCAGCACCTGGCTGAAGGACCGCCCTGCCTCCCGGTACATCCCCTTGTCCAGCTTCAAATTGTCGTAATAATATGCCATATTTTATACCTCCCGTTTTCGTTAAAGCTCTTTCGTCCCGCCCGCAGGCGGCAAAGGCTCCTTTTGAAAGGAGCTGTCACGGCGAAGCCGTGACTGAGGATTGTATTTCGCCGCAGGCGAAATGTGCGAAGCAATCACCCCAAAAACGCCCGATTTTCCTCTGCGAGACCGGCGCTCTTCCTCGCATAGCACAGTTGCGTCCGCAGCGGCAGCCGCTCCTCGGCCCTCCGGGCGTAGGACCTGCGCAGCTCCTCCAGCTCCCGGTGGGACAGCTTTCCGGCCAGCGACTTCATCGCCCTGCCGTCCAGCTCCCGGTCACACAGCAGGGCCAGCCGGACCACCTCCCCCCGCAGCTCCTCCAGGCACTTCCGCCCCAGGGCGGCCTCCATCTCCAGCTGCCGGACGTCCCGGGCCCCCTGCCGGGCGGTCTTCACCACTCCGGCGGCGGGCTGGGCGGGCACCGCCACAAAGGAGAACTCATAGGCATCCTTCGCCCCCTCCAGGTCGGCCCAGCACAGCTGCCCGCCGTACTCCTGCCCCTTCTCGTGGCCGCAATCGGTCGCCGTCCGGTCGCAGCCGCACACCGAGCAGATGGCCCGCTCCACCGCGCACCCCACGCTGACCTCTTTCTTGATTCCCCCCTCGATCTCGGCGATCAGGTCCCGATTGCTGTCAGTGCGCACCATGTAGGCATAGCCCTTCAGCCAGACATACCCCTCCCCGGCCCGGGTCACCCGCTCCGGCTCCCGGACAATCTCCGTCTTATAGATCCGGGCGGCCTGTCCCCGGGCGGACCACTGGTGGTCAAAGATGCCCGCCTTGCCCACAAACAGGGGGGCCAGCTCCTCCAGGGTCTGCGCGGGAAACCGCTCAAAGTCCCGGTCGATCTCGTTGTCGCACAGCCGCACCGAGAAGGTATACACCTCCTCCGCCCCCAGGGGCCGCCGGGCCAGCGCCCCGATCCGCTCCAGGTCCCCCGGATTGAGGGCGGCGTTCTGTCCGCCCTCGGTCTCCTTGATGATTTTCATAATTCCCTCCTCAATTTTTCCGCCTGAGCCCAATACAGTTCAGCCCGGGCCTCCTCCACCATGTCCTGGAGGTTGATGTCCTCCCAGACGATCTCCGCCCGGCCCTCAAACCCGTGGAGCCGCAGCCACAGCTCCGCCGTCCGGCACAGGGCGGGCTCCACCGCCCGCCGGATGGCGGTAACCTCGGTGGTGAGCATATCGGCCTGCTGAGCGCTCATCCGCTCGGTGGACGACCAGGACAGCCCCAGCATAAAGGGGGGAATCCCCGTCCGGGCCACCAGCTGCTCCAGAATCTGCCGCACCGGCGCCTGGCTGTCCAGAATGGGCCCGTCCGCCCCGATCACTTTGATGTCCACGTCCCCCACGGCCACAAAATCCCGGACGGAGCCCTCCCGCCCGGCCTGCATGGCGGCCGACCACTCCCGGGCCAGCAGCCCGCACCGCTCCTGAGCAAAAGCCTCCTCCCCCTCCCCGGGCTTACACACCACGGCGAAGCGGAGATTACCCGCCCGCTCCCAGTTCTGACCGGTGGCCTGAAAGATTTTCAGCAGAATACCGGCCAAAAAGGGCATGGACCGCAGCAGCGACACCCCGCAGGGGGCGTCCCCGGTGGGCTGGAAGGGGGTAAAGAGGAGCAGCTCCTGATAAGGCAGCTCCCGATTCTCCCCCAGCCCCGCCCTGCACAGCTGAAAGTCCAGGGGGCTGTCCCCAATCTTCACCTCCACCTGCTCCGGGTCGGCGCACAGCAGGGCGGCAATCTCCGTCCCGTCGGGGGTCAGAACAATCTCCCCCAGCCCGTGGCCGCAGGTAAACAAGTCGTCCAGATACCGGTCCAGAAAGGACTGAATCCCCCGCTGTCCCCAGCCTGTGTCCACGGTACGGAAAAAGGCCTCCAGCCCCTGCCGGGCTTTCGGGTCGGCACACCTCACCCCCACCCCGCCGCACAGCCGCACCAGCTTCCAGATGGCGGCGTCCAGAATGGGCACCCCCTCCCGGATGGCCCGGTACAGGGCAATCTCCCCGCCGCGCAGGGGGACGTACCGGTCCAGCACGCCAAAGGGCTGTCCCTCCCCCCGCCGCACCTGCACCACGGCGGCAGGGGGCTCCCTGCGCTTCTGCTTCCACCATTTCATGCAATTCCTCCTTACAAATAATCTCTCGTCCCGCCCGCAGGCGAAAAAGCCTCCTTTTGAAAGGAGGTGCCCCAGTGCGCACACTGGGGCGGAGGATTGTATTTTGGCAAAGCCAAAATGTGCGAAGCAAACAAAGCTTTGCAAACTTGGGTTTACTGCGTATGTTTTGCTTCGCAAAACGCAATCCTCAGTCAGCCTTCGGCTGACAGCCCCTTTCACTGCGCAGCCGTTGGCGGCTCTGCCGCCTTACGGATGCGGCGTCCCCCTTGCGGGGAAAAGGGGCCTTGCGCTGCGGCGGGACGCAGGCGCTGCGCTAAAACACCCCCCGCTCCATGTGGGACCCGACCACCTGGGCGGGTCACTCTCTTAAAGCTGGCCGCCGGGGTCGTCGGGCCCCACAGAGCAGCTAAAACCTCCCTCTCTCCACGCACCCGGCAAACACTCCGCCCCGGCCCTCCTTTCCGGCCACCGTGGCGGCGAAGTACCGAATCTCGTCCATAGCGTGGTCGTGCTCCTTGCGCACCTGGTCCTGGCCCTGAGCCCGGTCATCCCAGCGGTACAGGGAAAACTCCCGCACCGCGTTCTCGCACCCCTTGCAGATCACGATTTTCCCGCTTTTCAGCAGCCGGGCGGTAAGCCGGATGCCGGACAGAACCTGATTATCCGCCTTTTTCACCCGCCAGCCCCGCCTGCGCAGGGTCTCGCAGAAGCTGGCCGCCGACGGGTCGGCGACCACCGCCCGCACCGGCCGGTCCCCGGCCAGCCTGGCCAGGTCGTCGGCGTACTCCTCGTCGGTCTTCTGCCGCCGGGCGGCCCGGCCGTCGTAGTAGTACTCGCCGGTCCGGTACCACACCCCGCCTTTCCGCCCCCACAGCCCCATGGACGTGGGGTTGGAGGTACCGTAGTCCACCGACACATACCACTCCTCAAAAGGCCCCTCCGGCGCCTCCCGGACAAAGCTCCTGTCGAAGAAGTCATACACCAGCCCCTCGGCCACCGCCCACTCCCCCAGCACAAACCGGCGGTAGAAGGCCCCCTGAAAGGTGCCGGCGTACCGCTCCCGCACCTCCTTGGACAGCCCCGGGTTGTCGTCCATGGTGAACCGCAGGCGCAGGGCCTTTTTCCCCCCGGCCTTGAGGACCCACTCCTGATAGAACCAGTGTGCCGGGGACTCCGGGTTGCAGGAGAACCACAGCCGGCTCCCGGTAACGGAGCACCGGGCAATGGTCTGCTCCACAAAGGACCGGGGCATCAGCGCCACCTCGTCCAGCAGGGCTCCGGCCAGGGTGATGCCCTGGATCAGGGCGGCTGAGCTCTCGTCCTTCCCTCCGAACAGGTAAAAGGTATTCCTCCTTCCCCCCAGCCGCACCTGAATCACGTTTTTACTCACCCGGTCCTCACACCGGAACCCCATCCGCTCCAGCAGGGGAATCAGCTCCGAGAGCATATTCCGCCGCACACTCTGGATGGTCCGCCCGCACAGGGCGAAATTCCGGTCTTGAAAGCAACTCATAGCCCAGCAGAAGAAGGACAGCCCGGTGCACAGGGTCTTGCCGCTGCGCACCGCCCCGTCGCAGATGATAGCCTGCCGGTCCCGGTCCGGGGACCCTGGCCGCCACCAGGTGAGCACCCGCTTCTGCTTCTCGGAAAAAACCATCTACCCCTCCCCCTCCATGGCCTGGAGGAAGCGGTCCACCTGGTCCTCGCCGCTGTGGTCCACGGCGTCCAGCAGCCGCTCCAGCAGCCGCCCCCGGTCCACAAATTTCAGTTCCACCACGCCGTTGCTCCCCCGCTTAAACTCGGTGAGGGCATCCAGCTCCAGCTTGTCCACCCCCTGCCACTCCTCCGGCGGGAAGCAGGCCAGCCGCACGGCGTCTTCCGCCCCGGCGTTGGCCAGCCGCCACATCCGTTTAACAATATCCTCCCTGTCCGGGAGCCTGATGACCTTTGCCACCTTATCCCTCCTTACACCAGTAGGGGTTTGAGGGCAAAAGTTGTACGTTTTGGTACATCCAACAAAAAAATTTTTTCTTTCTTTTTTCGCTCCTTTTCTCCGCTCCGTCAATGTTAGTCTCGTAGGGACGCTTCATGAAGCGTCCGCCCCACATCAAAAACCGCCATAAAAACGGACGCATCGCAATGCGTCCCTGCACAAAAATTTTCCTGTCCCGGTCCGCGCATAGAAAAACCGCCCGCTCCACATCCTGACCATACCCGCAAATTCTTGGATATGGATTCAGGAGGAACCATCTATGAAAAAATATGTATTTCTGCTTCTGGCCCCGTTCATGCTGGCGGCCGGCCTGCCCTCTGCGGAGGCGGCCCTGGCAGACAGCGGCCTGACCCTGTCCTGCGCCTCCTGCGTGCTGATGGAAAAGGAGACGGGAGCCTTCCTCTTGGAGGAAAACTCCCATGAAAAGCTGGAGCCGGCCAGCGTGACCAAGATCATGACCCTGCTGCTTGTGATGGAGGCAGTGGACTCCGGCCAGCTCAGCCTAGAGGACCTGGTTACCGTCTCGGCCTATGCCGCCGGCATGGGGGGCTCCCAGGTCTACCTGAAGGAGGGGGAGCAGATGCCTGTGTCGGAGATGATTAAGTGTGTCACCGTGGTCTCGGGCAACGACTGCGCCGTGGCCCTGGCGGAGCATCTGGCGGGCAGCGAGGGGGCCTTTGTCACCCGGATGAACCAGCGGGCCCAGGAGCTGGGCATGGCAGACACCGCCTTTTTAAACTGCACCGGCCTGCCCGCCCAGGGGCATGTCACCTCCGCCCACGACATCGCCCTTATGTCCCGCGAGCTGATTTTAAACCACCCCGCCATCCGGGAGTACACCACCATCTGGATGGACTCCATCCGCAATGGGGAGTTCGGCCTGACCAACACCAACCGGCTGGTCCGCTTCTACGAGGGCACCACCGGCCTGAAGACGGGCTTCACCAGCTCGGCCCAGTACTGCATGTCGGCCACGGCGGAGCGGGATGGCATGGAGCTGATCGCCGTGGTGATGAAGTCCCCCAGCACCAACCAGCGCTTTGACGATGCCCGCGCCCTTCTGGACTACGGCTTTGCCAACTATAACCTGGTGCCCGTCTACCCCGACGCCCCTCTGGCCCCGGTGGACGTCCTTCTGGGGGCGCAGGCCCAGGTCCAGCCCCGGCTGGAGCGGGACTGCCGCCTGCTGGTGCGCAAGGGGGAGGAGGGCCAGGTGACCACCCGCCTGTCCCTGGCGGAGGACCTGGAGGCCCCGGTGGAGCAGGGCCAGACCCTGGGAACCCTGGAGGTCTACGTGGGGGACGAGCTGCGTGACACCGTGCCCATCCTGGCCGCCCAGCCGGTGGAGCGCCTGTCCATCCCCGGCATCTTCGGCCGGATGCTGTCCAAGCTGCTGATGGCGGGGTAATCCGCCGCCCCCCGCAGAAAAAAGGCTCCCCCCTTGTGGGGGAGCTGTCACGCGAAGCGTGACTGAGGGGGGTAATCCCCCGTCCCCCGCAGGGAAAAGCCTTCCACCCTCCGGGGGGAAGGTGCCCCCGCAGGGGGCGGATGAGGGGGCGGGGCGGGCAAGCAGTTCTTACGATAAGGGGCGATACCCTCACCGCACCCTCATCCGTCACGGCCTGCGGCCGTGCCACCTTCCCCCTGAAAGGGGGAAGGCTTTTTGGGTGCATCCCTGAGCCCCCCTATACAGGGGCGGCCTGCGGCCGCCCCACACCTCCCGTCCCTTCCCGCTCTAAGAAATTCTTTTCAATTTCCCTCCGGTTTTCCACTATTTTACTTGACGGCCCTTTCCTGTTGTTGTATAATTTTTATAAATATACCCAAGCACGCGCCGCAACTCCTTGTTGGTTTTAGCCGACGGGGAACTTCCAAAAGATTCCACGAGGTGATAAATATGTCTAAATACCTGGAAAAACTCTCCTCCCACGACCTTTTTTTAGAGCTTGAGGCCTTCACCGAGGGCCGCTCCACCCACGCCTGGCGGTGCTTCGGCGCCCATCCCGCCCGGGATGAAAACGACGTAGACGGCTATCTGTTCCGGGTCTGGGCCCCCAACGCCCCCAAGATCACCGTCATCGGCGATTTCAACAACTGGGACCTGGAGGCCACCCCCATGACCAGGGTGGAGGGGGGCATCTGGGAGGCCTTCGTCCCCGGCCTGAACCGCTACGACGCCTACCAGTACGCCATACATAAGGCGGACGGCAGCGGCTTTGTGGGCAAGGCCGACCCCTACGGCTTCCACGCCGCCACCCGGCCCGACGTGTCCACCAAGCTCTACGACCTGGACACCGGCTACCAGTGGGGCGACCGGGACTGGTTTACCTTCCGGGCCAAAAATCCCCCCTACCGCCGGCCCATGAACATCTATGAGTGCCACCTGGGCTCCTGGCGGCGCACCGGCGAGGGGGAATTTCTCAGCTACCGGGACATCACCGGCTATCTGGTGCCCTATGTAAAGGAGATGGGCTTTACCCATGTGGAGCTCCTCCCCGTTACCGAGCACCCCCTGGACGCCTCCTGGGGCTACCAGTGCACCGGCTACTTCGCCGCCACCAGCCGTTTCGGCACCCCCGACGACCTGAAGTACCTTATCGACCAGCTCCACCAGGCGGGCATTGGCGTGATTATGGACTGGGTGCCCGCCCACTTCCCCCGGGACGCCTTCGGCCTGTACAACTTCGACGGCACCCCCACCTACGAGTATGCCGACCCCCGGAAGGGGGAGCACAAGGAGTGGGGTACCGACGTGTTCGACTTCGGCCGGCCCGAGGTGCGCTCCTTCCTGTTCTCCTCGGCCATGTTCTGGCTGGAGGAGTACCACATGGACGGTCTGCGGGTGGACGCGGTGTCCTCCATGCTCTACCTGGACTACAACCGCAAGGCCGGCGAGTGGCTGCCCAACGTGAACGGCGGCCACGAGAATCTGGAGGCCATCAAGTTCTTCCAGGACCTGAACACCGCCATCTTCGCCGCCCACCCCGACGTGCTGATGATCGCGGAGGAGTCCACCGCCTGGCCCAAGGTGACCAAGCCGGTGGACGACGGCGGCCTGGGCTTCAACTTCAAGTGGAACATGGGCTGGATGAATGACATCTGCCACTATATCAAGCTGGACCCCTACTTCCGCCAGTTCAACCACCGGGATATCACCTTCTCCCTGATGTACGCCTTCTCGGAGAACTATATTCTGCCCCTCAGCCACGACGAGGTGGTCCACATGAAGGGCTCCTTCTTCGGCAAGATGCCCGGGGACAACCCCCAGAAATTTGCAGGCGTCCGGGCCTTCTACACCTATATGATGACCCACCCCGGCAAAAAGCTCACCTTCATGGGGGCCGAGCTGGGCCAGTGGAACGAGTGGCACTTTGAATACTCCCTGGATTGGCACCTGCTGCAATACGCCCCCCACCGCCAGACCCAGGACTTCGTCAAGGCCATAAACGCCTTCTATCTGGAGAACGCCCCCCTGTGGGAGCAGGACGACTCCTGGCAGGGCTTCCAGTGGCTGTGCGCCGACGACAACACGGCCAACACCGTGGCCTTCCTGCGCTGGGACCGGAAGGGCAATCCCCTTATCGTGGTGTGCAACTTCTCCCCCGAGCACCGCAACGGCTACCGGGTAGGGGCCCCCTTCAGCGGCAGCTGGGGCGTGGCCTTCAACACCGACGACCCCGCCTTCGGCGGCGAGGGCCTGGGGGACAAGGAGCCGGTGAAGACAGAGAAGATCCCCTGTCACGACCAGCAGCAGTCCTTTGCCATCGACCTGCCCCCCATGTCGGCGGTAATCTACCGCTGCGTGCGGAAGAACCCGGTGCGCAAGCCCAAGGCGGAAAAGGCCAGCGACGCCGCCAAGGCGGAGAAGAAGCCCGCCAAAAAGACGGCCAAGGCCGCTCCCAAGGCGGAGAAGGCCCCCGCCAAAAAGGCGGCCAAGGCGGAAAAAGCCCCCGCCAAGCCCAAAAAGGCGGCCCGCACCAAGGCGTAGGGAGCGGTCTCCGCGCCACCCCGCATACAGTCACCCAAACGGGCACCCTCGGGGCCCTGTGCCCCGGTCTCTACATAGATGCCATCGCACCCAAAAAAGTAAGAGGTGAACAACATGAAGAAAGAAGTTGTCGCCATGCTGCTGGCCGGCGGCCAGGGCAGCCGGCTCTACGCCCTGACCAGCAACGTGGCAAAACCCGCCGTCCCCTTCGGCGGAAAGTACCGCATCATCGACTTCCCCCTGTCCAACTGTGTCAACTCCGGCATCGACACAGTGGGCGTTCTCACCCAGTACCGCCCCCTGGAGCTGAACAGCTACCTGGGCAACGGCCAGCCCTGGGACCTGGACCGTTCGGACGGCGGCGTACACATCCTCCCCCCCTACCTGGGCGAGGGCGAGCAGGGCAGCTGGTACAAGGGCACTGCCAACGCCATCTACCAGAACATCGGGTTTCTGGACCTGTATGACCCCGAGTATGTGGTGGTCCTCTCCGGTGACCACATCTATAAAATGGACTACTCCGAGATGGTCTCCTTCCACAAGAAGTCCGGGGCGGCCTGCACCATCTCGGTGCTGGAGGTCACCATGGAGGAGGCCAAGCGGTTTGGCATCCTGAACGTGGAAGCCGACGACAAGGTCTACGAGTTCGAGGAGAAGCCCCCCCAGCCCAAGAGCAACCTGGCCTCCATGGGCATCTATGTGTTCACCTGGTCCAAGCTGCGCAAATATCTGATTGACGATGAGGCCGACCCCAATTCCTCCAACGATTTTGGCAAGAACATCATCCCCAACATGCTGAACGCCGGCGAGAAGCTGATGGCCTACCGCTTCGCGGGCTACTGGAAGGACGTGGGCACCATCAACTCCCTGTGGGACGCCAACATGGACCTGCTGGCCGGCAGCAGCAGCGGCCTGGACATGTATGACGACAGCTGGCCCATCTACGCCCGCACCCCCATCCGGCCCCCCCATGTCACCGGGCCGGAGGCCGTCATCTCCCACTCCATGATTACCGGCGGCGGCCAGGTGAACGGCTCCGTGGCCAACTCCGTCCTCTTTAACTCCGTCACGGTGGAGCAGGGGGCCGATATCCAGTACTCCATCCTCATGCCCGGGGCCACCGTGAAGGAGGGGGCCAAGGTCTACTACTCCATTGTGGCCGAGAACGCCACCGTGGAGTCGGGGGCCACCGTGGGTGCCGCCCCCGACGGCAGCGACGGCTGGGGCATTGCCGTGGTGGCCGGCGGGGTCACCGTAGGCGAAAGGGCCACCGTTCTGCCCAACGCCATGATCCGCGAAGATGTGAAAGGAGGTGAGCAGGCATGAACGATCTCCACGGCATCCTGTTCGCATACCGCTCCGACGCCAATCTGGGGGAGCTGACCCGTCCCCGCAACACCTGCTCCCTGCCCTTCGGCGGCCGCTACCGCCTGATCGACTTTATGCTGTCCAACTGCGTCAACGCCGGCATCACCGACGTGGGCGTGGTGGTCCACCAGAGCTATCAGTCCCTGCTGGACCACCTGGGCTCCGGCAAGGACTGGGACCTGAGCCGCAAGCACGGCGGTCTGCGCATCCTGCCCCCCTTCAGCTACACCGAGGCCGGCCACGGCGAGTACCGGGGCAGCATGGAGGCCCTGGCCGGGGTGTATGACTACCTGGAGGACATTCGCCAGGACTACGTCCTTCTGGCCTGGGGCGACACTGCCATCAACCTGCCCGTCAACCAGGTCTTTGAGCAGCACCTGGCCTCGGGGGCCGACATCACCATGGTCTGCACCCCCACGCTGAAAGGCGCCCCCCAGTTCTCCGAGTATGTGGAGGTCAGCGAGGAGGGCAGGATCACCGACCTGTCCGTCCACCCCACCTCCGCCGACAAGGCGCTGGAGTCGCTGGAGATCTACATCCTGTCCAAGCGCCTGCTCATGGACATGGTGAACTACTGTTCTGCTCACGACGTGGCCAATTTCAGCCGCGGCGTCCTTCAGCCCCGGCTGAAATCCCTGAAAATGATGCCTTACATCCACAAGGGCTATGTGGGCCGCTTCCAGTCGGTAAGCGACTACTTCCAGCGCTCCCGGGAGCTGCTGGACCCGGCGGTCCGGGCCGACCTGTTCAACACCGCCCGGCCCATCCGCACCAAGGACCAGTCCAACCCCTCCACCTACTACGGCCCCGAGTCCCGCTCCGTCGCCTCCCTGGTGGCCGACGGCTGCCAGATCGAGGGTGAGGTGGAAAACTCCATCCTGTTCCGCGGCGTGGTGGTAGAGAAGGGGGCCAAGGTGTCCAACAGCGTGCTCATGCAGGGCACGGTGGTCAAGGCGGGGGCCTCCCTGTCCTATGTCATCGCCGATAAGGACGTGACGGTGAGCGAGGGCCGCATGCTCATGGGCCATGTCACCTATCCCCTGGCCATCGCCAAGGGCTCTGTTGTCTGATTTTTCCGGACGCCCTCCTGTTTTGGGGAGGGCGTCCTCCTAACGATTCCCGGCGTGTAGGGGGCGACGACCCGGTGCCCCGTCTGACGGCTCACAGCACCGCGGCGCGCCCAGTGGTCGCGCCCTACAACGAAAATCCCCCAAAAATTTTGGAAAAGGTGATTATATGAAAATCTTGTTTGCCACCCCCGAGGCGGCCCCCTTCATTAAAACCGGCGGCCTGGCCGACGTGGCCGGCTCCCTGCCCCAGGCTCTGGCGGCCGAGGGCCACGAGGTCAAGGTCATTCTGCCTCTCTACGAGGGGGTCAGCGAGGAATGGCGGGCCAAAATGACCTTCCTGAAGTATTTCAATGTCACGCTGGCCTGGCGGCAGGTATACTGCGGCATCTTTGAGACAGAGTACCAGGGGGTCACCTTCTGGTTTGTAGACAACGAGTACTACTTCAAGCGCTGGCAGCTCTACGGCCACTTTGACGACTGTGAGCGCTACGCCTACTTCTCCCGGGCTGTGGTGGAGACCCCCGGCCAGCTGGACTGGGCCCCGGATATCATCCACTGCAACGACTGGCAGACTGCCCTGGTGCCCGTCTACCTGCTGGAGGAGAAGTACCGCATCCCCCAGCTGGCGGGAGCCCGGACGGTGTACACCATTCACAACATCGAGTATCAGGGCCGCTACGGCGACCAGGTGCTTCAGGACGTGATCGGCCTGGACCGCAGCTACTTCAACGAGGGGATGCTGGCCTACCACCGGGACGTGAACCTGATGAAGGGCGCCATCATGGCCTCCAACTTCGTCACCACCGTCTCTCCCACCTACGCCCAGGAGCTGCGCACCCCCTTCTACGCCCACGGGCTGGACGGGGTTATCAACCAGCAGAGCGGCAAGCTGGAGGGCATCCTCAACGGCATCGACGTGGACCTCTACGACCCGTCCAAGATGGAGGGGCTGGCGGCCAACTTCACCCTGAAGACCATCACCAAGGGCAAGGCGGCCTGCAAGGCAGCCCTCCAGCAGGCGGTGGGTCTGGAGGTGAACCCGGATATTCCCCTGGTGGCCTGCGTCTCCCGTCTGGTGGGGCACAAGGGCTTTTCCATGGTCACCGACGCCATCCACGACATTATGGGCCTGGGCACCAAGGGCGTGCAGATGGTGGTGCTGGGTACTGGCGACTGGCAGTATGAGGAGGCCTTCCGCCACGCTCAGGGCCAGTACCCCGGCCGCTTCTCCGCCCAGCTCACCTACTCCGCGCCCCTGTCCAATATGATCTACGCCGGGGCGGATATCTTCCTGATGCCCTCGGTGTCTGAGCCCTGCGGCCTGAGCCAGATGATCGCCATGCGCTTTGGCACCATCCCCGTGGTGCGGGAGACTGGCGGGCTGAAGGACAGCGTCACCCCCTATAACAAGTTCGAGGGCACCGGCCGGGGCTTCACCTTCGGCAACATCAACGCCGGCGACATGGTCTGGGTCCTGCGGGAGGCGGTGGACCTGTATAACGACGACAAGAAGGCCTGGAAGGGCCTGCAAAAGGAGGGCATGACCGCCAACTTCTCCTGGAAAAGCTCCGCCCAGCAGTATCTGGACATTTATCAGCGTATTTTGGGGTGAGATTTTACGCATACAGGCCCTCTCCGGGGGCCGACGGCCTCGGCGGCCCGCCCCCCTTATCTGTCACGGTATAGTTGTCCATCTCTGTTTCTCTGAATAATTACCCCCTGATGCAGGACTTTCAATCCTGCATCAGGGGATTTTGTCTGTTTTTCAGCTTTTGCACCCGAAATACAGTATTCAGTTCCTGATCCAGATAGTGGAGAAGGCCGTAGAAATCCAGCTCCCTGCACTCGCCCTCCCTCTGCATCAGGGCTGTAGCCAGCTCAGTGGGCATATTACCGGCACTTCGTGCCATACCCAGCAGGCCGCAGTCCAAAATGTCAGCGCCGCTGCGGTAAGCGGCCACCGAGTTCGCCGAGCACATGCCCATATTGGCATGGCAGTGGAAGCCAATGGGTACCTTGACCGCCCTCTTCACCGCCTCCACGCTGGCACTCACCTGATCGGGGAACATACAGCCGGCGGAATCCATCAGGGTAATCTCGTCGATGCCGGCAGCCTCCAGAATGCGGGCCTCCTCGGCCAGCTCAACATTGGCATGGTAAAGCATATCAGCATCATAACCGAGTTTTTTGACGCTGAAACCAGCCGTCTTTACTACCGCTACCGCGATATGCTTGCGCAGAAAGCCGCACAGCTTCGAGAGGATATGCCGCAGAGAAATGACGAACAGGCTGCTCCGCTTACATAACCCCCTTTGTTGCAACAACGCCCATATTCCGATTACATCCCGGAATATGGGCGTTGTTTTATTGCATAAATTCCTCCGCCAGCCGGACCTCTCCCGCCGCCAGGGAGGCGGGCACGTCTATGATCCGCTGGTTGCTGGACCCCCGGAACCGCAGGCCCAGATCCTTTTTTGCCAGGACAAAGGGGCCATCTACCAGAACGTCCAGCTGTTCCAGCAGGACCCGGCTGTGGTCCCCCACCTCCCCGGCGGCCAATTCCTCAAAGAGATAGCCAGAGTAGCACCAGACGGTCTTTTGGGGCAGCGCCCTGCGCACCCGCTCCACCAGCTCCAGAACGGCGGACTGGTTATCCGGCTCGAAGGGCTCGCCCCCCAGCAGGGACAGCCCCCGGATGTGGTCCGGGGAGAGCAGGGTGAGGATTTTTTCCACCTCCGCCTCCCCAAAGGGGGAGCCGTAATCAAAATCCCAGGTCTCCGGGTTGAAGCACGCCTCGCAGCGGTGGGTACAGCCGGACACAAACAGCGACACCCGCACCCCCGGGCCGTTGGCCACGTCTACCTTTTTAATATCGGCATAGTTCATAATCTTCTCCTTACCGCATGATTTTCAGCTTGGGGCACTTCTCCTTTAAGAAAGGCAGGAAGCCTTTCTGCTGCTCCGGGGTGAGGCAGTCCTTGAACACCAGAAAGAACTGCTGCGTTTTGCTGATGATGAAAAAAACGCGCTCCGCCTCCGCCGCCCGGGCGAAGTGCTCATAGCGGAGCAGGGTCTCGCCGCCGCTGGACAGATTATGGATATGGATGCCGTCCACGGTGAAAAAGCTCTCGTACCGGCAGGAGCCGTCGGGGTAGCTCTCCCGCAGGCGGGCGATGTTGTTCTGGAGCAGTTTCCGTTTCAACAGGGGAATCTCCACAACAAAAACCAGGGCGGCGGCGATGCTGATAACCACCAGAACCGTGTTTCCGCCCACAAAATTCAGGGCCGCCGTTCCACAGAACAGCGCGATAAAAAGCAGCGCCAGCCACTTTGACCGGGGCGGCAGCAGATATTTTTTGAACTGCCGCAGGGTGTCTTCGTTCATGGTACCTGAGGTGCGGTATTGGTCCATTTTATCCTCTCCGTTTCCAAAACATAAGCCTCAAGGCCGCTGGCAGCGTCTACTTTTTTATATCGGCGCAGCTCATAAAAATCACCGTCTCATTTTCTGACTTTGAGTTTGGGGCAGCGCTGTTTCATGTCGTGTATGAAGTTCTTTTTCTGCTCGTCCGTCAGACCGTCCTTGAAAACCAGCGTAAATTGCTGACCCCTGGTCATAAGGGCAAAGCAGCGCTTGCTCTCCGACAAAAACGCGATGTCCTCATAGCGAAGCAGGACGGAGGCGTCGGTCTCCAGATTGTGGACAACGAGACCGTCCACATTAAAAAAGCTCTCCATCCGAAGCGAGGAAATCCCGGCCTGCTCCATCAGACGGGTGATAGTCAGCTTCCAGTACTTGCGGCGCAGGAGGGTGGGATAGCTGGAGAATATTACCACACAGGCCAGGCAAAAGCAGGACATGCCAACATCCTTCCCAACTAAGCTGGAGAGAAGAAACAGCAGAAAACAAAACACACAAAACATTCTGTTCAGCCAGCGATACCATGTGGGGACATAAATTTTTGCGGTTTCCTTAATTGCGGCTTCATCTAATATTCCAGAGGTGCGGTATTGGTCCATTTTATCCTCTCCGTTTCCAAAACATAAGCCCGAAGGCCGCTGGCTGCGTCTGCCTTTTTGATGTTGGCGCAGTTTATACCCCGTTCCTCAGCGCATGATTTTCAGCTTGGGACACTTCTCCTTCAAAAAGGGCAGAAAGCTCTCCTGCTGTTCCGGGGTGAGACAGTTCTTAAACACCAGAAAGAACTGCTGGGATTTACTCATCACAAAAAAGAAGTTGGGGGTAGAGGCCGCCGAAGACAGGCTCTCATACTGAAGAAGGACCTCTCCGTGCATGGTCTCATTGTGCAGGACTACGCCATCCGCAGTAAAAAAACTCCCGTATTGATAGGAGCCGGATGGGTTAACCTCCTTCATCCGGTCGCGGATGACCTTGCTAAACCGCTTTTTCATGAAGACAGGCTGTGCCAGGAATACAAACATAAAGATGGGAGAAAAAATAATTATCGCAAGGTTATTCATTATGACAGCGAGGACAGCTACAAGGAGATACAGGACAGCAAATGTCCCCGCGAGCCACTTTGAATGTGGAGGCACCAGACATTTTTCAATCTCATGGAGGGCGGCCTCATTCAAGATACCTGAGGTGCGGTATTGCTCCATCCTATCCTCTCCCGTGATAAAATCGGGGCCTCCGGATGGAGGCCCGCCGGTATTTTTACAGATGCAGGACTCTCGCTTTAATCTCCTTGGTTTTGCCCACATTCCAGAAGTTTTCGCCCAAATAGCCGCAGGTGCGCCGGGTGACGTTCATCTTGGACTGGTCGGTGTTGTGGCACACGGGGCACTCCCAATGAAACTCCTCGTTAATCTCAATCTCCCCGTCGAAGCCGCAGCACTGGCAGTAGTCGCTCTTGGTGTTGAACTCGGCGTACTGGATGTTGTCGTAGATAAACCGGACCACGTCCTTCAGAGCCTCCAGGTTGTGGCGCATGTTGGGGATCTCCACATAGGAGATACAGCCGCCGGTGGAGATACGCTGGAACTGGCTCTCGAAGGTGAACTTGTCAAAGGCGTCGATCTTCTCCCGCACATCCACATGGTAGCTGTTGGTGTAGTAGCCCTTGTCGGTGACGTCGGGGATGGTGCCGAAGCGCTCCTTGTCGATGCGGGCAAAGCGGTAGCACAGGGACTCGGCAGGGGTGCCATAGAGGGCGAAGCCGATATTGGTTTCGGCCTTCCAGTCGTCGCAGGCCTTGCGCAGTCGGTTCATCACCGCCAGGGCGAACTCGGTACCGCCCGGCTGGGTGTGGCTGACCCCCTTCATCAGCTTGGTGAGCTCATACAGGCCGATGTAGCCCAGGGAGATGGAGGAGTAGCCGCCGTAGAGCAGGGGCTCGATGGACGCCCCCTTGGGCAGGCGGGCGATGGCCCCGTACTGCCAGTGGATGGGGGAGGAGTCGGACCGCACCTTTTTCAGGGCGTTGTGCCGGCACATGATGGCCTCATAGCACAGGTCCAGCCGCTCCTCCAACAGCTGCCAGAACTTCTCCTCGTCGCCATTGGCCAGAATGCCAATCTGGGGCAGATTGAGGGAGACCACCCCCTGGTTGAACCGGCCCTCGAATTTGTAGTTGCCATTCTCGTCCTTCCAGGGGGCCAGGAAGGACCGGCAGCCCATGGGAGAAAAGACGTTGCCCTGGTAGTTCTCCCGCATCTTCTTGGCGGAGATATAGTCGGGATACATCCGCTTGGCGGAGCACTTTACAGCCAGCTCGGTGAGGTAGTCGTACTCCCCGCCCTTGAGGCAGTTGTGCTCGTCCAGCACGTAGACCAGCTTGGGGAAGGCGGGGGTGATGTAGACGCCCGCCTCGTTTTTGATGCCCTGGAGCCGCTGGCGCAGCACCTCCTCGATAATCATGGCGTTCTCCTGAATGTAGGGGTCGCCCTCCTGAAGGTTGAGGAACAGGGTTACAAAGGGGGACTGGCCGTTGGTGGTCATCAGGGTGTTGATCTGATACTGGAGGGTCTGCACCCCGTTTTTCAGCTCGCTGCGCACCTGGTCGTCCACCAGGCGGTCCATGGTGGCCTCGTCCACCTTGCCGGCGCACTCATAGGCCACATGGGCCTTGAATTTCTCCCGGCTTTTCCGCAGATACCTGCCCAGGTGGCGCAGGTCCACGCTCTGGCCGCCGTACTGGTTGGAGGCCACGCAGGCGATGATCTGGGTGACCACCGTGCAGGCCACCTGAAAGCTCTTGGGGCTCTCAATGAGCTTGCCGTTCATCACGGCCCCGTTCTCCAGCATGTCCCCGATGTTGATCAGGCAGCAGTTGAAGATGGGCTGGACGAAGTAGTCCGCGTCGTGGAAGTGGATGGTCCCCTCGTCGTGGGCCTTGGAGATGTGCTCGGGCAGGAGGATGCGCCGGGTCAGGTCCCGGCTCACCTCGCCGGCGATGTAGTCCCGCTGGGTGGCGGCGATCATGGTGTTCTTGTTGGAGTTCTCCTCGGCCAGCTCCTTGTTCTCGTTGCGCAGCAGGGCCAGGATGGACTCGTCGGTGGTATTGGCCTTCCGGACCAGGGCCCGGTTGTAGCGGTAAATAATATAGGTTTTGGCCAGGTGGAACATGTTCCGCTCCACCAGCCCCTGTTCTACCAGATCCTGGATGTCCTCCACCAGGATGCGCTGGCGCTTCTGGGCCTCGATGCTGTCGATGATGGCGTCGATCCCCGCCCGATCCAGACGTTCCTCCGCAGGGACCTCAGCGTTGGCCTTCTCAATGGCAATCACAATTTTGCTGCGGTCATAATCTACGCTGCTTCCGTCCCGTTTAATAACCTTCATTCCTGTTCTCCTCTCATTGGTAAAAGACGCTAAAAAAACCGCGCTTCCGCCCGGGGAGAGCCCTCCACACCGGAAGCACATTTTGGATTATAGCACACCTCTCCCGCTTTGTCCACTATATATTGTGCTGTTTTTTCACTGTCCGCAGCCGTGAATACAAGATGTATAAACGACTTTTTACACCCCCGGACCCCGCTCTTTCCAGGGGTTTGAAGTTGCCAGCGGGGGTAAAATGTGGTATACTTTGGATGAAATTTCAGCGAAATGCCTATGGAGGTCTTTATGGAGCAAATAACGGCCGCCGCCATGAGCGGCGGCGTAGACAGCACTGCCGCCGCCCTGCTGCTGCTAAGGGGGGGGCACACGGTGGAGGGGGTCACCCTGCGGCTGGCCCCCTGCGGGCAGGACGGCGCGGAGGACGCCCGGGCCGCCGCCCGGGCCCTGAACATCCCCCACCACCTCTTTGACCTGACCGGCCCCTTTCAGGCGCAGGTGGTGGAGCCCTTTGTCCGGGCCTATGAGATGGGCCGGACCCCCAACCCCTGCGTGGAGTGCAACCGGAGGATCAAATTCGGCGCCCTGCTGGAGCTGGCCCGGGCGCGGGGCTGGGCCAGGGTGGCCACCGGCCACTATGCCCGGCTGGACCTGGACGCCGGCTCCGGCCGCTGGCTGCTGAAAAAGGCGGCCCGCCCGGACAAGGACCAGAGCTATGTGCTGGCCATGCTCACCCAGGAGCAGCTGGCCCGGGCCCTGTTCCCCCTGGGGGAGCTGGCCAAGGAGGAGGTGCGGGCCCTGGCCGCCCAGGCCGGTCTGGCCAACGCCCACAAGGGGGACAGTCAGGACATCTGCTTCATCCCCGACGGGGACTACGGCGCTTTCATCCGCCAACATACCGGCAGAGACTACCCGGAAGGTCCCTTTTTGTATGAGGACGGGACCCTGCTGGGCCGGCACAGAGGCATCATCGGATACACCGTGGGCCAGCGCCGGGGGCTGGGGGTGTCCTCCGGACGGGGAAGGCTGTATGTGAAGGAGGTCCGCCCCGGGGACAACACCGTGGTCCTGTCAGACAACGCCGGCCTCTTTGCCCGCACCCTGGAGGGAGCGGGGCTGAACCTGATCCCCTGCCCCCGGCTGGACGGCCCCGTCCGGCTCCGGGCCAGAATCCGCTACCGCATGGCGGAACAGCCCTGCACCGCCTGGCAGACGGGGGAGGACGCCCTCCGCCTCACCTTTGACAGCCCCCAGCGGGCCATCACCCCCGGCCAGACCGTGGTGCTCTACGACGGGGACACGGTGGTGGGCGGGGCAGTCATCACCCGAAGCGTCCCCGATTGACGGAAAGGAGGCCGCTATGGCCAGGAAAAACGACAAGCGCCGGCACAGCTTTACTGTGGAGCGGAAGCGCCAGCTGGAACAGGAAAAGCTGGCCGGCGAACGGAACCGGGCAAAAAACCGCTGGAACCCCGCCGGGCAGGCGCTGCTGTGGAGCGACCTGGTGTTTCTGGCTGCCGCCTCCCTGCTGGATATCAACGACCTGATCTCCGACACGGCCAGCGCGCTGTGTACCCTTGTGGGCGTAATCCTGCTGTTCGCCGCTCTGTGGCTGCTGTTCGGGAACAAAAAGGGGCAGAGCGGCCCCGGCGGAAGATCCCGGCTGTAAAAAGGATTGATTTTCCCCGCAATCTGGTATATGATAGACCATTATCAACACAAAGCTTCCCAATGAGAGGAACGGACACCATGAGAAAAGATATCTTCCTGCCCGCCCTGGCAGTGGCCGGGGGCGCGGCCGGTTTTTTCCTGCGGCGGTGGCAGCTGGCCTCCGCCTACCTGCCGGAGACGGGCCTGTTTGTCCACGGCGCGCCCGCCACCCTGGCCCTGCTGGCCCTCACCGGCCTGCTGGCCCTGGCCTTCCTGCTGGCGGTTTTGAAGAAGAAGGAGGGGCTGGACGACTTCCTCCCCGCCTTCGGCTCCCCGGGCAGCGGGCAGATGACCGTTTTGACCGCCGCCGGCTTTCTGCTGTTTGCCGCCGGGGGCCTTGGGGTGCGGGAGGGCTTTCAGGGACTGGGGCTGTGGAGGGCCAACCCGGCCATGTACCAGCTGTCCATCCCCGGCACCCAGCTGCTGGCGGGGGTGCTGTGCGTCCTGGCGGCCTTCGGGGTTCTGCTCCTGGGCCGGATGGCCTACCGGGGGGCGCTGAACGGCGCGGGCTGCTTTCTGTCCTCCTTCCCCGCCCTGGCGGGGCTGGTGTGGGTCTTCTCCGCCCACCTGAAGCACGGCACCGAGCCGGTGCTGATGAAGTACGGCTTCGGCCTGTTCGCCGCCCTGCTGCTCACCTTAGCCCACTACTGCGTGGCCGGCTTCCTCTACGGCAAGCCCCGCCCCCGGGGCACCCTGTTCTTCGCCCTGACGGGGGTGGCGCTGGGCATCACCTCCCTGGCTGACGGCCCCGACCTGTTTACCGCCGCGGCCACCGCCGCCTTCTCCCTGTCCGCCCTGGGCTTTGCCCGAGCCCTGCTGGCCGGCCCCTGGCCGGAGCGAATGCCTCCCCCGGAGGAGGAAGAACAGGAGTAATAATATGTAGGGGCCGGCGCCCTCGCCGGCCCGCATTTCCCCGCTGCATATCGTAAGGACACGGGCCGCCGAGGGCGGCGGCCCCTACAAACATGAACAAAAGGGAGACCGTTATGGAAAACAGACGTTTTTATATCACCACCCCCATCTACTACCCCAGCGACAAGCTGCACATCGGCCACACCTACTGCACCGTGGCCACCGACGCCATGGCCCGGTACAAGCGGCTCACCGGCTGTGAGGTGATGTTCCTCACCGGCACCGACGAGCACGGCCAGAAGATCGAGGACAAGGCCCGGGAGGCCGGGGTCACCCCCCAGCAGTTTGTGGACAACATCGTCACCGGTCCACGGGGCATCCTGGACCTGTGGAAGCTGATGAACATTTCCAACGACCGCTTTATCCGCACCACCGACGTTTACCACGTGACTGCCATCCAGAAAATTTTCCGGAAGATGTACGACAACGGGGACATCTACAAGGGCACCTATAAGGGCAAGTACTGCAAGCCCTGCGAGTCCTTCTGGACGGACAGCCAGCTGGTGGACGGCAAGTGCCCCGACTGCGGCCGTGAGGTCCAGGACGCGGAGGAGGAGGCCTACTTCTTCCGGCTGTCCAAGTACGCGGACAAGGTCCAGCACCTGCTGGAGGACACCGACTTTCTGGAGCCCCGCTCCCGGGTGAACGAGATGGTGAACAACTTCATCAAGCCCGGCCTGGAGGACCTGTGCGTCAGCCGCACCTCCTTCACCTGGGGCATCCCGGTGGACTTCGACCCCGGCCATGTGGTCTACGTGTGGGTGGACGCCCTGTCCAACTATATCACCGCCCTGGGCTACGGCAACGACCAGTACCACGACTATGAGACGTTCTGGCCCGCCGACGTCCACTTTGTGGGCAAGGAGATTGTCCGCTTCCACTCCATCATCTGGCCCGCCATGCTCATGAGTCTGGGAGAGCCCCTGCCCAGGAAGGTCTTTGGACACGGCTGGCTGCTGCTGGACGGGGGCAAGATGTCCAAGTCCAAGGGCAACGTGGTGGACCCCTATATCCTGGCGGAGATGTTCGGGGTGGACGCCCTGCGCTTCTTCCTGCTGCGCACCTTCCCCTTCGGCTCCGACGGCAACTTTTCCAACGAGGCCCTCATCCAGACCATCAACGTGGACCTGGCCAACGACCTGGGCAACCTGCTCAGCCGCACCGTGTCCATGGTGGGCAAGTATTTCGGCGGACAGCTGCCCGCCGGCTGCGGCCCGATCGAGGAGGAGCTCCATTTTGCAGAGGGCTGCGCCAAACGCGACTGCATCGGAGTGGGCGTCGAGCCGGGGGACACCGCCTGTGACCTGGAGCTGATCGCTCTGGCTGCATCCCTCCGGAACCGCTACGAGGACGCAATGGAGCACTTCGCCTTCCAGAACGGCCTGGCGGAGATCTTCAAGGTGATTGACCGGGCTAACAAGTATATTGACGAGAACGCCCCCTGGGTGCTGGCCAAGGATATCACTGCCAACGGTCCCCGGCTGGCCCATGTGATGTACAACCTCCTGGAAACCCTGCGGGTGTCCGCCATCCTGCTCACCCCCTTCATCCCCACCTCCGCCGCCGAGGTGCTGCGGCAGATCGGCGCGGACGCGGCCTGCTCCACCTGGGACAGCGCGGCACAGTGGGGCGCCCTGTCCGAGACCGTCACCGTCCAGCGGGGAGAAAATCTGTTCCCCCGCATCGACGCGGAAAAGGCCCTTGAGGAGCTGGAAGCAGCCGCCGAGGCCGCCAAGAAGGCCGCCCTCCCCGACCTGGAGATCGAGCCCCAGCTGGAGGAGAAGGTGGACTTCGACACCTTCTGCAAGTCCGACTTCCGGGCGGTGAAGGTGAAGGACTGCCAGCCGGTGAAAAAGAGTGAGAAGCTGCTCAGGTTCATCCTGGACGACGGCACCGGCACAGACCGGCAGATCCTGTCCGGCATCGCCAAGTGGTATAAGCCCGAGGACCTGATTGGCAAGACCCTGATGGCCATTGTCAACCTGCCCCCCCGGAAGATGATGGGTCAGGAGTCCTGCGGTATGCTTATCTCCGCCGTCCACACCGAGAAGGGGGAGGAACAGCTCAACCTCCTGATTCTGGACGACAAAATCCCCGCCGGGGCCAAGATGTGCTAAAGCCTCCCTCTCGGAGGGAGGTGGCACGGCGAAGCCGTGACGGAGGGAGTTCGTCGGCGAGATACTCCCTCAGTCAGCCCTTGCGGGCTGACAGCTCCCTCTTTGAGGGAGCCTTCCAAGCTTAAAATGTGCTGTCCTTATTGGAGGGACAGCACACTTT
>Ga0137308_100060_pt1 | contig 182616 bp, 156 predicted proteins | sample Inofrocosms_June_FD_97181 | JGI IMG/M metagenome (GOLD analysis project Ga0137308, IMG submission 97181) | Mouse cecal microbial communities from Vienna, Austria - N-Acetylneuraminic and N-Acetylglucosamine D2O microcosms_June | ecosystem: Host-associated > Mammals > Digestive system > Large... | reverse complement strand
GATTTACAGGGCGTTGACATTCCTTGTTATCAGCTGCCCTTGTGCGCTTGTTATCAGTATTCCGTTAAGTTTCTTTGCGGGAATAGGAGGCGCAAGCAAGGAGGGCGTGTTGGTAAAAGGTTCCAACTATCTGGAAATCCTCTCCCAGACCAAGTATGTTGTTTTTGACAAAACCGGAACCATGACAAAGGGTGTTTTTGAAGTAAACGGTATCCATCACTCCACCATAGACAATGAGAAACTGTTGGAATATGCGGCTCTTGCAGAGAGCGCTTCTTCCCACCCCATCAGCAAGAGCTTACAGCGGGCATACGGGAAAGAGATTGACAGAACCCGTGTGGCGGATATACAGGAAATCAGCGGAAATGGCGTGACTGCAAAAGTAGACGGTATGGAGGTTGCTGCCGGTAATGATAAATTGATGAAGCACTTGAACATTCCTTATCAGGATTGTCATCAGACAGGTACGATTATCCACATGGCAGTGGGTGGAAAATATGCGGGACATATCGTAATCTCCGATATTATAAAACCTCATTCTAAGGCGGCAATTGCGGAGTTAAAGAAAGCCGGGGTAGAAAGGGCAGTCATGCTGACCGGGGATGCAAAGAAAGTGGCAGATCAGGTTGCCGCATCACTTGGAATTGACGAGGTTTACAGTGAGCTTCTTCCGGCTGACAAGGTAGAAAAGGTAGAAGAACTATTGCGGGTGAAGTTAGGCAAAGCAAAGCTGGCATTTGTCGGCGACGGTATCAATGATGCGCCGGTGCTTTCCAGAGCGGACATAGGTATTGCCATGGGCGCAATGGGTTCCGATGCGGCAATCGAAGCGGCTGACATTGTTCTGATGGATGACGATCCGATTAAGATAGCAAAGGCAATCAAGATTTCAAGGAAATGCCTGGGGATCGTTTACCAGAATATTTCGATGGCGCTTGTAGTGAAATTTGCCTGCCTTGCATTAGGGGCTGTGGGAATCGCAAATATGTATCTGGCAATCTTTGCGGATGTGGGTGTAATGATTCTTGCGGTGCTGAATGCGATTCGCTGTCTGTTTGTGAAAAAACTGTAAGGAAGGAGGGACCTTTGAAAGAATATCAGGACAGGCATGGAAAAAGGGATTTCCCGTAATTGGAAAATCCCTCTTGTCTTTGATACGGTCATACTCCCGTTGCTTTTGCGTTCCAGTACCTGCTGAAGCCTATTTTTAAAGCCCTTTCATCATACGTGTGGACATCAGGCAAGTTTCTCCGTTGGCAAAATGGAGGATTCGATTTTTTGTGTCAACTTCTTTTATATTATTTTTGTTTACTAAAAATGCCCGATGGCAGCGCACAAAATTGCTGTCCAATACGCCTGTTAGTTCTTTTAAGGCGCTGGGAAATTCAATCTGGCGGTCTTTTGCATGGAGAATGACTTTATGGATATTGCTGGAAGTTTCAAAAAATAAAATATCCTCATAATCTACGCTGATTTTTCGTCCGCCAACCTCAAGGGTATAGACTTTGTGTGTCTTGTTGGTTTGGAGCGTATGCCGTTCCATTGCATTTAACAGACATTCTCTGAGTTTTACTTTCACTTCGGCAGGGTTGTCTTTTAATACAAAGTCCATCGCCTCTACCCGATACTGAAAAGTCATATAGCTCAGTTCTGAATGTGCTGTTATGAATATGATGAAACCACGGGGGTCATACAATCTGATTTGCTGTGCCAGCTTCATCCCGTTCATGTTGCTGTTCAAGTCAATATCAAGGAAATAAATGCCTGTGTTCTGGCTGGTCTTGACTTTTTCTAACAACATATAAGGATCACCTGTATCCAAAATAAGCTGCATATCTAATTCTTCGATCAGAACGGTATTTTGAATGATATTTACAACAGTCCGCCGCTGTGCGGCATTGTCTTCGCATACAAAGATGTCCAGCATATGATGTCATTCCTTTCTCTCAGTAAGTTCTATATGTTGTGTAAAATAGTCGCATTTCACTGTTGTTTCCAATAGCACGTTGTCATAAGAACTGATGATTTTCTGGGCGTTCCAAAGCCCGATTCCTTGATGCCCGATTTTTGTGCTAAAGCCCTTTTGCTTTAATTTATGCAGCATTACACCGTTATCCAGAAAGCGGTTGCTTATGATGATTGATACGCCGGTTTTATTCTGGATGATATTTAAGCCTATTTGCGGCTGTTCTGTCTCCAATGTAGCTTCCATCGCATTGTCTAAAAAGATTCCCAGTATTCTGGCAAGGTCTACCGTGTCTATCGGAAAACCTTCCACTTTGTCAGGAATATCAATGGTGATGTCAATTCCCGATTCATGGGCGTAAATCGTTTTTGCGGAGAGCAGGCTTTTGATTTCCAACACGCCGATGTTGCTAAACTGGTTCAGCTTGTAATCTCCCCCTGTAATCAGATTCTTCGTTGGGAAGATTTTGTTCTCAAAAAAATCCTTTAACCTATCTATATCGCCGTCCTCAATATAACCAGACAAAGAGAGCAGAATATTAACATAATCATGCTTAAAGGAGCGCAGGCTGTTATACATAGCTTCTAAATTCCGTGTGTAGTCCTGTAAGTCCTGCATGGCTTTCTGCTTTGATTCGGTCTGTATCTGTTCCAGATAAGAGCGGCGCATAGCCAGAAGTAAACAAGACATCACAAGCAGATACCCCGAAATGTGTAAGGCATTATTGTATATCATTTTGCCGACAGAGCCGTTTTGTCCCGGAATCAAATTATCAAACAGATAGATGGTTATAAGGAGCAGTAGGGCGGCATCTATCACATACCATGTCTGTGGAAGGCGCAAAATGCCTTTGCCGGACAGGAAAATTTTTTTCAGCAGCTTGCCGCAAAACAGCGTAATCCAATAAAACAGCAAGGTATAAATCAAATCGATGCCGCAATAAAAATACCACTGATTTGATAAAGGCGAGGGAATCAGTATATAAAGAAAATTTGCCAGCAAATTCTCTGTCACAACGGCAAGCAGACATCCAATCATACCCATAAAAACATTCTGCGGCGCAGTGTCGCGGCAAGCAATCAACCCATAAATACATACCGCCGCCAGAATACCGAACAAACCGTATGGAACACAGGCAAAGAGCGTTACAGGCATTCCGGCAACCAATAGCAGTATATAAAGTACGCTAATCCCTTTGAAGTTCATATGCTGAGGCCATACATTGCGGATAGCAAGGGAAAGCCGAAAAAAAGATAGCAGCATTTCAATATATCCTTTCCATCGATATTTACTCCTAATTATACTTTATACCGCTCTTTATAGCAACCGCCCTACTGCAAAAATGACGAATAAGCGCGTGTTCTGTAAAAAGAAAAACGCATTTATTCATGAATTCGGGCATTTTATGACTGTTTTGAGAGAAGCGCTGTTTTCTCTGGTATACTGTTTTGCAGAAAATAAATTTATTTTGGAAAGGAAACAGGAAGCTATGAAACATTTATTAAAAGGAGCTGCTGTAGCAGTGGCAGTATTGGTTGCTTTAATGGTAATCAATATGTTTTGTAATATGTATGACATTCACTTAGACCAGACAGCGACAGGTACAACATCCGCAGTTTGTGCTATGCTGATATATCGTGGATTGATTAGGAATGAAAAAAGTAAAGATGATGGGAATAAAAAATAACGAGTAATCATTTTGCAGGTCATATATCTCTAAAAAAGTAGATTACTAAAATGTCTGCGAACAAACATAAACACAGCTAGTTATGCAGGAGCAGACCTTTAAAATAATTTTATAATAAGAGTAACTTTAGGTGCATGGTAGAGAAAGAATCAATATCATGCACTTTTTTGTTCCGGAGATATCGTCTTGTAAATATTCAGGGCGGTATTTTACCGGTAATGTTGTATTGTAGCTGTCAGCGCCAGGCATGAATAATAACCATGAATGTACACAACAATCCCAAAGACCTTACATTTAAGATTGTAAGGGACGCCCGCAAAAGCCGGATGGAGCGCGGAAACCGCTTTTTTGCCGCAAGTGAAGCTGCTGTTACAAAAAATCCACAGCGAATATTAATTTTGATCATTTACGCTTCAGGCTTTTGCATCTATACTAAATACTGAAATTTTATGCGAAAGGGGCGGAAGCGTGGAAAGAAAAAGATACAGTACAGTCTTTTACCAGCTGGCGCTGTTTTTCTTTGTGGCGGGTATTCTGCCCATTGTCATTTTGGGAGTGTTTATGTACAGCCGTATGAACAGCCTGGCGGGGCAGGAACTGACCCACTCCTATGAGCTTCTGGCCTCCCAGTATCTGGGGACGGTTCAGGAAAAGGTGAAGCAGTACGAGACCAGCCTGGATTTCATCTCAAAAAATACCATAATCAATGAACAGCTCAGGAACGGGGAGCTCAATCCCTATATCCGTGGCAAGATGATCAGCGAGGAAGTCTCCCAGTCTCTGCTTTCAGACGACAGGAACACCATCCGTAACTGCCTGATTTACTCTTATCTGGAGGATACGCCGGTCTACGGCAGCAGGGTTACCATGGGGGACGCGGCGGCGCGGGAAAAGTGGTATCAGTTGTGGAAAAATGCAGAGAATGAATGGTTTTACTATGAAAATCCCGTGCGCGCAGGTGAAAATCTGGGTGTGTTGGTATATCCCATCCTCTATCAGAACATAACGGCCATGAAGTGGGAACAGATCGGGATTGTGAGGTTGGAATTCTATCTGCCCCGTCTCTTCGCGCCGGCCAGGGAAGACAGAAATACATTCCGGGTGGCGGTTTTTGACGATAACGGGCGCAACTGGTATCAAACAGGCGGAATGGAAGAGGAAGAAGCGCTGGAGTGCCTGGAAATGGTTCGCCGGGAAAGCCAGGCAGACGGGGTGGTCCGGAATGTGAACGGGCAGATGGTTTGCGCTCAGCGGCTGGAGGAGTGCGGCTTAAACCTCCTGCTTTCTTTCGGCAGGGCCGGACTGGAGGAAAAGCGCCGGGAAGTCAACAATATGATTTTTCCGCTGATTTTTCTGGTGACTGTCATTGACAGCGCGGGCTGCTATGTGTTTGCGGGAATGTTTTCCAAGAGAGTTAATTTTCTGGTAAACAAGTTCAAGCGTGTGGAGACGGGGGATTTCTCGGTCACGGAGTCCGTTTCCGGAAAGGACGAGCTTCGGATATTGGACGATCAGTTCAACCATATGCTGGAGACCATCAATTCCCTGATTCGTGAAAATTATGTTCAGAAACTGGAGAAAAAAGAGGCGGAGCTGCAAAATCTCCAGCTTCAGATCAATCCCCATTTTCTGTACAATACATTGGAGACCATCAGCTCTATTGCGGCGGTACGGCAGGCATTTACGGTGTGCGAGCTCTGCGGCAAGCTGGGAGAGATCTTCCGCTACAGCCTGGGAAAAGACTACGGAGAATTCGTCACGGTGGAGCAGGAGCTGCATCATGTGGAGAATTATGTTTACATCCAGAAAGTGCGTTACCGGGATAAATTTGAAGTCTTTTACCATGTGGAGCCCAAGGTGCAGCAGTGTCTGATTCTGCGCTTTATTCTGCAGCCTGTGGTGGAGAATGCCATTCTCCACGGCATTGCGCCCATGACGGGAAGCGGGACCTTAGAGATCATGGTGGAGAGCAGAGAAGAGACATTGTGCGTGAGAGTGGAGGACGACGGAGTCGGAATGGACAATAGGAAAAAGTCAGAGCTGGAAGAGTACATCAGCCGCCCGGAAACCAATCCGGGGGGGTACGAACAGGGTAGTATCGGTGTGCGGAATGTGCACAGACGCATCCGGCTGGCCTGCGGGGAACCCTATGGCATTACAATTGAATCCGAGCCTTACAGAGGGTCCAGCTTCCTGATCACATTTCCGCTGCGCAGAAAAGGGGAAGAAGAATGTACAGATTGATGGTTGTGGACGACGAGGCATTGATCCGCCAGGGGCTGCTGGCCAGGCTGGAATTTCTTGGCTTTGCCTTTGAGCAGGTATGGGAGGCCGGAGGCGGGCTGGAGGCACTGAAGATTCTGGAGGAGGGAGCCGTGGATATCTGTATTGCGGATATCCAGATGCCCGATCTGGACGGGCTGACGTTTATCGAAAGGGCAAAGGCCCTCCGGCAGGGGAAACGGACCCAGTTTATCCTTTTAAGCGGTTACGCGGAATTCTCGTATGCGGAACGGGCTATTTCACTGGGCGTTTCGGACTATCTGCTCAAGCCTCTGGCCAACGAGGCGCTGGCCAGGGCCATGAAAAAGGCTATGGGACTCTTGGAGGAAGAGGCCAGACGTCAGGCGCTTGCCTCATCCAGAGAGCGGCTGGCCAGGACCCAGCAGGATTTTTGGCTGGAGCGGGAGATCAATGCCCTTTTAAATGAAAAAAAACCCCTGGAGAACAGGAAACGTTATCCGCAGCTGCAGGAGAGGCACCCGGAACTGCTGAATGCCGGAGATCAGGTGCTGATGCTGGGGATTCTGAACATTGAGGCGGACAGCTACAGCCAGGGAAGCTTTGAGAGAGAGGATGCGGAGCTTCTGCGGTTCTCGGTGCGGAATGTGTTTTCCGAGCTGGGCAGCAGGGGAGCGAAGCTTATTGCCGACAACCTGACCAACATGGAACAGATGTACCTGATCTTTCTCGGGCGGGATCCCATGAGCCTCAGGGAGGAGGTGGAACGGATCTTCGTCAGAATCTACACCTTGTTTGAAAAAAAGCTGGATGTATTTCTGTCCATGGGAGTCAGCGGCTGCAGGAAAGGGCTGGATGCCGCAGCCAGAAGAGAGGCCGGGGAAGCTTTGAAATGGCGGGATACCCAGGACAGGATGGCATTGTACTTTTATGGGGACCGGAAGATGCTGGAGGTGAAGAACTTTCCCACGGCAGAGCTGAATCTCCTGGGAGTCTTCATGGAGAGAGGCGACTTAGAGGGCATGCGCAAATCCATTGAAAAGATTCTGGCGGAGCAGTTTCATTCCCGGTACAGCGCCCAGTTTACCCATATGATCCTGGGGCGGATTCTCAATATGGCGCTGCTGGCGTTCCCGGCCAGCGAGGGCAGGGAGCAGAGGCTGGAGGAGCTCATGTCCGGTTTTGCCTTAGCGGATGAGGCCGCGGAACCAAAGGAGCTGGCTCAGCGGCTTTACGCGTTGCTTCTGCGCTATATCGGGCAGGAATTTCAGGAGGCCCATGCGGAGGACAAGATCCGGCTGGCCATTCAGTATATGCAGCAGAATTTTGAGCGCAATATTGTGATTAATGAGCTGGCAGGACGTTACGGCATGAGTCCCAACTATTTCTCCACCATGTTTAAGAGAGAGACAAATCAGTCGGCCATTGCCTACCTGACCAATCTCCGGGTGCAAAAGGCGGCCTGGTATCTGGAAAATACGGAGGAAAGCGCTGTGGACATCTCCCAGCGGGTGGGATATGAAGACAGTCAGTACTTCTTCAGAGTGTTTAAAAAGACTATGGGGATGACACCCCTGATGTATCGAAAGGAATTCAGAAAAAATGCCGGTGAACAAAAACACAGAGAGAAAGATAACGGATAAAAGACAGGCGTTCTTCCTGTTTGCCATCTGCTGGATGGCCTATTTTACCTGCTATATCGGCAGGCTGAATTTTTCCTCGGCCATGGCGGCCATGATTGAGGAAGCGGTTCTGACCAAGACGCAGGCCGGAACCATCAGTATGGTGTACTTTTTTGTCTATGGCTCAGGGCAATTGTTAAACGGCTTTTTAGGAGACAGAATCCACCCTGGCAGAATGATTTTCGGGGGACTTTTCCTGTCCATGCTCTGTAATCTTCTGATGGGAGTGGCCGGCTCCTTTGGAGCCATGGCAGTGGTGTGGGGCGTTAACGGATATGCCCAGTCCATGGTGTGGCCGCCCATTATCCGGATTTTTGCCAGACGGCTGGAGGAAGCCGTGCGCCTGCGCTATTGTGTGGACATTGTCTCTACCCAGGCGGCGGGCACGCTGGCGGCCTATGTGCTGTCGGCGGCGGTGCTGGCAGTGTCCGGCTGGCGCACCGTATTCTGGGGCGCGGGACTCTGCCTCCTGGCAGCGGCCGTGGTTTGGGCGGTGGGTTATGCCAGGATAGAGCGTCTTGCGGACAGCGCCCCGCCCGCCCGGACCCAGGTCCGTGAAAAGGCGGCAGACGAAAAAGCTCCCGCACCCTCCGTGGAAAAAGGGGGCAGAAGCTTTGTCTCATTGATTGGGGGCGGATTGTGGCTGATTATCCTGCCCGTGGTGGTCCACGGAATATTAAAAGACGGTGTGACCTCCTGGGTGCCCACCTATATCCTGGAAACATTCCAGACCTCCGCCTCCCTGTCGGTATTGGTAACCACGGCGCTGCCCATTGTAAATCTTTCCGGCGCCTATTTGGCAAGGGCACTATACCGGAAATGCGCCGGCAATGAGGTCAGGGCGTCCGCCGTCTTTTTCGGTGTGTCCGTGGCGGCGCTGTCAGCGCTCTGGACCGCGGGTTCTCTTTCCCTGATCCTGACGGTGGCACTGCTTTCCGTAATCACCGCATCCATGATGGGGGTAAATACTTTGTTTGTGAACCTGCTTCCCCTCCGCTATGAAAAGGAGGGGAAAGTGTCCAGTGTGTCGGGCTTCCTAAATGCCTGCGCTTACCTGGGCACTGCAGTGTCTACGTTTTCCATCGGCGTAATGGTGGAGAAGCTGGGCTGGGGCGCCACTGTGGCAGGCTGGCTTGGGGTGACTGCGGCGGGACTGGTGGTCTGCCTGGCTGTGAGGGGCAGATACAAAACCGGAGATACGCACAGCAGCGATTCCGGCTCCAAAGCCTCCTCATAGAGCTTGGGAATCACGGGACAGAGCGGTTTTTCGGCTTCTGACGCAGGGGCCGGAATACCGCTTTTTGTTTGCGCGGGCACCGCTGCCGCCAGATCTGCCAGCCTTTCCCAGGAAATGCTTAAGGGACTGTCCGGAGAAATGCGCTCTTCTAAAGTACCGCCGGACAGCCGCAGGGTCATCAGATAGGTTTTATCCCGGCGGAGGATACAGCCGGGCTTTCCGCCGTCTGTGATCCGAAAGAGCGTCCGCCGCTCCTGGGGGAGACTTTCGGCTACCAGCAGAAGTCCCCTGGAAACCCAGGTACGGCACTGCCGCACCGCCGCATCGAGAGCCTGGGAGACAGGGACGCCCCTGTTTTCCACAAAAGTGGCATAGTTGCCGGCAAGATTCCACTTTCCGTGGAGATCCATGCCGCAGGTGGCCGCCAGATGCCAGCCCTCCAGCACAAGCTTTTCCCAGAGCGCCAGGGCGGGGACATTTACCTCTCTCAAGGGCTCAGGGTTATTGAAGATCTCAATAAAGTCTACATCGCTGTAATCAGTCATTTTCATCTCAAAGCGGCAGCCCGTGGCAAAGGGATAGCCATAGGAATAGGGATGGGCGATGCCTGCCAGGGCCCCTGTGCTTCGTATCTTTTTGAAGATCACTTCCGGCCGGAGCGGATCAATGGAATCCCAGGGTACATACTCCGTCAGGTTAAGACAGAGAATATGTCCGTAATAAGTGGTATATTCCATGCCGTAAATACACTGAATGGGAGCGCCGGATTTTGCCACCAGCTCCTCCATTTTCGGATGGCCGGAAATGGTGTTGTGATCCGTGAGGGCAAAGGCGTCCGCACCGTCTTCTGCCATATGATCCAGCAGATCCTGACAGCTTAAGGAGGCGTCGGATTCGGTGGTGTGATTGTGCAGCTCCAGTCTCAAAAAGGCCTTATCCATAGGCAGTCTGCCGTTCAAATCTGCTTTCTGTCGGGGGCTGCTTTCTGCGAGAGTCTCCGCGTTTTCCGTTTTTTGGGGCTTTTTCCCGGATACCGTCACTGTATACGGCGTATCGTCCATAAGCACCTGGAATGCCAGTACAGTGACTTTCAGCACGCCCTCCAGGCGCCTTGGCATGATACAGCCCTCGGAAAGGTCTTCCGGGCTAAAATGCATATGCCGGCAGGTGAGCTGCTTGTGGATACAGCCGATGAACACATCGTTCAGAGAGGCACAGATGTGGATTTCCGTTTTGGTCTCCCGCATAAAAAGCGCGGCCAGCTGTTCTCTGCTCATGTTCTCATAGGCCGTGGTGTCATACCGCTGCCTGCAGTACCCGGCCAGCTCCTCCACCGGCACCTGGGCGGGAGAATCATAGTGCTGTTTGTCAAAGGTAAGGCAGATATCCAGTTCCTCCAGGCTTTCCGTCAGACAGAAAGTGTAGGTGATCTGGCCGATGAATTCTCTGCTGAGCAGTCCCTTGACCTGATATAGTTGTTTCATTTTCGTTCCTCCTGATTTTTGGATAGATTATACGGCAGGGTCTACCACCCCACATATACTATAGCGGAAAAACGACATATGGGAAATGGAAATTTTCCCATTCCCGATTGGAGTTTTCTCCATTGTGGAAATGACGGAAAATTTTTTAAAATAGAAGTCAGATTCGTCAAAGATTTTCAGGGAGGAGATGCCAAGTGGAAAAGAAACTGTATTTTAGGGAGGACGGAAGCTTCCGGATTCTGCAGCTGACGGACATCCACTACACAGAGGATGATGAAAGAGATCATAAGACCGTGGCGCTGATGCGGGATTTGATCCGGCGGGAGAGACCGGATTTCATCGCCGTCACGGGAGACGCCGTTTACGGGGAGAAGAATCTGGAGTATCTGCCCCTGGCTTTAGCGCCGGTGACGGAATCGGGCATCCCCTGGACTTTCACGTTCGGAAACCACGACGTGGAGTTCGCAGGGAACAGGAAAGAGCTCTTTGCCGCTCTCAGGAAGCTTCCGGGGTGTATGGCGTATCATGACCCGGATTCCGTGGACGGCGTGGGCAATCATACCATCGGCATTGCGGACAAAGAGGGGAACGTGCGGTGGCTGATCTTTGGCATTGACTCCGGAGATTACAATCCGTTAAAGCAGGTGGGCGGCTACGGCTTTGTGACCCGGAATCAGATCCGCTGGTACCAGGACCAGATCCGCAGACAGGAACAGCAGGGTGAGGATTTCGGCGTTTTCGTCTTTCAGCACATGGCTCTGCCGGAGTATGCGGAGGTGTTCCGCTATGAGACCTGCTACGGCATCCGGCGGGAGGGCTTCGGCTGTCCCAGGATCAACACGGGCTTTTTCGCGGCCATGGTTCTGGCGGGGCATAATCCCAGCATGTTTGTGGGACATGACCATGTGAACGATTTCTATGGGAAGCTCTACGGCGTGACCTTAGGGTACGGCCGGGCCACCGGCTACGGGACCTATGGGGCACAGGACTTTGCCAGAGGAGGGCGGGTGTTCGTGCTGAACCGGGAGGACACGGCATCTTACACCACCTATGTGAGCCTGGAGGGCGGCATTGTGGTGGACGATCCCTGGCGGTATGAACCGTTGGAAAAAAGGGCGGAAGGATAAGAAACTATCAGATTATCAATAGGGCAGCGTAGAATTTTACAGAGAATAATGGAAAATAGTCCATTGTTTCAGAAGACGGCATTTTTATATAATAATTGCATTAGAGGTAAGGAAGAGGAGGGTCTTACATGAAAAGCATGGTAAAGGTTCAAAAAGTGCCCATCGGAAAGAGGCTCATCAAGTTTTGGCCGCTGTATGTCATGTTACTGCCATGTATCATCTATTACATCTTAATTAAGTATGTGCCCATGGCAGGACTTTTGCTGGCGTTTAAGGATTACTCCTACAAAAAGGGGATTTTCGGAAGTCCCTGGGTGGGCTGGCGTTATTTTGAGACCTTTTTCACCAGTTATGACTGTATGCGTCTGATTAAGAACACACTGGTGGTAGGACTGATCAAATGTATCCTGGAATTCCCCTTTGCTATCATTCTGGCATTGATGCTGAATGAAGTGCGGAACATGAAATTTAAGAAGGTGACCCAGACCATTACATACCTTCCCCATTTCCTGTCCACGGTTATCATCATCACCATGCTGCAGAGGATCCTGGCGCCTGGGGACGGCGTTCTGAACCAGATCATCGCTCAGATGGGCGGAAGCGGAGACACGTTCTTCCTGATGGAAAGCAAGTATTTTTATCAGATTCTGTTCTCCATGGATCTGTGGCGCAACATCGGATGGGACTCCATCATCTATCTGGCGGCCATCGCAGGGGTGGACAGCTCGCTTTACGAGGCAGCGGAGATGGACGGCTGCGGCAAGCTAAAGCGCATGTGGCACATTACCCTGCCGGGCATCCGGGGAACCATCGGCCTGCTGTTCATCATGGGCATCGGCGGCCTGCTCTCATCTGGCTTTGAACAGATCTACCTGCTGCGCACGCCGGGCAATATGGATCTGGCGGATACCCTGGACGTATATGTGGTTCGAATCGGTCTGCTGGGCGGACAGTTCGGATACGCTACGGCCATCGGCCTGATACAGGGAATCGTAGGATTGATTATGGTGGTCACGGCCAACAAGATATGCAAGAAGATTACGGAGGTCAGCCTCTGGTAAAAAAGAGGAGCGTTTTTCTGGAAGAGAACCTTCTGACATAAATCTTTATCATAGAAGGAAAATTAAAGGAGGAAAGAGGATGAAAAAGCAATTTTTAAAACGTGTGTTGTCTACGCTGCTGGTAGGAACCATGGTTGCGGGTCTGCTTGCAGGTTGCGGCAATGAGGATAAGCCCTCGGAGAACAGCACACAGCAGTCTGAGCCCGACAAGGAATCGGAAGCACCCGATCCGGGAGAGGACAATCAGGAATCGGACAATCAGGGAGGCGATGAGGGACACGGTGACGAGTGGATCGCAGACAGGGATATCGTTGTACAGATCTTTGTAAGCGATGCCGGTAATGCGCTTCCGGAGGATCAGGAGAATACACCTATTTTCCAGGAGATCAAAAAGCGTACTGGCATTTCTCTGAAACTGCAGTACACACCCGGTCAGAACGGCAGCCTGGATGCGCTGACCACCCAGCTGAACGCAGGGCTTGACGACAGCGTGGACGCCATGATCTGCTATCTGAACAATTCCACCAGGCCGGAGTTCCCGGTTCTGTTGAAAGCGGCAAAGACGGATGAAATGTTTGCGGACGTGTCCGAGTACATGAAGAATTCGAAGGTATATTCCAAGTATTATGAAGATGGATATCTTCCCAAGGACTCTTATAAGAACATCGTGTTCCGTGAGGATCTGGACGGCGTGTACCTGCTTCACCTGAACGTGGATGAGGTGGATAGGTCCATGATTTACGATCCCAATGAAGAGTATCTGGGCGGACCTTATATCCAGAAGAGAATTGTGGACGAACTCCAAATTGATCCCAAGAGCATCAGGACTCCCGAGGAATTCTATGATCTGCTGGTAAAGATCAAGGAGCATGGCTTTAAGGATGACAACGGACAGGACATTATACCTTTGGGACCCAAATTCTGGGGCGGCTCCTTTGACGCGCTGGATTGGGATATGAGAGGCCTGCGCTGGGGTATCAGCGATGGCTACAACATGGATAAGGACGGCAAGATCTATCATGAGGCCGAGACGGATTATATCTATGATTTGATCAATTATGTGCGTAAGCTCATGGCCGAAGGCCTGATGGACAGAGAGTATTTCGATAAGTCCGAAGAGAGAGCCGGAGAAGGCGCCTGGAGCAAGAGCTATGGTATCATCGGCGACGTTCACAACTATGTGGACATCATCTACTCTTCCGAGGACTGGGTACCTTTAGGGCCTTTGAATGACATTGAGGGCGACAACAAGATGGTTACCACCGGAAAGACCGGTTCCTGCTGTCTGGCAATTATGGAGCAGGCCGAGAATCCGGAAGAAGTTTTCCGTTTCTTTGACTGGCTCTGCACCTATGAGGGACAGCTTCTGTGCCAGTACGGTATTGAAGGCCTTTCCTACAACATGGTGGACGGACAGCCCCGTGTGACCGACGAGGTAAAGGCGAAGCTGAACGAAGGCGATGAAGAGTGGCTTGTAAATAATGTAGGCGCAGCTTTCGGCGGAAGCGGAGCATACTTCTTTGAGTGCATACTGACCAACAAGAACAATATCGATAACTTCGGCGAGTCCCGTCCCGGCGCATCAGGCGGCGACGACAGTGAGAATATCTTTGCCAGAAGCGTTCAGATTGCCAAGGACTATCCCAGAGAGTATAAGCTGAAGGAAGGCATGAAAGCCACTGCTTATCTGACAACCTTGGACGAGGCCGCGCAAGCGCCGTTGAAAGAAGCCCACGATGCATGGAAAGAAGTGCTGCAGCAGGCGATCCATGCGGATGAGGGCGAGGTTGAGAGCATCATCAATGCTTACCGCGACAGACTGCAGCGCGCAGGGGTTGAAGAGTTCAAAGCGAAGCTGATGGAGATCTATAACGAAGATCCTACATCCATTATGTTCTATGGCACAATGCCGGAGTAACAAAGCGCTACAACGAAGATTCTACAGCAATTTTATTCTATAATTAATGAACATGCGGGGAGGACGCTATGAGTAAAATGCAGCATTTACAAAAGGGAACAAAAGTAAAGAGGAGCCCTGGCGAGAGGATAATACAAGTCATCATTTATCTGGTTCTGATTGCAATCTGTTTGCTCATTGTCCTCCCCTGCCTGAATGTGCTGGCGTTGGCTTTCAACGACGGCAAGGACGCAGCCAGAGGCGGAGTTTACTTCTGGCCCAGGACATTTACGCTGGAAAACTTCCAGGAGGTATTTAAGAATAAAGGAATCATACGCGGGTATGGCATCACCATAGCCAGAACCGTGATCGGAACTTTCCTCAGTCTGCTGCTGCTTTCCCTTGCGGCCTTTGCGCTGAAAGAGAAAGAGCTTCCGGGAAGAACCTTTATCAACTTTATGATTACCTTTACCATGCTTTTTGGAGGCGGCACCGTACCCACCTACATTCAGTACAGAAAGCTGGGTCTGTTGAACAACTTCTGGGTGTATGTCATACCGGGCCTGTTCAGCGTGACTTATCTGATGATGATGCGGACATTCTTTGAGGGGATTCCGGACAGCCTGGAGGAATCGGCCAAGCTGGACGGATGCGGATACTTTGGGATCTATGCAAAGATTATGATGCCCTTAAGTAAGCCGGTTATCGCCGTGGTGGGACTGTATACGGCGGTAGGTCACTGGAATGACTGGTTCTCAGGAGCTTTCTACATGATGGATACCAAGAAGTGGCCCGTACAGACGGTGCTGCAGCAGATGCTGAACAAAGCTATGAGCCAGCAGCAGATCACCAGCGTGGCTCAGGCCATCGCCAGCGCCGGAGGCGTGACCTCCAATGCCCTGAAGATGGCAGCGGTGGTGGTCACCACGGTTCCCATCCTGTGCGTATATCCTTTTATCCAGAAGTACTTCGCGCAGGGTACCATGATCGGAGCCGTAAAGGGCTAAACGGAAAGTTCCAGGGCGTAAAAACGGATTGATTTTAACCGCCGCACAAAAGCCGGATGTGTTTGAAGAATAAGGCTTTGTGCGGCGGTTTTTCTGTGAAAGCGGGCCCTGCCAGGGAGGGCTTTCACAGTCAAAAAGCCGGGTAAGATTTTGTAAAAAAGAAAGGACGAGAGGATGAAAAAGTGGGATGTTTTTGTCTTTGGCGATGTCAATATTGATCTGCTGGCGCCGGGTGTAAACAGGCTGCCGCCTGCGGGAGAAGAATGGGAAGTGCCGGTGATGGAGACGGCGCCGGGAGGCGGGGCCGCGCTCTTTGCGCTGGGACTGGCCCGGCTTGGCATGCACCCTGTATTCCTGGGGCGCGTGGGAGACGATCTGTACGGCCAATATCTGAGAAGCTATATGGAAGAGACAGGCGTGGACATTTCTCTTCTGGAGGTGCGGCCAAATGCGAAAACAGGAATTTCCATCAGTTTCACGGATGACAGGGACCGGTCTTTTCTCACCTTTCGGGGAGACTGCAAGGTGCCTGATATCGGAGACATCTCCATGGAGCAGGTAGCACAGGCCGGACATATTCATCTGACCGGTTACGTGGAGTCGGTAAACCATGAAGAATACCTTTCTTTTCTGCAAAGGCTGCGAAAGGAGACGGATGTGACCGTATCCTTTGATACTGGCTGGGACAGCACCGGGGCGTGGAGTCCCAGGATTTATGAATTGTTCCCTTATCTGGACGTACTGCTGATGAATGAGACGGAGAGTGTACACTACAGCAGAAAGGAGACGGCCCGGGAAGCGGCACAGGATTTTGCGGCCAGGGGCTGTATGGCTGTGGTGAAAATGGGAAAGAAAGGGGCTCTGTGCTGCAGGGCCGGAAAAGTCTGGACCAAAGCGGGCTTTTCGGTGGAGGCCGTGGATACCACGGGGGCAGGGGATTCCTTTAACGCAGGCTTCGTATACGGTTTCCTGAAAGGCCTGGATCCGGACTCGGCCCTGGAACTGGGAAACGGCTGCGGGGCCCTGTCCTGCACCGGGCTTGGGGGAAACACCATGTTCCCCGGATGGGACAGGCTTCAGGCATTCATAAAGGCACAGAAATAATCGGCGCCGGACGGCCTGTGGGGCCGGCCGGGATACAGGAACAGGAGGAGATACGGAAATGAAGATAGCAGTAATAGGAGGAGCCGGTGTAAGAACCGTGATCTTCATCAACGGACTTTTAAAGCGCTGCCGCAAGCTGCATATTGACGAGGTGGCATTGTATGATATTAACAAAGAGAAGCTTCAGGTCATAGAGAAGCTCTGCGCCCATGTGGTGCGCCGGGCGGGAGGAGAGCTGCGGGTATATGCCGTGGAGGAGGCCAGAGAGGCCGTGACGGGAGCGGATTATGTGGTGACTACACTGAGAGTGGGGGGAGATCATTCCAGGACAATGGACGAGGAGATCGCGCTCCGTTTAGGTGTCATCGGACAGGAGACCACGGGCGTGGGCGGATTTTCCATGGCGGCCCGGACCATTCCGGTATTGCTGGAATATTGTAAACTGGTGCGGGAATGCGCGCCAAATGCCTGGATCTTTAATTTCACCAATCCCTCCGGCCTGGTGACCCAGGCCTTGAAAGGCGCCGGGTATGACAGGGTGATCGGGATCTGCGATGCGCCCAGCAGCTGCAAATTCCGCATGGCCGAGTACCTGCATGTGCCTGAGGAAGAGCTGTATGTGGAATTTTTCGGTCTGAACCATCTTTCCTGGATCCGCAGCGTCAGGCTGTCCGGGAAAGAGATCCTGGGAGAATTGCTGGAGAATGACGACTTCCTGGCGGGCGTGGAGGAGTTTGAGAGATTTGATCCGGAGGTAATCCGGCTCACGGGCCTTTTGCCCAACGAGTATCTCTATTATTATTATCATCGGGAGAAAGCCCTGGAAAATATCCAAAAGGCCGGCTCTGCCAGAGGGCGCAATATCGAGGAGATCAATCGCAGGATGTTTGAAGAGCTGCGGACCATGGACGCGGACAAGGATCCCGAGGGAATGCTCCAGACTTTCCTCTACTATATGCAGCTGCGGGAGAACTCCTACATGGCCGTGGAGACCGGGGGAGCGGGACGTCCGCTGCTGGAGCGGGGAGAGCTTCCCATCCCTGAGGGAATCGGCTATGCGGGGGTGATGCTGGACTGCATCGAGGGAATGCAGTCGGACGAGGGCAGATACCTGGTGCTGTCGGTGGAGAATCAGGGGGCATTGCCCCAGCTTCGTCCGGAGGATGTGGTGGAGATGACCTGCCTGGTTTCCAAGGAGGGCATCCGGCCTGTGGCCGTGGAGAATCCGCCCGAGGACTGCATGGTCCTGATCCGCGGTATCAAGCATTATGAGAGGCAGGCGGTGAGAGCCATTATGGAGAGTTCCTCCAAAGAGGCTGTCAGGGCGCTGATGTTGCATCCTTTGATCAATTCCTACTCTCTGGCGAAAAACCTGGTCAGGGAATACGGGGAAGCCTATGAGGGCATGTTCAAAAATTGAGGAATAGGGAGGACATAGAGAATGCCTTTTGATTTTCACAACAGGGACAGGATGGAGTCCCGGATTGACGAGTTAAAAGATCTCCGCTACCGCTGCCTGCGGGAGATCGGAGAATTTACATGGCACAGCGACGGGGGCGAAATCGGACGCAGGGAGCCGGGAGAGACGGAAAGCCCCGGAAAAGTGGGCAAAGGCTTTACCTGGAGCGGCTGGGACCGCTATAACTGGCTGTGCACAACAGTGGAAGTGGGGGAGGAGCTGATCCAAAGCGCGGGAGAGGGAGATATTGTGGGGCTCTTTGATTTCGGCGCCAAAGAGGGAACCGGAAACAACAGCCATTTTGAGAGTCTGCTGTATGTAAACGGCGAGCCCTACCAGGGTGTGGACGGAAACCACAAAGAAGTCTTCTTTCCCATAGGGGAGACAGGACGGACACTGGATCTGAAGTTCCGGGTCTGGTCCGGGCTCTGCGGCGGGGGAAGACCCAGAGACATGCACATGCGGATCATGCAGGCCCGGATAGGGATTCTGGACAGAGCGGCTGACGACCTTTTTTATCTGGCCCGCACGGCCCTGGACACCTATGATCTGCTGCCTAAGGAGAACGAGTATAAGGAGTGGCTGCTTGGCAGGCTGGTCCGGGCTTTTGCATTGGTGGATTACACTTCGCCCGGGGACAAAGCTTTCTATGAAAGCGTAAAGCAGGCGTATGACTTTCTCTCAAAGGAGCTGCAGGGCGCGGGCAAGCCGGATGTGACGGTGACCATGCTGGGGCACACCCATATCGACGTGGCCTGGCTGTGGCGGATCCGCCATACCAGAGAGAAAGCGGCCCGGTCTTTTTCCACGGTGAACAGGCTCATGGAGAAATATCCCTCCTACCGCTTTCTGCAGTCCCAGGCGCAGCTGTACGAATTTATCAAGACGGATTACCCGGATGTCTATGAGCATATCCGGGACAGGGTGGCCCAGGGACGCTGGGAGCCCTCCGGCTCCATGTGGGTGGAGTGCGACTGCAACCTGACCTCAGGGGAGTCCATTATCCGCCAGATTCTGGTGGGCAAGCAGTTTTTCAAAAAAGAGTTCGGTTACGACAATACGTTCCTGTGGCTGCCGGATGTGTTCGGGTACTCCTGGGCGCTGCCCCAGATCCTGAAGAAATCCGGGATAGATACTTTTATGACCACGAAGATCAGCTGGAACGACACCAATCAGCTGCCCTATGACACGTTCCTCTGGAAAGGAATGGACGGGAGTCTGCTGACCACACATTTCATCACTACCACGGATCAGGGCTCCAGCTACTACACCTACAACGGCGGCGCCAGGCCCTATGCGGTAAAGGGCGTGTGGGACAATTACAGGAATAAGGATTTAAACAGGGATCTGCTCATCTCCTTTGGCTACGGGGACGGCGGCGGAGGGCCCAACCGGGACATGATAAAGACCATAGAATGCGTGGAGAAAATGCCCGGTATCCCCCATGTGAAGTGGGAGAGCGCCACAGACTATTTTGACAGGCTGGGCAAGACCTTAAAAGAGAATCCTCTGGGAGGCTATCTGCCTGTGTGGGACGGGGAGTTGTACCTGGAATTCCACCGGGGAACCTATACCTCCCAGGCGTACAATAAGAAGACTAACAGGCAGCTGGAATACCGGCTGCGCCGGGCCGAGATCCTGGGCGTTCTGGCGGGAGAGGCAGCCGGCCGCAGAGACCTCTACGACAGAGACAGGCTGCTTCGTGCCTGGAAGATCGTGCTCTGCCAGCAGTTCCACGATATTCTCCCCGGCTCCTCCATTCATGAGGTGTATGAGGACAGCCATGAGGAGTACCGAAAGGCGGCGCAGCTAATCGAAGAGGCGGAGAGCGCAGCCGCAGAAGCCCTGCTTACGCCCGATGCGGATACCTATACCGTATGGAACGGCTCCAACTGGACGCTTGGCGGCGCAGTGAAGCTGCCCGGTTCCCTGGAGCGGGGCGGATATACCTATCTGGATGAGGCGGGACAGAGGCTTCCCGCAGTGTGCGGAAAAGAGGCGGACTATGTGTGGATTGCGCAGGCGAAGCCTTTTGGGGCAGAGATGATAAAGGTGTGCGGCAGGGAGAGTGCGTCCGGGACAGAGGCGCCGGAGACTTTCGGGGCTCAGGACTGTGCCGATTCCGGGGCCCGGTGCAGCACAGCGGCAGTGGTGGACACGCCTTATTACCATGGGGAATGGAATGCCTCCGGCCAATTGACACAACTTTACGATAAAACCGCAGGCAGAAATGTGCTGGCTCCCGGAAAATGCGGAAATATTCTGCAGATCTTCGAGGACAAGCCCCGGTGCTTTGACGCCTGGGAGCTGGAGCCTACCATCGACGAGAAATGCATGCCGGTGGAGGACTGCAGAAAGCTTACCGTAGAACGAAACGAATTGGGTACCTTTGTGCATACGGAGCATGTGTGGCATGATTCCCATATCCGTCAGACCGTGTGCTTCTATGAGAGAAAGCGCCGGATTGATTTCGTCACCCATGTGGACTGGAGGGAGCATCAAAAGCTTCTTAAGGCAGCGTTTCCTGTGGATATCAGGGCTGTCAGCGCCCGGTATGATATCCAGGAGGGCAATATCGTGCGGCCCATTGTGTGCAACACTTCCTGGGATGCGGCCCGGTTCGAGACAGTGGCCCATAAGTGGGTGGACTTCTCGGAGACCGGCTATGGGATTGCCCTGTTGAACAATTGCAAGTACGGACACGATATTAAGGACAATACGATCCGTCTGTCTTTATTAAAGTCGGCGGTGGATCCGGATTACGATGCGGACAACGGACAGCATGAATTCACCTATTCCCTTTTGCCCCATGAGGAAGAGTGGTACGCGGCAGGACTGGAGCAGGAGGCCTTTTCCCTCAACGAGCCTCTGACAGCTTTCCCCGGCAGGTGGCGGGGAAGCACAGAGAGCGCCATCCGTCTGGATCAGGATTTCGTGGAGGTGGACGCCGTAAAGCGCGCCGAGAACGGGGACGAGCTGGTGCTTCGCTTCCATGAATACACCGGAAGACGGGGAAAGGTAAAGCTTAAGCTTGCCTGGAAGCCCGCCGCCTGGTGCGAGTGCAATCTCATGGAGGAGCCCTGCACACCCTGGCAGAACGGTGCCGTGGAGGTGGAAGTGACGCCTTATGAGATTAAGACATTGCTGTTTCAAATGTGAGAAGAAGTTCTGAAGCCTAGGTGCGGTAATTGGAAAAATGGGGGGTGGCAGAATGCGGTTTGAATTAAGAAAAAGGATGGAAGAGGGAGTTCCCGTACTTACCTGGGAGGGGACGGAGCCTGACCGGGCGTCCCTGCGGGATTTGGTGAATCAGTGGGGATATGCTCTGGAGGGGGACTGCCAGATCAATCTGGAGGCCTTTGGGGCGCAGCAGTTTCGGGGAGAAGTTTCGGAGGCGGCGTATTTTCTCGTGGAGGCTCTTATGCAGGGGGCCTATCGTTTCGGGAAAAAGGCTTTGGGCCCCGGCGCTTCGCAGCGGCTCTTTGAACTGCGGGACGAATTGGCGGTGCTGCCTCAGGTAACGGTGTATCTGATATTTTCCGGAGAGTACGGAGAGAAAACGGATACGGATGAGGGGCAGGGAAGCGCCGGAAGCGGCAGGGAGGCCGGGAATGAGGCGAAGGATTCATCCGAAAAAAATGGGCGGGAGCGTGCAAAAGAGGCCGTAGAGCATATGGTGGAGAGAGCCCGGTGCCTGGGAAGATGCAGAAATTACGCCAGGATGCTTGGGGATTTGCCGGCCAATTACCTGACGGCGGACGATCTGTGCCTCTATGCCCGGAAGCTGGCGGCAAAGAAGCCCGCCCTGTCCCTGGAGATCTTCAGGGAGCAGGAACTGCGCCGGATGGGCTGCGGAGGGATCCTAGGGGTGAACCAGGCCTCGGGAATAGAAGCCGCGCTGCTGCACCTGCGTTATCAGGGGGCAGGGAGAGGCCCTGTGACGGCGCTGGTGGGCAAAGGCGTTATGTTTGACAGCGGCGGCATCCATTTAAAGTCCATGGGCGGCATGGAGGGCATGAAATACGATATGTGCGGCGCGGCGGATGTGCTGTGCCTCATGGAATACGCAGCGGATACAGGCTGTGCAGGTTCGCTGACGGCCGCCGTCCCCCTGGTGGAGAATGCAGTAAACGAAAAGAGTCTGCGGATGGGAGATGTGATTACCATGCTGTCAGGCAGGACCGTGGAGGTGTACAATACGGATGCGGAGGGCAGGCTGATCCTGGCGGACGCTTTGGCCTTTGCCGCCAGAGAGGCGGACAGGCTGGTGGATATGGCCACATTGACGTACTCCTGCCAGGAGGCCCTGGGGGACGAGACCACGGGGTATTTCTGCAACGAGGAGGAACTGGCAGAACAGGTGGAGAGGGCCTGCGGGGCCGGGGGAGAGCCGGTGTGGCGTCTGCCATTAGGAGAGCGCTACAGGCGCCAGCTCTTGTGGTCCAAGACAGCGGACCTGGCCAACTATATGCCGGACAAGCGAGCCGGCGCCAGTGTGGCGGGCTGCTTTTTGCAGGAGTTTGTGAATGGCCGTCCCTGGGTGCATTTTGACATGGTGGGACCGGCAGTGCTTCGAAAAGACAACGGCAGGCTGGAAAAAGGCGCCACCGGGCGCATGTTTGCGGCGGTGGCAAGGCTTTTGGAGGTATGAAAGGCACACGAGAGGAAGTTTCATGAGAGAACTAACGAGAGAAACTTCCTCTCATGAATTGTGTGCCGAAAGGACTTTGTTCTTTAGAGCCATCGCGCAGCGATTTTAAAAGGAGGAATATGGATTTTACATTTGACTTTAAAATAAAAAAAGAGGTACTGGAAAATTATTTGAGCCGTTCCGTGACGGCATCGGGACTGTATGACAGCCTTACTCTGGAAGACGACCTGAGGGCGCTGAAAAGGATCGGGGCGAAATTCCTGGGCAGAGCCTCCGGCATTTGGTATATGACAGAGGAGGATGAGAAGCATTTCGAGAAGTCCGCGCGTCTGGCGGATTTGGTGCATGAGATGGATCCGGAGGTTATTCTGCAGGCCTGTGTCTTTGAGATTGTGGTGGAGCGCGTGGAGGAGGTGGAGATTCCGCTCTATGTGCTGCGCGCATTCGGAGAAAAGGAGGAACGGAGGAACTTCCGGCTGGATAAGATGCTGTTTCCCGGTGAGCCCATGGGCTTTCGCAGCAAACGGGACGATCCTGCAAAGAACGGCGGGATTCCGGATCTGAGCCGCAGGGAGACGGCCATGTGGTTCTATTATAGGGCTACCCGCTATATTGACTGCGGCTATGAGGCGCTTCACATGGGGCAGATCCATCTGTATACGGCCAATGATCCCGGTATGGCGCGTACGGCGCAGGTTTTCGACATGATAAGAGAGTACGCCTCTGTCCACGGAAGACGCCATAAAGTCTTGCTGGATGCCCATACCCACGGAGTGAATATCCGGGGAAAGCTTTTGTTCGATTATCATGCCATGCCCTATACCCGGGTGCCTCTTTTGGAGGAGGAGGGGCAAAAGCTGGTACTGGTGCGGGAGGGCTTCAGCGAGGGCGGGGTGAATCCCGACGGCTGGAGCGCGGAGGCTATGCCCCTTTTGATGGAGTATGACAACTGGGGCGGACGCGTGGTGGAGGAGCCGGAGAAGCTGACCCGCAGGGAGCTGGCCGCTAAGGACTGGTGGGGCTATGACCAGATCGCCTGGTTTGCCAATCAGCCCGGAGAGGAGCGGGACCGGTTCCTGGAGTACACCTACCGATGGACGGAGATTATGAATGTGAACGCGTTCTTTGAGGTTCCTTTCCGGCGGATGCTGGGGGATGCGGGGGTGGAGATGGAGCGGGCCGACAATGGCCAAAAGCAGGTGCAGAATTTTTATCAGTGCAACCAAAAAAGCCCCGCCTGCCCCATGGGATTTTCCCAGGAAGAGACCATTGCCAGAATCTGGGCCGCGGGCCACAGCCTCAGAGAGCGGGCGGGGAATCCGCCTTTGGTGCAGGATCACGGAGCCCGGGAGGTCTATGATGAGAAGACCGGATACAAGCTTCCGGAGCGCGTGGTGGTCTACGGCAGCTTCCAGCCCTATGCGGGGGCGGTGGAGAATGATTCCAACAGCGAGGTTACAAGGATGTACTATGTGGGGAACAATACCTACGTGCTTTCGGTTCTGCTCCCCTTCGCCGGGGAATATAGTTTCGGCGTGTCCACCTATGGCACTCTGTCCGCGGTCTACACCACGGATCGGTATCCCCGGAGCGGCTCCGGTCCCCGGAAATGGTTTCGCACGAAAAAAGACAATGCGGCAGTGCGGTTCACTTACGAGTTCCTGGGCACAGAGGGCGTAAAGGTGGAGATTTTTGAGGATTGACAGGCCGGAAGCTGCCTGGGAGCCTCTGAATCAGAAAACGGAATAGAAAACCAAATATAAAAAGCCGGTTTGGAATACGGGATTCCAGCCGGCTTTTTGCCAGGTAGAATATGTGGCGTAAACTATAGATTCTCCTTGATCTTCGCAATCATCTCATCGTATTCCCCGGCGCTTAGGTACACCTTGTCCGGGTTCATCTGGAACGTGGAGCCCCATTCGTCTCCGCCCTCGTATTTGGGCACCAGATGCATGTGCAGATGGCAGCCTGTGTCGCCGTAAGCGCCATAGTTTACCTTATTCGGGTGAAATGCTTTGTGAAGCGCCCTGGCCGCCCTGGTCACGTCCGCCATAAAGGCATTCCGCTCTTCGTCGCTGATATCCACCAGCTCGCTGACATGGTCCTTGTAAGCCACAATACATCTCCCCGGTTTGCTCTGCTCCTTAAACAGGATCAGACTGCTCACTGTCAGGTCGCAGATAAAAATGCCGAACTTGTCCAGGAGCTCCCCTCTCATACAGTAGCCGCAATTGGAATCTTTCATATAGCCTCCTTCTGACGTATGAATGCGTCGCTTTCTATCCACTATTCTATCACATTTTCAATAGGCCGGAAAGGCCTTTGTCACGAACGGGTGGTTCCCCCATAGGCATAGCTCACAGGCAGACAGATCAGAGAGGGAATCTTTGAAGACTGCTCCCGGAGCACAAGATCCACGCAGGTTTCTGCTATGTCCGCAAGGGGCTGGACAATGGTGGAGCAGCAGTACTCCATATCCCCGAAATGCCGGCAGCCGTCAAAGCCGATGAGCTGTACGTCCTCCGGCACACGGAGCCCCATTTTACGCAGAGAATTCGTAATCTGGTGGGCCAGGGAGTCCGTGATACAGAAGATGCCGTCAAAGGCAAAGCCTCCCTCGGACATATGCGCCTGAAGAAATTCCTCAAAAGCGGAATAAGGCATGCCGTCCTCCGTGATTTTTAAGGTATAGGGGATATTTCTGGCTTCACAGACACTGACGAAACCGTCTTTGCGCTTATTGGGTTCATTGGTGAGCCGGGAGCCGATTCGCAAAATTTGAGGGTGAGGAAAGTCTTCACCCTCTTTTTGAATGCTATGGGGCGGAAAAGTTTTTCGCAATTCTCCAAAAAGGCAGGATGAAAAGCGGGACAAAGCACAGGAAACTGTGGTACAATATGACTATATAATACCTTTATCCCCTACACAAACAGGAGGACACAGTTATGGGGGAAAATGACAGAATCCAGAAGAAGAGCGGAGAGAAGAAGCCTGCCACTTTCAGAATAGATCTGGAGACGGTCGAAAAGTTTAGAGAGCTGTGCCGTGGGTTTGTTAATCAGGATGTGGCATTGAATGCAATCATGAACGTATACGAAAGGGAGGCACTGGCGGTATCCCGGCCTCAGTACACGGAGGATATGCGCCAGTTTGAGCAGTACCAGCAGTGCCTGTCCGCGAAATTTACAGATATCATAAAAGCGCTGGGGACAGCCGACGAAAGGGCGAGAATAGAGGTCCGGAAGCTTCTGGACTCCAAAGACAATGTAATACAGGATCTGCAGAAAAGGGTGGAGGATGCTGTCAGGAGCAGGGAGGCTTTGAAGCCTGTATTTCCCATGAGCCTTGCAGGGCAGGATATTTTATGCTACGATAGCGGTAGAATCCAGGCGCTGCAGGCGGTGAAAGATAGGAGACAGACTTATGGGCAAGACAATTTCCATCAGGGCACAGAGCTTTGAATTTATACGGAAGAATGAATGTTTTTTTGTGGATAAGACCGGCTTTATAAAAGAGTGGTGGGAAAATGCGGACGCGGTTACACTGATTACCCGGCCCCGCCGTTTTGGGAAGACGCTGAACCTGGACATGATGAACTGCTTCTTTTCCAGGACATATGAGGGACGGGGCGAGCTGTTCGAGGGGCTGTCCATCTGGGAGGACAAATTCCCTGACGGGGAAAATCCCCTTTCAGGGGATTATAAGTATCGCAAGCTTCAGGGGAGTTATCCCGTAATTTTCTTAAGCTTTGCGGGTATCAAGGGCCAGACGTTCGAGGAGACGAAGCAGGGGATTAAGTACGCACTTGAGAGATTGTACAGGGAGCATAAATATGTAACGGACAGGAAAGGAATGGATGAAAAAGAACTGGAATTTTTCGATTCCGTTTCGTCCAAAATGCCGGATGATGTGGCTGTATTGGCGCTGAAATATCTGTCTGATTATTTGGAGGCCTATTATGGGCAAAAGGTCTTAATTTTTCTGGATGAATATGATACGCCACTGCAGGAAGCCTATGTGTATGGGTACTGGGAGGAACTGGTGGGGTTTATCCGACAGATGTTTAATTTGGCCTTTAAGACCAATCCAAGCATGGAGCGTGCGATTATGACGGGCATCACCCGTGTGAGCAGAGAGTCCGTTTTTTCGGATTTAAATAATCTTACGGTGGTGACGACGACATCGGAGAAGTATTGCACCCGGTTTGGGTTTACGGAGGAAGAGGTGTTCCGTGCTCTTGATCTGATGGGGATGCCGGAACGCAGAGAAGATGTAAAGCAATGGTACGACGGGTTTACCTTTGGCAGCCAGCGAGACATATATAATCCCTGGTCTATCACCAATTTCCTGGAGGAAAAGGAACTGAAGCCTTACTGGGCGAATTCCAGTTCCAACCGTCTGGTCAGCTTGCTGATTCGGCAGGGGAATCCTCAGACTAAGACGATTATGGAGGATTTGATGAAGGGTGGCGTTCTGGAGACGGAGATTGATGAGGAGATTATTTTTGACCAGCTTCGGAAGAAATATGGGGCTGTCTGGAGCATGCTTCTGGCCAGTGGGTATTTGAAAGTGGTGGATCGAAAGTTTTCACAGGAGACAGGGGCGTTCATCTACCATCTGGAATTGACAAACCGAGAAGTATATATGATGTTTCGGAATATGATTCGTGATTGGTTCAGCGGGGAGGATGTGCCCTATAATGGTTTTATCAAAGCGTTGCTGTTGAATGACATAGAGGCCATGAATGAGTTTATGGAGACAATCGCCCTGGCGACTTTCAGCAGCTTTGATATTGCGGAAAGCGCAGCTAAAAATGATGCGCCGGAGCGCTTTTACCACGGCTTTGTGCTGGGGCTTATGGTGGAACTGAAAGGCAGTTATGAGATTGTTTCCAATCGGGAGAGCGGATTTGGGCGTTATGATATCATGCTGATTCCCAGGGAAAAAGGGCGTTTGGATCCGATAGTCATAGAGTTCAAGGTACGCAAGCCGAGGAGGGAGGCTTCCCTGGAGGAGACCGTGGCGGCGGCCTTACAGCAGATTGAGGATAAGAAATATGATATGGCGTTGTTGGAGCGGGGGTTCGAAAAGCAGCGAATCCGCCATTACGGCTTTGCCTTTGAGGGCAAGCAGGTTCTGATCGGCTAGAGAGGCACTTTACGTGCGCCCTGGCATAAAAAGCATCGCACGGATGAGCGAGGGCAGGCGGATGAGAAGGCGCGCCCATAACGCTTTCCGAAATCTGGGATGTGATGGTTGAGGTGCGGGAAGACTGGTGAATCAGCAGCTCTGATCATACGTCATGGAAGGGGAAAGGACAGATATGAAAACACGGAGATTCCATGTTTATGCAGGACAGGAAGACCTGCAGGACATCCTGAAAGAGTTTCAGGAGAAGTTTGACGTGTATTATGTGCCCGCATACTCTGATAAAGGCCCTGTTTCTTTCAGGGATGCCACGAGCCTGGAGGGGCTGGGGACCAACGTTTCCGCCTCCCATCTGGGCAACCGGCAGGTTCTGGCTTTTATGGATACGACGGTGTGCCTTTGGAGGGAATACAGGTGTGCCGACTATGAAAAAAGCGGGACAAGGCATACGTCCCTGTGCGAGGGGAACACGGAAAGAATAGATATCGATTTGAATGGCGTTTATCAGGGAAAAGCGATTTTCCCCACCCAGATAGCCGCCATGCATTACGAGAACGAGACGGCGAAGAGGCTGTATGACGGGCTGAAAAGGATTGTGCGCGGAAGCACAGGGCCCCACTGGGAGGTACAGAAAATCCCTTATGAAGAGGTCAGACAGCTGCTCGCCCTGGAAAATGGATGCCAGTTATATCTGCTGTTCTTGCCGCTCGCAGTGATAAGGCCGGAAGAGACGGATTCTGCCCGGAGGGAGATTGGGGCGCAGATGGGAAAATATTTCCCGGAGAGCCTGTGCCGGAGCGTCTCCGGGTGCATTGTCGCAGGATCGGCGCCGGAGGGAAGGTTCCATGCATAAGTTTAAATCGATTGTGCTTGCGACAGGCGTGATGCTCTTCGTCCTTGCCGTGGTAATGGGCATCCTTTCCGTTCAGGACTATCTGGGCATCCTTCCGGCCGACAGCTATGAAGATAAGGGCGTCCATACTTTCCGGCCTTACCAGGTGCTCCCGGTTCAGGTGGAGAATACCGCAACCGGGAGGGTGAAACGCATGAATCTCACGAAGACGGTCTACATGGTCTATTACAGGGATACGGATGCGAAAGGCTACCGTTTCGAGGTAAAGGCTGTCAGCCGCGAGAGCGGGGAGAGAACCGTGAATGCGGCAGTGCCCGTGGAACGCAGGATACTGAGTATCCCCGACAGAGGCACCTATATCACCGTGGAACCGGGGCAGGATGCGGAGAGCTACACGGCCAGTCTGCGGAAAAGGGATATCCTGATGGCAGGGACATCGGCGGCATACATTCTGCTTTATCTGCTGGCGTGGTGCGTGCTGTGGTACAGGCGGCAGGGTTGAACTGGAGAATCTGGTGGGACGAACTGGCTGATATGCTGGAACGGGATTTGGAGAAGATTGAAATATTTCTAACAGATAACTCGTGTAGTGTATTTATAGTACTTGAAGTACTCGAACTATCTTTCGTGAAGGGAGGGATTGGTATAGTATTGTTCATGACTATAGAAGAAAGGAGCATGAGCAATGCATATAGTAACTGTAAAGACAAGTACCGGACAGACCCGGTACTGCAGTACCTGAAGTTCCGGGACAATGGAGGTGCGGCAAGGAACACTCTTCGTCGTGCATGCATCTTCCTGAAACATTATTTTAGGTACCTTGAAAAGAGAGGACTTCGGTGGCAGGCTGTCACGGTCGATGATCTGGCGGATTTCCTGGCATGGCTGAAGTATCCGAAGATTGATGAAAAGGTAATCCCGCTGAACCTTGAGCCAAAGTACAGGGCAGAAACGATCAATGCAATCCTGGATTGAGGATGTGGCAGGGATGGTGAGGCTTCTGTCGGACGAGGCGGCTGCGAAGAGTAAAAACCAGGAATATCTTGACCGGCTTATCCAGATGCATGACGAACTGGAGAAGAAAGGGATCATTCATAAAAGCGGTTCCATGAGGGAGGCGTGATATGGCAGAACCATCGAGATATCTGGAAGCGAGCTGGCGTAAACGGTCGGATGAAGCGCAGGCGAAAGCTCTAAATGCAATCAAAGAGCTGCAGGCAAACGGGGAACCGGTCAATTTCAATACAGTCCATTTGAAAAGCGGAGTATTTATGGACAAGGAGGGAACGCACATGATCGATTTGCACTTACATCTGGACGGCTCCATACATCCGGCGGACATGTTCCGCCTGGCAGAGATGGCAGGAACAAACCCGGGGGCGGAAACGGAAGCAGAAATGAAGAAAAAGCTTGCGGTGGGGCCCGACTGCAGGAATCTGGGGGAATATCTGGAGAAATTCGAGCTACCCCTGCAGGTGCTGCAGACGGAAGAATGTCTGGAATTTGCGGTGTACAGGCTGTTAGAGAGACTGCATGCACAGGGGCTGTGCCGTGGGGAGATCCGCTTTGCGCCGCAGCTGCATACCCGCAGAGGCCTTAACCAGAGATCCGTGACAGAGGCGGCGGTGTCCGGCCTTGCCCTGGGCATCAGGGACTTTGGCATATCCGCCGGACTGATCCTGTGCTGTATGCGCGGGGCGGACAACCAGGCGGAGAATATGGAGACGGTGGCTGTGGCGAAATCCTGCCTGGGAAAAGGCGTCTGTGCCGTGGACCTGGCCGGAAATGAGGCGGCCTATCCCACGCAGGACTTCGCCGATGTATTCCGCCAGGCAAGGGAATGGGGGATACCGGTCGTCATCCACGCCGGCGAGGCAGCAGGGCCGGAGAGTGTCAAATCTGCCCTTGCGCTGGGCGCGGTGCGCATCGGCCATGGGATACATGCCATGGAGGATGAGGCTCTTAAGGCGGTTTTAAGGGAAAGGAAAATCTATCTGGAAATGTGCTATTCCAGCAATCTGCAGACGAGGACGGTGGACGCACCGGAGGAATATCCGCTGGTCAGCTTTCTGGAGGAGGGCCTGTGTGCTACGGTCAATACGGACAATATCACCGTGTCTGACACGGATTTAAAAAAGGAATATCTACTGCTGCAGGAAAAGTTTCTGCTGAGTCCGCAGACCATGAGGCAACTGGCCACAAACGGCGCAGACGCGGCATTTGTCACGGAGGAAGAGAGGATACGCTTAAAGGCGCAGATCAACCGGGAATTTTTCTCCTGGCTGGACTGCGGCGCTGTCTCCTGAGAGAGGCGGCTTAGCCGCAGCCGGAGAAAGTAAGGGAAATCCACTATTTAGCGAGATATGGTCACCCCGCATTTTCTCAACTGAGCATTGGATAATTCCGGAAATCGGACAAGGGGCAGGGGCGTATTCGGGTGTACGCCAAGGGCCTTTTCCATCCATACCATATGATACCATGTCCCGAACTTGTATCCGCAGTTATGGAATTTCCCGGCAAAATCATACCCCACATGTCCGTGGAACTGGACGCTGTTCTTCGTCAGATAATCGTCCTCCACCTCCGGATAACCGATGCATGCGTTGAGATTACAGATATTCTGGGCTTTGGAGATCAGCTCCAGCACTTCATAGAGCTTTTTTCCAAGGCCCATTTTCTGCTTATTCTGCTTTAGATAGATTGTGGTCTCCGCGGACCAGTCGTATGCGGCACGTCCTACGAATGCGCCGGTGTAGGCATAACCCAGGATTTCTCCGTTTTCCTCGGCGACGATATAAGGGTATTTCTGCAGAGTATGCTCGATCCGGCTGCGGAATTCTTCTACACTCGGAACTTCGTATTCAAATGTGACAGCCGTTTTTTCCACATAAGGGGCGTAGATCTCCCGGATTTCAGAGGCATCCTCTGCACGGGCAGTGCGGATGATAGTTTCAGAACGGTTTTCAGACATAATCATAATATGACCTTCTCTCTTTTCTGAATCCAAATAATCAACTGTTTTGCCTATATTATATGCCTTTGCATACAGGAATACAAGCCTGAAAATTCTGCTATTTTTCATGGACGGCGCCATCCGTGCATTCAGGCCGGGCATGTGCGGCAAAGAGAAAAAACGTCAGCACGGATGAGAAAGAATGCTGAAATAATAGAAGAAACAGCCCGAAAGCATTTTACAGATTAGTCAAAATGTGGTACTTTTATATATAGGAGCAGAAAACCAAAGGGACCGCTCCGGAATGAAGGAGGTAGAAAGGCCAGATGAAGTACGACAAAATCAGCGGTTTCGCCGATGAGATCGCAGAGGACGTGGACACACAGTTTGGGGTGCTGAAGAAGCTGGGGATCGGCTATTTTGAACCCAGGGGGATTGACGGGAAGAACATAGCGAATCTATTAGACAGCGAAGTGGCGGCGCTTAAGGAGAAGATGGAACGTGAGGGAATCAAAGTATCCTCCATTGGCTCTCCCATTGGGAAGATCAGGCTTGATGAGGATTTCGAGGCCCATTTTGAACGGTTCCGGAGAGTGGTGGAGATCGCCAAAATGCTGGACGCCAGGTATATCAGAATGTTCAGCTTTTACCGTCCTGCAGGGGAGAACGCAGGAGAGTGGACGGCGAAAGAGAGGGAAGAAGTCATCAGCCGCCTGCGCAGGATGATCGCCTATGCGAAAGAGCAGGATGTAGTGCTGCTTCATGAGAATGAAAAGGATATTTACGGGGATACCGTAAAGCGCTGCGAGGATTTGATGCGGGAGCTAAACTGCCGGCATTTCCGGGCTGTGTTCGATCCGGCCAATTTCGTGCAGTGCGGGCAGGACACGAAAGAAGCCTGTGAAAAGCTAAAGGACTTCGTCAGCTACGTACATATCAAGGACGCGTTTATGAAAGACGGGAGCGTAGTGCCGGCCGGATCCGGGGACGGAAACGTGGAATATATCCTGAAAAGTCTTTTCGACGCCGGATACGACGGGTTCTTAAGCCTGGAGCCCCATCTGGGCAGTTTTGCGGGCCTGGCGGCGCTGGAGCTGGACGACAAGATGCTGGATCTGCCCCAGGGCGGAGAGGGGACTTTCACACTGGCATATCGTGCATTGGAAGAAATCATAGATAAAATCAAATAGATAAAATCAAATAGATAAATTCAAATAGGAGGGATTGCTCTATGGAAAAAATCAGGTTAGGTATCGTCGGTTTCGGCAACATGGGAACCGGACATGTGAAGAATGTGGTGGAGGGGAAAGTTCCGGACATGGTCATGGGGGCCATCTGCGATACCGCTCCTGCCAGGTGCCAAGCGGCCAGGGAGCTGTATCCTGAGATTCCGGTATTTGAGGATGCGGGGGAGCTGTACCGCAGCGGTTTATGCGATGTGGTACTCATCGCCACACCCCATTATTATCATCCATCCCTTGCCGTTGAGGCCTTTGCCCAGGGGCTGCATGTAATCACGGAAAAGCCTGCCGGTGTCTATACCGGTCAGGTAAAGGAGATGAATGCCGCAGCGGAGAAATCCGACCGGAAATTCGGCATCATGTACAACCAGCGGACCAATCCGGTATACCAGAAGCTGCGGAATATGGTGCAAAAGGGTGAATTGGGCCACATCAAGAGGATCACATGGATCATCACGGACTGGTACCGTCCCCAGGCCTATCACGACAGCAGCACATGGCGTTCTACCTGGAAGTCAGAGGGCGGCGGCGCGCTGATCAATCAGAATCCTCATCAGCTGGATCTGTGGCAGTGGATGTTCGGTATGCCGGATCGGATATTCGCAAAGGCAAGCTTTGGCAAATATTATAATATTGAAGTGGAAGACGATGTGATGGCGTATTTTGAGTACGACAACGGCACCACGGGAGAATATATTACCTCCACCGGGGAGACGCCGGGCACCAACCGCCTGGAGATCGCCTGCGACATGGGCAAGGTGGTGGTGGAGAACAACAAGATCACGTTCCACCGCAATGTCATCTCGGAGCGGGAGCACAATCAGGTAAACACAGTGCCCTTTGCAAGACCGGAGTGCTGGGAGTGCAATATTCCGGCGGACTTCTCCGGCGGGCCCCAGCATGTGGGGATTCTGAACAATTTCGCCTCCGCGCTGCTGCATGGCACGCCGCTGTTGGCGCCCGGGGAGGAGGGCATCAATGGGCTTACAATCTCCAATGCCATCCATTTAAGCGCGTGGACAGGGGAGACCGTGGACGTGAAGAACTTCCCGGACGAGAGATTCTATGAGCTGCTTCAGGAAAAGATCAGGACTTCCACCATTGTAAAGAAAGAGTCCCAGGTGGTGGTGGACAACAGCAATACCTATTAGGGCACAAATGTAAGAACGACAAAGACAGAGGGGTGGAAGAGCGGTCATGACAAACGATTTTTCAAAGGGAAAGGTATGGCAAAACATTATATCTCAGGCTATCCCTCTGATGCTGGCGCAGTTGGTGCTGCTTTTGTACAATGTGGTGGATCGTGTCTACATCGGACACTTGCCCGGTGCGGACAGCATGGCGCTGACCGGCATCGGGCTGGCGTTCCCGCTGACCACCTTGGTGGCTGCGTTCACCTACCTGTTCGGCACCGGAGGGACGCCGCTGTTTTCCATTGCCAGAGGGGCCGGCGAGGAGGAGCGTGCGGAGAAGATACTGGGAAATACATGTTCACTGCTGATGGGATGCTCTGTGGTGATTTTCCTGTTTTGCTATCTGTTCCGCAGACCGGTGCTCTACCTGTTCGGGGCCAGCGACGCCTCCTATGTGTATGCGGAAGCTTATCTGCGCATCTATCTGCTGGGCACGCCCTTTGCCATGCTCTCCACGGGCCTGAACGGCTTCATCAATGCCCAGGGCTTTCCGCGGATGGGGATGATGACGACCCTTATCGGGGCGGTGCTGAATCTGATACTGGATCCGGTCTTTATATTTGCACTGGACATGGGGGTGGCCGGCGCTGCCCTGGCCACCATCTTAAGCCAGCTGGTATCCTGCATCTGGGTGCTGAGGTTTCTGACCGGGAAAAAGGCAGGGCTCCATATCCGGAAGCAGAATCTCCCGGTGGACTGGAAACTGACCAGGGAGATATCTGCCCTTGGCATGTCGGGCTTTATCATGCAGGCCACGAATTGTCTGGTGCAGGTGGTATGCAATGCCACGCTGAAGATATACGGCGGCGATTTGTACGTGGGAATCATGACAGTGATTAATTCCGTGCGGGAGATATTGTCCCTGCCGGTGCAGGGCCTTACCAGCGGTGCACAGCCCGTTCTCGGGTACAACTATGGGGCGAAGCGCTACGACAGGGTCTGCCAGGGAATCCGCTTTACGGCCTGGCTTGGCATTCTGTACACGTTGCTGGCCTGGCTGGTGGTGATTCGGTGCCCGCACCTATTGCTTTCGGTGTTCACGGAAGATCCGGTCATGCTGGAGGCGGGGACCGTGGCGCTGAAACTGTACTTTTTCGGATTTTTCTTCATGGCGTTTCAGTTTACCGGGCAGTCGGCTTTTACGGCTCTGGGAGATTCCAGGCACGCGGTGTTCTTTTCTCTGCTGCGTAAGGCCGTAATTGTGGCGCCCCTGACCATACTCCTGCCCCGCATGGGCCTGGGAGTGGACGGGGTGTTCTGGGCCGAACCCATCTCCAACTGCATCGGCGGCCTGGCCTGTTTTATTACAATGTATTTTACGCTGTATCGGAAGCTGAAGAGAGAGTCCGGTGCCTGCAAAGAAGCGGAAAGCTGACGGAAATATAAAAAAGAAACCTTGATGGAATCAAGGTTTCTTTTTTGAAAGCGAGCTGCTGACGGGAATCGGACCCGTGACCTCCGCACTACCAATGCGACGCTCTACCTACTGAGCCACAGCAGCACATGATTACTTTCCGCAATCACAAGTTATATTATAGCAAGTCTTAACCGTCTTGTCAACAAAATTTTCTAAATTTTTTGTACAATTCGCATCCAACTTCGCATCCAATGTTCAGGCCGGTCTTTTAAAGATATTGATTCTGGGATTTCCTCATAAGAAACTTTACGGGATAGCCCTTTTCATCGCAGATAGAGCGGACTATATCCTCTGCCAGATCCCTGAAACTGTCATTTATGCAGATGATACAGGCGTTTTTGCTGCGGTGGAAGATAGAGGACTTTGGCCAGCGTATAAAATAGGAAATCCGTTTGCTCAAAAGCGCTTTTTCGATGAGCCGCTTGCATTCCGGATCAGTGATTTCACACAATTCGATTTCGTTATTCACTTTCAATGAAGTATATAATGGCTGTTCCATGGCTGACCTCCGTTTTTCTTATTGAAACATATTATATCATAATTCGACATTTATATGCAAGTACATAGAGATATAAAAGGCCATGGCTGGAAGCGCCATGGCCTTTTTGGAAAATATGACAGTCTTACATGAACTATTGCGCAGGTGGATTTGCATTGGGATCCTGCTGCGAAGCCTGGATTTCTCGTTCCGTAATTTCCCATTCCTGTTGGGCTATGATTGCAGGCCAGTCAGGATTTTCGAAGAATGCGGCGTCATGCTGACAATGCGGCGTATCGGAGCCCTCCGGTGTCTGTTCGCCATCAGGTTCGGGAGTCTGGGTGATGGCGGAAGAGCCCTGCAGCAGGGATGCATCCTCTTTGAAAGGCAATGTCATGATCTCCTGCCTTTTCATCGGACATTCGGGACTTGCCGGCAGACCGTCATATTTACAGATATCACCCATATAATGTATATTACAGGGATCTGTGGGTGCCGTACCGGCAGCGAAATACTCGCCTCTCGTAGTCCCGCAGACACCGGGGATGGGCTGCAGGCCGGACTCTATACAGACCTCTGCCCGCACAATACCCTGGGGGGTGACGAAAGGCTCGCTGGGCAGGTTTTCGTGTACCCGCTTCATGATGGCTGTCCACAGAGTCTTGGACAGATCCGTCTCTTTGCCCGGTCTGCTGGTACGCATGCCTACGTTATTGTCGTAACCGGACCATACGCTGCAGGTGTAATAGGGCGTGAAGCCGGCGAACCATACGTCGTGATAGTCTGTGGAAGTGCCCGTCTTGCCGGCAATGGCCATGGTGCTGCTGAAGTTACAGCTGGCGCCGGTACCGCCTTTCTTTACCACGTCCACCATAGCATCGGTGAGCAGGAAAGCGGTGGATTCCTTGATGACCTGCTTTGAGGTGGGATTGGTATTGTCCAAGAGGACGTCCCCGTCCGTATTGGTGACTCTGGTGTAGAGCTTGGGCTCTATATAGGCCCCCATGTTGGCGATGGCGGCATAGGCGGCAGTGAGCTCGTAAGGGGTGACACCGTAGGTCAGGCCTCCCAAGGCAAGAGTCTGGTTCACATCTGTATAGAAACGATCTTCTCCGTTGGAGTCAGTGAGCCATACCCCGTCCGTGACCGTGGTAAAACCAAAGTTTACGATATAATCATAGCCCAGCTGGGGCGTGATGACCGTCTCTGTCTTTGCGGCCACGATATTCAGGGATTCCCGGACAGCTTCCCGGATGGAATTGATGCCCCGATAGCCGCTGTACCAGTTCTTGCAGGGAGTGCCGTCGCTGAAGTTGAAAGGAGCATCCATGTAGGTAGTGGCAAGTGTCTGCCCGGCGCTGTCAAGAGCCGGCGCAAAAGCGGCCAGTACCTTAAAGGTGGATCCGGGAGAGCGCATGGCGTCCGTGGCCCGATTCAGGGTTCGCCGCCCCTCCTTGACACCCCGCCCGCCCACGATAGCTACCACATACCCGGTAGATTGATCCTGGATCGTCATGGCTGCCTGGGGCTGTGCCGTCATGGAGATAGTTTCCAGATAATTGTCCTCCCTGTCGGCAATGCCAAGATCGGCCAGCACGGCAGTGCGGTAAGTGGCAATGGCCTCATGGGCGGCATCCTGGGAACTGAATATCAAATTAAAGCTCTTGTCCAGATTCGCCTTAAACCAGGACATCATGTTTTCTTTGCTGAAATTGTACTGCTGGCCGTCCGCACCGTAGACAGTGAGCGCATAGTTCAGGTACCAGTACACATTTTCCGGGAAATTTTCCGGATTGGCAAATTCTTCGTCCGCAATCTTCTGGATGGTGGGATCCATGGTGGACTCAATACGCAGGCCCCCGGAGGTCAGCAGGGTCTCGGCCATGGACTCGCTGTAGCCCTTGAGGTTGATCAGGTCGTCCCGCACCTGCTCGTATACGGCATCCGAGAAATAGGAGCCGGCCGTGGTATTGACGGCTGTCTGGAAGTTGATGTCATGGAGCTTGATACGGTCGTACACCGCATCCGTATCCGCTACTGCGGCATCGTACTCTGCCGTTGTGATAAAGCCCAATTCCAACATATTGTCCAGACAGGTCTGCCGCCTAGAAGCATTGGCCTTGGGGTAATAGATGGGATTATGGGCGGTAGGGTTCTGGGTAATGGAGGCAATGACCGCGCATTCGGACAAGGTCAATTCACTGCAGGATTTGCCGAAATACCGTTGGGAAGCCGACTCCACGCCCAGAGTATTCTGGCCCAGGTTGATGGCGTTCATGTAGCGCAGCAATATCTCATCCTTTGGGAATTCCTTGGAAATGGCCAGGGCAAGATATTGCTCCTGGAGCTTACGCTTTACCATTTTTACCATATTTCCGTTTTCTTCCGTCCATGTGGTGAAGATGGTGTTCTTCAGAAGCTGCTGGGTGATGGTGCTGGCGCCTTCTTTTCTTTTTCCCATACTCTCGATGAAGTGCCAGCCGGAGCGGACGATTCCCTGGATGTCGATGCCGTTATGCTGGTAAAAACGCTCGTCCTCCAGAGCCACGAACGCCTCCCCCAGATGCTTGGGGATCAGGTCCATGCTGTTGATCTGGATGCGGTTGGAGTTCATACTGACATACTGATCGATCTCATTGCCCTCGCAGTCATAGACGATGGTGGCTTCCCCCGTGGGCGCCACATCGCTTAAACGAATCTGCGGAGTGGAGGCTAAGATTCCCCTGAAAGCGCCGATGCCCGCACAGACGCCGCAGATGACAATGCCGATGACCGCTGCCAGAGACAGCTTCACCAGAGTCAGGACTATTTTCCGGCTTATTTTTTGTGTCTTAGAGTTAAGTGCCCTTTGTTTTGCACGGACACCTCTTTTTCCATAATTCATTGGATTCGCCTTTCTGCTAAAACATAGTGGAAACTGGTACCTATCTGCACATATATGTCATTATACCAAAAACTGTTATGTAAATAAAGGATTTCTTTTTCATCTTAATAATTGTTTCACATTTTCGTCAAATTATGCTATCCTGAATATAGAAAAATTAAAAAAATCACTTTAGAAACGAAAAAAGAATCCGAAACGGAAGAATTCGGACAGGAATGAGGCGGATATATGGAAAAAGGAAGAGAGAACTCCTACCGGGTGCTGCTTGCGGGCGGGGAGGGAGAGTATGTGGAGAAGAAGTCCCGGTTTATTGCCACTCTGCGGGAATGCGGCAGCGAGGAGGAGGCAGCGGGCTTTGTGGAGGAGATGCGGAAGAAATACTGGGATGCCAGACATAATTGCTATGCCTATGTCATTGGCTCTAAAGGGGAGCTAACCCGCTGCAGCGACGACGGGGAACCCTCAGGCACTGCGGGCCGGCCCATGCTGGAGGTGCTTACCGGGGAGGGAATCCGGAATGCGGCGGTGGTGGTAACCAGATATTTTGGCGGCGTGCTGTTAGGCACAGGCGGCCTGGTCAGAGCCTATACCCAGGCGGTAAAGGAGGGCTTGAAGAATTGCTCAGTGGGTAGGATGCGGCAGGGATACCGGGCAAGGATAGAGGCCGATTACACGGATGTGGGAAAAATATTGTATCTTCTAAAGGACAGAGGGATGGAGCCATTGTCTGCGGAATATGGGGAAAAGGCGCTCCTTGTGCTGCAGATTCCCCGGGAGGAGCTGCAGGGACTGCAAAAAGAGACGGCGGACGCCACCAGCGGAAGAGTGTCCCTTGAGGGGATTGAGGAGATTTATTTCGTTGACAAAGAGGAGTTTTGAGACTAAAATAAGTATGTTCTTAAGATTTGACACAAAATAGCATTTTGAAAGGAGGTGGTTTTAGGATGAAGAGTACAAAGAAAAGCAGCGACAACCCTCTTCCCGGTCGAAGTAGCCGGGCACAACTAAAACCACATAAGGAGAAATGCTATGGAGAGAAGAATCGAATTAGAAGAGATCAGAGAGCTTCTTGACGCCAAGAAATACACGAACATTCGTCAATTGCTTTCGGAGCTCAACGAAGCGGACATTGCTTTCCTGATGGAAGAGCAGGAGACGGAGGAGAGGCTGAAGGTGTTCCGTATCCTGCCAAAGGACCTGGCGGCGGATGTCTTCTCCTATCTGGAATTCGACAGCCAGGAGGCCATTATCGGCTCCCTGTCCGACATGGAGGCAGGCAGTATCATCGACAATCTGATGGCAGACGACGCGGCGGACTTCCTGGAGGAAATGCCTGCCAATGTGGTGGAGCGGTTATTGGCCAATGCCAATCCCCAGACCCGCCAGGCCGTGAACCAGCTGCTGCGCTATCCGGAGGATTCCGCGGGCAGCATCATGACGGTGGAGTACGTGTCCTTAAAAGAGAGCTTGACGGTGAACCAGGCCATCGAGCGCATTCGGGCCGTGGGTCTGGACAGCGAGACCATCAATATCTGTTATGTGCTGGATGCCAGAAGAGAACTCATCGGGACTGTGGCGCTGCGCTATCTGCTGCTGAGCCGGGGGGACGAGCGGATTGCGGACATCATGCACGAGAACGTGATTTCCATCCACACCCTCATGGACCAGGAGCAGGTGGCGGAGCAGTTCAAGAAATACGACTTCATCGCCATGCCGGTGGTGGACAACGAGAACCGCCTGGTGGGCATCATCACGGTTGACGACGTTGTTGACATCATGGAGGAAGAGACCACGGAGGACATGGAGAAGATGGCGGCCATTGTCCCCAGCGACAAGCCCTATATGCGGACAGGGGTGGGGGAGACTTTCAAGAAGAGGATTCCCTGGCTGCTGCTATTGATGGTGTCGGCCACCTTTACGGGGGCGATCATCGCTTCCTTTGAAGACGCTCTGAGTGCCTGCGCGGTGTTGGTGGCATTTATTCCCATGCTCATGGATACGGGAGGGAACGCGGGGGGCCAGGCCAGCGTGACGGTGATCCGCGGACTTTCCCTGGGGGAGATCACCTACCGGGATGTGCCCAGGGTGGTATGGAAAGAAATCAGGGTATCCATCCTCTGCGGCGGGACGCTGGCGGCGGCAAACTTCGCCAAGCTGATGCTGTTCGACCGGGTGGGGCTGATGGTGGCCTTTACGGTGTGCCTGACGCTGGTGGCGGCGGTGCTGATGGCCATGGTAGTGGGATGCCTGCTGCCCATAGGAGCTAAGCGGATCGGCTTCGACCCGGCGGTGATGGCCAGTCCGTTCATCACTACGATTGTAGATGCTTTGTCTTTGCTGGTATATTTCCGGTTCGCCGCCATGCTGTTGGGAATTTAAGATAAAGGTACTGTCCGGAGCGGGACAGGCTGATAAATAGCGAAATGACGGTGGGTGGTAGAAGAATACCACCCACTTTTTACATGGGTGGTAGGGGAAATCATCTTGCAAAATGCAGGGTGCTTTCGGTAAAATGAGGGTATCTGCAGATGGTTGTGCGCTAATCCGTTTCGGGGAGGCCGGATACGGTGGGGCCGGCATGCCCGGTAAAATGAAAACAGCGTCTGCCCCGTCCGGTACCCCAGAGGATTTACGGACGCATTCCTTTTGCGGCCGGAAATTCTCTGTCAATGTCCGGATGTTGGCGGGGCAGACGCGGAACTGGAATAAAAGGAAAGGTGGGAGCGAGATGAAAAATTTTATGGAGAAACTGAGGAAGATAATGAGATGCAGGGGGTTGTGGTCAGCGCTGGGAATTGTCTGGGTTCTGTACTTGGGTCAGGGGATATATGGAGGACCCCGCAGAGTGTGGGAAATTATCCGCTATTGTGACACATGGGTTCCTATGCTCCAGCTTTGTATCATTGTACTGATTCTGTATCAGGCCGGAATGGAAAAGGATTTCTTCCGGGGATTAGCCAGAGCCTTTGCCAGGAAAGGGAAGGGATGCTCCAGAATGGAACTGAAAAGGTCTGTGGGGGCGGTTCAGTGTGTGGAGAGAGCGGCTGTGGTAGCCTGTATCATCACATTCCTGATGAATATTATGGATATGCTTGCCGGTGGGTTTTCTGCAACCATGCTGGAAAATGTGGAGATATTTGCCACTGTAGTCTCTGTCCTTACGGTAATGATGAGCGGCGACATTCTGTTTACGGCGGTTCTCATTCTCCTGCTGATGCCTGTGAAGTACAGACTGGAGCGGATGCTGATCTCCTACATGGAGGAGCCCCAGGACAGCGAGGCAGAAAAGTCGGAGGCGGACGGCCAGAGAGTGTACTTTGGGCTCAGGGCCATGGGGCTTACGGACAGGGAGTCCGAAGTGGCCAGGCTGGCAGGAAGCGGCATGAGCAACCGGGAGATCGGAAAGGAGCTGTACATCGCGGAGGGGACTGTGAAGAAGCATATGACCCATATCCTGGAGAAGATGCAGTGCGCGGACAGAGAGGTCCTGGCTGAGCGAATCGGGAAGATGTAGGCTTTTTTCGGATAGGACTGACAGGCATGGCAGCGCCGGGGACATTAGCGCGCAGAAAGACAGCCGGAACAGGGACAAAATCCAGGTTCCGGCTGTGTTTTTTTCGTCTTGCTCTCAAGTTTCAGAGGAATGCTGCCTGCAGCGTCTGATTTCCGGCCGGCACTTCCTTGCCTTTACGCGGTCTCGAATCTCAGAGGAATGCTGCCTGAAGCGCCGTCTTTCGTCAGGAAATCGTACTGTGACATGTACAGTTCGTAGTAAGCGCCTTTCTGGGCCAGCAGCTCCTCGTGGGTGCCCCGCTCCAGGATACCGCCCTTGTCGATGTACATGATGCAGTCCGCATTCTTAATAGTAGAAAGTCTGTGTGCGATGATAAAGGAGGTGCGCCCCTTTAACAGCTCGTTTAAGCCTTTCTGCAGCAGAATCTCCGTCTCCGTGTCGATGCTGGAGGTGGCCTCGTCCAGGATCAGGATCTTGGGATCAGCCAGCAGCGCTCTGGCAAAGGAGATCAGCTGACGCTGGCCTGCGGAGAGTCTGCTGCCCCGCTCGTTTACCTCCGTGTAGTAGCCGTTCTCCATCTGGGAGATGAAGTCGTGAGCGCACACGGTCCTGGCAGCTTGTATGACCTGTTCATCGGTGGCGTCCAGATTGCCATAGCGGATGTTGTCCATGATGGTGCCGGAGAAGATGAAGCTGTCCTGCATCATCACGCCCATCTGGGTCCGCAGGGAGCGGATGGTCACGGCCGAAATGTCCGTGCCGTCTATGAGCACCTGCCCGGAATCCACGTTGTAGAACCGGGAGATCAGGTTCACGATGGTGGACTTGCCGGCGCCGGTGGGGCCTACGAAAGCGTAGGTCTGTCCCTGCTTTGCGGTAAAGCTGATATCGTCCAGGATCCGGTGTCCCGCCTCATAGCTGAAGCACACATCCCTGAATTCCACCTCGCCCCTGATAGGCGGCATTTCCACGGCACCCTCCGCGTCCTTTACCAGGACAGGCTCATCGATGGTCTCGAAGATGCGCTCCAGGTAGGAGATGGCGGTGAGCAGCGAGTTGTAGAAATTGGCCAGCGTATTGATGGGTGCCCAGAAGCGCCCGATGTAGGAAGTAAAAGCAATCAGTACACCTACCGTCAGTGTGGCGTCCGGAGCCAATATCCAGCGGATGCCCAGCACGTAGACGAAAGAGGTGGTGATGACGGAAATCATGTCCACGCTGGGTCCTAAGGTAAAGTTGAACTTCACGGCATGCATCCAGGCTTTTTTGTAATTGCCGCTTAAATTGTTGAAGATCTGATTGTTCTCATTTTCCCGGACAAAGGACTGGGTGACCCGGATACCGTTGATGCTCTCGGCGATATAAGCGGTCAGGTTGCTCTGCTTGTTGGACTGGATCTGCCAGGCCTTTCTCTGCTTCTTTTTGATGAAGACGATCACCAGCGCCAACAGCGGCAGGCCGCAGAGGCAGACGAGGGTCAGTCTCGCATCACAGAAGAGCATGAAGAAAATGATGAAGAAAAGGTTGCACAGATCCGTGATGGTATTCACGATACCGTTGCTCAAAAGGTCGCTTAAGCTGTTTACGTAATTGACCACCCGCACCTGTATCTTGCCATGGGGCCTGTCGTCGTAGTAGGAGAATGGCAGCTCCTGTAAGTGGTTGAAAATATCCGTGCGGAGGGCGTGTATGATGTTCTGCCCCACCGTACTCATGATCTTGATCTTAAAGCGCATGGCGATGCCGGAATAGGCGGCTACCGCCAGGGTCAGCAGGCTGACCGTGAGGATCCCTCTCATATCCTTTTCGGGGATATAGATATCCATGATCCTCTGAAAGAAAATGGGCACCAGCATAGTGGCTGCGGAGGCGCTCAACATCAGGACGATGACGGTTGCCATTTTTGTCTTGTAAGGGGAGACATAGGCTCCCAGACGCTTTAACTGACTGATGTCAAAACTGTCTTCCAACACCTCATCCATATCATATCGATTTCGTGCCATAATTTTTTCACTCCCTTATTGATACTGCGCATCCGCCCGTCCGGGCGGATGCCGATTGTTTCGTATATTTCCCTGCCGGATTTATGCGATTTGCCGATCCAGCAGTTCCCGGGGAATCTCGCCGTACTGATTGCGGAAAGCCTTGGCATAGTAGCCGTCCTTTGCCAGCAGCTCGCTGTGGGTGCCCCGCTCAATGATGCGTCCCTCATCCATTACCAGTATCAGATCCGCATCCTTGATGGAAGAGATGCGGTAGGCAATGATGAATACGGTGCAGCCATCCTTGATGCTCTTCAACTGATTCTGGATATAACTCTCGGTCTCCATGTCCACGGCGGAGGTGGTGTCGTCCAGGATCAGGATGGACGGATCTTTCAAAAGGGCCCTGGCCAGGGAAATCCTCTGTTTCTGGCCGCCGGACAGGCCCATGCCCCGCTCGCCCACGATGGTGTCATAGCCATCGGGCATGGCGTTGATGAAGTGGTTGGCATCCGCCATGATAGCGGCTTTCTTCACCTCATCGAAGCTGCAGTCGGGCCTGCCGTAGGCAATGTTGCCCTCCACGGTGTCGGAGAAGAGGAACACGTCCTGCATGGCCATGCCGATATTGTCCCGCAGATTGTACAGATCCAGGTCTCGGACATCTTTTCCGTTTACCAGCACCTGGCCGGCGGTGGCATCGTAAAAGCGGCACAGCAGGTTCATCAGCGTGGATTTTCCGGAGCCGGTGGAGCCGATGATGCCCACGGTCTGTCCGGCCTCTACCTTAAAGCTGATATCCTTTACGATATCCTCGTCGTCCGCCCTGTAGGATACATCCCTGAATTCTACCTCCCCGCGCAGCTTTTCCTTGGAATAATCGAACTCTTCCTCCGGTTTCGGGGCGAAGCGGGGGGTGCGCACCTTGGGCTCCTCGCTGTAAGTAGCGTAAATTTTCTCTACGGATGTAATGAAATTCTGGATATCATTTACCCACCAGCCGGCCATGCGCAGAGGGGAGTTCAGCATCCACAGATACCCGTTGACCTTGACCAGATCGCCCAGGGTGACCTCCCCCTGGATGACCATGTATCCGCCGTAGAGCATCAGCACAACGGTAAGGGCGTAGGCCAGGATTTCAAAGACAGGCACATACTTCATCCAAACCCTGGAACCTTTTATCTGGGCGTCCCGGAACCGGTCGTTCTCAACCTGGAATTTCCCTTTTTCAAACTCTTCCTTGGCGAATGCCTTTACCACCCGGTTGCCGCTGATGTTCTCCTGGACGAAAGCGTTCAGGGAGGAAAAGCAGTTGCGGTTGCGCTGGAAAGCGGGCTTCACCTCTTTGGACTGCTTAAAGGTGGAGATGGCCGTGAAAGGCAGCACCACCAGCATGCACAGGGCAAGCTTGGGGCTCACTGTGAAGATCATCACCAGAGCGAAAGCGAACAGCAGTACGTTCTGGTAGACGGAATAGATGATGCTTGCCACAAAATGCCGGATGGCGTCCATATCTCCCGTCTGGCGGCTCATCAGGTCGCCCGTGCGCTTCTTGCTGTAGAAATTGAAGTCCTCCTCCAGCAGCTTTTTGTACACGGTGCTGCGCATGTCGTAGAGGACGCCCTGGGAGGCTGTCTCGAACATGAGCAGATACAGAAAACGCAGCACGCAGGTCAGCAGCGTGATTGCCACCAGACATACGATCAGCTTAGGCAGCAGGTCATAATTGCCTGCCACGATGACGTCATCCACCATAATGCCTGATATGTAGGGATTGACGATGGACAAAGCCGCGATGACGGTGGTCAGAATCAGGCCGCCGATCATCAGTTTCCGGTACTTCTTCAAGAAGCCGTAGAACCATTTCATAGGTGTCATAAGCATAACCTCCCTGGAATGCCTGTATTGTTTTTGTTGCATTCCATCCGCCCCTATTCCTGTTTGCGGGCTTATGGTACATTCTACTTTTTTGGATGCAAAATGAAATGGAGTATCTTGCACCCTTGATGTAAAAAATTGAAAAACTGTTTTACTTTTCCGGCCAAAGAGGGTACAATAATGAGACAGGCAGCAAAAGTGGCTTAAGGGGCCTGCGAGAGAAGCTCCGCAGCGGGAATAAAGAATAGGGAGATAGGTGTGGGCATGGAAAAGCAGCAGATGGGACAGATATCCATTGACGAAATGGACCCTACTTTCCTATTTATATGGAAAGGGAGCAGGCAGAAGAACATGGATGCCGGAGAATATCGAAGCCATGATTATCTGGAGGTGGCGTATATCTTTTCCGGAGAGGGGAAATATCGCATTGAGGAAAGCGTCTATCCGGTGCAGGAGGGAGACTTGATGATCCTGAATCCGGGGGTGAGGCACCAGGCATTGGGCTGTCCGGAGGCGGAGACGCCGTCCACGGAGTTTTTTGTGGGCTTTACCAATATCCGAATCACGGGCTGCCCGGACAATTTCCTGCCGCTTCCGGGCGGGCACTATATTTTGCATACGGCGGGAGAGCTGCGTCAGCGGCTTCTGAAGCTCTGTTCCTCCATGGAGGCGGAGAACGCGGTGCGCAGGCAGGGACGGTACTTTATGCTGAAGTCCTACCTGGTGCAGATGCTGCTGCTGATCATCAGGGAGCAGTGCGAGCCCATGGAAAGGCCCAAGGGCTGCGCCTTTGAGTCCGCCAACAAAAAATATGTGGTGGAGCAGGTGGTCAACTACATTGAGGATCACTACAGCGAGAAGATATCCTTAGATCAGATTGCGGAGAATATGTACTTAAGCCCGTTCTATATCTCACGGATTTTCAAGAGTGAGACAGGCAGCGCGCCCATCCGCCACCTGATCAATATCCGGCTGGAGAAAGCCATGGAGCTGCTGGAGAACGGATATACGGGCAGTATCCAGGAGGTGGCGGCCCAGGTGGGATACGATGATGCGTACCACTTCAGCAAGCTGTTTAAGAAGCGGTATGGGATATCACCCTCCCAGGCCAGGCACGGCGTGTAAAGATTGTCAATTTTTTGACATGTTGAAAAAGTGTTTTAAAGGGAAGCGGAATTTGGTATAATGGCATTCAGATAGGAAACAGAATAGGAAAATACGGGAATGGAGGTAAGCTATGAGATATTTCTTTCAGTCGGTGGTAGAGAAAAAGGAAAAGGGATATATGATCCGGATTCCTTTCAATGTGTGGGAGGTTTGTAAGCAGAGAGACGTGATCCAGGCAGAGGTGGTGCTGGACAATCAGGTCATCGACTGTGAGCTGCTTCCCCAGGAAAAAGGTAATTACGAAATCCATATCGGGGACGAGGACGCCGTGAGCGTGGAGCTGGGCGTGCCCCACAAGATCCTGCTCCATATTACGGGTTCTTTGATCCGCATGGACCAGAACAGCCCCTACAGCTTCGAGAATCCCATCCGCAGGGTTGACAGCATGCAGGTCATCATTCAGCCCGAGGACGGACTCTGCGGCCAGTCCTGCGTGGCCATGCTGGCGGGCGTGACCATCGCCGAGGTGATCAGCGTCATGGACTGCAGGGAATGGCAGGCCACCATGGGCATGATGATATCCGCCCTGAATTATTACGGGATTGACCACTCTGATGTCATCAACTATACGGAGGGCCGGAACACCGTGCTGCCCAAGTGCTGCATCATGATGGAGAAAATGGGGCGGTACTGCCATTACCTGGTGCATTTCGACGGGAAGTACTATGACTCCAACTTAGGCGTGCTGGAGGAGTACGATATGTCCAAGCTTTTGGGGTATCTGGAGATTAAGTGTTAGGGGAGCGCAGGCTTCCTATAATATAAGCTTTTTGCTATTTGCAGAGGATAAAGAGCCATCGCTATCATCGGATTGATGCGATGGCTCTCATGGCTTTGGGGAAAGATGAGACAGGAAATTGGGAGGAAAACGATGAAACTGAAGAATGTACTGATTGTAGTGAAAGATATAGAGAAATCCAGACGGTTCTATCATGATATTTTTGGGCTTGACCTTGTGGTTGACAATGACGGAAACATGGTTCTGACAGAGGGGCTGGCGCTCCAGGACGAGAAAATATGGAGAAATTTTCTGGACAGGGACATCATTCCTGAAAACAACGCCTGTGAACTGTATTTTGAAGAGTCCGATATTGAGGGATTCATCAAAAAGCTGGAAAGCCTTTATCCGGATGTGAAATACGTGAATCGTCTGATGACCCACAGCTGGGGGCAGAGGGTGATAAGGTTCTATGATCCTGACGGAAATCTGATAGAGGTAGGCACACCTGTGTAAGCCAAAGATTCGGTGTATGAAAGAAGTGGTATGTTGGAACTGAAAGGAAAAGGGCTTATGAATAAAGAGACGTTTTCATTTGTTATATATATAATTCATGCATGTGCAAACCATTGGAAACAGAGTCCGTCCCAAATATACAGAAACATGAAAAATACAAATTGCATCATGGGCTTTCTGGTGCCTAATTATGAAATCCTTCATACACAGAGCACACAGTATATTATCGAAGATATCAAGGAATATTTTAGCGTCAGGGGGATATTTGTATGATTGTTTATCACGGTTCAAATGTGATTGTAAAACATCCGGATACGGAACATTCTTTTCGGTCGCTGGATTTTGGAAAAGGATTTTATGCGACAACAGTAAAGGAACAGGCTGAGAGGTGGGCAAGGAGAAAAGCTGATATTTACGGTGCGGACAGAGCAATCGTCACAGTATATGACATGGCGGAGGATATGGACGGATTGATATGCAAATCCTTTGGAGAGGACTTAACAGAGTGGATTGATTTTGTATGCAGATGCCGTGATGAAAGAAAAGAGTATTTACAGTACGATTTGATAAAAGGAAAAGTGGCAAAGAAACAGGCATATGCTCTGCGCACATGCCTGTTTCTTTGCGTTCCCTCCCGGGAAGCGGGTTTCAGAAAGTATACTCTTTGGACTGGCGGTAATAATAGGTCTGGAGCCTGCTGCTTCTGTCATAGGTGACAGTGTAGCACTCCTTTGGGGCGTCCTGCCCGGCAGCCCTTTCGAGGGTGGCGGCGAATACGTGGGAGCAGGAGGAGCGGGACTGCTGCTGCCCGGAGCCTCTCTTCTCCCTTTTCGGCTTCGACACGCCGGATACCATCTGAACCGGATACACTTTGAAATAACTTTGAATTCCGTTTGCTCCGTTAATCCCTCCTTGGATGTGTATTTCAACAGTATCTTGTTATAAGATATATCGGCGAAAATAGCGGAAAAAAGAATAGATTTCTAAAATAAATATTAAATCAGACCAATGGGAAGAAAGTGAGAAAACGGGAGAAAATAAGAGAAAACGAGAGAAAAAAGAAAGAAAATTACTTTGGCTATCCGTGAATATATTTGCAAAGATTTCCATATAAAACTATTATATGTTTCAGTGATTAGCACTCAAACCAAATGAGTGCTAACAGATATATTACAGGGACCGCTCTGCGAACCCTGTAATCAAAAAATGCAGACAACAGGAGGCAATTATCATGAAACTAGTACCCTTAGGTGACAGAGTCGTATTAAAGCAGTTAGTTGCGGAAGAGACCACAAAATCCGGCATCGTGCTTCCCGGACAGAGCAAGGAGAAGCCCCAGCAGGCGGAAGTGGTTGCGGTAGGCCCCGGCGGCGTGGTGGACGGCAAGGAAGTGAAGATGGAGGTAAAGGTGGGCGACAACGTGATCTACTCCAAGTACGCCGGCACCGAAGTGAAGCTTGACGAGGAAGAGTTCATCGTAGTGAAGCAGAACGATATCCTGGCGGTGATTGAGAACTAAAGGGGCTTAAGATGGAAAGTTCCGGATCCGGGATTTCTCAAGTTCTTGGGAGACTTCCCAAGTTCTTTGAAGAAATAAACAGAGTTTTTCGCCTGGGGCTGATTCGGGACCAGAGGAATGGAGTCTAAGCAGGTTTTTGAATAAATCATATAAAAACGGAGGCATGATTATCATGGCAAAAGAAATTAAATACGGTGCGGAAGCCCGTGCAGCATTAGAGTCCGGTGTCAACCAGTTAAGCGACACCGTGAGAGTGACCCTTGGACCTAAGGGAAGAAACGTGGTACTGGACAAATCTTTCGGCGCTCCCCTGATCACCAACGACGGTGTAACCATCGCAAAAGAGATCGAGCTGGCGGACGCATTTGAGAACATGGGCGCACAGCTTGTAAAGGAAGTGGCCACCAAGACCAACGACGTGGCCGGCGACGGCACCACCACGGCTACCGTCCTGGCACAGGCCATGGTAAACGCAGGTATCAAGAACCTGGCCGCAGGCGCCAACCCCATCATCCTGAGAAAGGGCATGAAGAAAGCCACCGAGTGCGCCGTGGAAGCCATCTCCAAGATGAGCCAGAAAGTAAACGGCAAGGAGCATATCGCAAGAGTTGCCGCCATCTCCGCAGGGGATGAGGAAGTGGGACAGCTGGTTGCGGACGCCATGGAGAAAGTCAGCGGAGACGGCGTCATCACCATCGAAGAGTCCAAGACTATGCAGACCGAGCTTGACCTGGTAGAGGGCATGCAGTTTGACAGAGGCTATATTTCCGCTTACATGGCTACGGACATGGACAAGATGGAGGCCACTTTAGAGAATCCCTGCATCCTGATCACAGACAAGAAGATTTCCAATATTCAGGAGATCCTGCCTATTCTGGAGCAGATCGTGCAGTCCGGCGCAAAGCTTTTAATCATCGCCGAGGACGTGGAGGGCGAGGCTCTTACCACCCTGATCGTGAACAAGCTGCGCGGCACATTCAATGTAGTGGCTGTAAAGGCGCCCGGCTACGGCGACAGGAGAAAAGACATGCTGCAGGATATCGCTATCCTTACCGGCGGCACCGTCATCAGCTCCGACTTGGGGTATGAACTCAAAGACGCCACCATGGATATGCTGGGCCATGCAAAGTCCGTAAAGGTTCAGAAAGAAAACACTGTCATCGTGGACGGCGAGGGCGACAAGGACGATATCCAGGCCCGCATCGGACAGATCAGGAAGCAGATCGAGGAGACCACTTCCGACTTCGACAGAGAGAAGCTTCAGGAGAGACTGGCCAAGCTGGCAGGCGGCGTTGCCGTGATCCGCGTAGGCGCAGCTACCGAGACCGAGATGAAAGAGGCTAAGCTCCGCATGGAGGACGCTCTGGCAGCCACAAGGGCAGCCGTGGAAGAGGGCATTATCTGCGGCGGCGGTTCCGCTTATATCCATGCGGCCAAGGAAGTAGCCAAGCTGGCCGAGACCCTGGAGGGCGACGAGAAGACAGGCGCTAGTCTGGTCCTGAAAGCCCTGGAGTCCCCTCTGTATCATATCGCCGCCAACGCTGGCTTAGAGGGCAGCGTCATCATCAATAAGGTGCGCGAGTCCGAGGCAGGCGTAGGCTTCGACGTGCTGAAAGAGGAGTATGTGGACATGGTGAAAGCAGGCATCCTGGATCCCGCAAAGGTGACCAGAAGCGCCCTGCAGAATGCTACCAGCGTGGCGAGCACTTTGCTGACCACCGAGAGCGTTGTGGCCAACATCAAAGAAGAGACTCCCGCAATGCCCGCAGGCGCAGGCGGAATGGGCGGCATGATGTAATCTGCCGGACTGAATTGAATACGGCTAACAGATGATTTTACGGGAGCCGGAGCGAAGACGGAATAATAGTCCGCCTGAGCGCCGGCTCCTTTTTACCGCTTTAAATCAGCAGCATGGTTTCGGAATACTGTGCGCTTTCCTCGGCGGCCGGCCGCGCAGAGGATTGCTTTTTGGCGTAACAGCGGTATAATAGAACTGTACTTTGGAAGCAACTTTAGTATAGGAGGATGACAAAAATGAACAGATTTGAATATGTGGTCGTGTCCATCGACGGAGACTATGCCAATCTCAAACGCACGGATACAGAGTCCGACGAACCAAAGCTGGTGGCCAGGGCCCTGCTGCCGCCGGAGACCACAGAGGGAACCAGGCTCCTCTACGAGTGGATGGAATACAGCATTCTCTGATAGCCGCATGCTGTCTTTTTATACGTCAAAACTTACCTCTTACACAAAATGCATTTACAGATTTGAGATTTCCTATATACTGAGGCTATGGATAAAAAATCCCGGAAGCCAAAGGCTGCGCCGAGGAAGCAGGGGAAACGAAATGAAAGTAAAAATTGAGATCGACGAGGGGCTTGCGGAGGAGGAAGTGACCATCCGCTGTCCTAGCTTAAGCGACTCTGTCATAGCCCTCCAGAATTACATAACAAAACAGGGCAACGCAAAGAGATGCCTTTCGCTTAAAAACGGCGAGAACGAATTTTTTGTACCTATGGAAGAAATCTATTTCTTTGAGACGGAGGGGCGGGACATACGGGCCCATACGGCGGACAGGATCTTCCTTTGCGGTCACAAGCTTTATGAGCTGGAGGAGCTGCTGCCGGGAAACTTTATGCGGATATCCAAGTCCACCATCGCCAATCTGGATTTCGTGTACTCCATCACCAGGAATCTGACCGCCTCCAGCGTCATGGAATTTACGGGAACCAGGAAGAAAGTAATGGTTTCCAGGGCTTATTTCAAGGCAGTGACAGATCGGGTAAAAGACAGAAAACTGGGAATGTGACGGATAAACGGCTGCAATTAATCGGAAAAGAGGTAAGGGTAGATGAGAAATAAGAATGTATTTTGGGGTATTGTGCTTTTGGCGGCGGCAGCTGCGCTGCTGCTCGGCAGGCTGGGGTATCTGGAGGGGGTCGGCTTTTGGCCTATCATATTCAACATAGGCCTGCTCGCGATCCTGCTCAAGGGGATTGCAAGGAGAAACTTTGATCAGATTATCTTCCCGCTGGCAGCCCTGATCATCGTAAACGACGAGCTGCTGGGCCTGGAGGCCATCACGCCCTGGCCGGTGCTGGGAGCCGCCCTGCTGGGAAACATGGGGCTGAAGCTGTTGTTTCCCAGGTTCGGCCAGGGCCATAAGCATCCGGGAGGCGGGAAATGGCAGAGAAAAGGCGTGCTGGAGTGCGACAGGGACGGCGACTATGTATCCTATGAGAACACTTTCGGGGAATCCACCAAATACCTCTCCGGGATGGTGGGCAAGGTGGACGCGGAAAATACCTTTGGCTCCTTGCAGCTGTACTTTACGGAGACCCTGCTGAAGAACCATATGGCAGAGGTAAATGTGGAAACCTCTTTCGGCAACATTGTGATTTACGTTCCCGGCGTATGGAAAGTGGTGCTGAATGTGGGGACTGCTTTCGGCAACGTGGCCGAAAAGGGAAAAGGCAATCCCTTTGGCGAGGATGTGCTCTACATCGGCGGTTCCGTGAATTTTGGAAATCTGGAGATCGTGTACGTGGGAGAGGAAGAATGCGCAGGGAGCGAGAGCTTTGGGGAACAGGATAGCCAAAAGCCGGACAGTATATGAAAATTATTTACAAAAATTTAACAAACCTATTGACAAACTTTACGTTTGGGTCTAAAGTAGATTTGTAAATGATGATTTAAGGTAAGAGTGGCTTGCAAGCCACTCTTACTTGCATGTAGGAAGTATTTTCCGGAAGATCCGGAGCCGCAGACGTCGGACGGAGGGTTGGAATGTCGCGTAGAGAAGAGTACGAAACCAGGACGCAGGCACTGTTGGAACCCATAGCGCGGGAATATGGGGTGTCTGTCTATGATGTGGAATATGTAAAAGAGGGTGCGGATTACCATCTCTGCGCCTATATCGATAAACCGGAAGGGGTGAATATCCAGGACTGCGAGAATGTGAGCCGGGCCCTTTCGGATGCCTTGGACAGGGAGGATTTCATCGCGGACGCCTATGTGCTGGAGGTCAGCAGCCCCGGACTGGGCCGTGCCCTGAAGAAAGAGAAGCATCTCCAGGCGGCCATAGGCCGGGAGGTGGAGATCAAGCTCTATAAGCCTGTTGACAAATGCAGGGAGTTTGCGGGTGTGCTGGAGGGGGTTGACAAGGACAGTATCACTATACTGGAGGGAGAGACGGCGAGGACTTTCAGGCGCACGGATGTGGCGCAGGTCCGCCTGGCAATAGATTTCTGAGAGAAAAGCAAAAGGATTGGCAAACAGCCGGAATGGAGGAAATGATGAACAAGGAATTGATGGAGGCTCTTGATATTTTGGAAAGGGAAAAGGAAATCAGCAAGGAGACCTTATTCGAGGCCATCGAGAACTCGCTGCTGACCGCCTGCAAGAATCACTTTGGCAAGGCGGACAACATGCATGTGGAGATAGACCGAGAGACCTGCGACTTCCTGGTATATGCGGAGAAAGAAGTCATGCCCTCGGCAGAGGATGTGGAGGACCCGGTTCTGCAGATTTCCCTGGACGATGCAAGAGAGATTTCCTCCATGGCGCAGGCGGGCGATCTGATTCATGTAGAGATCAAATCCAAGGAATTCGGGCGCATCGCCACCCAGAACGCCAAGAACGTCATTCTGCAGAAAATACGCGAGGAAGAGAGAAGCGTTGTCTATAATCAGTACTATGAGAAAGAAAAGGATGTAGTCACCGGCGTGGTACAGCGGTACTTAGGCAGGAACATCAGCATTAACTTAGGCAAGGCGGACGCCATGCTAAGCGAGAGCGAGCAGGTGAAAGGTGAGGTATTCCGGCCTACGGAGCGCATCAAGGTGTATATCCTGGAGGTGAAGAACACGCCGAAAGGTCCCCGTATCAATGTGAGCCGCACTCATCCGGAACTGGTGAAGCGCCTGTTCGAGTCCGAGGTGACGGAGATCAAGGACGGCACCGTGGAGATCAAGAGCATTGCCAGAGAGGCGGGGAGCCGGACCAAGATCGCAGTGTGGAGCAACAATCCCAATGTGGATCCGGTGGGAGCCTGCGTGGGCATGAACGGCGCCAGAGTGAACGCCATTGTGGATGAGCTTAGGGGCGAGAAGATAGACATTGTGAACTGGGACGAGAATCCGGGCAATCTGATCCAAAATGCCTTATCTCCCGCCAAGATCGTGGCAGTGTTCGCGGATCCGGACGACAAGACAGCCAAGGTGGTGGTGCCGGATTACCAGCTGTCCTTAGCCATCGGCAAGGAGGGACAGAACGCCAGGCTTGCGGCCCGGCTGACAGGATACAAGATTGACATCAAGTCAGAGACCCAGGCGAAAGATGCTCCGGGCTTCCGGTACGAGGATTATCTGGAGGAGGATTACGGAGAGTATGAGGATTACGAGGGCTATGAGGAGGAAGTCCGGGACGCCCCGTATGAATACGCACAGGAGGTCGAAACCGCCGACGTTCAGGAATATGATGAATATGCAGAGGAAAGCGGTATGATGCCGGAAGAGGGCTATGCGGAGGAAAGTGGTATGATGCCGGAAGAGGGCTATGCGGAGGAAGCGGACGGCTTCGCGCAGGCCGGGGAGTATGAGGAGTAAAAGATTTTATGGCAAAAAAGGTTCCTTTGAGGCAGTGTGTGGGCTGCGGTGAGATGAAAGGGAAGCGGGACATGATGAGAGTCCTGAAGACAGCCGAAAATGAGATATGTCTGGACATAACAGGCAAGAAGAACGGAAGAGGCGCATATGTTTGTAAGAGCAGGGAATGCCTGCTCAAAGCCAGAAAGAATAAAGGTCTGGAGCGCTCCTTCAAAATGAGTATTCCAAGCGAAGTATATGATACTTTAGAGGGGGAGTTTGAAAAGCTTGAAGCAGAATAGAGTTTTATCGCTTTTGGGAATCGCCATGAAAGGACGCAATCTGGTCAGCGGCGAATTTCAGACACTGGATGCAATCAGAAATGGCTCCGCCATGCTGGTGATCGTTGCGGAGGATGCGTCGGGCAATACCAGGAAGCTGTTTACCGATAAATGTTCTTATTACGGGGTTCCGGTGGAAATTTACGGGACCAAAGAAGAATTGGGAAAGGCTATCGGAAAGGACTTCAGGTCATCGCTTGGCGTGTGCGATGCGGGATTAGCGGATGTGATAAGCAGACAACTGAAAGAGAGAGAAAGGGCCGAGTGAGGCAGAAACGGAGGGAAGCATGGCGAAAATAAAAGTACATGAGCTTGCAAAGGAACTAGAGGTGCAAAGCAAGGATATATTAAGCTTTTTGCAGGGAAAGGGAATAGAAGCGAAAGCAGCTCAGAGCTCTATCGATGAAGAAGCCTCACAGCTGGTGCGCAGTGCGTTTTCAAAGGAAGCAAAGAGCGGTAACAGGGCGGAAACGCCTAAAAAGAAAGAAACGGCAAAGGAAGAGACGGCAGGAATGGGAAAAGAAGAAACGGCCAAGACTCCTGATAAGGAGACGGTGAAGCCCGTTGCAAAGGCGGCAGATGCGCAGGCGAACGGTGCACCCAAAAAGAAGAAGACAATAATTGTTGTGAACAACCCCCAGAATTCGAGAATGCAGGGGCAAAGACCCGCCCAGGGCGGAACAAATGCCAGGCGCCAAAGCGGCCAGGGAAACCAGGGAGGTCAGGGGAAGGCCCAGGGAGGCCGGGGGAATGACCGCAGGCCCCAGGCACAGGCGCCGGTGCGTCCGATCAAGCCGTTGACGCCGCCTTCGCCTACGCCTTCCGTACAGATGGTGCCTCCGAAGCCTCAGCAGCCCAAGGCGCGCCCGGACCAGAACGCTGTCCGCAAGACACAGACGCCCGGGCATGAGGCGGCCGAGCAGAAAGTGCAGGTCCAGAAACCTCTACCGGTAAATGAGCATCCTCAGAGTGAGGCAGTCCAGAGCGAACGGCCTCAGACTGACAGGAGCCAGAGTGACAGGCCCCAGCAGGCGGCGGGACGACTGGAGGAACGCCCTCAAAATGAGCGTTCTCAGAACGTCAGACCCCAGAATGACCGTCCCCAGGGAGAGAGACGTCAGGGGGATCGCCCTCAGGGCAGCAGGCCCCAGGGCGAAAGACCCCAGGGAGAGCGCGGTCAGGGCGGCAGATTCCAGAATGCGGGAAACGGCCAGGAGCGGCCAAACAGAGACGGCCGCTTCCAGGGCGGAAGAGGACAGGACGGACAGTCCCAGGATAATCGCGGCCGCGATGGACGCGGCTATAATAGAGACGGCCAGGGCAGAGGAGACAGAGGACAGTTCCAGCCAAGAGGAGGAAACAGCCAAAATGGCAGACCACAGGGAGACAGGCCGAATGGATTTTCGCGAGGCGGCAGGCCTGGCGCTGGCAGCGGTATGGGTGATCGCCGCGGCCCGGGCGCTGGTCCGGGCGGTAACCGTGGGTTTAACGGCAGCCCGCGTGACGGCAGGGGCGCTTCAGGACAGGGAGCTGGATTCAGAGATAATAAATCCAAAGGCTTTGCGGGAGAAACTCCGGGCAAGGATATGGAGAAGAAGCGCGAGGAAGAAAAGCGGCGCGCCAACAGCCAGGAGAAAGGCAAGCGCTCCCGGAAAGACCATATCTACGAAGAGGACGAGGCATTAAAGAACAAGCCCGGCAGATTCATACGGCCCGAAAAGAAGAAAGAAGAAGCGGCAGAAGAGGTGATCAAGGTGATTACCCTGCCGGAGACCATAACCATCAAGGAATTTGCTGAAAAGATGAAGCTGCAGCCTGCGGTTATCGTAAAGAAGCTGTTCCTGGAAGGCAAAATCGTAACGGTCAATCAGGAGATTTCCTACGAGGAAGCAGAGAATATCGCCATGGAATATGAGATTCTCTGTGAGCGGGAAGTTAAGGTAGACGTTATCGAGGAATTGTTAAAAGAGGATGAGGAAGACGAGACTGCCTTGGTGGAGAGACCGCCCGTCATCTGTGTCATGGGTCATGTAGACCACGGCAAGACCTCACTTTTAGACACTATCCGCAAGACGCATGTCATAGACAAAGAGGCAGGCGGTATTACACAGCACATCGGTGCGTATACTGTAAATGTGGACGGGCGCATAATTACCTTTTTGGACACGCCCGGACATGAGGCGTTCACCGCCATGCGTATGCGCGGCGCAAACGCCACGGATATCGCAATTCTCGTAGTGGCCGCGGACGACGGCGTGATGCCCCAGACTGTGGAGGCTATCAGCCATGCAAAAGCGGCCGGCATTGAGATCATTGTGGCTGTGAACAAGATCGATAAGCCCTCGGCGAATATTGACCGTGTGAAGCAGGAGCTGACGGAATATGAGCTGGTAGCAACCGACTGGGGCGGTAATACGGAGTTCGTCCCCGTGTCGGCAAAGACAGGAGAGGGCATCCAGGATCTGCTGGAGACCATACTGCTGACAGCGGACATCATGGAATTAAAGGCGAATCCGGTCAGAAGGGCCAGAGGTCTGGTCATTGAGGCCGAGCTGGATAAGGGCAGGGGTCCCGTGGCTACGGTTCTGGTACAGAAAGGTACCCTGCATGTGGGAGACTTTGTCTCTGCAGGCGCCTGCTTCGGCAAGGTTAGAGCCATGATCGACGACAAGGGCAGAAGAGTGAAGGAGGCGACGCCCTCCATGCCGGTGGAAATCCTGGGATTGTCCGATGTTCCCAGCGCAGGTGAAGTGTTCCTGGCCCATGAAAATGATAAGACAGCAAAGTCTTATGCGGAAACTTATCTGGCACAGAACAAGGAGAAGAAGCTGGAGGAGACCAGGACGAAGATGTCCTTAGACGACCTGTTCTCCCAGATTAAGGAGGGCAACCTGAAAGAGCTGAACCTGATCGTGAAAGCGGATGTACAGGGCAGTGTGGAGGCTGTGCGCCAGTCCTTGTTAAAGCTGTCCAACGATGAGGTGGTGGTTAAGTGCATCCATGGCGGCGTAGGCGCAATCAATGAGTCCGATGTGACTCTGGCCAGCGCTTCCAATGCCATCATTATCGGATTTAACGTAAGGCCGGACAGCACTGCCAAGGCCACGGCAGAGCGCGAGGGCGTGGATGTCAGACTCTATAAGGTGATCTACAAGGCCATTGAGGACGTGGAGGCCGCCATGAAAGGAATGCTGGATCCTGTCTTCGAGGAAAAGGTCATCGGCCATGCGGAGATCAGACAGATCTTCAAGGCTTCCCAGGTGGGAAATATCGCCGGCTCCTATGTGACGGACGGTATCTTCCAGAGAGGATGCAAGATCCGCATTACCAGAGAGGGCGAGCAGATTTACGAGGGCGGTTTGGCTTCGCTGAAGCGTTTCAAGGACGATGTGAAAGAAGTGAAAGAGGGCTTCGAGTGCGGACTTGTGTTCGAGGGCTTCGACCAGATACAGGAGCTGGATCGGGTAGAGGCATATATCATGGTGGAAGTGCCCCGCTGATATGCGGAGGAGCTGCGCTGAGGCCGGAGAAGACCCTGCCTTAGCACAGCGGGACCTCAGCGGCGCAGGCCGTCAGGGCGGAAAGCTGTCGGAGATTTTCCGGCAGACTGTCATGGGCGGAGGCCCTGGGAGATTTGCCCGGAGCCGTCTGGATTTGGAAAGGGTTTGTATGAGAAAAAATAGTGTAAAGAATACCCGTATCAATGGGGAGGTGCAGCGTGTACTGGCTGAGACCATCCGGGGGGAGATCAAGGATCCCCGGATCAGTCCGTGGACAAGTGTGGTATCCGTGGAGGTGGCTCCGGACTTAAAGAGCTGCAAGGCCTGGATCAGTGTGCTGGGCGATGAAGAGGCAAGGAAAGAGACTCTGGAGGGCCTGCGGAGCGCAGTGGGTTTTATGCGCAATAAGCTGGCCCGGGAGATCAATCTGCGCAATACGCCGGAGATTACCTTTATCATGGACCAGTCGATTGAATATGGGGTGAACATGTCGCGCAGGATCGATGAAGTCATCGCGCAGGACGATGAGAATGCGAAGAACCGCGTGGACAACGGGGAAGAGCCGGAGAGTATGCCGGACTTTCCGCGCGGCGAAAGCCCGGACGAAAAGGAATGAGAATATATGAATTTTGATTTTTTGGAAGAATGCAGAGAGGCCGGACGGATCGGCATCGCCGGGCATGTAAGGCCCGACGGCGACTGCGTGGGCTCATGCTTAGGGCTGTGGCAGTATCTGTCAAAATGCCTGCCCCAGGCGCAGGTCAAGGTGTTTTTGGATAAGCCGGCGGATATTTTTAAGGAAATCAGGGGGTTTGGGGAAATCTGTTCCGATTTCCCCGAGGAGCCTCCTTTTGACGTGTTTTTCGCACTTGACACCAACCCGGAGCGGCTGGGAGGTGCCGAGAAATATTTTAAAGCTGCCGACAAGACGATCAACATAGACCATCATATCAGCAATACGGGCGGAGGCAGCATAAACGTTATAAAGCCCCGGACAGGCTCCACCTGCGAGGTGCTTTACGATTTGATGGATCCAAAACGGCTGGATCGGGATATAGCCAAGGCTCTGTACGTGGGCATGATCCACGATACCGGTGTGTTCCAGTATTCCAATACCACGCCGGAGACACTACAGAAAGCGGCCCAACTGATTGGCTACGGATTCGACTTCCCCAAACTGATTCTGGAGACCTTTTACCAGAAGACCTATGTGCAGGCTCAGGTCATGGGCAGAGCACTGATGGAGAGCATCCGTTTCCTGGGGGGGAGCTGTATCGTAAGCTCCATTGACTTGAAGACCATGGATTTCTACAATGTGGAGCCGAAAGATCTGGAGGGCATCGTGAACCAGCTGCGCAATATCCAGGGCATAGACTGCGCCATCTTTATGTACGAGACAGGCGTGCTGGAATACAGAGTGAGCATGCGTTCCAGCGAGAAAGTGAACGTGGCCCAGGTTGCGGCCTATTTTGGCGGCGGCGGCCATGCGAGGGCAGCCGGCTGTAATATGACGGGGACTTTCCATGATTGTGTGAACAATCTCTCCCTACATATCGAAAAGGAACTGAAGAAGTGGGAAGCGGAACATGATGAACGGAATCATAATCATTGATAAGGAAACCGGCTTCACCTCCCATGATGTGGTGGCAAAAATGCGGGGCATCTGCGGGCAGAGGAAGATCGGCCATACGGGCACACTCGATCCATTGGCTACGGGTGTGCTCCCTGTCTGTCTGGGCAGTGCCACGAAGCTTTGCGATATGCTGGCGGACAGGGATAAGGAATACGAGACAGAGCTGCTGCTGGGGACGGAGACGGATACCCAGGACATAACGGGGCAAGTCCTGGCCAGGTACCCGGTGGACATAAGCGAGGACCGGGTAAAGGATGCGGTGTTTTCCTTTGCGGGGGAATACCTGCAGGTGCCGCCTATGTATTCCGCCCTTAAGGTGGGCGGTAAGAAGCTGTATGAGCTGGCACGGGCCGGAAAAGAAGTGGAGCGGAAAGCCAGGCCGGTGCAGATATATGAATTGGAGATACTGGAATACAGGCTCCCGGTGGTCCGGATGCGGGTGGCCTGTTCCAAGGGAACCTATATCAGGACATTGTGCGCGGATATAGGGCAGAAGCTGGGGTGCGGAGGTACCATGCAGAGCCTGCGCCGCACCAGAGTCGGAGGGTTTTCCCTGGAGGATGCCTGTACTCTGGGGCAGTTGCAGCAGTGGAAAGACGAAAGCAGACCGGATCAGGCAAGCGCGAATGGCTCAGGCCCGCCCGGAACAGGCGCTGCGCCTGCAAGCCTGCCCCGGGTTTTGCACCCCGTGGACAGCGTGTTCATGGACTGTCCGTTCCTGCGGGTGCGGGAGGAGGCCTGCAGGCTGCTTGACAACGGCAATGCCATTGTACCGGAGCAGACGGCGGAGGGGGAAGTGCACGAAGCCGGCAGATGGGTGCGGATGTACAGGACGGACGGGAGCTTTGCGGGTATCTATGCCTGGGAGCCGGACAGAAAATGGTATCGGCCGGTAAAAATGTTTTTGGAGAAAGAGTGAAGGGATAAGTGGAAATCATTGCTGGAACGACAGAAATGCAACTGGGACAGGAAACAGCCGTTGCCATAGGAAAATTCGACGGGATACACATTGGCCACAGACGGCTTCTGGAGGAGATCCTGTGCCGGAGGGGCGCTTTGGCCGCCTGTGTTTTTACCTTTGACCCGGCTCCGGCCAGGCTCTTCGGCTGCCCGGACGCAAAGGAGCTGAGTACCAGGGAGGAAAAGCGGCTTTTGTTCGGACGCATGGGCGTGGATATTTTGGTGGAGTTCCCCATGAACCGGGAGACCGCCGCGTTGGATGCGGAGATCTTTGCCAGGGAGGTGCTGGCCGGGCAGATGCAGGCGCGCTTCCTGGCCGCAGGCACGGATCTGTCCTTTGGGGCAAAGGGGGCGGGGAATGCCGCGCTTTTGCGCAGGCTGGGGCCGGAGCTTGGGTTTGAGGTCAAGACCATTGACAAGATCTGCATGGACGGAGAGGAGGTCAGCTCCACGCTGGTGCGCCGGGAGGTGGAGGCGGGTGATATGGAGGCGGCGGAAAGGCTGCTGGGAATGCCCTATCTGATAGCCGGGGAAGTGGTCCGGGGAAAGCAGATAGGACGGACGCTGGGATTTCCCACCGTAAATGTGCTTCCCGGCAAAGACAAGCTTCTTCCGCCAAACGGCGTCTATTTCTCACAGGTGCGCTGTGGGGACAAGCTGTACCGGGCCATCAGCAATGTAGGCTATAAGCCCACGGTCACGGACACCAGGGTTATGGGGGTAGAGTCCTATCTGTATGACTTTGCGGGAGATCTTTACGGAAAGCACATAGAGATTTATCTCCATGGGTTTAAGAGGCCGGAACGGCGCTTTGAGAGCGTGGAAGCCCTGCGGGAACAGCTGCGCCAGGACATTGCCGCCGGGGCGGTATATTGCCCGGCCGCGCATATTTCTTAAAAATAGCTTAAAAATATCGTAGAAATCTATTGTAAGTTTTTGGTTTTTCCCGTAGAATGGTAAGGCATGCTGTTTTTTGCTGCAATATACGATTCGGGAGAAAATCAAATGAGCGCTAGTATTATATTATCCATGGCAGGCGGGCTGGGACTTTTTCTGTTCGGTATGCGCGTAATGAGCGATTCCATAGAAAAAGTCGCCGGAGCCAAGCTTCGACGTATTCTTGAAATCTTTACCACCAACCGCTTCACCGGCATGGTAGTGGGAGTTATATTTACTGCTATTATCCAATCATCCTCGGCATGTACCGCCATGGTGGTCAGCTTTGTCAATGCCGGGTTGATGAATCTGTATCAGGCGGCAGGCGTCATCTTCGGCGCCAACATCGGTACCACGGTCACTTCCCAGCTGGTTTCTTTCAATTTATCCGCATATGCCCCCGTATTTCTGCTGGCCGGCGTGCTGGTGGCCATGTTCTGCAAGAATGAAAAGGTGAAGAAGCTGGCGGATATTATCATAGGCTTCGGCATCCTGTTCTTAGGGCTCAGCACCATGTCTGCCTCTATGGCCGGCATGAAAGAGGAGCCCCGGGTGGTAAACCTGATCGGATCGCTTAGAAACCCTCTCATGGCTACGCTGGTGGGCCTTGTGCTGACCACGATTATCCAGAGTTCTTCCGTCACGGTCAGCATTGTGCTGCTTTTGGCAAATCAGGATCTGCTATCCCTTTCCATAGCCCTTTACATTATTTTAGGCTGTAATATCGGTGCCTGTACCACTGCCCTGCTGGCATCCCTCTCAGGTAAAAAGGATGCCAAGCGGGCAGCGCTGATTCACTTCTGGTTCAATGTGATCGGCACGGCCATTCTGTATGTTATTTTGTTTGTGGCCCAGGAGCCCGTGATGAAAGTTATCTGGTCCGTATCCTCGGACAACGGACGGTTTGTGGCAAACGCCCATACCATGATCAAGATTTTCCAGGTCATCATTCTGTTCCCGTTCTCCAAGGGGATTGTAAAGCTGTCCTGTCTGTGTGTGCCCGGTGAGGACAAAAAGGTCAATTACCGGGAGAGCTATCAGCTCAAATACATAGGAGACAAGGTGGTCTTTAACCCGGCCACTGCGGTGGTGGAGGTCATCAAGGAGCTGGACCGCATGGCTTCCCTGGCCAGCGAGAATCTGACTCGGGCCATGAATGCCCTGATTACGCTGGATGAAGAGGATATAGGCGAAGTCTACGAGGTGGAGAAGAATATCAACTTCCTGAATCACGCCATCACGGACTACCTGGTGAAAATCAACCAGACCACCCTGCCCATTGAGGACCTGAAGAGTCTGGGCGCCATATTCCATGTGGTGAATGACATTGAGCGCATAGGAGATCACGCCGAGAACGTGGCGGATGCGGCCAGGCTGCGGAAAGAGACGGGCATCTCCATCAGCAAAGAAGCACAGAGAGAACTGGGAGAGCTGCTGGACATGGTGATCAAGCTGATCCGGTATTCCGTTGATATGTTCGCCAGAAGCGACGAAAGCCATATGCAGGAGGTGATCGCCCTGGAGGACAGCGTGGACCGCAAGGAGAAAGAGATGCAGCAGGCCCATGTACAGCGCCTGACCAAGGGAGAGTGTACGCCCCAGGCAGGCATGATGTTCTCGGATATCGCATCGGGTCTGGAGCGGGTGGCGGACCATGCCACAAACATCGCCTTTGCCGTCATTGCTGCGGAGCGGGATACAGAGGAATCGTAAGAAATTTGTAAAAAATGAAATAGGAATTTAAAAAAATCTTAAAAAATAGTTGACAGATAACCGGGCGGACTGTATAATCTCTCTTAGATGTAACAAATTCGTAATAATTTTGTCAAACATTTAATAGTGTTTATTCTGGAATGGGAGAAAAGTACATGAGTTATTTGAAGAACAGGAAAATCGCAGCAGCCTCCGCCGGTCTGATTCTTTGTCTGGCTTTGCAGCCTCTTCCGGCCTTTGCCGCCGAGAATGACGGGAATATGCCGGCAGCTGGCGTCACCTCTGTTTTGGGGGCAAACCGATCCACAGAGGAATATATAGAGCTTGCCCAGCAGGCCCAGGGAGCGTCCTGGGGATATACCAATATCGGTATCGCCAATATATCGGACGAGCTTTTAAATGTCCGGGAGATACCCTCCCTGGACGGCAAGCTGGTTGGGAAGATGCCCAAGGGCGCAGCCTGCGAGGTGCTTGACACAGCGGACGGCTGGGCGCATATCCAGTCCGGCGAGGTAGAGGGATATGTGAGTCTGGACTATCTGCTCACGGGCCCGGATGCCAAGCTGAAAGCCAACGAACTTGTCCGTACGGTGGCCGTGGCCAATACGGACGGTCTGAACGTGCGTGAGAACCCGAATACGGAGAGCCCTGTGGTGACCCAGATCAGAGAGGGCGAGGAGCTGGAGTACTTAGAGACGCTGGACGGCTGGGTGAAAGTGGCCGTGGACAGCGATGAGGTATATGTCTCGGCGGAGTATGTGGATGTGGTGACGAAGCTTGACACCGCCATCACCATGACGGAGCTTCTCTACGGCGCCGGTGTGTCCGATGTGCGTGTGGATTTGACAGAGTACGCAAAGCAGTTCTTGGGCAATCCTTATGTCTGGGGAGGCACCAGTCTGACCCACGGCGCGGACTGCTCCGGATTCGTACTGAGCATATTCGCCAAGTACGGTATATCCATGCCTCGTGTAGCTTCTGCCCAGGCCACGGTGGGGACATCGATCTCCGCAGACGAGCTGCTGCCCGGCGACCTGGTTTTCTACGCAAAAGGCGGTTACATTAACCATGTGGCAATCTATATCGGAGGCGGTCAGGTAATACATGCCAGCACAGAGCGGACCGGTATCAAGATAAGCAATTACAACTACCGTACTCCGGTGAAATATGTGAGGGTGCTGCAGGATTAAATGTAAATTTATTACTTTACAATTCACCATGGATATGCTATGATAACGGATGTGAAAGACGAAATCATCAGGATATCGTCTCAGCCGATGCTCGGATGAGGGATTTTCCGGCCCGGTCTTAGTGTCAGGCGGTCAAAAAGTTTAGGAGGAAAGAGAAATGATTTCTAAGGAAAAAAAGACGGCAATTATGAATGAGTACGCAAGGACGCCCGGGGATACCGGCTCGCCCGAGGTGCAGGTGGCGGTTCTGACCGCCAGGATTCAGGAGCTTACAGAGCATCTGAAAGTGAACCCCAAGGATCATCATTCCCGCCGCGGCATGCTGAAGATGGTAGGCCAGAGACGCGGTCTGCTGGAGTATCTGAAGAAAAAGGATATCGAGAGATATCGTGCCCTGATTGAGAGACTTGGCTTAAGAAAATAAGCATTGCAGAGAAAGCAGGCTTGAGGCGCAGACGCGGCTCAGGTCTGCTTATTCTCGACAACGGAATTCTGCCCTTGAATTCCATTGTACTTGACAAGAGAATCCGACTGCACCTGACTACATGGCAACCAGGAACAGAAGAAAGCTCCGAGACCGCTGAAAAGGGTATGGACTTTGAATGCTTTCCGTATTTTTTTCAGTAGTTTCGGTATCTTCTGTTCCTTATCACGCGGTAGGAGAGCTTTCTCCTATTGCCATAAACAGCCGCGAGAGCGGCGGAATGGAGGAAATTTTATGTACAAGACCTACGAAATGGAATTAGGCGGGCGCACGCTGAAAGTCGATATCGACCGCGTGGGCAAGCAGGCCAACGGATGCGCGTTCATGCACTATGGGGATACGGTAGTACTGTCTACCGCCACCGCATCCGAGAAACCCAGGGAGGGAATCGACTTCTTCCCCTTAAGCGTGGAGTTTGAGGAGAAGATGTACGCCGTGGGCAAGATCCCCGGAGGCTTCAACAAGAGAGAGGGAAAGGCCAGCGAGAACGCCGTGCTCACCAGCCGCGTCATCGACAGGCCCATGCGGCCCCTGTTCCCCAAGGATTACCGCAATGACGTGACCCTGAACAACATGGTCATGAGCGTGGATCCGGCATGCCGCCCGGAGATCGTGGCCATGCTGGGAGCCGCCATCGCCACCTGTATTTCGGACATTCCCTTTGACGGTCCCTGCGCCATGACCCAGATGGGACTGGTGGACGGCGAGCTGATCATCAACCCTTCCCAGGAGCAGTGGAAGAACGGCGACCTGAACCTGACCGTGGCCTCCACCAGGGAGAAAGTCATCATGATCGAGGCAGGTGCCAATGAGGTGCCTGAGGAGAGGATGATCGAGGCCATCTACAAGGCCCATGAGATCAATCAGACCATCATCGCATTCATTGATAAAATTGTGGCCGAGTGCGGTAGACCTAAGCATGAGTACACAAGCTGCGCCATTCCCGAGGAGATGTTCGAGGAGATCAAGAAAATCGTGCCTCCCCAGGAGATGGAGGTAGCGGTGTTTACCGACGACAAGCAGACCAGAGAGGGAAATATCAAGGCCATCACCGAGAAGCTGGAGGAGGCTTTCGCGGAGAAAGAGGAATGGCTGGCCATCCTTGGCGAGGCAGTCTATCAGTATGAGAAGAAAACCGTCCGCAAGATGATCTTAAAAGACCACAAGCGTCCCGACGGGCGTGAGATCACCCAGATCCGCCCTCTGGCGGCAGAAGTGGACATCATCCCCCGAGTGCACGGTTCCGCCATGTTCACAAGAGGGCAGACCCAGATCTGCAACATATGTACCCTGGCGCCCCTGTCCGAGGCCCAGAGGATTGACGGCCTCGACGAGAACGAGGTCAGCAAGAGATATATGCACCATTACAATTTCCCTTCCTATTCCGTAGGCGAGACCAAACCCTCCCGCGGGCCCGGAAGACGTGAGATCGGTCATGGCGCTTTGGCAGAGAGGGCGCTTATCCCCGTGCTGCCCAGCGAGGAGGAATTCCCCTATGCCATCCGTACCGTATCCGAGACCTTTGAGTCCAACGGTTCTACCTCCATGGCATCCACCTGCGCTTCCTGCATGTCCCTGATGGCGGCAGGCGTGCCCATCAGGAAGATGGTGGCAGGTATTTCCTGCGGCCTGGTAACCGGAGATACGGACGATGACTTTGTACTGCTCACGGATATCCAGGGCCTGGAGGACTTCTTCGGTGACATGGACTTCAAGGTGACCGGTACCACAGAGGGTATCACAGCCATCCAGATGGATATCAAGATTCATGGTCTGACCAGACCTATCGTGGAGGGCGCCATTGCCAGATGCAGAGAGGCAAGGCTGTTCATCATGGACAACTGCATGAAGCCCGCCATCTCCGCGCCCAGACCGGAGGTAGGGCCTTACGCGCCTAAGATTATCTCCATCCAGATCGATCCCGAGAAGATCGGGGATGTGGTTGGGCAGAGAGGAAAGACCATCAATGAGATCATTGCCCGCACCGGCGTCAAGATTGACATCACCGATGACGGTAATGTATCCGTATGCGGCACGGACAAGGAAATGATGGACAAGGCCGTGGAGATGGTGAAGATCATCGTGACGGATTTCGAGGAAGGCCAGATCTTCAAGGGCAAGGTAGTCAGCATAAAGGAATTTGGCGCATTCTTGGAGTTTGCCCCCGGCAAGGAGGGAATGGTACACATTTCCAAGATTGCAAGAGAGAGAATCAACCGCGTGGAGGATGTGCTGACCCTGGGCGACGTGGTGACGGTGGTCTGCCTTGGCAAGGACAAGATGGGCAGAATCAGCTTCTCCATGAAAGATGTGGCTCAGGAGCTGAAGAGAAGATAACGAATGGTATGAAAGGGAGACTGCCATAGCGGTCTCCCTGTATTCTATACAGAAAAAACTAGGAGGTTACTTATGTTATCGAGAGAATTGGTAAAAGAAGCGCTGCGGCGGGCTCTTGCCACCGGCGCTGACTACGCCGAGGTGTTTGCAGAGCACACCCTGAACAAGAACATCAACATTATCTCCGGCAAGACGGACAAGATCGGGGATACTGTGATCGCCGGTGTGGGCATCCGTATCTTCAAGGGGACCAGATGCGTATCCGGCTCGGCATCTTCACTGGCTCCGGAAGCGCTTCTTAACTGCGCGTCCAAGGTGGCCGACGCCCTTGCGGAGACGGCCCTTGTAGAGGACATCGTTCTGCGGGAGCGGTTGTTCGGGGATATTCATCCGGTGAAAGTGGTGCCTGGGGACGTCTGCAATGCGGAAAAGATTGCCTATCTGCGGGAGGCCTGCCTGGCGGCAAAGGATTACAGCGATGAAATCAGCCAGGTCAGCGGGACTTACCTGGAGGTGGATCATAGGATTCTCATTGCCACCAGCGAGGGATTATTTGCCCGGGACAGACAGATCCGCACCAGAGTCAGCGTCTCCTCCATTGCCAGCAAGGACGGGGAGAATCAGACAGGCAGCAATAACCACGGCGCCAGAAAAGGACTGGAGCTGTTTGAGGAATTTGATCCGAAAGCCATGGGCGAAAAAGCCTCCAGACAGGCTGTCACCATGCTGCATGCGGGATATATCAAAGCCGGCACCATGCCCGTAGCTATCGAGAGCGGCTTCGGAGGCGTCATCTTCCATGAGGCCTGCGGACATTCCCTGGAGGCATCTTCGGTGGCGCTGGGCCAGTCCCAGTTTGCGGGGAAGCTGGGAGAGCAGATCGCCAATACAAAGGTTACCGCCATCGACGACGGCACCATCCCCAACTCCTGGGGGTCTGTGAATATCGACGATGAGGGAACCCCTGCGCAGAAAAACGTTCTGATCGAAAACGGCATCCTGAAAACCTATATGATTGACAAGCTTAACGGCCGCAGAATGGGTATGGCCTCCACAGGAAATTCCAGACGTCAGAGCTATACGTTCGAGCCCACATCCCGCATGACCAACACCTACATAGCGGCGGGAGAAGATGAAGACAAGGATATCATCGCATCTATTGAGTACGGTCTCTACGCCAAGAGCATGGGCGGCGGTTCCGTGAATCCCGTGACAGGGCAGTTTAATTTTTCCGTGGACGAGGGCTATGTGATCCGGGACGGCAAAATCTGTGAGCCTGTCCGGGGCGCCAGCCTTATCGGCAAGGGATCGGAGATCCTGATGAACATTGATATGGTGGGGAAGAACGTAGCCAGGGCCCAGGGCATGTGCGGCGCTTCCTCCGGCAGCATTCCCACGGATGTGGGACAGCCGCTGATCAGGGTTTCCTCCATTGTGGTAGGGGGACGCTGAGGAGATTCGTAAAAGGTTTTTAGGAGTATGTGCCGGTAAATGGCGGAATGAGAGGTTAAAATGACATATCAGGAGTTTAAGGAAGCCGTGATCAGATACGCCGGGGAAACGGGATCGCGGATTATGAGTTATATTATTCGGAAAGCGAGTCTACTTCCGTTGAGATTTATCAGGAAGAAGTGAAAGGTTACAGCACGGAGAACAGCAGCGGCGTATCTTTCCGCTGCGTCATAAACGGGAAAGCGGGCTATGCCTCCACGGAAAACCGTACGGAAGAGGAAGCAAAGTCTCTGGTGCTCAGGGCTCTGAACAATGCGGGCTCTATAGAGAGTGAAGAGAAAGCCTTTATCCATGAAAAAGGAGACCGGTACGCGGTACTGGAGGACAGCGGCATGAGCCAGCCCACAGGCGCCGAGCTGACAGACGCGGCGCTGGCCCTGCAAAAAGAGCTGTACCAGGCGGACAGCCGGGTTGCGGACGGTACCCAGGCCTACATGGCCTACGCCGGGGAAAAATATGCCCTTTACAATTCCAACGGCCTGGATCTGGAGGACAAAGTGACCCTGTCCATGTGTTATGCCATTCCCCTGGTAGCGGACGGCGGGGAGATGTATGACGGTTTTGAGATGAAGAGGGGCAACCTGAAAGATTTTGACATCAAAGCCATCGCTGCGGACGCGGTGGAAAATGCGGTATCCACCATCGGCGCAGGCAGTGTGCCCAGCGGAAAGTACACCGCGGTCATCTCCAACAAGACTATGGCCACGCTGCTGATGACCTATTCCTCTGTATTCTCCGCGGAAGCGGCCCAAAAAGGGCTGTCCCTGCTCAACGGAAAAGAGGGGGAAAAAATCGCGGCAGACTTCATCACCATTGTGGATGACCCTATGTACCATGATAATGTAATAAAGAGAACCTTTGACGGAGAAGGTGTCGCCACCTATGCGAAAAATGTGGTGGAAAAGGGCGTCCTGAATACGCTCCTCCACAATCTCAAGACTGCGGCCAAGGCTGGAGTGAAGTCTACCGGAAATGCAGGCAGACCATCCTATGCCTCCGTCATCAGTGTCAGTCCCTTTACTTTTTATATCCAGCCTGAGGGCAATGTACAGGAGAAAGCCAAGGTGCCGGAGGAGCTGCTGCGAAAGGCAGAAAACGGCGTGTATGTGACGGATGTGACCGGTCTGCACGCAGGCGCCAACCCGGTCACAGGTGATTTTTCCCTGTCTGCCAAGGGATTTCTGATCACAGAGGGTAAAAAAGGAGCTCCTGTGAAGAACTTTACCGTGTCCGGGAATTTCTTCGAGCTGCTGAAGAATGTGGAGATTCTGGGGAGGGATCTGGATTTTGTCCAGGGAACTTTCGGCTCTCCCTCCGTGCTGGTTCGTGAACTTGCCATTGCCGGCAAAGTGTGAGAAGAAGTTCTAGGGCGCCAAAGGACGTCGCCCAAGAACTTCTAGGCTTGCAAGCGAATGAATTCGCTTTGCAAGCCGGTCTCACACAGAAGAATGCCCAAAGTGCATGGGCATTCTTCCAGCCTCGCACCAGTTTATTTATTGTTCTTGACAATAGAACTGCGTTCTGTTGTATGTGCCGCTGAAGCGGCATAGTTGGGAGGTGTGGGATTGATTGAAAGAAATATTTGGGAAAGCGTGTGGCGGCAGTTGCTGTTATGCGCTTTTTTTAAATTTAATTTATAGTTATTTAATTGTATTTCCAACAAAAAAGTTTAAAATGTTACATAGTGAGTGGAGGGTTCTTGTTATGCTGTGAGGAGGAATATATATGAGAGAAAAGCTGCAGCGTTTTATGTGGGGGCGCTATGGTACGGATCGTTTCAATCAGTTTCTGATGTTTTCCGCTATTGTGTGTCTTTTGGTGTCCTTTGTGGGGGGAGGAATATTCTACCTGCTGGCCACGGCAGTGATGGTATACGCATACTTCAGGATGTTTTCCAGAAATGTAAGCAAGCGTTCTCTGGAGAATCAGTGGTACCTGAAACGGGAGATGAAAGTCAGAAGCTTTTTTATCAAGAAAAAGAAAGAATTGGGACAGCGAAAGAACTACCATATCTATAAATGCCCAAACTGCAGGCAGAAAATCCGTGTGCCGAAAGGAAAGGGCAGGATTGCCATCACCTGCAGGAAGTGCGGAAATGAATTCATCAAAAAGAGCTGAGAATGGATTCCGGGATGGAGGTCTGAGATGTTCGGATATATTACTGTAAACAAAGCGGAAATGAAGTTCAGGGAATTTGATGTATACCAGTCTTATTACTGCGGCATTTGCCGGGAGCTGAAAAGAAAATACGGTGTCTGCGGACAGATTTCCCTTAGCTATGACATGACTTTCCTGGCTGTTTTGCTGACAGGGCTTTATGAGCCGCAGACCTTATCCGGAAGCTGTAAATGCATTGTCCATCCTTTTGAGAATCATCCCACAAGGAATAATATCTTTACGGAATATGCGGCGGATATGAATATATTGTTTGCGCATTATAAATGTCAGGACGACTGGGAGGACGAGAAGAAGTTCCTTAAGTATGTCTATGGCAGGCTCCTGGAGGGAAAGAGCGGGCGGTTAAAGGTAATTTATGCGGATAAGATCCGGAAGATCAATCTGCTGATGCAGGACTTTTCCGATGCGGAGAAAGACAACAGCGCGGATATCGACACTCTGGCCGGCCTGTTTGGCAGGGTTATGGCGGAGGTCATGGTGGCAAAGGAGGACGAATGGGCTGAGAATCTGCGGAGGCTCGGTTTTTTCCTCGGGAAATTTATCTACCTGTGCGACGCTTATGAGGATGTGGAGGAGGATATCAGGAAAGGAACGCCGAATCCTTTAAAGCTTCGCTATTCCAACGCTGATTTCGAGGAAGAATGCAGGACTATCCTGACCATGATGATATCGGAGTGCTGCAGGGAATTTGAGAAGCTCCCCATCCTGGAGAATGTGGAAATACTCCGCAATATTCTTTACTCCGGCATCTGGGGCAGATATGAGGCTGTCCGTGAGAGAAGACTGCACAGACAGACCTGACGAATTTTCTTTTTGCAGGAACCAGGAACATTGGGCGGGGAGAACCCTGTCCGGGAAACGAGGAAAACATGTACGATCCTTATAGTGTGTTAGGTATAAGCAGAAATGCTTCTGAGGAAGAGATCAAAAAGGCATATAAGGCACTGAGCCGCAGGTATCATCCCGACGCCAATGTGAATAACCCCAATAAAGCCCAGGCGGAGGAGAAATTTAAGGAGATTCAGGCGGCTTACCAGCAGATTATGAAAGAGCGTACTTCGGGATACAGCGGCGGCTACGGGGGCGGCGGCTATGGCAGGAGCGCTTCCCAGGGCGGTTCAGGCAGTACAGGCGGTTACGGTGGTCAGGGCGGCTCGTTCTGGGGCTTCGGCGGTCCTTTCGGAGGGTTCGGCGGTTTCGGCGGCCAGGGTATGGACACCGGCTATGAGGAGAACAATTATATACGCTCCGCGGGCAATTATATCCGAAACGGCTATTACAGGGAGGCCAGGACGACGCTGGACGGGATGAACGAAAGGGATAGAAACGCCAGATGGTATTACTACAGCGCCATAGCCCATTCCGGGCTTGGAAACAATGTGGCGGCGCTGGAGCATGCGAAGCGTGCCTTAAGCTTAGAGCCGGACAATATGGACTACCGCAGTCTGGTGCGGCAGTTTGAGAACGGCGGCAGCTGGTACGAGCAGCGGCAGGCACAGTACGGTTATCCCACCTCCGGTGTGGGAAATCTCTGCGCCCGATGGGCCTGTACCTTTATGCTGTGCAATATGTGCTGTTTCGGAGGAGGGTGCTGCGGCGGCCACGGGATGTACTATTATTGAGGGATTGATTTAAGAGAGTTTTATGGTACTTATAATTTCATATAATTTGCCTGTTCAAAGCTGTTGACAAATGAGGGTTAAGGCTTTATCCTGGTTATATAGAACAGAACATATGTTCTAAAGGAGGGTACACAGATGGGAAGAGACAGGCTGAGACAATTATAAGGCTGTGGCAGAGAGGAGAATTGTCTGCCGCAGCTTTTATTGCCGTATTCTCAGGGAACGGCGCGGTAACAGTAACATTTTTTGGGATAAATGACAGGAATCGCATGACATTTGGAGAAAATAGGGGTATACTTTCTGTAGGAAAAGAATCAGAAAGGAGCTTCCGGAAATGTCATTTATTCCAAAATCACAGGAGATCTATAAACATTTTAAGGGAAATCTGTATCAGGTGACGGCCGTTGCGGAGCATACCGAAACGGGGGAGCAGCTGGTGATCTATCAGGCGCTTTACGGAGATTTTAAAATTTACGCCAGACCTCTGTCCATGTTTATAAGCAGGGTGGACAGGACGAAATATCCGGATGCAGAGCAGGAATTCCGCTTTGAGCTGCAGGGACCGGAGGCTGACAGACAATGGGCTGAGACCGGGCCTAAGGAGGGGCAGCCGGAGATGACAGCAGGGCCGGGCAGCCGGGAAGCGGCCCATGGGATTGGAATGGCCGGGGCAGGAGCGGCTGTCGGAGATACCGGTACGACGGATGGTGCCGGGGCAGAGGACGGGGCAGGCGCGCGGACAGCGTCTGACGGGGAGCTGGATCCGCTGGTGCTGGAATTTCTGGATGCCGACAGCTATGAGGAGCGGCTCAATATACTGGCGGGACTTCATCACAGGATTACGGATGAAATGATTACAACCATGGCAATCGCCAGCGATATCGAAATCGACGACGGGGATATTGAGGAGCGGTATGAGTCTCTGCGGACCTGCCTGCTGACTTTGGAGAGATACGAGTGCAACCGGCTGCGGTGACTCTCCGCTTTCTCTTCCCCGGCAGGCCTTTTTGGAGAAAGCCCTCCCGAATCTGACGGTGGGCGCGGGGATGAGGAAAGGAGCGGCATATGGCACAGCAGTCGGACAAAAAAATGGTGATAGGGGTTTCTTCGAGAGCCCTGTTCGATCTGACCATGGAAAACGAGATCTTTGAGAGGGAGGGGCTGGAGGCATACTGCAGCTACCAGGTGGCCCATGAGCAGGATATCTTAAAGCCCGGGCCGGGCTTTGGCCTGATCAAATCCCTGCTGAAGCTGAATGCATACAGCCCGGAAAAGAATCTGGTGGATGTCATCATTATGTCACGGAACAGCCCGGACAGTTCTCTGCGGGTATTCAACTCCATTGTCCATTACGGCTTGGGAATTACCCGTTCCGTGCTGGTGAGCGGCGCTTCGCTGGCGCCGTATCTGACGGCTTTTCATACGGATCTGTTCCTTTCGGCCTATGAGGACGATGTACAGCGGGCCATTGACAGCGGCATTGCGGCAGGCATTATCTGCACGGAGCATAAGCCCTGGGGAAGTGCTCAGCAGCCGGGGCATGCTCTCTCCCCGGAGACAGGCGGACAGGAGAAAGGGATTCCCGTTTTGGAAAGGGCGTATCCGGAGATCCGGATTGCCTTTGACGGAGACGCTGTGCTTTTTACGGACGAATCGGAAATGATTTTTAAGGAAAAGGGGTTGACCGCTTTTGAAGAGAATGAGCGAAGCCGCGCCAGGGAGCCTCTTGCGGAGGGGCCCTTTGCCAAATTTCTGAAAAAGCTTTCCGGGCTGCAGCGGGAGCTGGGAGCGGACGACTGCCCGATTCGGACAGCCCTGGTGACTTCCCGGTGTGCCCCGGCCCATGAGCGTGTTCTGCGCACCATGCGTTCATGGAATGTGAGAGTGGACGAGGCCTTTTTTCTGGGGGGCCTGGAGAAGCGGGACGTGCTGAAAGCTTTCGGCGCCCAGATATTCTTTGACGACCAGTCTGTACATACCGTGAGCGCCGCCCAGTCCGTACCTGCGGCCAGGGTGCCCTACGGCAGAACGGCTGCGCGTCTCACAGAGAAAAGGAGATAGATTTCCCAAATGGAATATAAGCATATCATAGAGGGACGTTTTTTGGAGCGCCCCAACAGATTTATCGCCCGGGTGGAGATAGCGGACGGGCATGGCGGGGAGAGCAGGGTGGAGACAGTCCATGTGAAGAATACCGGCAGATGCAGGGAGCTTCTGACAAAAGATGCCCGCGTCTACCTGGAGAAGAGCGAAAATCCTGCGCGCTCCACGGCCTATGACCTTGTGGCGGTGCAGAAGGGAGAGCGTCTGGTGAACATGGATTCCCAGGCGCCGAACCGGGCCGTGGAGGAATGGCTGCGCTGCGGCGGATTCAGGCAGGACGTGACCCTTGTGAAGCCGGAGGCAGGATACGGCAGTTCCCGCTTTGACTTTTACCTGGAGGCAGGGGAAGAGCGGATCTTCATGGAGGTCAAGGGCGTCACGTTGGAAGAGGAGGGGATCGTGCGCTTTCCGGACGCGCCCTCCCAGAGAGCGGTAAAGCATGTGGAAGAGCTGATCGCCGCCGGGAAAGAGGGCTACCGCGTCTATGTGCTGTTCGTCATTCAGATGGAGGATGTGCTGTATTTTACCCCTAACCGGGATACCCATGCGGAATTTGCGCTTGCCTTACAAAAAGCCTCTCAGGCAGGGGTGGAAATCCTGGCCTATGACTGCAGAGTCAGGCCCGATTCCATGACAATAAAACGTCCCGTTCCCGTGGCTCTTTCGGATGAAGAAGGGGCACGCATTTATGAAACCTTAAGAAAAAACTTAGGAAAGAATAAGCTGGGGGCTATATGCATTCCGCTTCTAAAATGGTATGATAAAAGCAGGCGCATATTGCCCTGGCGGGAATCCCCCACGCCTTACAGGGTATGGGTATCGGAGATTATGCTGCAGCAGACCAGAGTGGAGGCCGTAAAGCCCTATTTTGAGCGTTTTATGAATGCCCTGCCGGATATTGGGGCATTGGCGGAGGCACAGGAGGAGGACCTGCTGAAGCTGTGGGAGGGACTGGGCTATTACAACAGAGCGCGGAATCTTCAAAAGGGAGCGGTCCAGATTCAAAAGCTCCATGGCGGAAAGATGCCGGACACCTATGAAGAACTGCTTACCTTAAGCGGCATAGGCAGTTATACGGCAGGAGCCATTGCCTCCATCGCCTTTCAGCGTCCCGTTCCCGCAGTGGACGGAAATGTGCTGCGGGTGGTGGCAAGGCTTCGGCAGGACGGGCGATACATTGACGACGGCAGGGTAAAGGCTTCGGTGGAGCAGGATCTGAAAGAAATCATGCCCCATGACCGTCCCGGGGACTTTAACCAGGCTTTGATGGAGATCGGAGCTTGTGTGTGCATTCCTAACGGCGTTCCTCTGTGCGGCGAGTGTCCCCTGGCCAATCTGTGCGGAAGCCGGGAGTATGGCACCTGGCAGGAGTATCCGAAGAAACAGCCCAAAAAGGCCAGGCGGATAGAGAACAAGACGATACTGATCGTTCAAAAGGGAGATAAGGCAGCGATCCGGAAGCGTCCGGGAAAAGGCCTGCTGGCCGGAATGTATGAATTTCCGTCCATAGACGGATTCTGTACTGCCGAGGAAGTGGCCGAATATCTGGCTGATAACGGATGGAAAGCCATGAGCATAGAACCTCTGGAGGATGCGAAGCATATCTTTACCCACAGGGAATGGCATATGAAAGGCTATATGGTCAGGGTGGATGAGTCCGGCTGCGGACAGAGCACGGACTGGCTCTATATAGAGCCGGAGCAGACAAAAGAAAAATATCCCATTCCGTCAGCCTATGGCGCCTATACCAAATATTTAAGCATTAAGCTGGGCAGTACTAGGTATAAGTCCGACTAAGTAAGAGTTCGGCTGAGGAATAGGAACTAGGAGGTAAGCTAGAAAAATGAAATTATTATCTGTGGCGATTCCGTGCTATAATTCGGAAGCGTATATGCGAAAATGCGTGGACTCTCTGCTGACAGGCGGGGAGGACGTGGAGATCATTATCGTGGACGACGGCTCGGCGAAAGACAGGACGGCCCAAATCGCGGATGAATACGCGGACAGCTATCCCACAATCGTAAAGGCCGTGCATCAGGAAAACGGCGGCCATGGGGCGGCCGTGAACACCGGTATCCAAAATGCCACCGGCCTGTATTTCAAGGTAGTGGACAGCGACGACTGGGTGAAGAAAGAGGCCTATCTGCAAGTGTTGGATACCCTGCGGGAGATGGCAGGGGGGGCGTCTTCCCTGGATATGCTGGTGTGCAACTTCGTCTATGAGAAAGAGGGGGAGAAGCGCAAGAAAGTGATGCATTACCGCCACATTCTTCCGGAGGGGAAAATGGTTTCCTGGGAGGACTGCCATCATTTTATGAAAGGCCATTACATCCTGATGCACTCGGTGATCTTCCGGACGAAGCTTTTGAGGGAATGCGGCCTTGAGCTGCCCCGGCATACCTTTTATGTGGATAATCTCTATGTATTCGAGCCGCTGCCCTATGTGAAGAATCTGTATTACCTGGATGTGAACCTGTACCGGTATTACATCGGAAGAGAGGACCAGTCCGTGAATGAGGAGGTCATGATATCCCGCATTGACCAGCAGTTGAAAGTGAACCGGATTATGATCGATTACCTGGTGGACAGGAAGCAGGAAGTCATAAAGAACAAACGTCTTTATCAGTATATGTTCAATTACCTGGAAATCATCACTACCGTATCTTCAGTGCTTCTGATCCGTTCCGGCACGGAAGAGGGACTTGAGAAGAAAAAAGAACTCTGGAAATACCTGAAATCGAAAGACAGGAAGCTGTTTTTCCGGATGCGAAACGGCCTGCTGGGCTATGCCATGAATCTGCCGGGCAGGGGAGGACGGAAGATTTCCGTGGGGGGATATAAGATCTGCCAGAAAATTTTTAAGTTTAACTGATGAGGGATCAAAAAAGCTTCCGAAGCCGTCCGGCTCAGGAAGCTTTTTCTATGCGCAGGCCCGCATATGAAAATGCCGATGCGCGGCATGGAGACCCGTTAAGCCTCACATGGAAACCCGCTTCTTCAGTTCCCGCTGGGCCTTTGTGGCCATCACAATGTCTCTTCTGTATACCAGAATGTACATGACGAATCCAAGCCCAAGCCCTGTCGCCACATCGAAGACAGAATGCTGCTTCAGGAACATGGTGGAGAGAATGATGGAAAAGGCCAGTACGCCCGAGGCAATCCTAAGCCACCGTTTTCCCTCCAGATCAGCGCTGCGCATTACGGCGAAATGAGCGCCCAGGGAATTGTATACATGGATGCTGGGCCATAGGTTCGTAGGCGTGTCGATGCTCCACAGAACAGCCACCGCCTGCGTGAATACATTGTCCCGGGGCATCTGGGCTAGCCGCAGCTGATGGCTGTTGGGCCAAAGCGTGGAGATGATCAAAAACAATGTCATGCCCGTGAATAAAAAGGCGCATGAGCGGTAGTAATCCTGCTTATTCTTAAAGAACAGGTACACTACCACAACCGATACATAGGCAAACCACAGAAAATAGGGGACTACAAACACCTCACAGAAAGGAATGTAATCGTCCAGACCGACATGAATGATATTGAAATTCCTGTCATCCTGTCTCTCCAGCCAGGCAAACCAGGTGAGGTAAATAACCATATAAATTGCCAGAGGAATGGCGTGCCTGTATTTCAGATAAAGCTTTTTTCCCATTTTTCCAACCTAAACCTTTCTCGGGCGACCTCTTATTCTGCCAGGGGCCGTCCTGAACTTCTTCTCAATAGTATAGCTTGGAAAATAGAAAAATCAATGGTCTTTTATTGTTTTTTAGGTATATTTAGAATTCCTTAAGGATTCCCCGGGGCCACAAGCCGGATAGCCTCCCGCTCACAAGACACACAGATCCGGCAGCTCTTTCTCGTAACCTCTCCGTCCGTATGTACCCACAGCGGCATGGAAGTCTCAATGGTAAGCGCCCCGGCCTGATAAGGCGTAATTCCCCGGAACATATAATGCTTCCCATAAAAAGCCGTGGGCAGCGCAAAGAGAATAAAAAACTTCGATAAATCCCCCACCGCGCACAGATTCAGAAGTCCGTCATTGTCCAGAGCCCGGGGCGCGAACATAAAACCGCCTCCCTCATAACGGTGCAGCATACAGGCTGTGAACAGCATATTTCCGATGTCCACCGGAGTCCCGCCGTCAAGGGTGAGCTTCCCGGAGACGGCCTTTGCGGCAAACAACTGCCGCAGCGCCACACCCAGATAGGTAAGCTTCCCCAACCCCATCCTGTTCATAGTGTCTTTTAGCTTAGAATGCATGGCCTCCTGGCAGACGGCGGCGTCAAATCCGATGCCGCAGCTGACCGCAAACCGGCGTCTTTCGCCCTCCGGATAGGAGACTACACCCAAGTCCATGGGACGGATCCTGCCGGAGTGCAGTATGATGTCAAGGGCCTCCAAAGGCTTTTTGGGAATCCGCAGATCCCTGGCCAGATCATTGCTGGAGCCGGTGGGTACATAGCCCAGTACTGCACGCCTGGTATCATCCATCCCCTGCAGAGCCTCGTTCACGGTTCCGTCGCCGCCCAGTATGATCAAAAAGACATCTCCCTGCTCTCTGGCAAACAATTCTGTCACGATGGAGACAGTGTCCCCTGCTTTTTCCGAGAAATGCGGGCAGTAGGAGATATTTTCTTTATGCAGCGCAGGCTCTATCTGCTCTTTCCAGATCCGCCGGCCCCTGCCGGAGCGGGAGGCAGGATTGATGATGACATGATACATGCTTAAAACCTCGTCTTTCGTTTAGGCTTTGGGTTTCCGCCCTCCATTTTACCAGTCCGGGACTATTTCGTAAACCCATTTTGTAAATTTTTGTTTGCAAACCGTTTATTCTATGATATAATCGTGTCGTGTGTCAATATTCGGGAACGGAACAGGAGGACTGAGAATGTATTCATTAGATGAAGTGAGAGCTGTTGATCCGGAAATCGCCCAGGCCATCGTGGACGAGCAGGCCAGACAGAACAGTCATATTGAACTGATCGCGTCTGAGAACTGGGTGAGTAAGGCCGTGATGGCGGCCATGGGAAGCCCTTTGACCAATAAATACGCGGAGGGGTATCCCGGCAGGAGATATTATGGCGGATGCGAGTGCGTGGATGTGACCGAGAGGCTTGCCATCGAGAGGGCAAAGAAGCTGTTCGGCTGTGAGTATGCCAATGTACAGCCCCATTCAGGCGCCCAGGCCAATATGGCAGTGCAGTTCGCGGTCTGCGAGCCCGGAGACACCATTATGGGCATGAACCTGGATCACGGCGGGCATCTGACTCACGGCAGCCCGGTGAATATGTCCGGGAAATACTTTAAGATCGTTCCCTACGGCGTAGACGACAATGGTTTTATTGACTATGACAGATTGCGGGAGATCGCGCTGGAGGCAAGGCCGAAGATGATTATCGCAGGCGCTTCCGCTTATGCGCGCACCATTGATTTCAAAAAATTCCGGGAAGTGGCGGACGAGGTGGGGGCGTTTTTGATGGTGGACATGGCACATATCGCGGGACTGGTGGCCGCAGGGCTTCATCCCAGCCCCATTCCCTACGCGGACGTGACTACCACCACCACGCATAAGACTCTGCGGGGACCCAGAGGCGGATTGATTCTGTCCAGTAATGCCGTGAATGAGAAATATAATTTCAACAAGGCGATCTTCCCCGGTATTCAGGGAGGCCCCCTGATGCATGTCATCGCGGCGAAAGCAGTCTGCTTCCAGGAAGCGCTTGGCGATGCGTTTAAGGAGTATCAGAAGAATATTATTGACAATGCCCAGGCGCTCTGCAAGGGCCTGATGGACAGAGGACTGAAAATCGTCTCCGGCGGCACGGACAATCACCTGATGCTGGTGGATCTGACGAACTTTGGCCTGACAGGCAAGGCAGTGGAAAAGCTTCTGGACAAGGCTCATATCACCTGCAACAAGAATACTATCCCCAATGACCCGCAGTCTCCCTTTGTGACCAGCGGCATCCGTCTGGGAACACCGGCCGTCACATCCAGAGGGATGAATACCCGGGATATGGACAGAATAGCGCAGGCCATTGCGTTGGTTGTAAAAGGCGGCGAAGAACAGATTCCCGCAGCCGGCAGGATCGTGCGGGAGTTGACCGATAAATACCCGTTGGATTAAGGCTTCGAACAAAGGAACTGCATCTGAGGAAAGGCCAAAAAGGAGAAGAACGATGATAAAAATAGCAGTGCTGGGATACGGGACCGTAGGCAGCGGCGTTGTGGAACTCATTGAGCGGAATAACACCTTGCTTAAGGAACGGGCCGGAGAGGAAATCGTAATCAAGTATATACTGGATTTGAGGGATTTCCCGGGAGATCCGTACGAGGATAAGGTGGTACATGATTTCGGCATGATTTTAACCGATCCTGAGATCAGCATCCTTTGCGAAGTCATGGGAGGCGTGGGCGCGGCATACCGGTTCACAAAGCAGGCGCTGGAAGCGGGAAAGAGCGTATGCACTTCCAATAAGGAGCTGGTGGCGAAGCATGGGGCAGAGCTTCTGGCCATTGCGGGAAGAATGCGCTGCAACTATATGTTTGAGGCCAGCGTGGCGGGGGGGATCCCCATTATCCGCAGCATCAACAGCGCGCTGGTAGCGGACAGGGTGGAGGCGGTGACGGGGATTTTAAACGGCACCACCAATTACATCCTGACCAAGATGGAACAGGAGGGGGCAGACTACGGAGATGCCTTAAAGCAGGCTCAGGAACTGGGCTATGCGGAGCGCAATCCCGAGGCTGATGTGGAAGGACTTGACACGGGCCGCAAGATTGCCATTCTGGCGGATATGCTGACAGGGAAGAGCGTGGATCCGGACAAAGTGGCCACGGAGGGGATCACCAAGATCACCACCGCCGATTTTGCCTATGCCAGGGCGGCAGGCATGACCATAAAGCTTCTTGCCCGCTGCAGAGTTTTGGAGGACGGCAGCGCGTGGGTGATGGTTGCGCCGTACATGCTTCCCACGGAGCATTCTCTGGGAAGAGTGGACGATGTGTTTAACGGCGTGCAGATCACATGCACTATGCTGGGAGAAGCCATGTTCGGCGGAAAGGGTGCGGGCAAGCTCCCTACAGCCAGCGCGGTGGCGGCGGATGTCATGGACTGCGCCATGCATCCGGGCAGGACTGTCATGCGGGCATGGTCCGACGAGGAAGCAAAGCTTACCGATACGGCGCAGACGGAGAGCCGCTTTTTCCTGAGAGTAAAGGCAGGATCGGCCGACACAGTGCGGAAAGCTTTTGCCGGAAGCGTCCCTGTGACGGCAGAGAGGGAAGAGGACGCGGGCTTCTTTACTCCGGCAATGAAAGAGAAAGAATTCCGGGCCATATGCGCAGGGCTTGGAGATGTGGTTTTGAACCGGATACGTCTGGTGTAGGGGATTTATCTTCCGAATGGGAATACAGACAGTGAGGAGTAGAGAAAATGTCTAAGGTAGTGAAATTTGGCGGAAGCTCTCTGGCAAGCGCGGAGCAGTTTCGGAAAGTAGGGGACATTATCCGCGGCGATGCGGACAGGAGATATGTGGTGCCCTCTGCGCCGGGAAAGCGTTTCAGGAAAGACAGCAAGGTGACGGATATGCTGTATGCCTGCTATGACAGCGCGGAGGCGGGCAGAAATTTCAGAGAGGAATTGTCGGCCATAAAGGCCAGATATCAGGAGATCATAGACGGTCTGGGGCTGGAGCTTAGTCTGGACGGAGAGTTCGAGACCATAGAGAAGAATTTTGAGGCGGGGATTGGCCGGGACTATGCGGCGTCCCGGGGCGAGTATTTAAACGGCATTATCATGGCGGCGTACCTGGAGTATGAATTTGTGGATGCCGCAGAGGTCATCTGCTTTGACGAGGAAGGCGTCTTTGACGCCGAGAAGACCAACAGGGTTCTGGGGGAGAGGCTTGTGCGCAGCCAATACGCGGTGATTCCCGGTTTCTATGGGGCAAGGCCCGGCGGGGAGATCAGAACATTCTCCAGAGGCGGGTCGGATATCACGGGCTCCATCGTGGCAAAGGCAGTCCAGGCGGATGTATATGAGAACTGGACGGACGTATCGGGTTTTCTTGTGGCGGATCCCGGAATCATAGACAATCCCAAGGGAATTGACGTGATTACATACAGGGAGCTGAGAGAGCTTTCCTATATGGGGGCCGGCGTCCTGCATGAGGAGTCTATCTTTCCCGTGCGTCAGGAGAACATCCCCATCAATATCCGCAACACCAATTCCCCTGAGGACAGCGGCACATGGATTGTAGGGAGCACCTGCCAGAAATCAAAGTATGTCATCACGGGCATTGCCGGTAAGAAAGGTTTCTGCTGTATCAATATCGAGAAAGACAAGATGAACTCTGAGGTGGGCTTTGGCAGAAAGGTTCTGCAGGCATTTGAGGAGAGCGCCATTTCGTTCGAGCATGTGCCCTCGGGAATTGATACAATGACCGTCTTCGTGCATCAGGACGAATTTATGCACAAGGAGCAAAAAGTAGTGGCCAGCCTTTACCGCCTAGCGAAGCCGGATTCCATCGAGATAGAGTCGGATCTTGCGCTGATCGCGGTGGTGGGCCGGGGAATGCGGGCCACGAGAGGTACGGCGGGCAGGATTTTCTCCGCGCTTTCCCATGCAAATGTAAATGTCAAGATGATCGATCAGGGCTCCTCCGAGCTGAATATCATCATCGGCGTCACCAATGATGACTTCGAGACGGCTATTAAGGCAATCTATGATATTTTTGTGCTGACGAATTTATAATTTTGTAAGTTTAGCAGAAAAATTTGGAAAATTGGCACAATGTGTTGACAGATGGCGGCCCAGACAATATAATAAAAGAGTCATCCTTCCATTGAGATACAGAAGAATCAAGCTGCAGAAGTTTTTTATGTGCAAAAGAAACGAAATACAGAGGATGAAGTGGGAGAAAGCGAAGGAAATGGACGTAAGTTCATTTCCTTTCCTAATGTATGACCATACATACCAGCGGCCGAATCCGCTGTCGGTTCACAATGCTTTCCGCCCATGAGTCGGATGACGGGCAAATGTTGGCGACTGCAAAAATAATTTCGGAACACCGGAAAATACGGGATTTGTGAAAAGACAAACTGCAAAGGAATATAAATGGATAACAGAGAGCAGCAGGCGAGACGGGAAGCAAGAAAAAAGAGGAGGCGCAGAAACCAGATCATGGTGTATGCCGTGTTCCTGATTCTGATTCTGGCGATTGGAACCGGAATGGGATTCGGCGTATTCGCGCTGATGAAGAACAGAAAGGCTGCTGACGAAAAAGAACAGGACAATCAGGAGTTGATTGAGGAGATGCTGGCCACGGAGGAAAGCATACCTTCCGTAGAGCCAACTCCTGATCCTACGCCGGAGGCGCCGGAGCCTACCCGGGAGGAGAGGCTGGACGCCTATGTGGACGAGAGGATCGCGGCGATGCCTCTGGAGGATAAGGTGGCGGGGCTGTTCGTGGTGACCCCGGAGGCGATTACCGGCGTGGGCACATGCATACAGGCCGGCGACGGCACAAAGCAGGCCCTGGAGGAAAATCCCGTGGGCGGCCTTGTCTATTTTGCCAAGAATATACAGTCGGAAGAGCAACTGAAAGAAATGCTTGGGAATACGGCACTGTACGCGAAGTATCCCCTTTTCATCGCTGTGGATGAAGAGGGCGGAAGCGTGGCCAGGGTGGGCTCCTCCATCGGACCCCGGGTAGACAGCGCGGAGACCATCGCGGCCACGGGTAATCCCGAGAATGCTTATCAGGCAGGAGTGACCATAGGTACCGCTCTCCATGGCCTGGGATTTAATGTGGATTTTGCGCCGGTGGCGGATCTGGCCAACGTGGAGGGCAGCGTCATGCAGGGGAGATCCTACGGAACCGACGCATCTGAGGTATCCGGCTTTGTCACCTCCATGGTGCGGGGACTCCAGGAGCAGAGAGTGTCCGCCTGTCTGAAGCATTTCCCCGGTATCGGCAGCACCACCCAGGATACCCATGACGGCAGGGCGTCCTCGGACCGGACGGAAGCGCAGTTCTGGGCAGAGGAGCTGGCAGTGTTTCAGGCCGGAATTGACGGGGGCGCGGACATGGTGATGGTCAGCCATATGGCGGCGCCTGCGCTGACAGGCAATAATGATCCCGGCATTTTTTCCAGAGTGCTTGTGACAAATATTCTGCGGGAGCAGATGGGCTTTGAGGGTGTCATCATCACGGATGCCATGAATATGTCGGCTATCACGGAGTACTACGCTGCGGACGAGGCTTCCATCATGGCGGTTCTGGCAGGGTGCGATATGCTTCTCATGCCGGAGGATTACGAAAAAGCGTATACGGGAGTCCTGGAAGCCGTTCGGAACGGCAATATTGACGAGGAGAGAATCAATGACTCCTTAAGGCGGATCTATCGTATCAAGTATGCAGATATGGCAGAATAGAAGTATCAGACGCTGATTTGCAGGGCTGGAGGTAAGGGACTTTGGAAGAAAAGGAAATTTCCCAGGCCGTCATCGGCCGTCTGCCCAGGTATCTGCGGTATCTGGGAGAGCTTAAAGATGAGGGTGTGGAGAGGATATCATCTCAGGATCTGAGCGCGCTGATGAAAGTGACGGCCTCCCAGATCCGGCAGGATTTCAATAATTTCGGAGGCTTCGGCCAGCAGGGCTATGGCTACAATGTAGGGTATCTCTATGATGCCATCGGCAAAATCCTGGGATTGGACAGACAGTATAAATTCATTATAATAGGCGCAGGGAACCTGGGGCGCGCGCTGGGCAATTATATCAATTTCGAAAAGCGGGGATTTATCTTCCGCGGCATGTTCGATCAGAATCCGGATCTGGTGGGAAACAGTGTCCGGGGCGTGAGAGTCATGCCCATGGAGGAACTGGAGCGCTTCATTTCGGAGAACGACATTGATATCGCGGTTCTGACGATTCCCAAGACCAGCGCAGTGTCTGTGGCAGAGAGGCTGGCAGGGACGGATATCCGCGCCATCTGGAATTTTGCCCATGTGGATCTGAATCTGCCGGAGCGGATTCAGGTGGAGAATGTCCACCTGTCTGACAGCCTTATGAAATTATCCTATAATATCAGCAGGTATCAGCAGGAAAAGAAATGAAGTCTGGGAGGTACATAGGGAGCTATGAAGCATGAGGCGGATGGAAGCAGACGGGAGATTTTTGAGCAGGCGTTAAAGGGAAAGAGGATACCGATTCTGACTCTGGACAATAAATGGTATCAGCTGCTGAACGAAGAGGCCAGAGAGGGCGTTGCCGGACTGGAGGGGGAGCTGAATGCTCTTCTTAGGCAGCAGGGTAAGCTGAACAATGAGGTGAAAGAAATCAAGCGGCTGAAAAAGCGCCTGATGCAGGAGATCGTCTCCATGATGGGAGACGGAGAGACGGAGGAAGACAGCGAGAGCGCTCAAAAGTCAGAGCAGAATAAGCGCCTTGTGGAAGAGTGCAATGAAAAGCTGGAGGGGCTTCAGGACGAGCTTCTGGAGATACCGGCACAGATAGAGCAGGTGAATTTTAACCTGATGCTTGCCACCATGGACTGGTGCTATGATATGATGGCTGCCAACAATGAAAGCATTCAGGAGATCGAAGACTGGGTGGCGCAGATCCGCGTGGAGCTGAAAAAGCGCCTGGTCAGGAAGCAGGAGATGGAGCAGCACAGTCATGCGATTTACAATTATATGCATGATGTGTTCGGGGCTGAGGTAGTGGATATTTTTGACATGCATCATGACCAGGAAAGGCAGGATGTGTGAATCAGGACAGACTGACTGCGGGACATGGGGGCAGCAGTCTGTTTTCCGTATAAGGAGGGAAAGTAAGTGAGATATCTGGTGTCTGCCGAAGAAATGAGAGAATATGACAGCAACACAATCGAAAAGATCGGGATACCCGCCTGCGTTCTTATGGAGCGTGCGGCTCTGGCGGCAGCGGACAGAATAGAGGAATATTTTGAAAGCTCCGGCGCGTCGCGGCATGTGCTGGTCATGGCCGGAACGGGCAATAACGGGGGAGACGGGCTGGCAGTGGCCAGGCTTCTGAGCGAGAGGGACTATCAGGTGGAGGTCTGGACGGTGGGAGATCCGGGGAGGGCCTCCGGGCAATGGAAGCGGCAGATGGAGATCCTGAAAAATTATCCGGTGAAATGTACGGACAGACCCGGGAGGCGGGAATACGGAGCGCTGGTGGACGCTCTGTTCGGTGTGGGACTGACAAGAGCCGTGGAGGGTATGTACGGGGAAGCCGTGGAAACCTTTCAGGGCCTTGGGGGCTGGCGGCTTTCCGTTGACATGCCCAGCGGCATAGACACGGATACGGGGAAAGCGCTGGGAAAGGCCGTGAAAGCGGATGCCACGGTTACATTCGGCTTCTGCAAGCGGGGGCTTGTGCTGTATCCTGGGCAGGAATATGCCGGGGAGGTAAGAATTGCGGATATAGGTATTTCCCACAGGAGCTTTTTTGGCAGAAAGCCTTTGATGTATGCCTATGACGAAAGCGCCGCGGCGCTTCTGCCCGGGCGCGACAGGGGAGGGAATAAAGGCACATTCGGAAAAGTGCTGCTGGCTGCGGGAAGCGTGAATATGGCAGGGGCCGCGGTGCTGGCGGCAAAGGCCTGCTACCGGACGGGCGCGGGGATGGTGAAAGTGATCACACCGCCGGAGAACAGGGTGATATTGCAGCAAGCCGTGCCGGAGGCGCTTTTGGGGACTTATGAGGATCTGGAGGCAGGCATGGAATGGGCGGATGTAATCGCCGTGGGTCCGGGACTGGGTAAGAGCAAAGAGGCGCTTGCCTGCCTGGAGCAGGTGACAGAGGGCAGCGCGAAGCCTCTGCTGGTGGACGCGGACGGGCTGAATCTCCTCTCGGAGCAGCCAAAGCTATGCGGACTCCTATCAGAGCAGGGCAGGGCGGGGCGCGTTATTCTGCTGACTCCCCATGTGGGAGAGCTGTCAAGACTTCTTGGGTGTTCCATGGCAGACTGCAAGGAAAAACTGTGGTCTGCAGGCGGCGCGCTCTCTGCAAGGCTGCATGCCGTGGTGGCGGCAAAGGATGCAAGGACTTTTATCTGTGCGGAAAACCATGACGTCTGCGTGAATCTGACCGGAAACAACGGCATGGGCACAGCGGGAAGCGGGGATGTGCTGACCGGAATCATAGCGGCTCTCCTGGCCCAGGGAATGGATGGCTTCGGGGCAGCCGCCGTGGGGGCATATGTCCATGGGAGAGCGGGAGACGAGGTGAGCGCGGCAAGAGGGGCCTATGCCTGTATGGCGGGCGATATGGCAGAGACGCTGGGCCGGGTGCTTCAGGGGCTTTCCTGAAAATGATCACCGACAGGAAACTTTCCGGGAATTTCTCCATATGATAAAGAGGGGAGATTTTGCGTAAAAACGGCAGGGGCATCTGAATAGTCCGCCAGAATATGGTAATACTATCCTACAAATAAAAGCACTGATTTCTGCCGCTTTCAAAACGGCAGGGGTGGATTTGGAGGAAGAATGAGAAGAGGAGATGTATATTATGCGGATCTGAGGCCGGTGATCGGCTCAGAGCAGGGAGGCATCAGGCCTGTCCTGATCGTTCAGAATGACGTGGGCAATAAGCACAGTCCTACGGTCATCTGCGCCGCAATCACCTCTAAGATGAATAAGGCGAAGCTGCCTACGCATATCGAGCTGAACGCCGCGCTGTATGACATGGATAAAGATTCCGTGGTCCTGCTGGAGCAGCTTCGCACCATTGACAAGAAGCGGTTGAAGGATAAGGTATGCCATTTGGACGGAGATATCATGAGGAGAGTGGACAGGGCCCTGATGGTCAGCCTGGAGCTGGATACATAACAGCCCTGAAGAACAGCCCGAAGAAGCAGTGATGTTCTTGACTAACCGATGGATAAATGGTATATTATACAGCAGCTATACTGGTGTGCAGTATATGTTACAAAACGAGTATGGAGGAAAGGATTAAAATGGACGATGGTGGGCCTACTGCCAGTATTATCTTTTACGTAGCGTTGCTTTTGATCGACATGTTCTTTTACGGCTTTGGATCCGCGGTGAATTCTTTGAACGAGAAAGAGATCGAAAGGAGGGCCGAGGAAGACAGAGAAGGGCATTCCCGGGACAAAAAGTCGATCAGACTGCAGGCTATCATAGGCAATCCTGTGAAGTATGTCAATACCGTGCAGCTGATTACGACGCTGATCAACATAGTGATCGGTATGGTTCATTTAAGGCTGCTCTTGAGCGCTCTTTCCAAGGGGATACAGCTTTTGATGGAAAACAGCCTGAAACTGGAGGAGATTCCCTCAGGGCTTATCCTGACAGTTTCGGCAGTGCTTTCCGCATTTCTGCTTTTATACATAACCCTTACAATAGGCGTGCTTCTGCCGAAGAAGATGGGAGCCAGGGCTCCGGAGAGATGGGCTTATCTGTGCATCACGCCCGTATTTTTCCTGACAAAGCTCTTTGCCCCCTTTACCGGGCTGGTCAATCTGACCACCAACGCAATACTGAGACTGTTCGGCATCAAAGAGAAATCGGACGGGGCGGATGTCACGGAGGAGGAAATCATTAATATGGTCAATGAGGGCCATGAGCAGGGCCTGATTCAGGCCAGCGAGGCGGAGATGATCTCCAATATCTTCGAATTCGGAGACAAGGAAGCCCAGGACATCATGACGCACAGGAAAAACATTGTGGCCATTGACGCGGATACGCTGCTGGAAGACGCCATCACATTCATGATGGAGGGAAAGAACAGCCGTTACCCGGTCTATGAGGAGAACATTGACCATATCATAGGAATCCTGCATTTAAAGGACGCCATGCGCTTCCACAGCGGCGCGGGGAATCTGAGTCAGCCCCTGCGGAATCTGCAGAATCTCATGCGGGAGCCGGTGTTCGTGCCCCAGACCAAGAATATTGACGAGCTGTTCCGGAAAATGCAGGCCGGAAAGCAGCAGATGGTCATTGTGGTGGATGAATACGGCCAGACGGACGGTCTGGTGGCCATGGAGGACATTCTGGAAGAAATCGTGGGCAATATCCTGGACGAGTACGACGAGATCACGGAGCATATTGAGGAAAAAGGAGAAGACGAATATATAATCGAGGGAAAGACCCCCCTTGAGGAGCTGGAGGAGCGCTTTGACATCTCCTTTGAAGAGGAGGAGTTCGACACCCTGAACGGCTTCCTGATTTCCCGCCTGGATAAGATACCGGAGCCTGACGAGGAATTCAATGTGGACTACGGCGGCTTTAATTTCAAGATCCTGAAAGTGGAGAACAAAATGATCCAAAGCGTTTTGGTGACGAAGCTTCCGGAGACGGAATCAGAACTTGAAGAAAACGCCGAATAATGGTATGATAAGAAACGGCTGTGTATATGACTGAAAAACAGGAGAAAAGGAGAGGAAACTATGTCAGGACATTCAAAATTCGCCAACATAAAGCACAAAAAGGAAAAAAACGACGCTGCAAAAGGTAAAATCTTTACGATTATCGGAAGAGAGATTGCCGTGGCGGTGAAAGAGGGCGGCCCGGATCCCAACAATAACTTCAAGCTTGCCACGGTGGTGGCAAAGGCAAAGGCCAACAACATGCCTAACGACACCATCGAGAGAGGCATCAAGAAAGCTGCCGGGGATGTGGGTAATGTCAACTATGAGTATATCACTTATGAGGGCTACGGGCCGAACGGAATCGCTATCATCGTGGATGCATTGACGGATAACAAGAACCGCACGGCCGCCAATGTGCGCAGCGCGTTCACAAAGGGACAGGGAAATATTGGCACCCCCGGCTGCGTCTCTTTCATGTTTGACAAAAAAGGGCAGATCATCATTGATAAGGAAGAGTGCGAGACGGAGGCGGACGACCTGATGATGCTGGCGCTGGATGCGGGGGCCGAGGATTTTAATGAGGAAGAGGACAGCTTTGAGGTGCTGACGGATCCGGACAGCTTTGAGGAGGTGCGGGGGGCACTGGAAAAGGCGGGGATTCCCATGATGAGCGCCGAAGTCACCATGATTCCTCAGAATTATGTGACCTTGACAGATGAGGGGGCAGTGAAGAGTCTTCAGAAGATACTGGATCTTTTGGAGGAAGACGACGATGTCCAGGCAGTGTACCATAACTGGGACGAATAGAGGACTGCGCCCGGGATGTGGGAAACCGGAGGAAAGGGATTTTTATGGACAGACTGGCAATTGTAGTTCCCTGCTATAATGAGGAGGAGGTTTTAAGCCTTGCCTCCGGAGCGCTTCGGGATGTACTGGAGGATTTGATCCATAAGGGGAAAATTGCGGATGACAGCTTTATTCTGTTCGTCAATGACGGGAGCAAGGACCGCACCTGGGAATTGATTGAGAAAGAACATGCCGATTATCCTGCCAGAGTAAAGGGGGTCAAGCTGGCCGGCAATGTGGGGCATCAGTTTGCGCTGACGGCAGGGCTTATTGTGGCAAAGGACATGAGTGACGTGACCATATCCATTGATGCGGACCTACAGGACGATGTTGATGTAATAGAAGAAATGGTGGACAAGTTTCATGGGGGCTGCGACATTGTGTATGGCGTCAGGAGAGAGCGTAAGACGGATACTTTTTTCAAGCGCACCTCCGCGCAGGCCTTTTATAAGCTCATGCATCTCATGGGAGTCAAGACCGTGTATAATCACGCGGATTTTCGGCTGATGTCCGGGCGGGCTGTGGAGGAATTCTCAAAATATAAAGAGACCAATCTGTTCCTGCGGGGAATGATGCCTTTGATCGGTTATCAGACGGACAAGGTCTATTACGACCGCAAGGAGCGCGCTGCAGGGGAGTCCAAATATCCGCTGAAGAAAATGCTGGCGCTGGCTTTCAACGGCATTTCCTCTTTCAGTGTAAAGCCTATCAGCCTGATCCTGGGAGTGGGGCTGTTTATCATCTTTGTATCGTTTTTTATGCTGATTTACGCTTTGTTCTCCTATTTTTCCGGACATGTGGTAGCCGGGTGGACCTCACTGATCGTATCCGTCTGGTTCCTGGGAGGGCTGCAGCTGTTAGCCATCGGCATGGTCGGGCTGTATATCGGGAAGATATACATGGAGGTGAAGCACAGACCCCGCTACAATATTGAAAAGATACTATCCGATGGAAATCCATTGCAGGACGGCACTGTCTAAGGAAGAAGACCGGTAGAATCGGGAAGGGAACGATGAGCTGGAAAAAGAATGCTTTTAGTTATGGAATATGGTTTGTGTATACGATCATGACCGGTCTGGCGCTGCTTACGCTGGGGGCGGAAATCTGCGGGATGGCGGGATTCGGGGAGTACATGGGAATTGTACTCGCCTTGGTATGGACGGCTGTGGCCGGAGGGTTTGCCTTTTTGCTGCATGGCTTTGTGGTAGGCCGTGTCTCCTTTTTTGACGAGAAAAGGGTACATTTCACGGTGCTGGGGACGCTGCTTGCCGCGGCGCTTTTTGGTGCAGGGCTTTTTTTAAGGCTTCGGGGAATGGGCGACGGGGCGGCGTATTCTTCTTCAATCTATTATGAGGCGGCAAAGGTGACGGAGGGACAGGGGATTCCCCAGTCCGTACACGGTGCCGTCTACTTTTATGTGCTGCTGCTGAGGGGCGTTTTTCTGCTTCTGGGGAATAACGCGGTCATGGGGATCTGGCTGCAGATTGTGCTGCAGTTTGGAGCAGCGCTTCTCCTGTTCCTGACAGTCAGAAAGTTTGCCGGGATGCCTGCCGGGCTTGTGACACTGGTTTTTTGCATGTGTGCGCCCTATTCGGTGCGCTGCTGCCTGGAACTGTCGCCCCGGATGCTGTATTTTTTCCTTGTGACGGCGGCTGTGCGGTATATGACCATGGGGCATAGCCTTGCGGCAAGCTTTTTTGCAGGCGTGCTTGCCGCCTTGTGCGGCTATGTGGATATTTTGGGCTTTGTGCTGCTGGCGGTGGCGATTGGCCGTATCCTGTGCTGCAGAGAGGAGACTTGGGGCCGGGGGAGAAAGGCTGTGGGGGTTTTGCTGTGCGCCGCAGGCGCCATACAGGGCTTTGTGGCCTGTATTCTTCTGGACGCGTGGTTCAGCGGGAAACCGGCCGGAAGAGTGGCGGCAGCCTGGCTCTCCCTGTATCGGCCGGAGAAATTCGCGCTGCCTGTGCAGGCAGACGGTTCCGCCTTTAGCGCGGAGGCCTGTCTGCTGGCCGGAGTCATGGCTTTCGGCATCTTCAGCTTCTGGTTCGACAAAGAGAGAGAAAGGATCTCCGTGGCGGTGCTGTCTGTCTGCGCGGTCATGGCCGCCATGTGTTTTGGAATCTTCACAGAGGAGATACCGGCTTTCTTCTTCCTGTATCTGACATATGCCGTGCTGGCAGGCATTGGCCTGGGACAGTGCCTGTATGCAGCGCCTCTAAAGCGGCAGGAGGCAGTGCAGGGGACAGGGGAGGAGAACCCGGACTGGGAGATTTTGATGGAGGGCAGGCCGGAAGAACAGCAGGGCTCTGTGAAGTTCCTGGAGAATCCGCTGCCGCTGCCGAAAAAGCATGTGAAGCGAGTATTGGACTATACGCTGCCCCCCGCGGCACAGGATGACGATTTCGATTATCCGGTGGCGGCTGACGATGATTTTGACATCTGAATAAAACGCTTTCAATACATATTCCCCCGTCTGCGGCGACACAGGCGGGGGATTTTCTGTCGGCGGGACATTCCGCTATTCGATTACGATTTCAATATAATCCACACAGGCTTTCCGGGAGCGGAACAGAACTTCCTGGACATCCCGGCCGTCTGTTAACTCCACGGAGCATTCGTACAGGCGCACATTTTCGGTCACATATCCGTTTGGAACCGGGGGCTCATCCTGGGCGCCGGCGTAAATCCGGGTGGGCCGGAAGTCTCCGCAGGGCCTGCCGTTGAAAGAGACTTCCACGCAGCAGGGACAGCCCTCGGACAGGCCGATGATTAGCTTTCCGCTTTTTCCCGAGGGGATATACCCGGTGTTTACCGCCACGGACCGTTCCGCACCCTCCACTTTCAGGGGAAGCGGTCTGTAGGGCTTATACCCGGACGGGGCTATGTCCTGATACATCACAATGTGTCGCCTGGGAGAGGAGAACACAGTGTCCGCCATGCCGCAGCGGGCGATGATATCCAGCGTCCGCCTGGTATACGGGCTCTCGGGCTTTCTGGGATTGATGAAGTAATTGTACAGATAAATGTAATCCGCGCCCTGGGATATATAAGTGGCGGCAAGGCCGTTCACCACATCCGCGTCCGCATGGGCGTCCTTGTTGGCCCTGAGCACTAAAGTCTCTATTCCGGCGCTGATCCGGACACCCGGGAACCGGGACTTCCAGGCGGCAATGGGCATGTCGCTGTCACAGCTGGCCCACCTGGGACTCACATTGATATGGCTCACAAGCCCTTCCTCCACCCAGGTCTTCGCATCGAAGCCATAGACCAGGTTCTGCTCAATATCCCGCATGAGGCGGGCGGTGAGCCGGATTTCATGTCCCCGCTTCAGGGAGGCCGCGTCCGCCAGGGCTTTCACCTTTCGGACGAAATCGTTCATGATCTCCGCTTTGTCCGGACAGTTTTGATAGTCGAAGCAGGTAGGCTCCCGCAGGAAATCCAGTTCCAGGGCATCCACGTCGTAGCGTTCCAGCTGTTCTTCAATATAGTCCAGCATTTTCCGGCGTACCTCGGGCACCGCATAGTCAAAGCAATTGCGGCGATATCCGTATCGCTCGCCGATCATCCATCCCTTGCTTCTTGCCTCGTAGAAGAAATCGCTTCTCAGGAAGACGGTATCTTCGTCGGGACAGTGGCTGTCGTTCATGCGCACCGACATCCAGGCTTCCAGCCCCCGCTCTCTGGTGCGGCGAAACCACACCTCATACGGGTCGATGCCATATGCTTTGCTTATGAGAGACTGCGGCTTGTACTGTGCGTCATAGTTCACCGGAAAGCCGTTTTCAACCCTGCGTCTCCAGATCGCGTAATAATCCGAGAATACCTTGCTGTCCACCGTAGAATACTGGCAGAAGATATCAAAGGCCAGAGCCTTGACCTGCGTCTCTTTTCCGGAGACGTCGATGTACTGGTCGACGAAAGGGTAAAAAGATTCCTCCGTGATATCCTTGTCCTGGACAACACTGCTGAAGAAAGGAATCACCTCCGAATTGATGTCGATATTGAGGACGAGTCCTTTGGAGCGAAAATCTCTGGTCATATCATACCTCCTGTGCGTGGTTTTTGACAGACGTCATGTTAATAGTCATTATAACAGGAAAGTCCTGCCTGTAAAACGCCGAAACCGGACATGTGCCCGGGAAAAAAGACGCAATCGGAAAACACATGAAAAAGAAAAGTGTATTTACCAAAAATAGGAAAGTATTGAATTTTGTTTAATAAATGGTTAAAATAGATTTTGTAAACTTTTTTGTCATATTTTGTATACTTGATTACAAGGGAGGGGTATTGGTTATGGATGGTTTTCTTTTGGAAAAGTACGATTGCTGTGAGATATCTATAGGGAATACGCATTTTCGTATTTTCTACATCCCCAACCTGTTTTCCGAGTCTCAGGAGTGGAACTCCCCCCAGCATTTCCATTTGTTCTGCGAGTGCCATTATCTGAAAGAGGGAGAGATCCTGGTGGAGACAGATGAAGAGAGCATTACCATAAAAGCCGAAAGCTTCTGCGTGCTTCCGGCAAACCTGAAGCACAGGGTCAGTGCAAAAGGTTTTATCAGTAGAATCAGTTTCTATGTGACGGTTTCCCGGAACAAGGATTCGGAAAACAACACTTTTCTGGCATACAGCCGTCTTTTCAGGACCCAGAGCCCGATTATCTGTGAGGGCTTAAACGAAGGCTTTCAGTATATGCTGGGACTGATGCGCAAAGGGACGGCGGGCTTTCTGTTTGAGACCAAGATGAAGCATTTGTTTGCGCTGGCTCTGACGGAGATACTGGAGAAATGCGATGGGGAACAGGACTTCCGGAAACCTCAGTCCGCTATGGAATACAACGAGCAGACCAAGCTGAAGATAGAGGACATCCTGCTGAATCCCGTGTCCATGAATCAGGAGCTGCAGCTGGAGGATCTGGCCAGACATCTGTGCCTGAGCCCCCGTCAGACCAGCCGGTTAGTAAAGAACCTTTTCAATCGCAGCTTCCGGGATGTGAAAAACGAGAGATATATGGAGGAGGCAAAGCGCTTAATGGCAGACTCCGCATACTCTCTGAAAGACATCGCGGAACAGCTTGGATACGGCAGCTACAACGGTTTTTACAAAGCCTTTCGGCTTTATGCCGGAATCTCACCGGAAGAATACAGGGGGTCTTTGCAGACTTAGGTGAATTCTATAACACATTTCTTTTTCTGCCTTTCTTTTTGGTCAATTTGGCAATATGGAATATGTTTTTCAAAAGGTAAATTTGTTATACTAATGTCACGCAAGCAAATCCATGGAAGCAAAGACTTGTAATCGACATCTGTAAAATCTACAAACGTTACCTGTGTAACCTGCAAATTGAGGAACAAGACATCAGCCAAAGAGAGAAAGGGAGGAAAAGATTTTTGTGAAGAAAAAGAAAGAAAATGTGCCGGGCATAAATGTGTCAGGTACAAATGTGCCAAACAAAAAAAAGAAAAATCCAATACTGACCGCTGATAAGAAGCTTGCACCTGGATTTCGGCTTTTTTTGATGGCATTGCCACTGTTTGTCTACATATTCATATTCGCTTATCGGCCTTTGGTTGGTCTGCGGTACGCCTTTTATAACTATAAGCCGCCCAAGAATCTGGAGGATTGTGAGTTCGTAGCGTTCCAGCACTTTACCAACCTGGTTCTCAACCCGGCCATGCAGAGAAACATTGTGCGTGTAGTCAAAAACACGCTGGGCATGGCCCTCCTGGGAACAGCGCTGAACTGGATCCCTATGGTGTTCGCCATGTTCCTCATGGAAATCCGGCATATTAAGTACCGGAAGCTGATCCAGATCATCACTACCATCCCTAATTTCATCAGCTGGGTTATCATCTATTCCGTTGCTTTTTCACTGTTTTCGGCCTCTTACGGTATGTTTAACAATGTGCTGTCGGCTATCAATGAAAACTGGGAGAGAGTCAATTTCCTGGCAGACCCCAGTCATATGTGGATCAAGATGTGGGCCTGGGGCACCTGGAAAGGATTGGGCTACGGTGCCATTGTGTACATCTCCACCATTACGGGAATCGATCAGGAACTGTACGAAGCTGCTTCCATTGACGGAGCGGGCAGGTTCCAGAAGATGAGGCATATTACGCTGCCTGCTCTGATTCCGCTTTATATCGTATTGTTCGTCATGGGCTTTGCAAATCTCTTCAGTTCCGGCGTGGATAAGCTGTACGCTTTCCAGACATCCCTGAACAGAGAGACCCTGGAGACCATTGACCTGTACATCTTCAACCAAGGTATCGGAAGCGGAAACTTCTCCATGTCCACGGCTGTGGGTATCGTACAGTCCATTGTGAGTCTGGTGCTTCTGACGCTAGCGAACACCGTTTCCAAGCGTTTCCGCGAAGGCCAGAGCGTATTCTAGGGGAGGGCCATATGAAAAAAAGAAAAAAGGATTTGGAGCTGATCTCCAGCGGTGTCAGGGGAAAGCGCACTCCCGGAGATATAGCGGTGGACGTAATTATCTACATTGTATTCGGTTTTTTTGCATTTGCATGCTTTTGGCCCTTTTACTATCTGTTCATTAACTCCATCAGCAATAACGACCTGGTGGAAAACGGAAAAATTATGTTTACGCCCATGGGTGTGCACTTTGACAACTATATCAGAGTTATGAAGATCGGGGGAATCGGCCGGGCTGCAATGGTGTCAGTGGTAAGGACAGTAGTGGGAACCATACTTCATGTGCTGTGTACCTCTTTCATGGGATATGTGATGAGCAGGCAGGAACTGTGGCACAGAAAGTTCTGCTACCGTTACGTGATCATGACAATGTATCTGGGCGTAGGCCTGATACCGGTCTACATGAATATCAGAAGCCTGGGGCTGATCAACAATCCGCTGCTCTATGTCATCACGGGTATCGTAGGTCCCTACAACATGATTCTGGTAAAGACTTATGTAGAGTCCATCGGGCAGTCCCTGGAGGAATCCGCAGTCATTGACGGTGCCGGGTATACCACCCGGTTCACCCGGATCATTCTGCCGCTGTGTAAGCCCGTGCTGGCTTCCATAGCCGTATTCCGTGCAGTGGGCGAGTGGAATGCTTACATGGATACCATTATCTATATGCCAAACGGCAAGTGGGAGACCCTGCAGTCCCTGCTGTTCAAATATCTGAACCAGGCTACGGCGCTGGCTAAGATGCTGGAGGCAGGCGAGGTTGTAGATGAACTCGGGGAGGCTGTCAGCATCAGCCCTGCAGGCGTACGTTACACACTGACCTTTATCACAGTGTTCCCGATTCTGCTGGTATATCCGTATTTCCAACGGTTCTTTACCAAGGGCATTATGCTGGGTGCGGTGAAAGGCTAGACGGTTCTTGTGTGAGAAGAAAGAATCTCGCATTTATGCGGGTTCTGGCGTTTTATAAACGCCTGTAAGTTATTAACCGGTTTTTCAGAAAGAAAAGGAGAGAAAGAATGAGAAAAAGTTATTGGAAAAAGAGTCTGGCGGTCTTGCTGTCAGCAATGATGCTGCCGTCGCTTGTGGCCTGCGGAAACGGTTCGGACGATAAGGCGAAGGATTCGGCGGAGAGTGAGAGCAAAAGCGAGGAAAAGAGCGAGGAAAAGAGCGAGGAATCCGGCGAAACACCCGCCGAGAGTAAAACCGAGGAATCCGGTGAGAGCACAGACGCCGAGAATATAGGGGGGGCAGAGGGTAAGATCGGCTGGGCCACTGACTATGGCGATACGCCCTGGACAGGTGAAATATCAAACTTATCATACTTTGCGCCTTTCGCAGGGGATATGACCGAGCCCTGCCCCTGGGTGGAGGATGTCTTTTTGGAGTATGCGGGCGTGAAATTTGAGAGAATCTCATGTTCTACCCCGGAGGTAGAGACTTCTGTCATGGGTTCTCAGGATCTGCCGGACATTGTAGCATTCAAAACAGTGGATGCCGCGATTGCAGCAGCAGAGTCCGGACTGCTGCTGCGCCTGGACGACTACAAGGATCAACTGCCGAACATCTATGACAACTACATCATGACCAGCGCGCTGAATTACTGGAGGGATCACAGATCCGGAATTGCCGATGGGCTTTATGTGATACCGGTAACGGTAGGAGAGAACTATGATGCCACAGAGCTTCCCATGACCAGAATCGACCTGTGGGAGAAACTGGGCAGTCCCCAGATCAAGAATATCGAGGATTATTTCCAGATGCTGATGGACATGCGCGATTCCGGCGTGGAGGCTGATGCGGATGACAATGGGGACAGACAGCCTGTCTATTCCATCCTTGGCTGGGGAAAAGACGCAAATGATCCTCTTGGAATGTTCAACTGGCCGAACTACTACGGATGGTGGAGAGTAGACGGCAGCAACATCGTATATGCCAAGGGCGACGGCTCTCAGGTTGCCACAATTTTTGAGGACGGAGAACTGAAAGATATCGTGCAGGCTGCATTAAAGGGCTATATGACGCTGAACAACGGCGGTTATATCGCTCCCGACAGCATTACCATGAACTGGAACGACGCAAAACCCAAGCTTGTCAAAGGCGAGGGACTGTTCGCGCCCGTGAAGTGGATGGGTGAGTCATACACAGCTAAGAAATCACATATCGAGGCTGAGACAGGAATGTATCCTATCGTGGCTGACGACATGGAGATCTACCTTGCGGCAAACGCTCCCGTAGGAAGCGCCTATAGTGTGGCAATCTCCGCGAACTGTGACGACATTGACGGCGCTCTTCGTTTCCTGAACTGGCTGTACAGCCCCTTTGCAGAGATGATTATCTACAACGGACCGGAAGGATATATATGGGAGTATGACGAGAACGGCTATGTCAAGCTGTGCGAGAACTGGAGAGAAAATCTTGATTCGGCTCCGGAAAGCGGCCTTGGTTCCGGCGGCGGACTGTCCACCGGCCGTCAGTTCCTCAACTTGACTCCTTACACTCTGAGCACAAAGGATCCCAAGAGCGGACAGACTCTGTACCATCAGTACTGGCAGGGCATGTATGACGTTGAGGAAGCCTGGGGCGTTCTGGAGTGGAGAAAGATCAACAACTGCACCACAGTGGCCGAGTTTGCGGAAAACAGAGGCGCCGAGAGAAAGAGTGATGCTTTCAGCTATACCGTTGGCGTTACATCCGACAATGGTATGGATATGATTCACAGTTCTGTCAATAACCTGTGGAAGACGGAAGCGGCTAAGATGGCCCAGTGTAAGGACGAGGCTGAGTTTGAGACGCTGTGGGCGAATTTCGAGAAAGAATGTAACGACAACGGACTTGATATAGTAGCGGATTATATTAAAGAGGACTTTAAAAATGCCCTTGACATTGCCAGCCAGTATCCTCTGCTGACCGAATAAGGGATCAAGGTAAGGTATTTGTACTTTTAGTATGCTGAGAAAGGCAGCCATATTCGTCTTGAGATATGGCTGCTTTTTAAAAGCAGAAAACCAGGTATGGAGGGAATGTCCGGGACGGGAAGAAAAAAGGAGTCGGACGAAGCGTATGAGTAAAATATATTATGTAGACAGTGAAAAAGACGACAGTGCAAGTATTCAGGCGCTTTTAGATACCTGCGCGGGTGAGGAAGCGGAAATCATATTCCGCCAGGGAACCTATTATCTTGACAAGGGGCTTGTGCTGACAAAAGAGCACCGGAACCTGATATTAAGGGGAGAGGGAGAGGTGCGTCTAAACGGCGGAAAACAGCTGAAGAACTGGACCAGGGCAGAGGGGACGCCTGCAGCGGAACGTTTTGACACAGACGCCAGAGCACATATCTATGTATGCGATCTGGTGCAGGAGAAAATCCTGCCCCGGGGAGGGAAAGCCCCGAGAGGAGAAGACGTAAAAGATTTCACTGTATGGGAATTTGCCTCCAGAGGCTTCTCCCGCCAGACCAGACCCTCCCACCCGGAGGTGTTCTTTGACACGGAGCCTATGAACCTTTCCCAGTATCCCAAGGAGGATGGGTTTCTCACCATCACGGGCGTGGGCGAAAAGATGGTGGAGAGGGATTGGAACGTGGAGGGCGGCAAGCTGGAGGACGGCTATTACTATGCAGATGAACGCCCGAAGAGGTGGCAGAAATCTGACCATATCTGGGCGCTGGGCTACTGGGCCTATGACTGGGCCAATTCCACCGAGCGGATTGAACGGCTGGATGCGGAAAAACAGTTCATCAAAACCATGCCCCCTTACGGCAATTATTATTTTAAAGTGGGCCAGCGTTTTCGTTTCTACCACATCCTGGAGGAAGTGAACCGCCCCGGCGATTACTATGTGGACTATGACGATGGGAAAGTGTACATTTATCCGGAGGCCATGGAGGAGTCCGCGGAAATCATATTGTCCCTGCTGGAGGAGCCTCTGCTTACCGTTCGCGGCAGCTGCCATATCAGGGTGGAGGGGGTCACCTTTGAGATGGGGCGGGGAGAGGCGGTGCAGTGCCTATCTGCCGAAGACGTGACTTTCGACCATTGCTGCTTCCGCAACCTTGGCAATTATGCGGCAGGCTTTGTGATGGGGAAAGGAAACCGTGTGCTGAATTCAGACATCCATGACTGCGGGGACGGAGGGGTGCTGATGTTCGGCGGCAACAGGGTGACCCTGGAGGAAGCGGGAGGGCTGGTGGAGAACAATCATATCTACCGCATCGCAAAATGGACAAAGTGTTACAATCCGGCTATTTCCCTCAGCGGGGTAGGATTTACGGCCAGACATAATCTGATCCACGACTGCCCCCATACGGCCATCATGTACTGGGGGAATGAGATAACCATAGAAGACAATGAGATCTACAGCGCTGTGTTGGAGACCGGGGATGCCGGAGCCGTTTACACGGGCCGTGACTATACGTTCCGCGGGAACAAAGTGAACCATAACTATATCCATCATCTGGGCGGTGTGGGCATAGGAACCATGGCGATTTACAATGACGACGCCGTCTCCGGGACGGAAATGTGCCGCAATTATTTTGAGGAGGTTTCCAGAGCAGCCTTTATGGGAGGCGGACGGAATTTTGTGGTAAAGAATAATGTCTTCGTAAAATGCTACCCTGCCATAGGCTTCGACTGCCGCAGTGCGGACGATCATCCCGCATGGCGAAATGCGGTGGAAAACACCCTGCGGCAGCGTTTCTATCAGATACAGGCCTACCCGAACCAGCAGCTTATGAGTAAATATGAGCAGCAGATCTGTGAGGAAGAAAGGGACGGGACTGTGAATGCCATGGAGAGCGAATATATCCGCAGATATCCGGAGCTTGCGGAAATCCATGGGTATTACCAAAACCCGGTAAACGGAAAGACCCGCATTCCGGCCAGCGCATGGATTGAGAGCAATGTCTTCTGCTCCAAAGCCAGGTTCCGCTACCGCTATGATGCGAAAGCGGGAATCTTCTACGAATTCGGCAGGCCTGTGGATAATCCGTCGCCTTATCTGCGCAGCTATATCAATGATCCCGCATGGGATCTGCGTCTTACCTGGTCGGCTCAGAAAGGGGAAATGCACTGGGTGAGCAATTTCACGGCATCTCCGGAGGATTTTGCGGATGCGAAATGGGGCGATCTGACCGTGAGGCCGGATTCCAAGGCATTTGAGTACGGCTACGAGGACGGAGATTTTGGATCTATCGGTCTGGAGGAGGAGAAGAGGCGTCTCAATCCGCCCAAAGTCAGGACCCGTATCGGCCCTGCGGAAAATAAAGCGAACACAGTGAGCATCGCCGTCAGGAATATGAGTTCTGTACCGGTTTCGGGAGCGCTTAAGGTATATGCGCCTCAGGGGGTGGTATTTGCCGCTCAGACACTGGATTTTGCGGTGGAGGCCGGGGAAGAAAGGGAATATCTTCTGGAGGTGCTCCAAAGCCATGGAGAATTCGAGATGGAAGTGCGCAGCGCCACACCCGGCGTGCGCCCTTCCCGGGGAATCTTCGTGACGGAAACTAAGGGAGGAGATTTACATGCTGAATAACAAATACGGCGATTTTCTGCCGGACGGGCGGCAGTTTCGGATCACGACACCGGATATTCCCCGAAACTGGTACAACTATCTGTGGAATGATAACTACATTACTTTCGTCTCCCAGACCGGGGCGGGGGATGGTTTTCTCCAGGACGGCATGGGCAACAGGATAGGCCTGGTGGCCGAGCGGGGGCTTTATCTGCTGCGGGGGCGAAAAGAGGGGGATTCCACGGAATCCTGGGGAATCTGCGGCCTGCCCGTGGAGCAGGTAAATGAGAGTTATGAATGTATCCACTCTCCTGGCGCTACCTCCATCCATACGAAGAAAAACGGGATATACGCAGCCGTGACATTTTTCGTTCCTGTCAGGGATGCCTGTGAGATCTGGAATGTGAACCTTAGAAATGACAGTGGAGAAAGACAGGAATTGAAGCTCATCGGCGCCTGCGGGACTGTGGTGGATGACAGATATGCCCGCCAGGGCTATAATGTGTCTGCCGCGGCTTTTGACAGGGAGCTAAACGGCATCAAGTGCCGGCGCCACTGCGACTTTGCCGGCGTTAAAAATCGTCAGTTTCTGGGATTCATGGCACTTTCGGAAACAGCGGATTCCTATGAGTGCACTATGAACCGCATTACGGGCCCTTACGGTTCTTTCGCGTATCCGATTTGCCAAAAAAGAGGCGGACTGACCGGGACAGAGGGAAATTCGGAAAAGCTGGGTTTCGCGCTGCAGAAGAACCTTGTCCTGGAAGCCGGGGAAAGCATGGATATTACCTTTGTCTGCGGCGTGGCGTTTTCCGATGAGGAGGCGGTTAAGCTGCGGCAGAGGTACCGCAAACAGGAGGATGTGCTTGCCGCAAAGGAGGAAGCGCAGAGATTGTTTTCCTCCCAGGTGGAGCAGGTGGAGATAGATACCCCGGACCGGGAACTGAACAAACTGTTCTTCTGGCTCAAGCATCAGGCCAACATGGGCTCCCGCTGGGCCAGGGTACGGCACAATGGCTACCGCGACATGACCAGCGATACAGAATGTCTGGCCGCGGTGAATCCGGAGCTTGCGCTTACAAGATTCAAGCGTGTCCTCTCCTATCAGTATTCCAACGGGTATGCGCCGCGGACCATATCGGGAGGCAGGATATGTGATAACAATTTCTCCGATAACGCGGTATGGATCTCTTTTACTGCCAACACGATCTTAAAGGAGCTGGGCGACAGGGCGGTCATGGATGAGACGGTTCCCTTTAACGACGGTTCGGAAAGCTCTGTTTATGAGCATGTCCGCCGCTCCGTGGATTTCCTGTACCATTTCCGCGGCAGGAACGGTTTGATACGCATCTGGGGCGGCGACTGGAACGACTGCATGAACGAGGCGGGCATGAAAGGTGAGGGCGTCAGCGTATGGCTCAGCATTGCCTGGTACCGCGCCAACGAGATGTTCCGGGAGATTGCCCAAATCTGCGGCAGGCAGGAGGACGCGGCCCTGTGCGTGGAACGGGGGCGCGAGATCCGGGAGCTCGTGGAGACTTACGGCTGGGACGGAGAATATTATCTCACAGCCATCGCCGACGACGGCACGCCCATAGGCTCCAGGACCAATGAGGAGGGACAAATGTTCCTGCCGCCCCAGCTATGGGCAGTGCTCTCAGGCGTGTCAAAAGACGGCCGCCACATACAGGCCATGGACGCGGTGGAGAAATACCTTTCCACACCCCTTGGCACGGTAATCTCTGTACCGGCCTACACAAAGTATGACAGCCGCATCGGTTCCGTGACTCTGAAGCCTGCAGGCGTCCACGAGAACGGCGGGGTATATCTGCACACCATTGCCTGGAAGATTGCCGCCGACGCCATGCTGAAACGCAGGGAAAGCGTAGAGCAAGATCTGGAATGCATCCTGCCTTTCCGCAACAAGGTGGTTGCCGGCCGGGCCGAGCCTTATATTCTGTGCAATTCCTATTTCGGGGAGCAGACGGGCTACCGTTACGGCACACCGGGACAGAGCTGGCGTACCGCGGCCGGGCCATGGCTGGAAAAGGCGCTGCTGGGCTATGTATTCGGTCTGATGCCGCAGATGGAGGGATTAAAAATAGACCCTTGTCTTCCGAAGTCCTGGAAGAACTGCTCGGTGAAAAAGAGATTCCGGGGGGCGACTTATCAGATTCACTATGAAAACGGCGGGCCTGACGTCATAGAGATCATGGTGGACGGAAAGACTGTCCCGGGAAATGTGCTTCCCTGGGAAGAGGGGAAAACGTATCAGGTATATGTGACCACTGGCGTCAGGAAAGGGGAATAGGAAATGGACAACATATTATTTAAAGGAATTTACAGCGCCACCTTTTCTATCTATGATGAGAATCTGAATGTAAAAAAGGGCAGCGTAGACAAACTGGTTCGGTATAATCTGAGGAACGGCGTAGCCGGCTTCTATGTGGGCGGCAATACGGGAGAATGCACCGTGCTGCCCAACAGGACCAGGAAACAGATGCTGGAGACGGTCAAGGAGAGCGCCGGCGGCCAGGGGAAGATTATTGCCCATGTGGGTGCGGGGCATATGGACGATGTCATGGACCTGATTGGACATGCCAATGCGTTAGGGGTAGACGCCATAGCGTCGCTTCCGCCCTCATTGACTTCCTATTACAAGGCGGATGAGATCATTGAGTACTACAGGCAGATCGCCGCCATTGCGAAGGCGCCGGTGCTGGCCTATGTGACGCCGGTACTGAGCTGTGATGTGATGTGGTTCGCCAATCAGATCATGGACATAGAGAATATCGTCGGCATCAAGCTGACGGTAGCGGATTACTATTTATTTGAAAAGATCAAATTGGTAAAAGACGGGAATATCAATATTCTGAACGGACCGGACGAGTCCATGCTCAGCGGCCTGGTCATGGGGGCGGACGGAGCCATCGGCACCACCTATAACCTGATGCCGGCCACTGCCTGCAGGATATACAGCAATTTTAAGAAGAATGATGTGACGGAGGCCCTGAACCAGCAGCACAAGCTCAACCGCTGCATTGACATTCTGCTGGGCTCCAATATCGCCAAGTGGAAAGCCGTTCTGACCGTGCTGGACATTGATCCCGGCTATACGGTAGATCCTGCCAGAATGCCGTCGGAAAGCGAAGTGAGGGAGGTCATTGCCCTGCTGGAGAAAGCGGACTGCACAAAGGAAATGGTATGAGATATATAATTCTGGTCATTGCGGTTGCGGTGATGTCGCTGCAGAACCTGTTTACAAAACAGTACAATAGAAAAACCGACAGGCCTGATTCCCTGTCGTACACTGTGGTATCCACATTTGCGGCGCTGGTGTTCTTCTGTGTGCTGTCTGCGCGCAGTTTGCGGATCGAGCCCCGAATCCTGCCCTATGCGGCAGGGTTCGGGATCTCCTATGTGGCTGCCTTTGCGGGGCTTAATTCCGCCATCGGAGAGGGTCCCCTGTCCTATTCCGCTTTGGTGAACGCCTATTCCCTGATAATACCCACCATGTATGGCATTGTCATTTTGAAAGACGAGATACGAGCTACGGCATACATCGGCATTGCGCTTTTGTGTCTGTCGATTTTCCTCATCAACAAGAAGAGCGAGGAGGGGAAGCCCGGCAGAAAGTGGCTCATATACATCCTGATTGCCTTTGTGGGAAACGGTATGGCCTCGGTGATCCAGAAGACGCAGCAGCTGAAGTTTGCGGGGGCGTATAAGAATGAGTTCATGACAGCGGCTCTGGCGGTGGCCCTTGTGACGCTTGCAGCCATGGTGCTGTTCCGGAAAAAGGACATAAAAAGCGGCATAAGGGGGTGCTGGAAATACGCCTCCCTGACGGGAGTGGCCAATGGCATGGCAAACCTGCTCACCATGATCCTGGGAGCGCTGATTCCCAGCGCCATCCTCTTCCCCACCTTTTCCGCAGGCACCATGACTGTCATGCTGCTCGCCTCCCTGTTTCTCTACAAAGAGAGGCTTTCCAGGGTCCAGATCGCCGGCTATGCGGTGGGGATTTTATCTATTTGCGCTTTGAATTTATAGGCGGTGCGGGGAATGCATTGGATGATTCCGTTTCAGCATTTCCTTTTTTGTATTGAATCCTTTTGTACCGCGAAACATCATAATGGGAAAGCAAAAGACAATATGATTGAATTAGGGCTAAAAGCATGATAAAATGGAGAAAAGTGGACGATCTCTGTAAATAAGACAATAGCAAGGATTTGCGGGCAATTAATGACGGTGAAACCAGGGATGCAGACAGCGATCAGATTAGGGGCTGTGAAAAAGGATATATATGCTACACAAAATTGAATTTCAGGACAGACACAACGTAATTTCCTGCTATCTGCCGGAGAATTCGGCGCCGGAGAAAAAAGCCATGGCAGAACTGCATCAGATGACGGCGATAGAAGAGACGCTGGCTGTGCTGACGGCGGCGCCGGGATTCTTTCAGGGAGACGGGCAGAGAATTGAGAAGATCATTCTGACGCCGGACTTCCACAAAGGCGCGGGCATTCCGATTGGAACTGTGATGATGACAAAAGGCTTTGCAATTCCCCAGGCAATGGGCAACGATATTAACTGTGGCATGCGGTTTTACACCACAGATCTGTCAGAGGATCGGATACGGGAAAAGCTTCCCGAACTGAAAAGGAAGATTCGGCATATCTTTTTTGAGGGCGGCAGACAGATTCCCATGACCGGCAGGCAGAGACAGGCATTGTTTTGCCATGGGCTCGAAGGCTTGCTGGAAACCTATAGTGACAGTAAAAAGAGCGGTCTGTGGCGGTACTACCAGCCTGATAAGCAGGAAAAATGGCTGAAACGAACGGTTTTTCGGGGGAGTCTTAAGGCTGAGGATACGGAAGGCCTGGAGGATTTTATCGGCAACTATGATGAGCAGACTTACGATGATCAAATCGGAACCGTTGGCGGCGGCAATCATTTCCTGGAGGTGCAGCGGGTTGCCGAAGTTTATGACGGCCGGACTGCCAACGCATGGAATATAAAAAAGGGAGCCGTAGTGGTAATGATTCATGCCGGTTCTCTGACCATCGGGCATCACAGCGGGCTGTTGAATCGTAAGCTTTGCCGGGAGATTTATCCGGCCGGAATGACACATCCGGACAATGGGATATATCTCATACCGGAAGCCGGAGCGCCGGATTCCTGGAGACGGTTCTGGTCCGCCTCGGCCAACGCTGCCAATTTTGGCTTTGCGAACCGGCTGTTTCTGGGTTTTATGATTCAGGACGTTTTCGCGCATGTGTTGGGAGAGTGCGGCATGGAGCAGCTTTACGATGCTCCTCACAACTATATCTGGAAAAAACAGATTGCCGGCGAAATGCACTATATTCATCGTAAGGGAGCCTGCTGTGCCGGAGGCTGCGAGCAGATGGAGGGCACAGAGTTTGCGTACTATGGCGAACCGGTGATGATCCCCGGCTCCATGGGCAGTTCCAGCTACCTGCTTCGCGGACTTGGGAATCCGGATTCTCTGTGGAGCGCCAGCCATGGCGCCGGACGTAAAAAATCCCGCGGCGACGCAATTAAGGGGAACGATGAGGCATTTCGCCGGTTCATGGAAAGCTTCCATGTCATTACCCCCATTGATCCATCCCGCAATGATCTGAAAGGCAGAGCGGACATCCTGAAAAAATGGGAGGATGCCGTTCGGGCGGAAGCTCCCTATGCCTATAAGGATATTGACGAAGTCATAGCAGTACACACAGCGCATGACATGGCGGTTCCGGTGGCGCGGATGGAACCTATTTTTACGGTGAAAGCTTAAAGGGCAGGGAAGCGTGAAAGCTGTTTGAATAAGGAAGCGCTTATAAGTCTTTTACACAGCGGCATCCACGGGAAAGACCTTGCCCTCAGTGATGCCGCATTCATTAAAGGCATCAATGCGGACGTAATATCGTTCCACGTTTGACATCAGAGCACGTATCTCCACCTGGTTCCTGTCGAATACCCGGTAGCTGTGGTAGAGCTTCTCGGGCGTATGGCCCCAGAGTACCTCGTAGCCCATCGCCGCCTTATTCCAGGAAGCAATCTCATTCGATGAGGAGACCTCTTTCCAGGCAACATTCATGGACATGCCGTCTAAGCGGGTGGCTTCCACTTCAGTCACAGGGTCGGGAGCATTGCCGCAGCCTCTGCCGAACACCCGCAGGCCGCTGATGCAGGGTGGTTTGTGGTAGGCAGTGTCGATTATGGTAAGACGTATATAGGTCGCCGGAATACCGTCCTCCCAGACTATCAGGTTATGGGGGAGGTCTGTGTCCGTATTTCGCCAGTCTTCCGGCTCGAACCAGTGCTGGCCGTCCGTGCTGGTCTCCATAAACCATCTTGTGGCGAAAGAGCGCTCCTCGATATAGCGGCCCCGGCCGGGGTCTCCCGTAAGCCGGGCTCCCTGGGGCAGCTCGGTGACCAGCTCCACATCATCCGCAAAATTGATCTGCACCGCATGCACCCTGCGGCACTGGCCCAAATCCACCATTAGCCAGGGCGCGGTATCGTCTTTCGCGGCTTTCCACCAGGTCTGGACATTTTCGTCCACTGCATGGGAGGCGTCCTTTTGGGGACATTCGCAGCTGCTGGCAGTGGCAGTCTTTCCATAGCTTAAGAGCATCCACTCCGGGGCCGCCCAGGGGTCTTCTTTCTCTCCTGTGACGCGTCGGGGCCAGTCGCCGTAGCGCTGGTTGCAGAACAGTTCCCCATCCGCGTCAAAGCCTGCGGGCCAGATGCCGATCCGGCGCTCGAACTCATGGTTCATGGAGATGCGCATGGTGCTGGTATGCCACCAGTTCCCCTGCTTGTCCTCCATGGTGGAACCGTGGCCCGCGCCGGGCAGGAAGCCGCCGGGGGAGTAGGAGTAGGGGTTATTGGTGCAGGCCGTGAAAGGCCCCAGGGGGCTTTCGCCTACACAGACACCGTCATTGTAGATATTGTACTGGGTGCCGGGGGCGGCGTACTGCAGGTAATACTTGCCGTCATGTTTGGTCATCCATGCGCCCTCGATGTAGGGATTGTCGGACAGGGCGGCCCGAAGCAGGGGCCGGTAGTTCTCCGGCGTGGCTTCGATAGCGGGGGTGATATCCGTCACGTCTTCTGGGCGGCAGCCGGAGGTCTTGGCAATCTGCTCTTTCAGAAGCTGTACGATATGGCTGGATGTCGGGTCATAATGATGCTCCTCGCCGTTACGTTCGTAGCCGTATTCGGTTTTATGGTGGTCGATCAGTGCCACGGGCTCGCCTTTTCGTTCCATGGTCTCAGGATCCAGTTCCACGCCCCAGATGGGAGTCATGTTGCTGCAGCCCCAGTAGAAGTACAGCCTCCCGTCATCGTCCGGGAAGAGATTGGGATCCCAGAAGTCGAAAGTGCCTGGGATCTTCTCGAAGACGCCGCTTTCCGGGTCTTTGGTGCGGTAGAAATCGCAGACCCCGCCCTTGTGGCTGGCACAGAAGTACATCCAGTCCCCTATGACCCGCACATCCGGGGCGTAATCGTACAGGGGAACGCCTGTGAGCGGGCACTGCTGCCAGTTCACCATGTCTTCGCTGACTAAGAATCCCCGGGTCATGCTGGGGAAGATATAGTATCTGTCCTTAAAGAGGATCATGGAGGGGTCGGCGGCCTCCCGGTTCAGGGAGAAGCCGCCCTCTTTTTGGTTAAATTGGTACTGGTAGGTGAAGTTCAGCGGGTTACAGAAATATCTGTTTTTCATAGAAGAGTATCCTTTCGATTCTATTTTTGGATTCTGTTGTTTGGCAGTTGCAGGAAACTTTGTATCTGCATTGGACAGATGGCAGATAGTTGCCAAGTGGAAGCCGCGGCGGTTCTGCCTGCTTTGCGTCTGGGGGATTTCCGCCTAACCCCGCAGGCTTCCCAGGCAATTCAGACTCTCCTTGGGATGCCTGGTCTGGGTGGTTCTGTCCACGGCCACCAGGCCGAAAACTCCACCTGATGGGCCGCTGTTGCCGCGCCTATAAAAAAGTCTTTGTCAAATGTCATGGCATGTCCTCCTTGCATGGAATTGATATATTCATAATTATAGTATGACACAAAAGATGCAGGGGCGAAAGGCATAAAAAGCCCGATTTTTCCTCAAAAAGGAAATGTTTTCAAAGTCTAACGAATTTTTGAACTAAATCACGAATTTTTGAATATCTCCTTGCCGCGATATCCTTTATAATACTAGACAATAGAATCCTGCCCTTGGATTCTATTGTACAAGACAATACTTGATCATAGAAAGCTTTTTTGCTTTCTATGATAGAATCCTGCCCTTGGATTCTATTGTACAAGACAATACTTGATCATAGAAAGCTCTTTTGCTTTCTATGATAGAATCCTGCCCTTGGATTCTATTGTACTAGACAATACTTGATCATAGAAAGCTCTTTTGCTTTCTATGATAGGATCCTGCCTTTTTTCAAACAAAAACCAAATCCAAAATCAAGGAGAATAGTATGAGAAAAGTGATATCTTTGAACCAAGGCTGGAAGCTTTACCAGAACGGAAAGTGCAGCGAAGTGAATCTGCCACATACCTGGAATGCCGTGGACGGTCAGGACGGAGGGAATGATTACTACCGCGGCACCTGCCGGTATGTGCGGGAACTGGAAAAGCCCGCCATGGAGCCCGGCGACAGCATCCGGCTGGAGGTGAAAGGCGCCGCCATGTCGGCACAGGTGAGCATGAATGGTCAGGTACTGGCAAAACACAAGGGCGGGTACTCCGCGTTCCGGGTGGACTTGACGGGACATCTGCAGGACAGGAACGAACTGTCCGTCTCCGTGGACAACAGCGACAATGACAGCATTTATCCCCAAAAGGCGGACTTTACCTTTTACGTTCTGACAGAATCACTGTGCGCAGGGTGCAGACGGAGAATCCGGACTATATCTTCGTGAAGAAACAGGATGTGGTCAACTGGTTCGACCAGGACGAATTCGATCCGGACTGCTTCTCTGTCTCCGACACCCTGGCAGACCTGCGGGCCAATCCGGAGGCAGGAGTCATCGTGAACCAGATGATGGAAAAGGGCGCGGCCTCCCGGGGAGACGTGGCGGAGGCGGTAAAGGACAATCCCGGCCTCCAGCGCATGCTGGGCAGGATGACGCTGATCAGCCTCTTAAAACAGGCGGGGAACATTGAGGAAGAAACGATAAAACAGTTGAACCGCGTCTTACAGAAGATTAAAAAATAAGACCGGCGGGGCGCAAACAGCATGCGCAGGGAACTGTGAATATGGCATAATGTTGATATATCGTAAAAAGCATATAAGGGACACCTGGAAAAGGTGGAACCGGGGCTTGGCTAACAGGAAACAGATGGCAGATGAGCATGGAGTAAGGAGGCAGAAGACATGCCGGTAAAAGCAGTACAGCAGATTATGCTGGGAACAGTGACGGCTAACGAAGCGCAGGCCAGGGATACCCTGGCGGCAATCAGGAAAGCAGGATATGGAGGAATCGAACTGAACGGATTCATGATACGTCCCACAGGCCTTATGGTGCGCATGATGACGAAGATGGCCGGGATGCCCGTGGGCAGGGGCGGCAGACTGGACTGGGCTGCCCTGGTAAAAGAGGCAGGGCTGTCCGTAGTAAGTGTGCATGAGGATCTGGGAACCATCCGCAGGGAGACTTCCACCGTGATCGAAGAGGCCGGGAAATTCGGCACGAAATATATTGTAGTGACCGGCATGTACCGGTTCGACTATTCTGACAGGGCTGCGGTAAGCGGCCTGGCCAGAGATCTGAACCAGGCGGGAAAGGAGCTTGGACAGGGAGGCATAGCGCTGCTGTACCACAACCACAACTGTGAGCTGCGCAAGGTTGAAAAGGGGATGACCGCCTACCGGCTCCTGCAGGAAGAGACGGATCCGGAATATGTGAACTTCGAATTCGATTCCTACTGGCCTGCGGAGGCGGGGGCAGATGCCCTGGCGCTGATGCGGCAGCTGGGTGACAGGATGAAGCTCTACCATATCAATGACAGAGGGACGAGGGTGACGGGGCCCTCCATGACACCGATCCTGAAATCCGACAGCATGGAGCTGGGCTATGGGAACATGAACCTGGAAGCCCTGACAGAACAGGCTCTGGCCGCAGGTGTGGATGCCGTCATCCTGGAGAGCCACAAGAACTGGGCAGACAAATCCCCGCTGAAATCCATCCAGCTCTCCGCGGAGTTCCTGAAAAGGGTATAAGCAATTGGTGCACGCTATGCTTTCCGGTTCTGTTCCCGATATTCACTGGGCGAAATCCCGGTCTCTTTCTGGAAAGTGGAGGAGAAGTAGCTCCTGGAACCATAGTTCAGCTCATCGCTGATCTCCTGGATGCTCATCCTTGTCCCCGACAGCAGCAGCTTGGCCTGGCGGACTTTCTCCTGTCTGATATAGTCCGCCACGCTTAAGCCCATTTCCTGCTTGAACTTGTGGGAGAAGTAGTACTCCGTATACCCGGCCTGACTCGCCAGCACGTCCAGGGTCAGCTTTTCCCTGATGTGCAGGGAGATGTAGTCGCAGGCGTTTCTGATCTGGGGGGACAGGTCGGAATCCGCTTTCGATTGGCGGACGCGCTGCACATAGTCCGCCAGCATGGTATTACAGGTATTTGTGGCCTCTGCGATATTCTGGCAGTCCTCTATCATCTGCATGTAGTAATCGTTCAGGGTATAGGCCACCGCAGGGCTTACGCCTCCCTCAATGGAAGCCCTGGAGCAGAGGGTCAGCAGCACGATGGCCGTGGACTTGGCAGAGCGCAGGGAGTCTCCGGTGTCGAAACGGGGGCCATTGCTCATGCTGTGGGAGCGGGCAATGGCATCCGCATAGTTGGGATTCCCCTCCCGCAGCATCTTCATGAATTCCTGCTCCGCCATCCAGATGCCGCGGTGCTCCGTGGTAATCAGGTTTATCTCCTGGGAGGAGGGCGAATGGCCTGGCTCCTGGGCAAAGCGGATGTCATTGGTGGATATCCGCTGCCCGGTGATGCAGTAGTGCAGCATCACCGCGTACTGGAAGAGCTGGTTGGTGGGAATCACGGGGATGTGCTCAAAGATCCGGAACATCCTGGCTCGGACTGCCACTGACAGATTGTGCTCCTCCAGCTTCCTGCGGATGACCTGAAAGGAATTTTTCCCGGAATAGGCAGGTCCCAGTATATGGATCTGTCTCAGGCAGTCCTCCCGGTATTCAAACCCGGCGATCCAGATCAGACCCAGCTGATCCGCAATGAACAGGGGAAGTTTTTCTTTGTGACGGATATGCTCGTGCAGATGAGCCTGGAGGTTCAGCAGGATCAATATGCTGTCATTGTCCGGGGACTGTCCCGGGACGGCAGGCTCGTTGATCAGCTGCGGCGGATAGCTGCGCAGTGAGATATCATAACAGCAGCGGATCAGCTGCTCTAAAAAGTCTAATTTATTCCGGATGTCCATTTCCATGCTCCTCACCTGAAAAATCATGCCGTCATCTCCATGCGCTTTTCTGCGGTGCGCCGCAGCGTTTCGCAGGTTGGCAGCAGGGCTTTAGTCACATAGATAGTCCCTTAGGACTTCTTCGTCCGCCTTGTCAAAGAAACGGATGCTGCCGCTTTTTAGCAGGGGGATGTTCTGGGCTATGGTGCAGAAGATGTATTGGCTTAAAGTGGATTTCAGGGCGATGCTGTCGCCCTCCGGCGTCTCGAAGAGTACCTCCGAGCCGCATTTTTGAACCTGTTTCAGGAAATCCATCACATTGATGTCTGTTCTGATATGCATAAGATGACCTCCTTTTTATAACTGTTTTCTGCATGCCCGCAAGCCGTCCCAAGCTGCCGAGACATAAGCCTATGGGCGCAGCACCCTGCAGCAACGTTTCCCGGTTCGGCTTAAGGGCAATTTTAGTATACACGAAATCCGTGGGGGCGTGTTAAGTAATTTAACATTTTGGAACATATTTTTTAGAAAAACACGAAAAAGTGAATGGCATGAGAAATTATTTAACATCTGAAAAAGGAATCCTTGTATAATAGAAGAAGAGTATTCCAATGGAAGAAGAACGCTCCAATGGAATCAGAAAGAACGAAATGTACCACGGATCTCAATCAAATATATTTTATGGAGGAGGTTTTCATTATGTCTCAGAACACATCCAATCAAAGCGGAAACGTGCAGTACCGCAGGGCCAGGGTCTGGCAGATCATACTCACCGCCACCAGCGGCATGGTGGGAATGAGTTTCTATTTCCTCACGGGCATGGCCAGCTACAGCGCCAACGTGGGCTTCGGCATCGCCACGATGGCCGTGGGAGGAATCCTGACGTTCACCCGTGTCTTCGATGCCATCACGGATCCCCTGCTGGCCTTTGTGTACGACAAGGTCAATACCAGGTTCGGCAAGATACGCATCTTACTTATCAGCGGCTGGCTGGTGATGGCTTTCGCCGTTCTTATGATGTACAACTGGGCAGCGGGCAAGGGACATGGGATAGTGACGTACATAGGGCTTTACATCATCTATATCATTGGCTATACCCTGTTCAACATGACGTCCCAGACTGTGGGGCCGTTAATGACAAACGACCCCAAGCAGCGCCCCATCGTTGGCGTGGTGGGCACGGTGTTCAATTATGTGGTTCCTATCGCCATGAACCTGATTGCCTATACCAGGCTAATGCCCAAGTACGGCGGCTATACGCTGGAATTTCTGGCAGCCGCCTGCTGGCTCACCATCGGCATCTCCGCCGTGGGCCTGATATTGACATGCATCGGTGTGTCGGAATTCGACAAGCCTGAGAACTTTGTGGGCGTCACTGCCAAGAAAGAAAAGCTGAAGATGAAAGATATGCTGGATGTGCTGAAAAACAATCGTCCCCTGCAGTGCTTCATCGCTTCAGGAGCCTCTGACAAGATTGCCCAGCAGGTAGCCAGCCAGTCCATCGTAGCCACTATGATGTTCGGCATCATCATCGGCGACATGGCAATTTCCACCACATTGAGCACCATCGGCATGATACCCTCCATCCTCTTTGTCTTCGTGGGAGCGGCTTACGCCAGGAAGTGGGGCAATAAGAAGACGATCATAGACTGGAACTATATCTGTATCGGAATTACGGTGGCGACCATCCTGTTCTTCGTCGGGCTGCATATGTTCAGCGACACCCGCAACATCAGCACCATGTTCCCGCTGATGATTGTCTTTATGATTCTGCAGCTTTTGACCAATGGCGCGAAGATGTGCATTACCAGCGGCAATACCGCGTTCATGGCAGATGTCATCGACTATGAGCTGGACAGGGGGGGCAAGTACATTCCCGCGGTAGTGACAGGTGTATACAGCCTGATCGATAAGGTTGTCTCCTCCGCCAGCGCCCTGATTGCCACGGCGGCAGTTGCTTTGATCGGTTATACAGAAACCATGCCCCAGCCCACGGACGCGCTGACGGGAGGGGTCTTCTGGATGAGCATGGTGCTCATGTACGGCCTGCCTTTGGGCGGATGGATTGTGACGCTGATCGCCATGCGGTTCTGCAGCCTGGATAAGGAAGAGATGGTGGAAGTGCAGAAGCGCATTGCCGAGAAAAAGGCCGCGGTGAAGCAGGAGACAGCGTAGGTTTTGCGCTGATTGTTCCTGACAACAGAATTGCATTCTGCTATATGTACCGCATAGCGGCATGGCCGGAAGTGTGAAGTTAGCAGATTACATTGCAAGCCCCGGGCCGATTTCGGGAATGGGCCCAAGATTCTCCAGCCGGCCCTGCCGGTAAAGAGACGGACAAAAGAACAGCGGCTTTGAGACGGTTTATTCAAATATGTATGAAAGGGAGAGATTGACAGGATGATAGAAAGCAAGGAATTCGGACGCATTGAAGTCCGGGACATCCCGCTTCCCTGGGAGGCGGAGGACATCTCCGGCACTTATACTTATTCCGGCAGAGTACTGGTATCCTATGGCACGGCAAAAGAGCATGAGGGAAAGAACTGGTATCATGTAGTCACGTTAAATGACGATGGGACCGATGTTAGGGAGGTCTTTGATGGGGAAATCCCCCAGCTTCCCGGAGCAAACGGCATCCGCTGGATGTGCTTCGCGGACAATAAGAGGATATTGCTGGGGGACTATGTTCTGGAATGCAGCCCGGACATTGACCATTGTAAAGAGGCCAGGCTGGTGCGTCTGTACTATCCGGAGCATCTTGTCCATGGGGAGAATATCTTTATGCACTGGTCTGAGATCGTCATTGCTCCGGACAACAGGCACATGGCATGGACCATGCTGACCTCCACAGGCTCCATGAACTATCTGGGACGGCTGGAGCGGCAGGAAGACTGTTACTGTCTGGAGAACATATGCGCCATCAGCAGTGACAGGCTATGTGAGCCGGATCCGGAAAATGAGGGATACTGCATTACCCTGCCGGCCAGGGGCGGGGAGCTGAAGCAGTTCGTCCGGGGCGGCATGGCTCTGTCCATGGCGGGCGGCGGGGACAGCGTCAGCGAGAGCATGGTTCTGCCTTTAGACAGTGAGGAGCTGATTCAGATAACGCACACTCCAGGCTATGAGGAGACTACTATTTTCTCGGCGGATGAAAGGCTGGGCGTAGTCATGTCGCCCCGGTTCTCCGAAAAGACCAACTGCGGGGTGTTCGGTCTGGTGCCCCAGCCCCAGTCAATTGCGGTGCGGGGCAAGTTCATCAATTGTCTTTATATGTACTGCGTCAGCGGCGTGCGGGCGTTCCGCAAGGGGAACGTAGGGCCTGTGCTGATCGACATTGAGAAGTCCCAGAGGGAGGGCAGGAACCATGCAGGGGTGGATTTGAGCGATCCGGAGGGCAGATGGGTGTATTATTCCCCCATTAGCTGGCATCCGGACAGCACCCGGGCAATGTGGAACGAGGGAACCAGACCTGCGGAGGGAGCCATAAGGAAACGTTTGAGGATGTGCCGTCTTCTGGATTATGTGCCCGGGCAGCCGGTACCTGTCAGGGAGACTCCGGAGGGGAAGGAGATACCTTATGCGCTTCCGGGGGAGGCACCCCGGTGCAGGCCTGGGGAGGATGTCTTTTCCATCAAGATTAAGGGGAAAGCCGGCGGGTATGTGCTGAACGAGGGCGGAATGGGGAATCCGCCTGTATATCGGACGCTGTATGAGGGCTTCAGCGATGACGGGGAGACTTTTTATAACGGCAGTATGACGGTTACGGCTCCGGCCAGTATATTCGCGCCGGGGAGAACGGTGTTCGAGGCTGACCTTTGTGTTACCGGGAAGCATACCGGGGAGATGAAGCTGCGGGCGGTGTTTCGCAGGGACGATGTGCACGCGCCGGCGATGCTTTCCTTTGCGGAGGGAGAGGATGGGAGGCCGGAGAGCCGGGGGTATTCGGCTTATGACGGGGTTGTGCTGGATATTGGGGATATGGAGCCTTAGGCGGCTGCGCAAGCGCTGGACAGAAGGAAGATTGGTATTGGAACTGGACGGAATATTAGGAGGACGAATTATTTATGAAAGCGATCCGGCTTAGGACAGAATATATGGAGAATCCTGTTGGGATTGATATCAGGGAGCCGTATTTATCCTGGAATTGCAGTGGGGGCAAGAGACAGACAGCTTATGAGATTGAGGCAGTCTGCGGGAATCAGGTCATCTGGGACAGCGGAAAGGTGGCTGGTGACAGGATGAATGCGCTGTTTGGCGCGGCGGCGGGCAGCAGGCAGAGGGTTTCCTGGCGGGTGAGGCTGTGGGATGAGGAGGACAGGGCCGGGGACTGGAGCGAGGAGGTCTTTTTTGAGATAGGGCTTTTGGAGCGGGAGGAGTTTGTGGCGAAGTGGATTGATCCGGAGCCGGATTGTGTCCCGGGAGAAGCCCTGGAAAGCGATTCGCAAGCTGTTCGGGAAGCTGGTTTGGGAGCCGGCCAGAAAAAGGAGTCGCAGCCCGGAAAAGCCGGTTTGCCGCCTCATAAGCCGGCCAGTTACCTGAGGACATCCTTTTTTCTGGAGAGAAAGGGGGAGGGCAGGCTGTATATTACCTGCCATGGCCTGTATGAGGCTTTCCTGAACGGGAAGAGGGTGGGGGATTTTGTGCTGGCGCCGGGGACTTCCACCTATGACAAGAGGCTGGCTTATCAGACTTATGATGTGACGGGACTGTTGAAAGAGGGGGAGAATGCGGTACAGGTCATCCTGGGGGATGGGTGGTACCGGAGCTGTTCCGGCGTGGACGGGGACAGGAATCTGTATGGGGAGGATGTGGCTCTGTATTTCCAGCTGGAGGTGGACGGCAGGGCGGTGTGCGTATCCGATGAAAGCTGGGAGGCCTCCCAGGCAGGGCCGATTCGGGAGGACGATATGCAGCAGGGCGAGGTGGTGGATGCCAGGCTGGAGGAGATTCGGGATTATCATGGGGTGAGGCCGGCAAAGTTCGGGGTGGAGAATCTGGTGTGCTCCAACTGTGTGCCTATTGTGGAGGCAGAGCGGTTTGAAGGGAAGATTTTGAAGACTCCAAATGGGGAGACAGTCATTGACTATGGGCAGAACCTGGCGGGGTATGTGGAGTTTACCGTGAATGCACATGCGGGAGAGCGTATTGTGCTGACCCATGGGGAAACCCTGGACGAGAACGGCAATTTTACCGCGGAGAATTTTCAGGACAGGGAGCGCCACAAGGAGGGCGGTACCAGGCAGCAGGTGGTGTATATCTGTAAGGAGGGGGAGAACCATTATAAGTCCAGGTTCACGATCTGGGGCTTTCGGTACGCGAAGGTGGAGACGGATGTGGATTTGAGCAATGCCGTATTTACTTCCATAGCGGTCTATTCCCGGATGGAGCAGTTGGGGCGTTTTGAATGCTCCAATCCGGCCGTGAACAAGTTGGTGGAGAACAGTATCTGGAGTCAGAAGTCCAATTTCTGCGATGTGCCCACAGACTGTCCTACCAGGGAGCGGGCGGCCTGGACCGGGGATATGGGAGTGTTCGCGGAAACGGGCATCTATCTGGAAGACTGCTATCCTGTCATCCGCAAATGGCTGGGGGAGTGCAGGCTGAACCAGTACGAAGACGGAAAAGTAGCCAATATCGCGCCGCGGAACAACAATCCCTCTTTCTTTACGAAGATGCTGGCCGGGTCCGTAGGCTGGGGGGATGCGTGCATCATTGTGCCCTATGTGCTGTATCAAAGATATGGGGACAGGCGGATTCTGGAGGAGAATTATGAGATGATGGGCAGGTGGTTCGCCTATCTGGAGAGCCGCGCAGGGAAAGGACAGCAGGGAGCAGTGTCCCAGGGAGCCATGGCGCAGGGAGCAGCGCCCCAGGGGCTCCAGGGTCAGCCGCCGCAGATGCAGATACCGGAGGAGTACCGGGCCATAGTCGCCGGCATGCCCAAGGAGAAGCTGGCGGAGCTGATGGAGAAATTCCGGCAGACAGGCAGCCGGGATGCAGTGAACGAAAAAGGCGGCAGCAATGGAGCGGCAAAGGACGCAGCTGCTCCCAACCCCTGCGCCGGCTACGCCATCGAGACAGGCGTAGACTACGGCGAGTGGTGCGAGCCGGACGTGGACAGCACTTCGGTCATGGGCAAGCCCCAGGGGAAAGTGGCCACAGCCTATTTCGCCAGATCCGGTCGGATGCTGGCTGAGATTGCGGAAATCCTGGGGAAAGAGGAGGATGCGGCAAGATTTAAAGATGTCTCCGAAAAGGCGAAAGGCGCATTCCGGCATCTGGCGACAGCGAACGGCAGAATCCGCTCCGACAGGCAGGCGGAATATGTGCGCGCCATATCCTTTGACCTGCTGGACGAAGAGGAGAAGCGCCAGGCAGCAGCCGACCTGAATGAACTGGTGGTAAATGCAGGCTATCACCTGAACACGGGCTTTCTGTCCACGCCCTCTCTCTGCGGAGTGCTGGCGGAGCACGGCTATGGGGAGACCGCTTACAGGCTGCTGCTCCAGGATACCATGCCCGGCTGGCTCTATGCCGTAAAGAAAGGCGCCACCACCATCTGGGAGACATGGGACGGCAAGGCCTCCCTGAACCATTATTCCTATGGGGCTATTTGCGGCTGGCTCTTCTCCGGGGTATGCGGCATCCGTCTGGAGCAGGGGCGCATTGTCATACAGCCCACGCCATACAAAGCTTTGCAATATGCAAAAGCATCCTATCTGTCTCCGCTGGGCGAGATCGTCAGCGGCTGGCGGTATGAGGGAGAGAGAATAAGCTATGAGATAGAGATCCCTGCGGGCGCTCAGGCGGAAGTGATTCTGCCGGACGGACGCAGAGAGCATCTGGAGGCCGGGATGCATTGCCTGTAGATATGAGGATATGTGCCGTACAGACATAGACGGCTGAACCATTTGGCTTTCCAGGGCTTTGGCAGCCCTGGGGGGCCTTTTTCTGTAAAAAGCGCTGAATCGGGTTTCCCGGGCAGGCTCTTTCCGGGAGATATTTGGGTCGGCGAGAGGGGCTAAGACCGTTCTTTGGCTGACTTAGAAATCCAGCTTCCCTACAGTCTCCTCAAAGTCGTAGAACATATCGATATAGACTGCAACGATTTTATCGCAGTATTGCTTGATGAGCTCATTGTCATAGTCATGCGTAAGGCTGTTCCGCACTGTGAGCATCTCCATCCACACATCTTCAGTTTCGCCTGAAATCCTTTCAGGAGGACTTCTTTCGGGGAAACTGCCACGAAATCAGTAATCGCGTAGTGATGCATGAGGATGTCTTTCATCAACTTCCGGCAAAGGTCAAAAGTGATACAGAATTTTGCGCTGGTTCCGCTCAGGACAAAGGAATCGGTCATGTCGCGCACCTTTGCCTCGTTCAGGGCATCCAGAGATTTTCGGAAGGATTCATGCCGTCTCGTAAATTTTGCGTCCATATTGCCTGATGTCCTCCAATAATAATGTATTCCGACAGGTGTCAAGATTGACTACGTCAACCGTATAAAGGGTGGGCAAGTCATCGATTTCGGAAAGCAATAGGTCGAAATCTTCCACACCGGATACGGCGACATCGATATCGCTTCGCTCTCTCGCTGTCCCTTTGGCCCTGGAGCGCGGTCTCTTCATTGGCCGCGGGGAGCTTTACAACGCCTGTGGGAGCGGTGCTCTGGGAATGACAGATAATGCGCAGACGCCGGAAAGCGCTCTGGAAAGATGTGGGATCCGGGGGGGGCAGTTCCATAGATCAAAAGGGCTGTCTGCCGCCAGCTTTCCAGAAAGGAGACGAAATTATCTTCATTTGGAGAATCTGTCCAGATCAAAAATGCCTCATCCTCTCCCAGAAAAAGGACTTTCGCAGGCCGGAGGGAATCCGAGGCCAAAAGAATCCGTCCAAGATCCGGGGTGCGAAGCAACAGCAAAGTAAGCTGCGGGCCGGGGGCGGCATGGAGGCCTGACAGAAAGTCCCGGCAGAAATCCGGATCTGCCAGCAGTCTGGAGGCAAAGGCGCTGTCCGGGGAGATACGGTTTAAGGGGATCTGTCTGGCCAGCTTCTCCAGCACAGGCCTGCATTCCTCCTCCGATACGGGCTTTAAACAATAGTCCAGGACGCCGTGCTGAATGGCCTGTTTTGCATAGGAGAAATCGGAATAGCCGGAGACTACCACGAAAAGCGTCTCCAGGTTCTGGCGCCGGGCCCTGGCCAGCAGCTCCAGTCCTGACATGACGGGCATGCGAATATCTATGAAACATGCGTCAATCCGCCCTGTTGTCAAAAGCTCCCAGGCGTCCGGGGAGGAGGAGGCGGTGCGGATGTCCGTAAAGCCGTAGGCCTCCCAGGGCAAGGCATGCCGCAGGGCGGCCAGGGCAAATTCTTCATCATCAACTAAGAGTAGGCTGTACATAGGCGTTTCCTTTTCGGTATTATGAACATGATCGGCCAAATCTGCCGCCAATTTACAAAGCTTTCCGCGTGTAAGCCGCAAAATATGGCTGGTTCCGCTGGGAACCGTTGCCATGACTTCCAGCTTTTTCGTCTTTCAGGCTGAGCCCTTGTCCAGCATGCCGCCCCAGTAGAAGCGGATATAGTCCTGTACCTTTTCAATATGTTCCGGCTTGCATATGACGATCAGTTCATACTCATACTACCATAAACCGCAGGATTCTACAAGAAAGAAGAAGTAGACGATATAAAAAAGAATTATAGTTGAAATAAAATGCAATTGAAAAACATGCTGCATTGTGATAATATAAATGCAGAGCAGATTTTCGTCAAAGTTTATTCTGTAATCGGTTTTACTCTTCGTACAGATCGGAAAATTCCTGCTTCAATTTCAAATTTTACGGCGGGAGTTTCCGGAGGCTCCCAATCAATTGAACAAGGGAGGAAGCAGAATGGCGGAAAAAGACGTTACAGAGAAGATTCTGATGTCATATGCCGATGTGTTCGCGGATTGCATCAACACACTGGTATATGGCGGCGAAAGGAAACTGAACCCGGAGGATACACAGCCTGCGCCTACGGAAAGCTTTTACAAAACCGAAAAGGTGCACAATCAATTCTGCGATGCCAGCAGATATCTGACAGAAAAGGGGACGATTGTCCTCCAGTACATCATCGAGAATGAGACTGAACTGGGGGAACGGCAGGTTCTGCGGAAGATATCTTATCAGGGTGGCGCCTATAGGCAGCAGCTGGAAAGCGGCACCCCGGTATATGGGGTAATAGCTGTTGTGATCGACTGGACCGGGAAGACCAGCCGCATCCCCCAGAGCCTCCATGCGCTGCTTTTGAGGAATGGAATGCCGCCGGAAAAGCTAAAAGAGATAGATGATAGCAAACTGGCAGTTTACCATATGAACAATCTGCCTTTGGAAACCAGGAGCCGCTTTATCAGTGACATGGGATTTGTGGCGGATTATCTGAATGAGGGGAACTTTGAGAGGCGAGGGGGACAGAACATCGTTCATATGGAAGCATTGTGCGATATGATGGAAGCGATTACAGGGGATACCAGATTTACGGAACAGGCAAATAAGCTTTTGGCGAAAAAGAAAGGAAATAAGATTATGATGTGTGAATATATCAATCAACTGGAGGCGCGGGGAGAAGCGAGAGGAGAAGCGAGAGGAGAGGCTAGGGGAGAGGCAAAAGGTGAGGCAAAGCTGACCTCTTTGCTGGAAAAATTATACAACCTTGGAAGACGCGAGGACGCAGAACTGGCAGTGCGGGATCTGGATGCCAGAGCAAGACTGTACAGGGAGTTCTCCATTCCAGGCTATAGATATGAGCAATAGGTTTTAAACGCAAACTTAGAATTCAGAAAGTAACAGAAGATAAAAAGTCCGTAGAGCAGTGCATTGCTGGTTCTGCGGACATTTGCATGTAAGGATCTCTTTCCGGGAAAATTGATATGCCGGCAGAAAGGGAAGTTCGGATATTAGCGCTTTATTTGTCTATCTGAAGTACAGACTTTTTTGTAAAAATAATTGACAAATATCCAATTTTCATCTATGCTTATAGCCAGCATGATAGAGGCGCGGAAGACAAGAGTACATTCCCTGCAACTTTCGAAAAGTGACAGTTTAGAAAGTTTGCCCCGGGCAGCGGGAGGGAACGGAAAGGGGATTTCGCCGAGACGAAAAAGCCTGTGCCGGGCTTTTCGTCGGGCCGTGGGAGAAGATCTCACGGACTGTCGTCCCTTTTGGGACGGAGCGCTGTTATGACTCCTTAGGTATGTTTGCGAAGTCATGGCAGAGAGTCATGGCTTTTTCGATTTACCATAGAAGTGTGCGGGGGAGTCCGGGCCGGTTCGACGGCGCCTGAAGTCCGCACAGCGCAGACACGAGAGGAGAAAAGTATGAACAAGAGAAAAGGAAACATGATCAGGGGAATCCTGGTGGCGGTGATTTTGGCGGCCGTGCTGGCGGCGCCGCTGTTGTTGGGCGGCGGAGAGAGCACAGGGGAGGGCGGCGGATATTACGCCACGGCCTGGGCCCTGCTGCCTCCGGTGGTGGCAATCGCTCTGGCGCTGATTACCAAAGAGGTGTATTCCTCACTGTTTGTGGGGATTTTAATGGGGGGACTGCTGTATTCGGGCTATTCTTTTGAGGGCACGGTGCTGCATGTATTCCAGGACGGAATCGTCAGCGTGCTCTCGGATGGCTATAACATCGGTATTTTGGTATTTTTGGTGGTGTTAGGAGCCATGGTGTCCCTGATGAACAGGGCGGGGGGTTCCGCGGCTTTCGGACGCTGGGCGGCACAGCATATCAAGAGCCGGGTGGGAGCCCAGCTTGCCACGGTGGCATTGGGTGTCCTGATTTTCATTGACGACTATTTCAACTGCCTGACAGTGGGCTCTGTCATGCGGCCCGTGACAGACAAGCATAAGGTTTCCAGAGTGAAGCTGGCCTACCTGATAGACGCCACTGCAGCGCCGGTATGCATCATCGCGCCAATTTCTTCCTGGGCAGCGGCGGTGGCAAGCTATGTGGAGGACGGAAACGGGCTGACCCTGTTCATCCGTGCCATTCCTTTCAATTTCTACGCCATCCTCACAATTGTCATGATGATCGGTATGACTGTGATGAAGCTGGAGTTCGGCCCTATGGACAAGCATGAGGGAAAAGCCCGGATCACCGGAGACCTGTTCAATGGCAGGAACCCCTATGCGGGAAATGCCTCCGAAAAGGATGAGAAAAAGGGAATCGTGCCGGACCTGGTGCTTCCCATTGTGGTGCTCATTGTCTGCTGTGTGATCGGCATGATCTATTCCGGCAAATTCTTTGAGGGGGCTTCTTTTGTGGAGGCATTTTCCAATTCCGACGCATCCGTGGGGCTGATGCTGGGTTCTGTATTTGCGCTGGTCTTTACTGTCTTGTATTACTGCCTGCGCAGGACTATGACTTTCAGAGAGACCATGGACTGTATCCCGGAGGGCTTCCGGGCCATGGTGCCGGCGATTCTGATCCTCACCTTTGCCTGGTCGCTAAAGGCTATGACGGATTCCCTGGGAGCAGGGGAGTTCGTGGAGGCAGTGGTCAGGGGATCCGCGGGAGGGTTCCAGGCATTCCTGCCGGCTGTGGTATTCCTGATCGGATGTTTCCTGGCTTTTGCTACGGGCACCAGCTGGGGGACTTTCGGTATCCTCATCCCCATTACCTTAAGCGTCTTCCCGCTGACGGATCCGCTGGGCGTGGTGTGTGTGTCTGCCTGCATGGCAGGCGCGGTTTGCGGGGATCACTGTTCGCCTATTTCCGATACTACAATCATGGCTTCCGCTGGCGCACAATGTGATCATGTGGATCATGTGTCCACCCAGCTGCCCTATGCGGTGACAGCCGCCGCAGTGAGCTTTGTGGCATATCTGGTGGCGGGCTTTGTACCCAATGCGCTGATTGCGCTTCCGGTTGCGATTGTGTTGATGGTGGGTACCTTGTTTGTCATCCGGACGGTGCAGACGAAACGGTAGAAGCAGGTATAAGACTCTGCCCTGGGAGGATATTTCAGGGCAGGGTTTTCTTTTTTTGGCTGCGGCATCTTCAGGATCCGCTGGACTTATAATGCCGCACCCCCACCCGCCACAGCAGGTAACCGGGGATCAGAAACAGCGCCGCGGCGAAAGGCAGGAAAGCGTACCAGATTTCCTGCCGCCTGCCCAGCACATACAGGAGCGGATAATACTGCACCAGGGCGAAAGGAATAATATAAGTCAGAACCCACAGAACTCCTTTGCCGTAAATGTCCACAGGGTACTTGCCGTGTTCGTTCAGGCCGAAAGTGAAGATATTGGTGAATTCCAGCCCGTCCAGAAAGAAGAAGCTCATAGCGGCCTGTATCAGGAAGATTCCGCTAAACAGGACGCAGCCTCCGGTCAGCATGAAGAAGACCGCGGCTATTTTTAGGGGCGTCCAGGGGATGGAGCTGGTACGGACGGCATAGAGGAGGATGACCAGGGCCTGGAGTACCCTGCTGAAGCGCTCTATGTCGCATTGGGTGCCCAGGATCTGCAAAAGGAGGCTGCGGGGACGCAGCATCACCCGGTCGAATTCTCCCCTGCGCACCATGCCGGGAAAGGCCTCCAGGCCTCTTGCCCAGATTTCCGCCAGGGAGAAAGACATTAATACAATAGAGTAGCACAGCAGTACCTCCTGGAAAGTATAGCCTTTCACCTGGGGAAAGCGCCGGAACATAAAATAGACGCTTAAGAAGATCGTGAAAGAGGCCAGGAAGCTTCCCGCGAAAAGCATGAAAAAGGATTTCTTGTACTGCATTTTGCTGCGAAAGAGAATGGACAGGTAGCGGCGGTAGAGCCGCAGAGCGCCTGTCCTTTTATTCTGTTCAATTTGGTTTTCGTGATTCATGCAATTTCCTCCTCAATTTCTACGGTAGCACAAATCTGGATATATCTGCGCATGACACACTTCCCGCCATGCCGCCTGCGGCACCAATGCCATTGGTAATGGTACATACAACAGAAACCACCGGTGCGCACACTCTTTCAACCATGCCGATAACTTCTCACACTAGCCACCCTGTATCATCAGTTTCCGTTCCGCGCCCCGGCACAATACCCTGCCCACAGCCACCAGCGTCACCAGCCAGAATACCTGCAGACCTATGGCCCTGTACATGGCCGCTCCCGACAGATCGCCGCTGTAGATGCGTAAGGGAACGTTCTGCATGGAGGCGAAAGGCAGAAGCTCCAGGACCCGCCGGATTTTCTCCGGGAAAAAGGGCAGAGGAATGTAACCGCCCGTCAGGAAATCCATCAGGGAGGAGCACAGCCGCCGCAGCCCGTCGGAGGATACAGTGTAAAGACCGGAAATATAGATCAGCATGATATAGGCCACCGATACCAGCACGGCCAGCGCCAGGGTCAGGAGAAATAAGGCGAATTGGCCTGGGCCCGCAGGGGCGGACAGCCGGTAGGATTCGGGCAGAAGCACTGCCACCAGCAGGATGGGGATGCAGCGCAGGCCTGCGCCGGAGAGTCGGGAGGCGGTGCTTCGGAAGAACCAAAGGTCATAGATTCGCACAGGCCTGCAGAGCTCGTATGCGATATTTCCGCTGCGCACGGACTCCAGAATCTCGCCGTCGAAGACCCTGGCGGAGAGCATGGCGATAAAAGCCTGCTGGAACCAGATATAGGAGCAGGTGGCCTCCATGGTCATGGGGTAGGAGGCAGGGTTGGACGCATGGAAAGCGTGCATGGCGGCGATTTCCATGAAACCCCAGAAGAACTGCGTGACCACGCCGCCAAAGGCCGCAGCTCTGTATTGCAGCCCCATTACAAGCCACATTCGAAAGTAGCTGATATATTTTTTCATGACTTTTGGATTCCTTTCTGTTAGAAACCGGTAATAAGTTTCCATGGAAGAATGCGTGCCATTTTTGAACGGCAGGCTGACAGCGCGGAAATTGCCATGCCTTAGACGGATGCATGGAACCGAAACACTATGAGCGGTTATGGTGCAGCCGGCTTTTGAAATTTGCAGCTTCAGGTAATCTCGTAAGTCTTATAGAGCTGGGCCAGGGTTTCGTCCATGGTGGCGCCGCCCTTTCGGATATCCTCCAGGGTGCCGTCCATAAGGATCTGCCCCTTGCCGATGAGAAGAATGCGGCTTGCCAGGGCCTCGATATCCTGCATGTCGTGGGTGGTGAGAATGACGGTGGTATGGCGCTCCCGATTCAGCTTTTTCACGAAATCACGGACGGAAAGCTTCGATACAGCGTCAAGCCCGATGGTGGGCTCATCCAGGAAAAGGATGTCCGGGCTGTGCAGAAGGGAGGCGGCGATTTCGCATCGCATACGCTGGCCTAAGGAGAGCTGTCTGGCAGGTGTGCGCAGAAGTTCCCGCAGGGCCAGGGATTCGGTTAATTCTTCGAGATTTTTCCGGTAAACGGAATCCGGAATGGAATAGATATCCTTAAGCAGCTCATAGGAGTCTGTCACCGGAACGTCCCACCACAGCTGGGAACGCTGCCCGAAGACCACGCCGATCTGCCTCACATGGTCAATGCGGCGGTATCTCTCCCTGCGGTAGCTTAAGCTTTCCCTGCCGCCCATGTCCCAAAGGACACGGCCGTTTATGGTAACCTTTCCGCTGTCCGGCGTCAATATGCCGCTTAGAATTTTGATGGTGGAGCTTTTGCCCGCTCCGTTGGGGCCGATGTAGCCCACCATCTCTCCGTCCCGGATGGTGAAGCTGATGTCTTTCAGGGCCTGAATTTCCTCATACTCTCTGTGGAAGAGAGCCTTGCAGGCTTCCCTGAAACCTGCGTTCCTTTTTGCCACTCTGTACGATTTACATACGTTCTCCATCGTGATCATTGTGCTTCCTCCTGGTAGTTATACTGTGCGGACGCTTTGCCCGGGGCTTTCATTCGGGCTGTCCATATCTTGCCAAGTGGGTATGGCATGCCTGCGGCACACCAACTCTGCCGGATTTTGCCGGCAGGTACCTGAAAGGTAAAATATGCATTTTTTAGAACAGGTTTATAATTATAGCAGATTCAAAAATCAGGGTCAAGGATTTTAGGGCGATTTGAAAAATAGCCTATGGATTGCAGCTCTTGCAGGGGTCATATCCCATGGAGATGACCTCGTCGCGGGTGCCGGTGTAATTCTGCTTGTTCTTTTCTTTCATCTGGTCTACGCTGCGGCAGGACGGATAATGGAATTTTTTCGTATTTGTGTTTAAGACATAGGCGGTTCCCTGAGGCTGTTCTTCCTGAGGGGAGGCAGGTTCGGCGAAAGGGGCCTGGGCAGACTCGGGTGTCTGGGCCGATACGGATGGGGCGGGCGTCTCCTGGGACATGCTTCCCGTGACCTCTGTGTTCGGCTCCGGAGATGGAGCCGTGGATTCGGCGGCGGGCTGCCGGGAGACCTGGGCAGATTCCGGTGTCCGGGCATCCGGTGCAATGGCGCTTTCCCCCGTGGCGTAGTCGATTGCGATGCCGGGCTGTACATTGTAGACATATACACAGAAACAAACGCCCCGGCCCTCATCCTCCACCGATTCCGCCTCCATCAGCACGCCGGAGGCCAGCAGGTTCTCATCCTGAAAGACGGGCGTGACCCGGTAGAGGACATGGTTTCCCGTCTCCGTCACATAGTCCGCTACTTTTGTCTCAAAGGGCAGCATTCCCCGGACATTCAGATATCGGGTTCCGGTTATCAGGTTCTGTTCATTGGCATTCTCACCGGCCAGAAGATACCCGATCAAATGACATCTGTTATACAGATAATTTCCGTCTATAATTTCGTTGTATTTAACCGTATGCCACCCCGTGGGCCTGACATTACCGATTTGGCCGCGCTCCTGGGTGGGCATCAGATCCGGTCCCACACAGGCGTATGCGGGGCCGCATCTTCCCAGTTCATCCAGCTCACTGTAACGAGAAAAGGAACTCGTCGTGAATTCCTCCTCCGAGAAATAGGGGATATTGTCGCCTACCACTGTGTACGGCTGTCCGGAATAGGGTTCTGCGTCTTCCGGACTGAAAGGGGATTCGGGAATCTGCGGGGACGGTTCCGGCAGGCGCCCGGTCTGACTGTCATGGGAAGAGGCCGCTGCCAGCTCATCCGGTTCGGAACTGTTTGTATAGGATGGAGCAGAAACGGGATTCTGGGGCCGGGCACAGGAACACAGCATCAAAACAACACAGGCGATAAGGCCCGGTTTTATCTTTTTCATCTCTGGCGTATCTCCTTTTTTCATCTCACGGTAAAGTTTTTCCGGGATAAGGCTTTTATTTTTCAGGCGTTTTTTGATGCCTTAGAGTTCCGGCCGCTCTACGGTTTTTTAATCGTAGAACATGTCGATTCCCCTTTCTTTATTTTAGCAGAGCAGGGGGTTTATATCCAGTCTGTGGGAAAAATTTTTTCAAAAGCATTGAAAAAGAACAAATGTTCTGATAAAATAGAGCAAAGAAAGAGGAGTTACAAAGCCTGACAGGGCTGGAAAGGCGGTGCATGGGGATGCCGGAGGAGAAAAGCCATATTTATGCCGCAATTGATCTGAAATCTTTCTACGCCTCCGTGGAATGCATGGAGCGGGGGCTGGATCCCATGGACACGAATCTGGTGGTGGCGGACGGCAGCCGTACGGAGAAGACCATCTGCCTGGCGGTATCTCCCGCCCTGAAAGCATACGGCATCCCGGGGAGGCCCAGGTTGTTCGAGGTAGTTCAGAAAGTCAGGGAGGTGAACGCTCTGCGACTGCAGAGAGCGCCGGGACAGAAATTTACCGGCAGTTCCTGCCATGCAGAACAGCTTTTGGCCTCGCCGCAGCTCTCGGTGGACTATATCACGGCTCCGCCCCGCATGGCGCTGTATCTTGACTACAGTACGAGGATATACGATATTTATCTGAAGCACGTTGCGCCGGAGGATATTCATGTCTATTCCATCGACGAGGTGTTTTTGGACATGACTGAGTACCTGGAGGCCAGCCGTCTCACGGCCAGGGAATTTACGGAGAAGATCATACAGGAGGTGCTGCAAAAGACAGGCATCGTGGCCACGGCAGGGATAGGCACGAACCTCTATCTGTGCAAGGTCGCCATGGACATCATGGCAAAGCATGCGGCCCCCAATCAGGACGGCGTGCGGATCGCCTGGCTGGATGAGACGGAATACAGGAGAGCACTGTGGAGCCATCGTCCGCTTACGGACTTCTGGCGTGTGGGCAGGGGTTACGCGAAAAAGCTGGAAGAGAACGGACTGTACACCATGGGGGACATTGCCAGATGCTCTCTCGGCGGGCCGTCGGATTATCACAATGAAGAGCTGCTTTATCGGCTGTTCGGAGTCAATGCCCAGCTGCTCATAGACCATGCCTGGGGATATGAGCCCTGTACCATTGCGGACGTGAAAGCATATAAGCCGGAGAGCAGCAGCATGGGAGCCGGGCAGGTGCTGCAATGTCCTTATGATTTTGAAAAGGCCAGGCTGATTGTGCGGGAGATGACGGATCTTTTGGCGCTGGACCTGGTGGACAAGGGGCTGGTGACGGACCAGGTGGTGCTGACCATAGGATACGATGTAGAGAGCCTGACGAACCCGCAGATACGAAAGAGCTACAAGGGCCCGGTGACCACGGACCGATATGGAAGAAAGGTTCCAAAGCACGCCCATGGCACGCAGCACATAGAACGGTGGACATCCTCCACCAGGCTGATCATGGATGCGGTGACGGAACTGTATGACAGAGTTGTAGATAAAAATCTGCTGGTGAGGAGAGTTACGGTGGTGGCCGGCCGTGTGAAGCGGGAGAGCGAGGCGGCGGCCGCGGACACTTATGAACAGTTGGACATTTTCACGGATTACAATGCTCTGGAGAGAGCGCGGGAAGAGGAGGAGGCCGCCCTGGACCGGGAGAGGAAGATGCAGGAGGCTGTCCTTGCCATTAAGAAGAAATTCGGCAAGAACGCCATTCTGAAAGGAATGAACCTGGAGGAAGGGGCCACCGCGGTATCCCGCAACGGACAGATCGGCGGGCACAAGGCCTAGGGCTTTGCAGGGAAGTCACGGGGGCCTCTTCTGTGCGCTGCAGTGAGGCGGATGAACCGGAGAGATAGGGGAGAACCGGACGAAGCGGGGGGATGAGAGTGCGCCGGCGGAAGAGATGAAAGCAGATGATGCAGGGACAGATTCGGTTCGGACGATGGATGGGCATGGAGAGGGCAGAATGCCAAAGTCCGGAACGAATAGGACAGGAGCTGACAGGATGGGCAGGATATTGGGAGAAGAGATAAGTGCAGACAGGACAGGAACAGCGGGATATACCGCAGGGGTAAATGAGACGGTAACGGACAAGGTGGCAGGAGACCGGGCAGCGACGGCTGCAGGCCAGACGGCAGGCCGCATGGCAGCAGAATATCCTGACGAATCCCGCCGCTATGACGACATCATCAAGCTGCCGCATCATGTCTCCCGTGTACATCCCGCCATGCCGGTGGCCGACCGGGCGGCGCAGTTCATGCCCTTTGCAGCTCTCACCGGCCATGGAGAAGCCATCAGGGAGACCGAACGGCTGACAGACGACAGGCTGGATCTGGAGAATGATGTCATGGAGAGTCTTGACGGGAAGCTGCGGTATCTAAGAGATCGTATCGCCGGACACCCGGAGATTTCGGTCACTTATTTCAGGCCGGATGCCAGAAAGACAGGCGGTTCTTACGTCACTGTTACTGGACGGATAAAGAAGATTGACCTTTACGGGGGAATCCTGCTTCTGGAGGACGGCACGGGTATCCGTATGGAAGAGGTGATCGGGATGGAGGGGGAAATCTTCTCAGAGTTGGACGTATAGGGACGTCATACGAGCCTGCGGCAATGTTGCATCCGGGCCTCCATCAGATTGCTGGAAGAATAGTGCCGGAGAAGATGCAAGATGGAAAAATAGTAAATAGAAGCCCAGGAAAATAGCCTGAGAAAGCGACAAAAACGGTTGTATTTCCGGCGATTTTATGGTATACTTGCACATGTTTTTGGTGGATAGGGGATGAAGTTAACCGCATATGCCACAGAGGGAAAATATGGGAAAGTGTTGGGTTAATAGATGGAAAGCAGAATTCGGGAGATAAGCGCGATTCGGGTTACAATCGGGCGGGCAAAGCTGGCAAGGGACCGGAAAAGTGTTATGAAGATATTTGAGGTGCTGGAGAAATGTCTGATTCCCTGCGAATGTATGGCGATTAATATTGATTGGCTGGCAATCGTGGTGAGGAAGTCCGAGAGCGGAAAAATAGACGGTTTCATTGCCATGCTGGAAAAGGAACTAAGCGGAACCAGTATTGAGGTAAACGGAGAAGTGCGGCTGCTCTATATTGAGCAGGGGCATTTTAACACCCGGCGAATCGGTATCCTTATCTCCAGTCTTTCCATAGAAGATATTGAAATTAATATGCAGCGCTACGTAAGGTGCGAAGACAGACTTGTGATTGGCGTCTCTGTGGCGGATGTGAGCCGGTCGCACCGGATCGTGAGAGGAATTCTGGATGCCGATTACCGGATATGATTTGAGAGCGGAGAGAAGCTATGGCTGTATCTGAGCGTGATTCCCGGCTTTCTGGCGGTGGTGGCAGTGCTTTTTTGACACAGGTTCCGGACGTGGGTTCACAGCAGCGCAGTGTTTCGGCGGATGGAAGAAAATTATGGAGGCGGGCGGATAACGAAGACTGATAATTTGATCATCCTGGAAAATAGATAAATTCCCCCTTGTTTTTTCCTCTATAGTCTATTATAATAGAAACTACAAAATATGGACATGATAATCTACAGAAAACACAAGATATAGAGAACGGCCGTATCCGTGACAATCTGCGGTGCGGCTTTTATGTGTGTAATGGGGACAAGGAGTGGAGAGAAATGAGAATTCAGAAAAGAGACGGACGGGTGGTGCCCTATGAAGAGGAGAAGATCATAGCGGCTATTCAGAAAGCCAACAACGAGGTGGAGGGAAAGGACAGGGCGGATCAGGCGCTGGTGGATGAGATTCTGGAAGCGGTCCAGAAAGAGGACAAGGAGCTGCAGGCTGTGGAGCATGTGCAGGATATCATCGAACAGCACTTGGTACGGCATAATAAGTATGCCCTTTCCAAGAAGTACATTGTATACCGCTATCAGAGAAGCCTCCTGCGCAAATCCAACACTACGGATGAGTCCATTTTAAAACTCATCCGCAATGAGAACAAGGAACTGGCGGAGGAGAATTCCAACAAGAACACACGTCTGGCTTCCACCCAGCGGGATTACATCGCCGGTGAGGTCTCCCGGGACGTGACCAGGCGTATGCTGCTGCCGGAGCATATCTCCCTGGCCCATGACAATGGCGTGCTTCATTTCCATGACGCGGATTATTTTATCCAGCCTATTTTCAACTGCTGCCTGATAGATATTAAGGACATGCTGGACAACGGCACCTCTATCAACGGAAAAATGATAGAATCCCCCAAGAGCTTCCAGGTGGCCTGTACCGTCACCACCCAGATCATCGCGGCCGTGGCCAGCAATCAGTACGGCGGCCAGTCCGTGAACATTAAGCACCTTGGGAAATATCTGCGCAAGAGCAGGGAGAAGTTCCGTCTCCAGCTGGAGGAGGAGTTCGGCAGTTCCCTGGATGAGGGGGCAAAGGAGAAAATCGTGGAGCTGCGTCTTCAGGACGAGCTGCGCTCCGGCGTTCAGACCATCCAATATCAGATCAATACCCTGATGACTACAAATGGACAATCTCCCTTTGTGACCTTGTTCCTGCACATAGATGATCAGGACGAATATGTGGAGGAGACTGTACGCATTATAGAAGAGATTTTGAACCAGCGTCTCCAGGGCACGAAAAATGAGAAAGGCGTTTTTGTGACGCCTGCTTTCCCTAAGCTGGTGTATGTGCTGGACGAGAACAACTGCTTAAAGGGGGGCAAATATGATTATGTGACCCGCCTGGCGGCCAGGTGTTCTGCGAAACGGATGTATCCGGACTATATTTCGGCCAAGAAAATGCGGGAGAACTATGAGGGCAATGTATTCTCCTGCATGGGCTGCCGGTCTTTTTTGTCTCCCTGGAAAGATGAGAACGGGAACTATAAATGGGAGGGACGGTTTAACCAGGGCGTGGTCAGCTTAAATCTTCCCCAGATCGGCATTGTCTCCGAGGGCAATGAGGAAATTTTCTGGAAGCGGCTGGACGAGCGGCTGGGGCTGTGCTACGAGGCATTGATGTGCAGGCATAAGGCGCTGTTAGGCACGGTGTCAGACGTAAGCCCTATCCACTGGCAGTATGGGGCCATCGCCCGGCTGAAGAAAGGGGAGAAGATTGACAAGCTTCTGTACGGAGGCTATTCCACCATGTCTCTGGGTTATATCGGTCTCTATGAGCTCACATGGCTTATGAAAGGCTGCAGCCACACGGATCCCAAAGGCAAGGAATTCGCCCTGCGGGTTATGGACCATTTAAAGGACGCCGCTGCCAGATGGCGGGAGGAGACAGGCATTGGCTTCAGCCTCTACGGAACCCCTGCGGAATCGCTGTGCTACCGGTTCGCCCGCATTGACAAGGAGAAATTCGGGGATATTCCCAATGTGACAGATAAGGGGTACTATACCAATTCCTATCATGTGGATGTGCGTGAGCCTATAGATGCGTTTACGAAATTCCGCTTTGAGAGCGAATTCCAGAACAAATCCCTGGGCGGGGCCATCTCCTATGTGGAGGTGCCGAATCTCATCCATAATGTGGAGGCTGTGGAGGAAGTCATACGCTTCATCTATGACAATATCCAGTACGGTGAGTTTAACACGAAATCAGACTATTGCCATGTCTGCGGATTTGACGGAGAAATTGTGGTCAATGAAGACAATGAGTGGGAATGTCCCCAGTGCCACAATAAGGACCATTCCAAGATGAACGTTACCAGGCGAACCTGCGGGTATCTGGGAGAGAATTTCTGGAACACGGGAAAGACCAAAGAGATCAAGTCGAGGGTGCTGCATCTATGAATTATGCGACGATTAAGAAGACGGACGTGGCCAACGGCCCGGGCATCAGAGTGTCTTTGTTCGTCAGCGGCTGCACCCACCGCTGTAAAGGATGCTTTAACAGCGAGGCATGGGATTTTGACTATGGCCGGCCCTACACACCGGAGACGGAAGAGGAGATACTGGAAGCCCTTGCGCCGGGGCATATCAGGGGTTTAAGTCTCCTGGGCGGGGAGCCCATGGAGCCGGAGAACCGGGGGACGGTGCTCTCGCTGGTGAAGACGGTGCGTCTGCGTTATCCCCAAAAGGATATCTGGTGCTATACAGGGTATCATTACGAGAATGATCTGCTGGGAGGGCCAGAAGAAGTAACGCAGCTATTGTCCCTGATTGACGTGCTGGTGGACGGCGAATTCATAGAGGAGCAAAAGAATCTGCGGCTGGCCTTTCGGGGCTCTGAGAATCAGCGGCTGATTGATGTACAGGAGTCTCTGTGCCAGGGCAGAACCGTATGCCTGTGAGACTGCTGCTGCGTTCCCTTAGGACAGACCATGAGAAATCAGGCGGACGGCAAGCCGGATCATATCCTTCATGGGCTCTTTGCGTCCGCCTTTTCCCCATCGCCTGTAAATCCCGGTCAGGCAGCTTTCCTTATGCATAACATATTCCGGTTCTAGGGCAGCCGGTGGATCAGACGGTTCAGCCGGATGAAGAACTCGTCGGCTTCCAGATACCTCATTTTATCGTAATAGAAAATTGCGTCGTACGCGGAGACAAGGAGCGTCCGCCATTCCGTGGTGATAAGGCCCTCCCCGGTAGAGGGGGGGTCGGGATGATATTCTATAAGTGTTTTCGCGATAGAGTCCGCATCCGCAGGCAGCGTCAAAATATGCGGAGCATCGCCGGAGCATAGCGTCTCCCAGTCGGAGGTGACGATATAGTTCCCGTCGGAAGTGACCTGGATCTGAGGATGGTAGGGATAGAGGGAAGTATACCTGCTGTCTCTGGTGAGGTCGCCACCTGCGTATTCTCCGCATATCCCTTTTTCTTCGCCGGCATCGCAGACAGGAATGACATAGCTGCAGCCTATTTTCAGGGAAAAGTAGGTGTCTATCAGATAGATGTCGTCCTCTATCAATATGGAGGAGCCGGCCAGGGACTCGTCCCCATACCATACCTTGTCCACAGTGAGTTCATATACCACAGAGGAGCACCGATTGTGGTAGACCTCCCTGGGGCCGAACTTGTCACTGTATGTGTCATAGGAATAATGCTTAAGGTACATGTCCGTGATCCGGCCCTCAAAAATGGCGCAGCTTTCCGAGAGCAGTTCTTCGCTAAAAGGCAGAATGTCCCCGGCGGATGCCTGATTGCCGGCCGCATATTCCGATATGATGTCCGGCTTGACCTGTCCCTGAGGGAGGGACAGGGAGCTGTAACTGATGGGGATGAGATCGCTGCCACAAGCTGCAGTTTCCCGAGGTGCGGCCGGGACCGAGGTGTCGGGGCTATCGCTGTCCGGCAAAGCGGCTGTACTGTTTTCGGCGGAAAAGCCCATACCGCTCTCAGCGGCCGCCAGGCCGTTGCTGCTGCTTTCCTCAGGGACTGCCCGTCCGGCCGGAGATATCCGGTCAGTCCTTTGGCCTACCGGGCTGCCATGATAGAGTCCAAGCCCCAGCAGTACTGCCAGACAGAGTCCGCCCGTGCCTGCCGCCGTTCGCATGACGATACTGCGTCTGTGCTTTTGTGTCTTTTGATAGGCGTTCCTGCGTTCCAATACAATATCTGCCACTTCCCTATAATTCTTCATATACAAAGCCCTCCTTTTCAAGCTCTGATTTCAGCGATTGCTTCGCCCGATACAACAGGTTTTCAATCTGCCGCCTGCTCTTATGCATGACTGCAGCGGCCTGGGCATTGTCGAAACCCTCCAGATAGACCAGGTACAAGACTTGGCGGTAGTCGGACTTAAGTCTGTCCAGAGCCTGGTACAGAAGGATTTTGCGCTCTGTGCGCAGATAAGATTTTTCCAGGCTTTCCTCCTCCCCGGCCAGATTCTCCAGCTCCTCCGCAGGTCTGGGGAAAAGCCTGGCGCTGTGCCTGAGGCAGTCCATGGCCACATTTCGGCCGATGGCGTAAAGCCATGTCTTGAAAGAACTTCGGCCCCTGAACCTGGGTTTTCTGGTGGCCAGCTTTACAAAAGTCTCTTCCATCAGCTCCTCCGCCATGGAGAGATTCTGTGTAAAGCCGTTCAGGTACAGAATCAGTCCGTCCTTGTAATCTCTGATAATTTCGACAATACCCTCATCATCACCATCAAGGAAACGGCGGTAGCTACTTGCACCGTTGTCCATTGATTTCTCCCCCTTTCTGTCTTTTAGACGGATGAGATGTGGGATTCTCTCATAAATTCCGGAAGAAAGTTTTGAACTTACCTTTTCTTTATTATAACGCAGATTCAAGAGTATGAGAATGGGTCCTGAGCGTGCCTGTGCGGAATGGATCCGAAAAGGGGCCTGCCGGTTTTGCGGCAGACAGAGGCGGGATTTTTATTGAGTTCGGACGGTCCGTGCGTCCGCTTTTCGGAAAGAAACAAAAAATAGGGGTGGTAGAAAATGCAAAATTAGAGTAAAATAGTAAAGAATGCTTAAAAATTTCTATTGCTTTGGAAAGGAGAACATATGAGACTGCAGGCTCTGCTGCAAGAAATTGACTACAAAATCTTACGGGGGACTCCCGACATAGAAATATCCGCAGTCGTCTACGATTCCAGAAAGCTGACGAAAGACTGCCTCTTCATCTGCATCGAAGGTACCAAATTTGACGGACATACTTTTGCGGCGGAAGCAGTGGAAAAGGGGGCAAAGGCTTTGCTTGTCTCCAGGGCCGTGGAGCTGCCGAAAGAATGTGACGTAACCGTCATCGAGGTGCCTGACACCAGGTATGCCATGGCTTTTATCTCGGCCGCCTGGTTCGGCCATCCCGCAAAGAAGCTGAAAGTAATCGGGATCACAGGCACCAAGGGCAAGACCACTACCACCTATCTGGTAAAATCCATTCTGGAGAACGCCGGTTTCCGGGTAGGACTTATAGGCACTATAGAGACCGTCATCGGGGACGTCCATATCCATGCCGAGAATACCACGCCGGAATCCTATCTTCTGCAGGAGGACTTTGCGAAGATGGCGGAGGCCGGACTGGATGCGGTAGTGATGGAGGTGTCATCCCAGGCTCTGAAGCTCCACCGGACTCAGGGATTTGTATTCGATTACGGTATCTTTACGAATCTTGAGCCGGACCATATCGCGCCGGGGGAGCATGAGAGCTTTGAGGAATACAGAGCCTGCAAGGGACTTTTGTTCAGGCAGTGCCTTGTGGGGATTGTAAACGGCGACGATGCCCATACAGAGGAGCTGCTGCGTGGGCATACCTGTGAGCTGGAGACCTACGGCATGGGAGAAGCCTGCATGCTCCGGGCCGAGAATCCCGAGCTGGTGCACACGCCGGGAGAGCTGGGCGTGAATTTCCATGTGACAGGTCTGATGGATTTTGACGCACATGTGTCTGCCCCCGGACGGTTCAGCGTATACAATGCGCTCTGCGCCATTGCAATCTGCCGCCATTTCAAGGTAGGGACAGAAGATATTCAGGGCGCCCTGCGCCAGGCCAAAGTCAAGGGGCGCATTGAGCGGGTGAAAATTTCGGACAGATTCACTTTGCTGATAGACTATGCCCACAATGCCATGGCCTTGGAGAGCCTTTTGTCCACGCTGAAAGAGTATGAACCCGGGCGGCTGGTGTGCCTGTTCGGCTGCGGCGGCAACCGTTCGAAGCAGAGGCGCTTTGAGATGGGTGAGGTCAGCGGGAGGCTTGCGGACTTTACGGTAATCACCTCCGATAATCCCCGTTTTGAGGAGCCCCGGGACATTATTGAAGACATAAAGACAGGCATCGGGAAGACTGAGGGAAAATTCGTGGAAATCTGCGACCGGAGAGAGGCCATAGCCTATGTGATCTCCCATGCCAGGGAGGGGGATCTGATCGTCCTGGCGGGAAAAGGGCATGAGGATTATCAGGAGATTAAGGGGATAAAATATCCTATGGATGAAAGGGTCATCATAGAGGAACTGCTGGCCGGGGGCCTGGAGCATATCTGAAGGAAACAGGGGAGCAGGGGGAAGCGTGCCGTGCACGGAAGTAAAAGCCGGGAGGCAGAAAGGGGACGGAATGGAAGAGACGAGAGAATACTACGCAGATATCATCGTAGACATTTCCCATGAAAAACTGGACAGACCTTTCCAATACCGCATCCCCCAAAGTCTTAAAGGTAAGCTGGAGACAGGGGCCTGCGTCACGGTTCCTTTTGGAAACGGCAATAAGCTTCTGAAAGGCTATGTGGTAGGCATCGGAGAAGTCTGCAAGTACGACCCTGCCAGGATCAAAGAAATTCAAGGCATTGTCCGGGGCGGCGTAGGTGTGGAAGACAGGATGATCGCCCTGGCCGGCTGGATCCGGAAAAACTACGGCTCCACCATGATCCAGGCCCTGAAAGTAGTGCTGCCTGCCAAACGCTCCGTAAAGCGGCTGGAGCACAGAACATTGCAGCGGGTACTGGGCCGGGAGGAGATCATCTTCCTGCTGGGAGAGAGCAGGCGGAAAAAGCAGGCGGCAAAGGAGCGTCTCCTGCAGGAGCTTCTGGAGCAGGAATCCATCCCCTATGAGTGGGTTACCACAAAGCTGGGCGTGTCCGCCCAGACCGTGAAGAGCCTGGAGCGGGAGGGAGCTGTCAGGGTTATCAGCACCGGGGCGCTGCGCAATCCGGTGAGGCTGAACGGCACACAGGAGCAGAAGAAGCATCTCAGCGAAGCCCAGCGCAGAATCGTGGAGAAAGTGATATGTGATTTCGACAGCGGTCATCCTGACATCTATCTGCTCCATGGCATCACCGGAAGCGGCAAGACGGAAGTCTACATGCAGCTGGTATCGGAGATGGTGGAGCGGGGCAGGCAGGTCATTGTGCTGATACCGGAGATTGCGCTGACTTACCAGACTTTGCTCCGCTTCTACAACAGATTCGGGGACAGAGTCAGCATCCTGAATTCAAATCTTTCTCCCGGAGAAAAATATGACCAGTGCGAACGGGCTAAAAGCGGAGAGATTGACGTGATCATAGGCCCCCGTTCCGCGCTGTTTATCCCTTTCCGGAATATCGGTCTGATTATCATAGACGAGGAGCACGAGGGAAGCTATAAGAGCGAAGCCTCTCCAAAGTACCATGCCAGGGAGACCGCCGTCCAGGCGGCAAAACTCCACGGCGCCAGTGTGCTGCTGGGCTCAGCCACGCCGTCCCTGGAGTCCTATTACCGGGCCCGGACAGGGGAATACAAGCTTTTTACGTTAAAGGAGCGTCTCACTGGAGGACAGCTGCCCAGGGTTTATACCATAGATCTGCGCAGAGAGCTGAAAGAGGGCAATCGCTCTATCTTCAGCCGCAAGCTCCAGGAGCTTTTGGCAGACAGGCTCTCGAAGAAAGAGCAGAGTATCCTGTTTCTGAACAGGCGGGGCTATGCGGGTTTCGTGTCCTGCAGATCCTGCGGCCATGTGATGAAATGCCCGCACTGCGACGTATCTTTGTCGGAGCACAGCGCGGGGAGGGCAGGGCAGGGGATACTGATGTGCCATTACTGCGGATATCAGGAACAGAAGCCCGCAGCCTGCCCCAAATGCGGTTCTAAGTATATAAGCGGCTTTAAAGCCGGTACTCAGCAGATTGAGGAAAAGCTCAGGGAGATGTTTCCGGGGGTGCGGACGCTTCGCATGGACGGGGACACTACCCGGACTAAGGACAGCTATGAGAGGATTCTGTCCGCTTTCATGAACGGCGAAGCGGACGTACTCATCGGCACACAGATGATCGTGAAAGGGCATGACTTCCCGAAAGTTACGCTGGTGGGCGTGCTGGCGGCAGACCTTTCCCTAAGCGTGGGGGATTACCGGGCAGGGGAAAAGACATTTCAGCTGCTGACCCAGGCGGTGGGCCGTGCCGGCAGGGGGGAGCTTCCCGGGGAGGCCGTGATCCAGACCTATCAGCCGGAGCATTACGCGGTGGTTCAGGCGGCGGCCCAGAATTATGAGAGCTTTTACAGGGAAGAGATTATCTACCGGGAGATGATGGGATATCCGCCTGCGGCGCACATGCTGGCCGTGCAGATCTTTTCAAAGGATCAGGAGAGAGGCCGGAGACTGGCGAGTACGTTTGCGGCTGCAACAAGACATAACTTTGACAGCCCGGACGGTGAGGGAGGAAGCCCCCCGGAAAAAGGGCAGCCGTCCGGACTGCAGATCATCGGCCCGGCGCCTGCCTCCATCGGGAGAATTAATGATATTTTTAGATTTGTGTTCTATGTGAAATGCGCAAAATATGATAAACTAATACAGATAAAGGATTTATTGGAGGGAGAAATACAAAAGCGGCAGCTTACGGAGGAACTGGTACAATTTGATTTCAATCCTATGAATACAATGTAAAGGAACAAGCGGAGGGGACAGTGAAATGGCAATCAGAAACATAAGGGAAATGGGAGAAGAGGTTCTTTTAAAGAAGTGTAAGCCTGTGACGGAGATGACGCCGCGGACCAGGGAGCTCATTGAGGATATGCTGGATACCATGTACGAATCCAACGGCGTAGGTCTGGCGGCTCCCCAGGTGGGGGTGCTCAAGCGCATTGTGGTGATCGATGTCACGGGCGAAGATCCTTATATCCTCATCAATCCCAGAATCGTGGAAACCAGCGGTGAGCAGACAGGGATGGAGGCCTGCTTAAGCGTGCCGGGCAAGACAGGACAGGTCACCAGGCCGAATTATGTCAAAGCAGTGGCGCTGGATGTGAACATGAGGGAGTTTGAGCTGGAGGGCACGGAGCTGCTGGCCCGGGCCATCTGCCATGAACTGGATCACCTGGACGGTCATCTGTATGTGGAAAAGGTGGAAGGGAACCTGCAGGATGCGGTGGAAGACGAAGAAGAGGTGTCACAATGAAGATTGTTTTTATGGGAACGCCGGATTTTGCGGCTGCAGCTTTGCGGGCACTGATTTTGGCCGGACATGAGATTACGGCGGCAGTGACGCAGCCGGATAAGCCGAAAGGGCGCAGCAAGGAGCTGATTCCCCCGCCGGTAAAGATCTGTGCTGCGGAAAACGGTATTCCGGTGCTGCAGCCGAAGCGGATCAAGAGGCCTGAGGCCATGGAGGAGCTGCGGGGATTTCCGGCGGATGTCTATGTGGTGGCGGCGTTCGGGCAGATTCTGTCTCAGGAGATTCTGGACATTCCGCCTTACGGCAGCCTGAATATCCATGCGTCCCTGCTTCCGAAATACAGAGGGGCGTCTCCCATTCAGCATGTCATCATTGACGGGGAGGAGCGGACGGGCATTACTATCATGCAGATGGACGCGGGCATTGATACCGGGGATATGCTTTATCGGAAAGAAATTCCCATTCTGCCACAGGATAACTACGAGACGCTGCACGATAAGCTGGCGGCGCTGGGAGGCCAGGCCATCGTGGAGGCTCTGGCGCTGTTAGAGCAGGGGAAACTGGAGCCCGTAAAGCAGGACGAAAGCTTCAGCTGTTATGCGCCGCTCATAGACAAGGAGATGGGAGAAATCGATTTTTCCCGGGACGTGCTGGAAATTGACCGCCGGATCCGCGGCATGACCCCATGGCCCGGCGCTTTTACCAGCTATCAGGGAAAGCAGCTGAAGATATGGCGGGCCCGGCCCTCTGTGACGGAAAATGTGTACGGACGCGTTCCGGGGGAAATCCTGCGGACCGACAAAGAAAGCGTGACTGTGGCCGCGGGGCGCGGGGCGCTGCGCATCTATGAGCTGCAGCTGGCCGGGAAGAAGCGAATGACTGCCCATGATTTTTTGCTGGGTGTGAAGATGCAGCCGGGAGAGATCCTGGGAGGTAAGTGAGGAAGCGGAAATATAGGAGGTAAGCAATATGTATTGGGATGCAACGTACCTTTTGGTAATCATCGGCATGCTCATCTGTATGGGCGCCAGCGCCATGGTGAACAGCGCTATGAGCAAGTACAGCAAAGTGCGCAATGCCAGGAGTATGACAGGGGCCGAGGCGGCCAGGCAGATTCTGAACAACGAGGGTCTGTACAATGTACAGATTGAGTGCCTGCCCTCGGACAGCGGGGACCATTACGACCCGCGCACCAACACAGTGCGCTTATCCGCAGGCAATTATAATTACGCTACCGTGACCGCGGTGGGGGTGGCGGCCCATGAGTGCGGACATGCCATTCAGCACGCAAAGGGCTATGCGCCGCTAAATATCAGGTCGGCTCTGGTGCCTGTGGTGAATATCTCCAGTAAGCTGGGAATGCCTCTTATTTTGCTGGGCGTGATCTTGAGCTGGAACCAGACCCTGATTCAGATAGGCATCTGGGCATTTGCCCTGGCTGTGGTGTTTCAGCTGGTGACGCTTCCGGTGGAGTTCAATGCCTCGGCAAGGGCGGTGGCGAAAGTAGAACAGTACGGGCTTTTGACCACGGAGGAGACAAAGGGCTGCAGAAAAGTGCTCAGCGCAGCGGCCATGACCTATGTGGCGGCAACGGCTTCTGCCGGACTGCAGCTGCTGCGGCTGATTCTGCTTTTTGGGGGCAATAACAGAAGGAGAGACTGACGGTGGGCGTAAACGCGAGGGAGCTTGTGCTGGATATGCTGCTTTCCCTGGAGCGGGAGGAAGATTATTCCCACAGACTGATCAAAGCAGTATTGGATAAATATGATTACCTGGAGAGCCGGGAGAAAGCTTTTATCAAGCGGCTGACAGAGGGGACGCTGGAGCGGGGGCTGGAGCTGGATTATTATCTCAACCACTATTCCAGCCTGCCTGTGGACAAGATGCGGCCTCTGATACGCTGCCTTATGCGCATGAGCGTGTACCAGCTTGTCTACATGGATGCCGTGCCGGACAGCGCCGTGTGCGACGAAGCCTGTAAGCTTGCCGCCAGGCGGGGCTTCGGGAAGCTGAAAGGCTTTGTGAACGGAGTGCTGCGCACGATTTCCAGAAATAAAGAGAGGCTTCCCCTGCCGGATGAAGACAGAGATCCGGTCCTATATGATTCCGTGAAATATTCTATGCCCCGGTGGCTGGTGGAGCTGTGGCGGAGAGAATACGGCAGGGAAATCACAGGGGAGATCCTGGAGGGACTGCTTCGGATTCGGCCGGTTTCACTGCGTTTTTCCCTGAATGTACCGGAGGCGGAGAGGGAGAGACTGCGCGCCCTGATGGGGGAAATGGGCATGGAAGCACAGCCAAGTCCTTATCTGCCCTGGGTGTGCCTGGTGAGAGGCGCGGAAGGGGCAGAGAATCTGCCGGGATTTCGGGAGGGAAAATGCACAGTGCAGGATATCAGCTCTGTGCTGGCAGTAAAGGCAGCGGGAATACGGGAGACGGACTTTGTGGTGGACGTCTGCGCGGCGCCGGGAGGTAAGAGCATTCTGGCCTGTGAGATGGCCGGGAAAGGAAGGGTGCTTGCAAGGGACCTGTCCGAGGAGAAGATTGCCCGTATCCGGGAGAATGGAGCCCGCATGAAGGCCGGGAACATAGAAATTCAGGCGTTTGACGGGACGCGGACGGATGAAAGTCTTCTGGGCAAAGCGGATGTGGTTCTCCTGGACGTGCCCTGCTCCGGACTGGGTGTCATGGGCAAGAAGCGGGACATCAAATACCGGATAAAGCCGGAAAATCTGGAAAGCCTCCAGGCGCTTCAGAGGCAGATTGCCAGGGCGAGCGCGGGATATGTAAAGCCGGGAGGGACGCTTCTTTACAGCACCTGTACCATTCACAGCAAAGAGAATCAGGCCATGGTGCGATTTCTGACAGAGGAGCTGGACTTTGAACCGGTATCCCTAAAAGAGGTGCTTCCGGAAAGTATCCTTGAGGGGAAGCGGCGCACGGCGCTGCGGATGCGGGAAAGCGGGACCATGCCGGCGGTGCCGCTCACAGAAGCCCAGGAGGCGGCCTGTATACAGCTTTTGCCCGGGATTCTGGAGGCAGACGGCTTTTTTATGGCAAGATTCCGGAGAAAGTCCTGACTGTGCCCGGGAATCGGGCACTGTGCCGGGGAATCGGGCACTGTGCCGGGGAATCGGGCAAGAAAGATTTATATGGGCCTGCCGGTAGATGATAGAACTGTGAAAGTGAAAGAGGAAACGGTTAAAAACGATGGAGAAAGAAACCAGGAAAGGGCTTGATGTAAAATCCATGAACCTGCGGGAACTGGAGACGGAGCTGGCGGGGGAAAAGCCTTTCAGAGCCGGGCAGATGTATGAATGGATGCATGTGAAGCTGGCCAGGAGCTTTGACGAGATGACCAATCTTCCCAAGGCTCTGCGGGAGGAGTGTAAAGAGAGATTTATCTATACTGCGCTGCGGCCGGTGCGCGTTCAGGAGTCTAAAATCGACGGCACAAAGAAGTTCCTGTTTGCATTGTCGGACGGCAGTCTGGTAGAAAGCGTTTGGATGCAGTATCGTTACGGCAACAGTGTCTGTATTTCCTCCCAGGTGGGCTGCAGGATGGGCTGTGCTTTCTGTGCTTCCGGGCTGGGGGGACTGGAACGCAATCTGACTCCCGGGGAGATGCTGGACCAGGTCTATGCCATTACATTGCTCACGGGAGAGCGGGTGAGCAATGTGGTAGTCATGGGTACCGGGGAGCCGCTGGACAATTACGATAATCTGTTAAAGTTTATCCGCATGCTTACGGAGGAGGGCGGTCTGCGCATCAGCCAGAGGAACGTGACGGTGTCCACCTGCGGCCTTGTGCCCCGGATGAAGCAGCTTGCCGGGGAGAAGCTGCAGATCACACTGGCATTGTCCTTGCATGCAACCACGGATGAGAAGCGTATGCGGCTGATGCCTATAGCAAAGCGCTATTCCATCCGGGAACTCATGGATGCCTGTTCCTATTACTTCCGGGAGACAGGCAGGCGGATCACGCTGGAGTACAGTCTGGTCAGAGGAATCAATGACTCGGAGCAGGACGCAGAGCGGCTCTGCCGCCTGGCAAAGCCGCTGCACTGTCACATCAACCTGATTCCTGTCAATCCTGTAACGGAGCGGGAGTTCGTGCAGCCGGATGTCTCCGGAATCCGTGCATTTCAAAATATACTTGAAAAAAATAAAATTAATGGTAGTATAAGAAGAGAAATGGGCCGGGACATTGACGGGGCCTGCGGACAGCTGCGCCGCAGGGAAGTGTGCACGGAAATAGAGAAGAACGGGGTATTGGAGGAAAACAGGTGTTAAAGACATTTTCCGTAACGGATATCGGCAGAAAGAGGAAAATGAATCAGGATTACGTATATTCGTCGGAGCAGCCCATAGGGCATCTGCCCAATCTGTTTCTGGTGGCGGACGGGATGGGGGGCCATAATGCGGGGGAATACGCGTCGAAAGTTACGGTGGAAACGATTGTGGAGTGCATAGCGGATTCGCCGGAGACGGATGCCGTACGGATTTTTGATACAGCGATACAGTCCGCAAATGCCCGGATACGCAAGCTTGCCTCGGTTTCGCCTCTGCTTGCGGGCATGGGGACTACTGTGGTGGCGGCCGCCTGTGAGGAAAACCGCCTTTATATTGCCAATGTGGGGGACAGCAGACTGTATGTGGCAGGCAGACAGGGGATACGCCAGATCACCAGGGATCATTCCTGGGTGGAGGAAATGGTGCTGCGGGGCGGAATCGGCAGGGAGGAAGCAAGGAACCATCCGGACAAAAATATCATTACCAGGGCAATAGGCGCCGAGGATACGGTGAGGGCAGATTTCTTTACCGTGGGCCTGGAAGAGGGAGACACCGTCCTGATGTGTACGGACGGGCTGACCAATATGCTGGAGGACGAAGAGATACGCATGATTATGAACGGAGCCCGGGATATTGTGGAGAGGGCGCAGGCGCTGGTGGAGGCGGCCAATGAGAACGGCGGAAAGGACAATATCAGTGTGATCCTGATTGAGCCTGTGGGATAACGCAGGAAACTTTTCGCATTTCATTGCCGATTATATAGATTGGAGAACGTATATGGTTAAGATTGGAATGATGATAGGAGACCGTTATGAGATACTGGAGAAAATCGGTACCGGCGGTATGTCTGATGTATACAAGGCAAAATGTCATAAGCTGAACCGTTTTGTGGCGATCAAAGTCCTGAAGCAGGAATTCAGCGAAAACGCCAATTTTGTATCGAAATTCCGTACAGAGGCCCAGGCGGCTGCCGGACTGATGCATCCCAATATTGTAAATGTATATGATGTAGGCGAGGAGGACGGTATTTACTATATCGTCATGGAGCTTGTGGAGGGCATTACCCTCAAAAAATATATCGAAAAAAAGGCCAGGCTGTCTTTCAAGGAGGCTGTCAGCATTGCCATACAAGTGAGCATGGGCATTGAGGCGGCCCATAATAATCATATCATTCACAGGGATATCAAGCCTCAGAATATCATTATTTCCAAGGACGGCAAGGTAAAGGTGACGGATTTCGGCATTGCGAAAGCCGCCACCAGCAATACCATCACCTCCAATGTGATGGGCTCTGTCCATTATACATCGCCGGAGCAGGCCAGAGGCGGGTACAGCGATGAGAAGAGCGATATTTATTCTCTTGGTATCACGATATTTGAAATGCTTACCGGGAGAGTGCCCTTTAACGGGGAGACCACGGTGGCCATTGCGATCAAGCACATTCAGGAGGAATTACCCTCTCCCAAGGAATTTGTGCCGGAGATCCCTGCCAGCGTGGAGGGAATTGTGATGAAATGCTGTCAGAAATCTCCGGATCGCAGGTACCAGAGCATGCCGGAGGTGATCGCGGATTTAAAGCAGTCCCTGATGAACCCGGAAGAGGCTATTGTGTCAAACGACCCGGACATGGAGGCGGGCACCAGACCTATTACGGACAGTGAGAGAGCGCAGATCAAGCGCCGGACCACCTATCATGACCGTCATGAGTATGAGGAAAGGGAGCAGCCCATGCGCCTGCGGGCCGAGGCGGAGCCTGTGTATGAGGACGAGGCGGAGCCGGAGGACGAGGATGATTATGACTATAATCCCAGGATGGAGAATGTGACGACCTTTCTGGCTCTGCTGGCGGGCGTGGTGATCTGTGTGATCGTGGTGATCTTGGCGGTGAAAGTCTTCGGGGACCGGGACCGGGTAATTGATAAAGAGTCCAGCAGCCCGCTGATCTCCGCCGAGGAGGAAACACCCACGCCGTCGCCTGAGATAAAATATGTGAAGATGCCCGAGGTGAAAGGGAAAGGCGTGGAGGAAGCCAGGAATGAACTCAAAGATTTAGGGATAGAGTCCGAGGTGGAGTATCAGGAATCGGATGATGTGGAAATGGGGAAAGTGATCAGTGCGGATGCGGAGGCAGGCGCTGACGTTGAGGTAGGAAGTAAGGTGAGACTGACCGCAAGCGCGGGAGCCCAGGGCGCCTTGGTGCCCTCCGTGACGGGAATGTCTTTTGATGAGGCGAAAAACAAGCTTACCGCAGAGGGCTTTACCGTGACCAGGGAAGAAGCGTCCTCTAATGATGTGGAGGAGGGAAAAGTCATCTCCCAGGTACCGGCTGCCCAGACTAAGGTGGCAAAAGGGACAAATATTACAGTCATAGTCAGCCAGGGGAAAGAGAAAGTACGCGTGCCGAATTTGTTGGGATTGACGGAAGCCGATGCCAGGGTGGAGGCGCAGGAGGCCGGGCTGCGGATTGAAAATGTGTCCTATGAGAACAGCGACGAGCAGGGAGAAGGCAAGATTTTCTATCAGAGCTATTCCAAGGGGTCCTATGTGGATCCGGATACTGCCATAGACATCAAGGTGAGCTCAGGCCCGAAACCAAACACCTATAAATGCAATGCGAGCATTCTGGCTCCCTCCGTGGAGGAAGCGCCGGACTATGCTGCGGGGACGGAAGTGGCCATTAAACTGGTCACGGACGATGGCCATACGCTTTTGGAGACAAGGACAGCCAGCTTCCCTCAGGCTGCAAACTACTATGGGCTGACCGCGTCGGCCGGTACGATTACCATGACCTATACCGTGACCATACAGGGAGAACCCGTGACGGATCCGGAGACAGGCGAGACCACAACGCCGGAGCCTGTCACAGAAGAGAGAAGCTTTACCAGGAGAATAGAATTTGTCGAGGAATAGCAGCCGGCCTGCCGATTCCGGATCTGCGGAAGCAGGCAATGGGACGGCTTTCTGACAGCCGGCTTGGAAAGGGATTATGAGGGGGAGAATTATCAAGGGAATCGCAGGCTTCTATTATGTCCGCTGCGGAGACCGGATGTATGAATGTAAGGCAAAAGGAGTGTTTCGCAAGGACAATCAAAAGCCCTTGGTGGGGGACAGGGTGGAGATGGACCTGCTGGATGAGGTCCGGGGGCTGGGCAATATCAGCCGGCTGCTGCCCAGGGAGAACGAGCTGATACGCCCGGCTGTGGCAAATGTGGACCAGGCGCTGGTGATTTTTGCCATTGTGAAGCCCGAGCCCAATTTCAATCTCCTGGACCGGTTTCTGATTATGATGGGCAGACAGGAGATAGACTGCATCATTTGCTTTAACAAGGCTGACATGGATGCGGAGGGGATTGGCAGGGAATTTCGGGAGATCTACGCCGGCTGCGGCTACCGCACATTGACTGTCAGCGCCAAAGAAAGGACGGGCATCGCTGAACTGAAAGATCTGCTCATGGGACATACCACTGCTGTGGCGGGACCCAGCGGCGTGGGGAAATCCTCCGTCATCAACTGCCTGCAGTCCGGTGTGACTATGGAGACCGGGGAGATCAGCGCAAAGATTCAGCGGGGAAAGCATACCACCAGGCATTCGGAGCTGATAGCCATCGGTGAGGACTCCTATATTCTGGATACGCCCGGTTTCAGCTCTCTGGGGCTTTTTGACCTGGAAAAAGAACAACTGGCAGATTTCTATCCTGAATTTGCGGCCCATGAGAAATACTGCCGTTTCGGCGGCTGCGCTCATATCGGGGAAAAGGACTGCGGTGTGAAAGCGGCGGTGGAGAAGGGGGCTGTAGCCGGAGTCCGGTATGAGAATTACTGCCTGTTGTATGCGGAGCTGAAAGCGCAGCCAAGACAGGGGGAGCGAGGCCGGAAGCAGGCGGGGATGAAATAAAGCGCGCCAAAGCGCGCAGGGAGGTATAAGTTTGGAAATAAATTTCCAAATATTGATTAGCATGCGCGCCGAAGCGCGCAGGGAGGTATAAAAATGAAATTAGGAATCGTAGGCCTACCAAACGTAGGAAAGAGTACATTATTCAATTCTCTGACCAAAGCAGGCGCGGAATCCGCAAACTACCCGTTCTGTACCATAGACCCCAACATTGGGATCGTTGCCGTGCCGGACGAGCGTATCAGGCTGCTGGGGGAGATGTACCGGTCCAGAAAAGTCACTCCCGCCGTGATAGAATTTGTGGACATTGCCGGCCTGGTAAAGGGCGCCTCCAAGGGCGAGGGGCTGGGGAACCAGTTTTTGAGCAATATCCGCGAGGTGGATGCCATTGTACATGTAGTGCGCTGTTTCGAAGATGGGAATGTGGTCCATGTGGACGGCAGCGTGAATCCTCTGCGGGATATCGAAACCATCAATCTGGAACTGATCTTCTCGGATCTGGAGGTGCTGGAGAGGAGGATCTCAAAGGTCTCCAAGGCCGCCAGGATGGACAAGACCTGCGCCAAGGAGCTGAGCCTCTTAGAGCGGATCAGGGAGCATCTGGAGAGCGGGAAACCGGCCAAAACCCTGGAAGTGGAGGACGAGGACGAACTGGCATTGCTTAAGGACTACAATCTGCTGACCTACAAGCCCGTCATCTATGCCGCCAATGTGGCGGAGGATGATCTGGCCGACGACGGCGCTTCCAATGAGAAAGTAGCACAAGTGCGTAAGTTCGCAGAGGAGGAGAACAGCGAGGCTTTCGTCATCTGCGCCCAGATCGAGCAGGAGATTTCCGAGCTGGACGAGGATGAGAAAGCCATGTTTCTGGAGGATTTGGGGCTTTCGGAGTCCGGCCTGGAGAAGCTGATAAAAGCCAGCTATCACATATTAGGCCTGATGAGCTTTCTGACCGCAGGGGAGGACGAGACCCGGGCATGGACCATCAAAATCGGTACCAAAGCGCCACAGGCGGCCGGCAAGATCCACTCCGATTTCGAGAGGGGCTTCATCAAGGCCGAAGTGGTGAACTATAAAGATCTGCTGGAACAGGGTTCCCTGTCTGCCGCCCGGGAAAAAGGGCTGGTAGGTATGGAGGGCAAGGAGTATGTGGTAAAGGACGGAGATGTCATCCTTTTCCGTTTCAATGTATAACTGCCAGTGAAACAGGCCATAGGGCGAGGCGGATTTTGCAGGACGCGCTGCCGTCAGGGGCGGTATGAAAGGAAATAGGAGAAAGGAAGAAAAATATGAACGCAGGCGATATTGCTTTTCCGAATCTGGGAATCTACTTAAAGGATGTGCCGAAATCTTTCAGCATATTTGGCTTCAGCATAGCTTTCTATGGCCTGATCATCGGTACCGGTGTGCTGGCCGGAATTCTGATGGCGGCGTACATGGCCAAAAAGAGCGGCCAGAATCCGGATGACTACTGGGATTTTGCCATCTATGCGGTGATTTTTTCCATCATCGGCGCCCGCATTTACTATGTGGTGTTTGCCTGGGATTATTATAAGGATAATTTGCTCAGTATCTTTAACACAAGAAACGGCGGTATGGCTATCTACGGCGCCGTGATAGCGGCTTTTATCACCTTGTTCGTCTACGGCAGGCTCAAAAAGAAGAGTCCTTTCCTCATGGGCGATACCTGTATGCCCGGGCTGATTCTGGGACAGGCAATTGGCCGCTGGGGGAATTTCATGAATCGGGAGGTGTTCGGGGAATATTATGACGGGCTTTTTTCCATGCAGCTTCCCATTGAGGCAGTGAGGGCCAGGGACATTTCGGAGAGTATAGCTGCCCACATTCCCGAGGGGGCAAATTATATTAACGTGCATCCTACTTTTCTGTACGAGAGCGTGTGGAACCTGCTGGTGCTGACCGTGATACTCTGCTACTGGAAGCACAGACGCTTTGACGGGGAGATCTGCCTGCTCTATTTGGGCGGCTATGGGCTGGGACGGTTTGTGATCGAGGGGATCCGCACAGATACGCTTTTCATTCCGGGTACCCAGGTTCCGGTATCCCAGGTGCTGGCGCTTTTGATGCTGGTCTTTGCGGTGGCAGTGGACATAGCCGTGCGGTTGAAAAAGAAAAAAGATACGATAACCTGAGAATAAAGAAAAAACAGATCTGTCTATTCCCGCTTTGGGAGAGGCAGATCTGTTTTTTTATGATCCGGGGGTCCGGACGGAACGGGCCAGACCTACCGAAAAAATATTAAGGAAAATTAAAATATCAGTTTCTCTCAAATCAATATCTATGAAAAATCAGTGCGACTAAGCACAATATCTTGTATTTTCCTCCTGAAAAAATATCTGAAAAAACAGAAATTTGCTTTTCTGTTTCAAAGCCGCACAAATTTTCGGCTTGTCAAATGACCGATAGTATATTAAAATCAATAGAGTAGTGGGATGGATATGGCATAAAAACCCAAAAAGTGGGATAAAGAACCATGATTGGGTCAAAATGTACAGTCCGGTGGCGTTTCCGGCTTTGATGGGTGGTGGTTGCTTTTGTTCATGGGCAGATACAATCATACAATCGATCCTAAGGGCAGGCTGAGCATTCCTTCAAAGTACCGGGAGATCCTGGGGGATGAATTCGTGGTGTCAAAGGGAATGGACGGCTGTCTCTTCGTGTATGCCAATGAAGACTGGAAAGTCTTTGAGGCAAAGCTGGCTTCCCTGCCCCTGATCAACAAAGAGGCGAGACAGTTCGCCAGATTCTTTCTGTCCGGTGCCCAGCCCGTGACTGTGGACAAGCAGGGGCGTATCCTGATGCCCCAGGATCTGCGGGAGTTTGCGGGACTGGAAAAGGATGTGGTGCTGGCCGGCATGGGAGGCCGCATCGAGATCTGGAGTCTGGACAGATGGAACGCAAACAATGAATCCGTGGACATCGGCGTCATATCCCAGGGCATGATGGATCTGGGGCTGACCATTTAAGCCGCCCGGAGGAAAGGATATGCCATGGAATTTGAACACTACTCTGTACTGTTGGAGGAAACCATTGAACAACTTCATATAAAGCCGGAGGGAATTTATGTGGACGGCACCTTAGGCGGCGGTGGACATGCCCTGGAAGTCTGCAAAAGGCTTGGAAGAGGACATCTCTATGGAATCGACCAGGACGGAGAGGCCATTGCCGCGGCGGGAGAACGCCTGCGGCCTTTTGCGGACAAGACCACTTTCCTGCGGGATAATTACTGTAATATGAAAGCTGCCCTTTTGGCGGAGAGTGTGGAGCATGCAGACGGTATTGTCATAGACCTGGGCGTATCCTCCTACCAGTTTGACAATCAGGAGAGAGGCTTCTCCTATCGCTTTGACGCGCCCCTTGACATGCGGATGGACCGCAGACAGGCGCTTACGGCAAAAGATATTGTCAATACCTATCCGGAGAATGAGCTCTGCCGTATCATCAGGGACTATGGGGAGGACCGCTTTGCGAAAGCAATCGCAAAGCACATAGTAAGGTTCAGGGCGGACAAGCCTGTCGAGACTACTTTCGAGCTAAATGAAATCATAAAGGGAGCGATTCCGGTGAAGATGCGGCAGAACGGACATCCCTCCAGGCAGACCTTTCAGGCCATCCGCATCGAATGCAACAGGGAGCTGGAAGTACTGAAAAGTACGCTGGATGATTTCATTGAGATACTAAATCCGGGGGGGAGACTATGCATCATCACATTCCATTCCCTGGAGGACCGCATTGTGAAAACAGCTTTCAGGAAAAATGAGAATCCCTGCACCTGCCCGCCGGAATTTCCGGTGTGCGTATGCGGGAGAGTCTCAAAGGGTACCGTGGTGACGAAGAAGCCCATAATACCGGGGGAGAGAGAACTTGCCGAGAACAGCCGTTCAAGAAGCGCAAAGCTCCGGGTGTTTGAACGGGCGTGAATACATGACATGCGGACATGTGAGAACGACAAAATATGACAAAGAAAGCAGGTAAGGATATGAGACAAAATAGAGGCAGTTACCGTAAAAATACCCGGGAAGATAACAGGAGGGCATACCTGAGAGCAGATCACGGCGAGTATATCTATGGAAATATCGTGAGGAAAATGGATCTGCCGGAGGCATGGGAGGAGGCGCCGGCGCAAAAACAGCATTTGGAGGCGCGCAAGAACAGGGAGAAAGCCAGACATATGAGTGCGGGCTATGTAATGTTTCTGGCGGCGGCTCTGTGTGCGGCATCATTCATCCTGGTAAATTACATCCAGCTGCAGTCCGAACTGACCACACTGACGAAAATCGTAGCCGATAAGGAGAGCGACTTAAACAGCTTAAAGCTTTCCAATGACGAGGACTACAACCGGATCATGAGCGGCATTGATTTAGAGGAGATCAAGCGTGTGGCCATCGGAGAACTGGGTATGACATATGCCCAGGAAGGACAGATCGTGGAATATGAAAACGAGGAAGGCGACTATATGCGCCGGGTGACGGGAAGCAGTAAATAGAGGTGCGGCGTGAAAAACGAGAATGTGAAAAAGTTTTCGATTAAAATGCAGAAAAAGCTGGTGGTTCTGTTTATCCTGCTGCTTTTGATGTTCGTCGGCCTGATGATCCGCCTGGTGCTGATTACAGGGAAAAACGAGACGGATTATCAGAAGCAGGTGCTGTCCCAGCAAAGATACACGTCCACCACCATTCCTTACAGGAGGGGGAATATACTGGACGCAAAGGGCACCAGCCTTGCCACCAGCGAAAAGGTATATAATCTGGTTATTGACGCCAAGGTCATGAATTACAGATCTCAGTATCTGGAGCCTACACTGAAAGCGCTGGGCGAGCATTTTGCCCTGGATATGACTGCCATCAGAACCTATGTCACCACCAACAAAGAGTCCTCATGGTATGTGCCCTTAAAGCAGCTGACTTTTGAGGAGATAAGCGGATTTCAGGAGGCGGCGAAAGCGGATTCCAACATACAAGGCGTCTGGTTCGAGGAAGAGTACCGCCGTATTTATCCATACGGGTCGCTGGCTTCGGATATCTTAGGGTTTTCCGACAGAGATAATGTGGGCAGATACGGACTGGAGGAATATTATAATGATGTCTTAAACGGCATCAACGGCAGAGAATATGGCTATCTCAATGACGATTTGACGCTGGAGAGGACTGTGAAGTCCGCAGTGGACGGATATGACATCCACTCCACCATTGACGCCAATCTGCAGATGATCGTGGAGAAATACTTAAAACAGTTCAATGACGAACAAAAGGATGCCTTTACCCCGGGAAACGGAGCGGAGAATGCGGCCTGCGTCATGATGGATGTAAATAGCGGAGAAGTCCTTGCCATGGCAAGCTATCCGCCCTATGACCTGAACAATGTACGGGGGACGGACCCTCTGCTTGGCACAAGGCTGCTGGAGGAGACTCTCAATGCAGCAGGCTACAGAGAGCTTCACAAGACAGACACCATCATTACGCCCGAGGTACTGGCAGGTCTGAGCGAGGATCAGCTCTATGTAAACCTGAACTATCTGTGGCAGAACTATTGCATCACCGGTACTTACGAGCCGGGATCCACGGCAAAGCCCTTTACGGTGGCGGCCGCCCTGGAGAGCGGCGCGATCACATCGGATCTGAATCTGGAATGCAACGGCGCCATGGAGATCGGAGGTCATGAGATCAAATGCCACAATGGCTCGGAGGGGTGGCTGACACTGGAACAGGCAGTGGCAAAGTCCTGTAATGTGTCCATGATGAAGATCGCGCAGGCTCTGGGAAAAGAAGAGTTCTGTGAGTTCCAGCAGATATTCAATATCGGCTTAAAGACCAATATCGATCTGGCCGGGGAGGCCAGGACAGCGGGGCTGGTCTATGTGGCGGAAAATATGGGGCCTACGGATCTGGCTACCAACAGCTTCGGCCAGAATTTTAACGTGACCATGATTGAGATGATCACGGGATTCTGCTCCCTGATCAACGGGGGATATTACTATGAACCCCATGTGGTGAACAAGATTACCAATGCCAGCGGCGCCACGGTGAAGAACATTGAGCCAAGAGTCTTAAAGCAGACCATATCGGAATCCACTTCCGAGCTGGTCAGACAGTACTGCAGAGCCGTGGTGGAATACGGAACCGGCGTGACGGCCAGGCCGGCAGGATACATGATAGGCGGCAAAACAGGCACGGCGGAGACCATAGACCCCAATACACACAAGCGCTCCGAGCGGGAGCATGTGGTATCCTTTATCGGATATGCACCGGCGGATGATCCCCAGGTGGCAATCTATGTGGTCATAGACAGAGCCAACGCGGACCGCCAGGACAATGCCAGATTCGCCACGAAGATTGTGCGCAATATTCTCACCGAGGCGCTTCCTTATCTGAACATTTTCATGACAGAAGAGGTTACGGAGGAGGAGAGGCGGGAGCTGGAGGCGCTGCAGCTGTCCATTACCAACCAATATACCCAGATCCCTGAGGGAGAGCCCCAGGGCGGAACGGAGGGCGGCCAGCCTGGAGAGGGAGACGGAACCGGAAGCAGCCAGCCGGAGGGCGGCCAGGATCCCGGGGGCGGCCAGCCAGGCACCGGGGAAGACGGAGCCGCAGGCCAGAATCCGACGCAGGGCGATACCCAGGGCGGGGAGGGCCAGACCGGAGAGCCCGCCGGCCCCGGAGAATCGGTGCCGAATCCCGATATCCCGGTGAACCCCAATCTTCCCGCCAATCCGGGCATAGAGTAAAACGGTTATCATAACCTTATGGAGACAGGAATAAAGTATAGTAACATTGATCCATGAGGCACATATGCTGACAGACAACAATAAAATATTCCACAGAAAGAAGATTCTGACGATTTTTCTTGTCTGTACCGGCATTTTTCTGGGGCTGTTTATCAGGCTGGTGTATCTGTGCGTGTGGAGAGCGGAGCATTATTCCGCAATGGCCACACAGCTCCACGAGAGGGAACGCAGCATCAAGGCCGCCAGGGGCCGTATCCTTGACCGTAACGGCACAGTGCTGGCAGACAACAGGACCGTGTGTACCATATCCGTCATCCATAACCAGGTGGAGAATCCGGAGGAGGTCATTGCGGTATTAAGCAGGGAACTGGAGCTTACGGAAGAGTATGTAAGGAAGCGTGTGGAGAAGTATTCCTCCATGGAGCGGATCAAAAGTAATGTAGACAAGGAACTGGGAGATAAGATCCGGGAATACGATCTGGCCGGAGTCAAGGTGGATGAAGATTACAAACGATATTACCCCTATGATGAGCTGGCCAGCAAGGTCTTGGGCTTTACAGGCGGCGACAATCAGGGAATCATCGGGCTGGAGGTGGTATATGACGAATATCTGCAGGGAGAGCCCGGCGAGATTCTGACCGTGACAGACGCTAAGGGCATTGAAGTGGAATCGGCGGGAGAGCGGCGGGTAGAGCCGGAGAGCGGCCTTGATCTGTGCATCAGCCTTGACCGCAACATTCAGGCCTATGCCACCCAGCTTGCCGAACAGGCCCTTGCCACCAAGGAGGCGGACAGTGTGTCCATCCTGGTGATGAATCCCCAAAACGGAGAAATCTACGCCTGCGTCAATGTGCCGGAGTTTGATCTGAACAATCCCTTTGAGCTCCCCGAGGGAACCCCTGAGAATATCAGTGAGGAGGAAGCCCAGAACATCTTAAACGGACTCTGGCGCAACGGCTGCATCAACGATACCTATGAACCGGGTTCCACATTCAAGATCATTACGGCTGCGGCAGGCCTGGAATCCGGCGTGGTGACGCCGGAAAGCAATTTCAATTGTCCGGGCTTTATCATGGTGGATGACAGACGAATCCACTGCCACAAAAGAACGGGACACGGCAGCCAGGATTTTACCCATACCATGATGAATTCCTGCAACCCGGCCCTGATCACCGTGGGACTGCGGCTGGGAGTGGATGATTATTATAACTATTTCGAGAAGTTCGGCCTGAAGAAAATGACCGGCGTGGATTTGCCGGGAGAGGCCGGAACCATTATGCACAAGAAAGAGGACATGGGAAACGTAGAGCTTGCGACAGTGGCTTTCGGCCAGTCCTTTCAGATTACGCCCATACAGCTTTTGACTACCGTATCCTCCATCATAAACGGAGGAAAGCGGATTACGCCCCATTTCGGTATCCAGACCGTGGATGCGCAGGGAAATGTGGCGGAGCGATTTACATACCCGGTATCCGAGGGCGTTGTGTCAGGGGAGACCAGCTCTACCATGCGGGGAATCCTGGAGATGGTGGTGCAGGAGGGGAGCGGCTCCAACGGCAAAGTGGAGGGGTTTCGCATCGGCGGCAAGACAGCCACCAGCCAGACGCTTCCCAGAGGCAGCGGACGCTATATTGCTTCTTTCATCGGATTTGCCCCGGCACAGGATCCTCAGGTGATCGCCATTGCAATCGTGAACAATCCCAAGGGAGTCTACTACGGCAGTCAGGTAGCTGCACCGATTGTACGACAGCTTTATGAGAATATTCTTCCCTATCTGGGCATAGAATAATATTTGTGAGAGGGATGACAAATGGGCAAGATCAGTATTACAGCAGTCATGTTTTCTTTCTTTGTAAGCGCGTTTTTGGGGCCTGTGCTGATTCCTTTCCTCAGATGGCTCAAATGCGGCCAGATGGTCAGGAGCGACGGCCCTGCCGCTCATCTGAAGAAAATGGGCACGCCCACCATGGGAGGTATATTGATTCTGTTCAGCGTCACAGCCACCTCCCTGCTGTTCATTAAGGACTATCCGAAGATAGCTCCGGTGCTGCTTTTGACAGTGGGATTCGGACTGGTAGGGCTGCTGGATGATTACATAAAAATAGTATACAGGCGCTCCATGGGGCTTTCGCCCTGGCAAAAGCTTTTGGGGCAGCTTCTGGTCACAGGTCTCTTTGTCTGGTATCTGACAAGGTACACAGATGTGAGTCTTGCCATGAGAGTGCCTTTCCTGTCCTGGCGGTACCTGGATTTTGGCATCTGGAATGTGCCTATTGCGTTTTTTGTCACCTTAGGGACGGCAAACGGGGCAAATTTCACGGACGGGCTGGATGGGCTGGCGGCAAGCGTTACTTTGATGATCGCGGTGTTCTTCTCCGTGGTGGCCATAGGCACTTCGGCGGGGATTGAACCGATTACCTGTGCGGTGGCCGGCGCGCTGATGGGATTTTTGCTTTTTAATGTACATCCGGCCGCAGTGTTCATGGGGGATACCGGGTCCCTTGCCCTGGGAGGGTTCGTCGCGGGCTGCAGCTACATGCTGCAGATGCCGCTGTACATAGTAATTATCGGTATGATCTATCTGGCGGAGGTGTGCTCCGTGATCCTGCAGGTGGGCTATTATAAGCTAAGCGGGGGAAAGCGGATCTTCCGGATGGCGCCGCTGCACCATCATTTCGAGCTTGGCGGATGGTCGGAGACGAGGATCACTGCGCTGTTCACCATCGTCACGGCTTTGATGTGTCTGGTGGCCCTGCGGGGCCTTTGACCGGTACCGGCGGCTTTTGCGTCTGTGGGGGCAGAACCGGAATAACAGCAAGAAAGGAATGGAAATGAAATCAGAAGAAAAATTCCGAGGGATAAAATTCCTTGTGGTTGGCTCAGGTGTAAGCGGAATCAGCGCCGTTGCCTGTCTGGAACATATGGGAGCCGAAGTCGTGCTTTACGACAGCAATGAAAAACTGTGCGAAAAGGATCTGAGAGCGCTGCTTCCAAAGGAAAGCAAGGCAGTCTGTGTGGCGGGAGAATGTCCGGAAGCGGTTCTGGAAGAGACACAGACTGTGGTATTAAGCCCCGGAGTGCCCACGGATATCCCGCTTGTGAACCGTCTGCGGGAGAGGGGCGCGGAAATCATAGGGGAGATCGAGCTGGGATTCTTACGGGAGAGAGGCAGAGTGGCTGCGATCACAGGCACCAACGGCAAGACCACTACCACCACCCTGGTAGGCGAGATCATGAAAGCGCATTTAGGAGCGGAAAATGTATTCGTGGTGGGCAATATCGGAGATCCCTATACCGCGGAATCCGGAAAAACCACCGCAAAATCCGTGACAGTGGGAGAGATCAGCTCTTTCCAGCTGGAGACTACAAAAAGCTTTCACCCGGCGGTATCCGCAATTTTGAACATAACGCCGGATCATCTCAATCGCCACCACACCATGGAGGCCTACATATCGGCAAAGGAGCATATTGCGGCAAAACAGACAAAAGACGATATCTGTGTCTTGAACTATGAGAATGAGTATACCAGGAGGTTCGGTGAGAGATGCCCTGCCGGAGTCGTGTATTTTTCCTCGAAGAGAGAGCTGGAGGAGGGGTATTATCTAAAAGGGGACCAGATATGCAAAAGCGGATCCGGACACAGAGAAGCGCTTTTGGACATCCACCGGGACATGCGGCTGGTGGGCCTGTGTAATGTGGAAAACGTCATGGCCGCCATTGCCATTGCCCAGGGGATGGGAGTGCCCATGAATACCATATTAGACGTTGTGAGAGACTTCAGGGCAGTGGAGCACCGCATAGAATTTGTGGCCACAAAAGGAGGCGTGGATTATTACAACGACTCCAAGGGGACCAATCCCGACGCGGCCGTCCAGGGGATCCGGGCCATGAGGAAACCGACGATTTTGATCGGCGGAGGATACGACAAGGGCAGCGACTATGACGAGTGGATCGAGAGCTTTGAGGATAAGGTGAAATGTCTGGTGCTGATCGGACAGACAAAGGAAAAGATCGCGGAATGCGCCAGAAGACATGGCTTTGAGAGAATCCGTTTTGCCGACACCTTTGAGGAATGTCTGAAGCTGTGCACGGAGCTTGCTCAGAGCGGCGATGCGGTGCTTTTGTCCCCGGCTTGTGCCAGCTGGGGAATGTTCCCGAACTATGAAGAGAGAGGACGCCTCTTTAAGGAATATGTGAATCGGTTATAGAATGGGGTGTATGGATGAGGGCACAGGCGAACCTGAAACGGAAGAAAAAAGAGCAGTCGGAATACTTTTTTGACTACAGCCTTTTGTTTATCGTATTGTTCCTGCTGGGCTTCGGGCTGGTGATGATCTATTCGGCCAGTTCCTATGAGGCATTCCAGGAGTATGAGGACACTACATTTTATATGAAGAGACAGCTGACGGCCATAGTCATCGGGATGGTGCTGATGATTATTGTGTCGAATATTCCCTACCATTTCTGGGAACGGTTTGCGCTGCTTGGATACATAGTGTCCATGGCGCTGATACCGGTGGTGTTGACCCCGCTGGGCGTGGAGTCCCACGGAGCCAGACGGTGGATCAAGATTCCCGGCATCGGATTCAACCTCCAGCCTGCGGAGGTGGCAAAGCTGTGCCTGATTCTGTTTCTGGCAGTGATGGTGTGCAAGATCGGAAAAAATGTGCGCACCATGAAAGGGTTCCTCCTCATGATCCTCCTGCCCATGCCCGTGGTGCTGGAGGTGTACCGGATCACAAAAAATCTGAGCTCGGCCATTATCATTTTGGGGATTTCCGTGCTGATGGTATTTGTGGCCAGCCCGGATTACAAAAAGTTTATTATCATGGGAGTCCTGGTGGTGGCCGCGGCAGTTTTGATAGTATTCCTGGCAGTGTCTTCCACCCAGAATGCGGCGGAGGGCGAGGAGGTAAACTTCCGTTTCGGGAGAATCGCCACATGGCTGAATCCGGAGAGCGATGCCACGGGCACGGGCTTCCAGACACTGCAGGGTCTCTACGCCATCGGAAGCGGCGGCGTCTGGGGCAAAGGATTAGGCCAGAGTATGCAGAAGCTGAATTTCCTGCCTGAAGCCCAAAACGACATGATCTTCTCCATTATCTGCGAGGAGCTGGGACTGTTCGGCGCCGTGGCCGTGCTGATCATGTTCATTATGCTGCTGTGGCGCATGATGGTGATCGCCAACAATGCCCCGGATCTGTTCGGCGCCATGCTGGTGGTGGGGGTCATGGGGCATATTGCCATACAGGCTATTTTGAATATTGCAGTGGTTACAAACAGCATCCCAAATACGGGGATATCACTCCCTTTCATCAGCTACGGAGGCTCATCGGTGATGTTTCTGCTCATTGAGATCGGGCTTGTCTTAAGCGTGGCAAGGCGGATACAGCTGAAAGAACTCTGAAAGGGCAGTTTTGCGCAGGTTCTTTGACGGTCTGCAGTGGGACAAGGTACGCTTCGGGCATTTCCCTCATAGGATAGAATATGCAATCAATGAAGCCGGACGGTGGTTTATGGATTCTATTCGTATTCAGGGCGGAATTGCCCTGCAGGGAAAGGTTCGTATACAAGGTTCTAAAAATGCCGCTTTGCCCATTCTGGCAGCTACACTGCTTTGTGAAGACAATTCTTTCATCAGGAACTGTCCTAGAATAGCGGATGTATATTCAATGGTCAGCCTCCTGAAAAGCTTAGGCTGCAGCATCCGTTGGCAGGAGACAGGCATTGCTGTGAATTCTTCCCGGGTGCACAGGGCCCAAATGCCCAGGGACGCGGTAAAAGGGATGCGTTCTTCGCTGTGTCTTTTGGGAGCATTGATCGGGAGATGCAGCGAGGTGGTCATGGAGCATCCCGGGGGATGTGTGATCGGGGAGCGTCCCATTGACCTGCATCTGGCTGCGCTTGGCCGGATGGGAGTGGAATTTGAGGAAGACGAAAGGTATCTGAAAGCGTTTTCTCACAGACTGCACGGAGCCGCTGTCAGTCTGCCTTTTCCCTCTGTGGGAGCCACGGAAAATATTATTCTGGCAGGTGTGATGGCAGACGGGGATACAGTATTGGAGGGGGCTGCCAGAGAGCCTGAAGTCTCGGCCCTGTGCGTATTTTTGCAGCAGTGCGGGGCATGGATAGAGGGAACTGGGAGCGACAGACTTATCATACACGGTGGCAGACGGCTGTATGGCACGGATTTCACGGTGCCTGCGGACAGAATTGTAGCGGGGACTTATCTGTTCGGCTGCATCGGCGCCGGAGGCAGCGTCCTTTTGGAACAGGCCCCGGAAGAGGAGATGCAGGCAGTGCTGGCCGTGGCGGTACAGATGGGGGGACGTGTATGCAGCTCGGAAGAGGGTATCTATATACAGGCCCCGGAAAGACCTAAGGCCATAGAACTGGTCACGGCGCCTTACCCGGGTTTCCCTACGGATCTTCAGTCCCTGGTGCTGGCTGTGGAGACAAAAGGAAAAGGATCCAGCCGCATTGAGGAGCGGATTTTTGAGAATCGGTTCCGGATTGTGGAGGAACTGGAAAAAATGGGGGCCTCTGTGGAGGTGAGCGATTTTAGGAGCGCGCTGGTCCACGGCGTGGAGACGCTACGGGGCGCCCGTGTGGAGGCAAAGGAACTGCGGGGCGGTGCAGCCCTGGTGGTGGCCGGACTGATGGCAGAGGGAGAGACTATTGTGTCCGGATGTCCCTATATCTATCGGGGATATGAGAATATAGGCCGGGATTTCAGAGAATTAGGAGCGCGTGTGACAAGTGTTTAGGAAAAGCAGAGTAGGCATCTGGATTTTGCTGGCCATGGTGTTTTTGGCGGCAGGCGGGACAGCAGTTTATTTGAAAGAGACATATACCGTTGAGACAGTATATGTGGAGGGAAATGTCCATTATACGGAGGAAGAAATCAAGGCCATTGTTATGAGCGGGCCTTTTGGGGACAATTCCCTCTATCTTTCCTTAAAGTACAAGAATAAGGGGATAGAGGGCATCCCCTTTGTAGATGTGGTGGATGTGGATATTCTCTCTCCGGATACGGTCAAGATCATCGTGTACGAAAAAACGCTGACAGGCTGTGTGCGGTATCTGGATACCTATATCTATTTCGACAGGGACGGATACGTGGTGGAGAGCTCGGGCCTCAGGACAGCCGGCGTGCCCCAGATCATGGGGCTGCGCTTCGACCACATGGTTACGGGGGAAAAGCTGCCCGTGGGAAATGAGGAGATCTTTGACAGTATTTTGAGCATTACGCAGCTGCTGCAGAAGTATGAGCTGGCATCGGACAAGATCTATTTCAACAAATCAGGGGCCGTAACATTGTATTTTGACCAGGTCAAGATCGCTCTGGGCAACGACAGCTCCACCCTGGAGGACAAGCTGATGCTCCTTTCGCAGCTTTTGCCCAATCTGAAAGGAAAAAAAGGTACCCTGCAGATGCAGACCTATGACGCAAACAGCGGCAAATATGTTTTCAAGCCGGAGACATGACTTCGGTTGAGGAATGTTTGGGGAATATTTGGAGTATTTTTCATAAAAAATAGTTGATTAATTTGAAAAATGATTATATGATAGTAGAAGCGGAAATGAAGAGATGGGAAAAGGAGGGTTTACCTTTGCTTGAGATTAAGACGAACGATGCTGAATCTGCTGCCAAGATTATTGTGGTCGGTGTGGGAGGCGCAGGTAATAATGCTGTAAATAGAATGATTGACGAACAGATTGACGGTGTGGACTTTATCGGAGTCAATACGGACAAGCAGGCCCTGCAGCTGTGCAAGGCTCCGAAGCTTTTGCAGATCGGGGAGAAGCTGACCAAAGGACTGGGCGCGGGAGCGAAGCCGGAGATCGGGGAGAAGGCAGCGGAGGAGAGCGCGGAAGAGATATCCGCCGCGCTGAAAGGATCGGACATGGTATTCGTCACTTGCGGCATGGGAGGCGGCACGGGAACCGGCGCGGCCCCTGTGGTGGCCAAGCTTGCAAAGGACATGGGCATCCTTACCGTGGGCGTGGTGACCAAGCCTTTTCGGTTTGAGGCCAGGACCCGCATGGTGAATGCCATTAACGGCATTGAGCGGATCAAGGAGAATGTAGATACTTTAATCGTGATTCCCAATGATAAACTCTTGCAGATCGTAGACCGGCGCACTACCATGCCGGAGGCGCTGAAAAAAGCGGATGAAGTGCTGCAGCAGGCGGTACAGGGTATTACGGACCTGATCAATCTGCCGGCTATCATCAACCTGGACTTTGCTGACATTCAGACAGTCATGAAAGACAAGGGCATCGCCCACATCGGCATCGGCGAGGGCAAGGGCGACGACAAGGCGCTGGCGGCTGTGAAGATGGCTGTGGAGAGTCCTCTGCTGGAGACTACCATCAGCGGGGCCACAGACGTTATTCTCAATGTGTCCGGGGATATCTCCCTGCCGGATGCCAGCGATGCGGCTGATTTTGTACAGAGTCTGACGGGAGAGGATGTGAATATCATCTTCGGCGCTATGTATGACGAGTCCAAGTCCGACAGCTGTACCGTCACGGTGATTGCCACCGGATTAGAGGAGGAGGGCGGTTCGTCCGCGTCTCAGTCCAGGTTCGGGACGGGCAGCATGTACAGACAGCAGAATGCCCATCTGGGAGCAGGAGGCCTCAAAGGCCTGAACACACAGTCCGCGCAGCCTGCTTCCGGCCAGGCGAATCCTGCCCAGGGTATTCAGAAGCCCGTGGACATCCGCAGTTCCGTGGAGGAGAAGACATTAAAGATTCCCGATTTCCTGCAGAGAAAATAGCGGACCGCATCGGATCAGAAAACAGATAGGATATAGGGCCTGGCGAGAGATCGCCGGGCCCTTTTTGTCGAAAAATTCTTGGGATTTCGCCCTGTGTTTGACAAATTCTTGCGTCCAATCCCTTTATAATGATTATGAAAAGGATGATGCAGATGCACTATGAGCTATATATTGACAGTGTGTTCTTTCTCAACTTTATTATGAATCTCTACCTGTTGCTTTTGGTGGACAGGAGTACCCTGCGCATTGCATCCGCCGGCAGACTGATCATGGGAGCGGCCGCGGGAGCGGTCTGCGCGCTGCTTCCGCTTCTGACGGGCGGGCCGGGGCTCCTGAAGCTTGCGGCAGGAGCCATTGCCGGGACAGCGGGAATGCTCTATATCACTTTTTCCGTGAGGGGGTTTAGAATGTTTCTAAAGCTCCTGGAGAGGCTGGCGGTCTATTCCTTTGGAATGGGCGGGGCTATGCTGTTTTTGATCAGGCTCATACCGGGCCTTAGGGGATTCCTGGGCAGTGTTCCGGGCGTTGTCGGCATGGGCGGCCTTTTTTTCCTGTTGTTTGGACGGTTCCAAAGGGAACTGCACAAAACAGACAGTCTCTGCAGAGCCGTACTGTCCCTACAGGAGAAGAAAATCCGGACAATGGCGCTGATAGATTCCGGCAACAGCCTGTTTGAGCCCATAAGCGGAAAGCCGGTCTGTGTGATAGGCAGGGAGGTATTCAGTGAATTGTGGGAGGGGACACAGGAGGGATTTCGTGTGATTCCCTATCACAGCATCGGAAAAAAGCGCGGTATCTTGCCGGGATACCTGCTTCCTGAACTGATATTGGAGGCAGGAGACATAAAATACCGTTTTGCCGATGTGTATGTGGCTGTCAGTGAAGAAAAGATTTCGGCTGAGGACAGTGCGGATGCAGAGCCAGTGAATATGATAATTAATCCCAGACTCTTTGCAGAGGACAAAAAAGGGAGCCGTCGGAGGCGGCAGAATGAGAGGCGTTATGATACTGAAGGTTATGATACCGGGAAAGATGCAGTTCAAGATGATTCACAGGGATAAGCTGTTCCTGCGGAAGGAGGGCGATATCCATTACATAGGCGGAGCCGAGGTACTGCCGCCGCCTTTGGAGCTGGAAAAGGAGAGCCAGGTGATAAACGACCTGGGCACGGAATATGACGATGAGGCCAAGGCCATACTGATTGAACACAACCTGCGTCTGGTGGTGTACATAGCAAAGAAATTCGATAATACCGGTGTGGGGGTGGAGGACCTGATATCCATCGGAACCATCGGCCTGATCAAGTCCATCAATACTTTCAAGCCGGACAAGAATATCAAGCTGGCCACCTATGCCTCCAGATGTATTGAGAATGAGATATTGATGTACCTGCGCAGGAACAACAAGACCAGGCTGGAAGTCTCTATCGACGAGCCCCTGAACGTGGACTGGGACGGAAACGAGCTGCTTTTGTCGGATATTCTGGGGACGGATGAGGACGTGATCTACCGGGACATTGAGAACGAGGCAGAGCGCAAGATACTTATGGGAGCTATCAGCAAGCTCTCCGAGCGTGAGAAGAGGATCATCAAGCTGCGGTTCGGGCTGGGCACCAGGGACGGACAGGAGATGACCCAGAAAGAGGTGGCGTCTCTTCTCGGCATCTCCCAGTCCTACATATCCAGGCTGGAAAAGAAAATCATGCGCCAGCTAAAAAAAGAGATGAGCAATCATATTTAGACTATGCAAAAAGGGAAAAATAGGGTAGAATAAATATAGAACGCAAGAGAGCCGGAAATTTGGCCAAAGCACATAGAAATCGGGTATAAAAACGTTGATACAACGAGATGATATATTATCGATGGAATATTTGAAGAAGACGGAGTTTACGGGCTGCCACCAGGGCATGCGCTACCGTCTGGAGGGCGTCACGGACAGCGCGGGGGAGAAGAAGCTGCGCTGTACGGTATGGCCGGAGCCTTTCGCATTTTTTAAGACACCTGACGAGAAAAAGGAAGCTGCCGAGTTTCCTTTTGGGGAGGACGGCGTGGCAGAGGCCATCTGCTGGATGAACGAAATGCTTTCCGGAAAAAAGGAAAACCGGGAATAACAGCCGGACTTTCCGCGAGAATCTGCGGAGAAAACGAAATGCTTGCATATATATATCGGGACATTATGTCCATGGTAAGGTTCTTGCCTTATGGTCTTGCCATGGGGCTTTTATTGGCCGCACTTTTTTTAGGGACAGTGAACAGTATCAGAAAGCGCAGAGGAACCGCGCCTGTACCGAAACTGCCCGTAGCTGCTTTTGTGATCTATCTTTCCCTGATGATCATTATCACTTTTCTGTCCAGAGAGAGCGGCGGGAGCGAGGGATTTGACCTGGAACTGTTCTCTACCTGGGGAATCAACGACAGGAACAATGCCTTTGTAATTGAGAATATACTGCTCTTCGTGCCCTATGGCTTTCTGGCCCCGGCGGCTTTTCGCAGGTACAGGCATTTCCTGCGCTGCCTGGCGCTGGGAGCCATGACAAGCCTGTGCATCGAGACCATGCAGCTTATCACGGGGCGGGGGATTTTTCAGATAGACGATATCCTTACCAATACGCTGGGCGCAGTCATAGGTTTTCTGGCGTATTGGGGCTTTATGTTGCTTTTTGCAGGGAAACGGAGAAGACACACTCGTGGTAATGCTTCCTGACCAGGCCCCGGGTCCGCCTTTCACTCCAGCATCTTTTTCAGTTCGTCCACAAAGGTGTTCACATCCTTGAACTCCCGATAGACTGAGGCAAAGCGTACGTAAGCCACAGCGTCCAGATCCTTTAGCTTGTTCATTAAAAGCTCGCCGATGACCTGGCTGGAGATTTCCTTTTCCTCCCGGCTGAAAAGGTCATTTTCCACCGAGTCCACCAGCCTTGTGATCTCCTGGGCGCTCACCGGCCTCTTGTGGCAGGCGCGCAGCAGTCCGCCCTCTATCTTGGAACGGTCGTAAGTCTCCCGGTTATCATCCTTTTTAATGATGATCAGGGGGATGGTTTCAATTTTCTCATAGGTGGTAAAACGCTTTCCGCACTCATCGCAGGCCCGCCTGCGCCGGATGGAGTTGTTCTCCTCCGCGGGACGCGAATCGATCACTCTTGTGTTCTCGTGATTGCAATAAGGACATTTCATGATGATACCCCCTTTATGTCACTGGGCGCTTTGGCGCGCATAGCGATTCACAGCCATTTCTGACAGCGCAGGGCGAAAGCCCTGCGCAACCTTTTACCTTATCCTAAACGTACCATATTCAGCAGTGAATGTCAACGAGAATAATGTCCGGCCCGATCTGTCTGATATCCTTAAAGGGAATCACGATGTTAGGATCGCAGTTTATGAATCCAAGCAGCCTGTTTCCCCCCGGCACCATGATTTTGCAGATACAGCCGCTGCAGGGGTCGAACTCCAGGTCGCATACCCTGCCCAGCTTTTTGCAGTTATTGATGTTGATCACGTCCTTGCTCTTAAGTTCCGAATAAAGCATGGAAATCCCTCCTTTTAAAATCGCCGCGCGACGGCGCTAAATTGGCTTATTATACTGATATGCGGCATAGGGGAATAAATTTCGCTTTCTCATACGCTCCGGGAATATTTTTGTGTCTGGGGTACATACTACCACTATAATCCAACGCGCCGCAAGGCGCAGAAATGAGGAAGGAAATGACACAGGGAAAAGTGGAAATCTGCGGGGTGAACACATCCAAGCTCCCGTTGCTGAAAGCGGAGGAAAAGGAAGCTCTCTTCCAGCAGATCGAGGCCGGCGATGAGAGAGCCAGGGAGGCCTATATCGAAGGGAATCTGCGGCTGGTCCTAAGCGTCATCAAGCGATTCTCATCCAGCAATGAAAATGTGGACGACCTGTTCCAGATAGGCTGCATCGGCCTGATCAAGGCCATCGATAATTTCGACACCTCCCTGAACGTAAAGTTCTCTACCTACGCAGTGCCTATGATCATCGGCGAAATTCGGCGTTTCCTCCGGGACAACAGCGCTATGCGCGTGTCCCGCTCTCTGAAGGACACCGCCTATAAGGCCATTTATGCCAGAGACAATCTCACCAGAAAAAATCTGAAAGAGCCCTCCATTGAGGAAATTGCCACGGAGATAGGCATTGCCAAGGAGGACATCGCCTATGCGCTGGATGCCATTCAGAATCCCATGAGCCTTTACGAGCCCATTTTGACGGACGGCGGCGATACCCTCTATGTGATGGACCAGATCAGCGACAAGAAGAACAAGGAAGAGAACTGGGTGGAGCATCTCTCCTTAAGCGAAGCCATGAAGCGTCTCAATGCCAGGGAGCATGAGATCATCTCCCTGCGCTTCTTCGAGGGCAAGACCCAGATGGAGGTGGCGGAAGCCATCGGCATCTCCCAGGCCCAGGTGTCCCGGCTGGAGAAGAATGCCCTGCGCGCCATGCGAAGTTACCTCACCGAGTAAAGCCGGGCACCCCGTTCCCGGCCGCTTCCATGAGGGAAGAATGCCCCGGACCGGATTCCGAACCCGCCTGACTTATCCGTTCAAATGCCGGTGTATACCCGTTTACGCCATCAGGCCACCTTTCTTTTTTAAAAAACGATTCAGACACAGGAGGTAAAGCACGGCCAGGGTCAGCTGTCCGGCTAAAAGCCCCCACAAAAATCCCCTGACACCCACCCGCGGCACGGCCAGGAAGATAAAGGCCAGGCGGATCAACAGGCAGATTACATTCATCACAAAGGTATGCCCCGCCAGCCCCAGCCCCTGGAGGATGCTGGAGAGAGTGGTATCCAGGTAGAGGAAAGGGCAGATGAAGCCCAGGGTGGTGATAAAATAGCCTGCCAGAGGGCTGTTAAAGAGTGCGGTGCCGGCCCAGTTGCCAAACAGGACGAACACCCCCAGGCATCCAAAGCCCATGAGGCCGCAGTATTTCACGGTGCGCACCGTGGCGTCCCGGACCGCTTTCATGTTGCCCAGGGCATAATTTTCCGAGATAATGGGCAGCAGCAGCACGGCTACGGAGCCGGTGAGGGCATTGGGAAAGTAGATAAAGGGCATTGCCATGCCGGTGAACACGCCGTAGACGCTTAAGGAGGTGGCGGCATCGTAGCCGTAGAGGCGCAGTCTGGAGGGAATGGATACGGCTTCCACGCTCTGCAAAAGGTTCAGCACGATGCGGTTGGCGGTAAGGGGCAGAGCCATGGCCAAAAGCTTCCCACAGAGCACAGGGGTGGAACCCGGCCGGGAGCCGCTTGCAGAGCGGCGCAGATCCCCCCCGGAAAGGGGGGCTTTGTTCGCGGCACGGGAGGGACTTCTCCCGGGGAGGATGGCGGCAATGGTAAGCAGCATGGATGCCAGCTCTCCCACCGTAAGCCCCAGTACCGCCACGCCGATGGAGGGCACATGCCCCGCAGCCAGGATGCGGGAGGAAACTATGTATACACAGCCCACGCGGACAAGTTGCTCCAGAAGCTGTGCTCCGGCCGGAATTCCGGCCTTTTTTATACCGTAGAAATAGCCGTTGATGCAGGAATGCACCGCGCTCAAGGGCACGGAAAAGGACAGGATGCGAAGCAAGGCGGCTGTGCGCGGCTCCTGCAGGAAGCTTACGGCGATGGTGTCTGCAAAAAAGAACAGTACTGCATTGCACAACAGGGAAAGGGGCAGGGAAATACCAAGCCCCAATACAAGAGGGCGGCGGGAGGGCGCCTCCTTGGTGGCCGCCTGCTCCGCCACCAGCTTGGAGATGGCGGTCTGATACCCGGCGGCAGTCAGGGAAAAGGACAGAGACAGAACAGGGCCGAGCAACTGATAGATGCCCATGCCCTCCTCCCCGAACAGCCGGGACAGATAGATGCGGTACAAAAAGCCTATGAGACGGGTTGCAATGCCGGTGGCGGTAAGGATGAAAGTGCCGACGATTAAGGGATGACGTTGCTTTGCGTTCATAATAACAGGAGGAAACTTTCGTTTTTCCCATTATATTCCGATTGAACAGTTGACAGAACAGAAAGGCGGTGATATACTGGACCTATAAACCTAGTGGATAGGTATGAAATAAAGCACAGGCCCTGCTGCCAAAGGCGCGTTAAGCATCCGGGCGATTTATGCAGGGCGAAAAACGGAGAGGAAAAATGATATATCTGGATAATGCAGCCACTACAAGGACGGCCCCTGAGGTATTGGAGGCCATGCTACCGTATTTTACGGAAATCTACGGCAATCCCAGCGCCATCTATTCCCTGGGCTCTGCCGGGAAAAAGGCGATTGGCGAGGCCAGGAGGACCATCGCCGCAGCCCTGGGCGCCCGGCAGGAAGAAATCTACTTCACGGCAGGCGGAACCGAGGCGGACAACTGGGCCATTAAGGCAGCGGCGGAGAGCTGCAGCGGAAAGGGGAAGCACATCATCACCACCAAGATAGAGCATCACGCGGTCCTGCATACCTGTGAATACCTGGAAAAAAGAGGGTACCGGGTAACCTATCTGGACGTAGACAGAGACGGCCTGGTGGATCCCCAGGCCCTTAAGGCGTCTATCCGGCCCGACACCATTCTGATCAGCGTCATGTTTGCCAACAATGAGATCGGCACCATCGAACCGATCAGGGAGATCGGCGCCATTGCCAGGGAGCATGGTATCCTGTTCCATACGGACGCTGTGCAGGCTTTCGGGCAGATTCCTATTCATGTGGAGGAGCTGAACATTGACATGCTCAGCGCCAGCGCCCATAAGCTGAACGGCCCCAAGGGCATCGGAATGCTCTATATCCGCTCGAACGCGAAAATCCCCTCCCTGATACACGGCGGAGCCCAGGAGAGAAACAAAAGGGCCGGCACGGAGAATGTTCCGGGTATCGTGGGCTTCGCCGCCGCCGTTTCCAGGGCGCAGCGCATGATGGAGGAGAAAGGCCGGAAAGAAAGAGAGCTTCGGGATTATCTGATCGGGCGGATTGAGAGGGAGATTCCCTACTGCCGCTTAAACGGCCATCGGGACAAACGTCTCCCCGGCAACGTGAACATTTCTTTTCAATTTATAGAGGGGGAATCCCTGCTGATCATGCTGGACATGAGGGGCGTATGCGCTTCCAGCGGTTCCGCCTGTACATCCGGTTCGCTGGATCCCTCCCATGTATTGCTGGCAACAGGGCTGAGACATGAGGAGGCTCACGGGTCGCTGCGCATGACCCTCTCCGAAGAGAATACGAAAGAAGAGCTGGACGAAGTGGTGGGGCATTTAAAGGAGATTGTACAGAGACTTAGGGATATGTCGCCCCTGTATGAGGACTTTGTAAAATCTCCAAAAGAGCAGTATAACCGCTGAATCGGCTCCGACAGGATACAAAGGGAGCAGGGGGGAATCCGGCGATTTGGAAATTGTATATTAGCGGCAGCACAGGAGGAGATATGTACAGCGAAAAAGTAATGGATCATTTTCAGAATCCCAGAAACATGGGGGAGATAGAGGACGCCGGCGGCGTGGGGACTGTGGGAAACGCCAAATGCGGGGATATTATGCGGATATATCTGGACGTGGATGATAATGGGATTATCCGGGAGGCGAAGTTCAAAACATTCGGCTGCGGGGCAGCCGTGGCCACCAGCTCCATGGCTACGGAGCTGGTGAAAGGTAAGAGCATACAGGAAGCCCTGCAGGTGACCAACAAGGCGGTGATGGAGGCTTTGGACGGGCTCCCTGCGGTGAAAGTGCACTGTTCCCTACTGGCGGAGGAGGCCATTCATGCCGCTCTCTGGGACTATGCACAGAAGAAAGGAATTGTCATCCAGGGTCTGAAAGAACCCAAAGCCGATATTCATGAGGAGGAAGAGGCCGGCTGAAAACAAATCTTACCCAATATCTGGACAAGTCCCTGCAATTCTGATACAATCATACTGTCTCGCGGCAGCGGGCAGGAAAACTGCCAGGGGACATCATTTATGTAAAGGAATGGGGAAGATTTGATGGAGTCCAAAAAAACAGATCAGAGCAGAATCCGCAATTTCTGCATCGTAGCGCATATAGACCACGGCAAATCCACCTTGGCCGACCGCATTATTGAACATACGGGCCTGCTGACCAGCAGGGAGATGCAGGCCCAGGTGCTGGACAACATGGACCTGGAGCGGGAGAGGGGCATCACCATCAAGGCTCAGGCCGTGCGAACCGTGTACAGGGCCCGGGACGGGGAGGAGTATATCCTGAACCTGATAGACACTCCCGGCCATGTGGATTTCAACTATGAGGTCAGCCGCTCCCTGGCGGCCTGCGACGGCGCCATTCTCGTGGTGGACGCGGCACAGGGGATTGAGGCCCAGACGCTGGCCAATGTATATCTGGCTCTGGACCACGACCTGGACGTGATTCCGGTGATCAATAAGATTGATCTGCCCAGCGCCGAGCCGGAGCGGGTCATAGACGAGATTGAGGACGTAATAGGGCTGGAGGCCCGGGACGCTCCTCTCATATCCGCGAAAAACGGCATCGGCATTGAGGACGTGCTGGAGCAGATTGTGAAGAAGATACCCGCCCCCAAGGGGAATCCGGACAGCCCGTTACAGGCGCTGATTTTTGACTCCCTATATGATTCCTACAAGGGAGTGATCATTTTCTGCAGAATTATGGAGGGAAGCGTTCGGAAAGGAACAAAAATTCGCATGATGGCCACCGGCGCCAAGGAGGAGGTCGTGGAGGTAGGGGTCTTCGGCGCGGGCCGGTTCATCCCCTGCGAAGAGCTTTCGGCGGGTATGGTGGGCTATATCACGGCCTCTATCAAAAACGTGAAAGACACGGCAGTCGGCGATACCGTCACGGACGATGACAATCCCTGTAAGGAGCCCCTGCCCGGCTATAAAAAGGTGCAGTCCATGGTATACTGCGGCTTCTACCCGGCGGACGGGGCAAAGTATCCGGATCTGCGGGACGCGCTGGAGAAGCTCCGGCTCAACGATGCGGCCCTGCAGTATGAGCCGGAGACCTCAGTGGCGCTGGGATTCGGCTTCCGCTGCGGCTTCCTGGGGCTGCTGCATCTGGAGGTGATCCAGGAGCGCCTGGAGAGGGAGTACAACCTGGACCTGGTGGCCACTGCCCCCGGGGTGGTATACAAGGTATTCAAGACTAATGGAGAGATGATCGAACTGACCAACCCCTCCAATCTCCCGGACCCCTCCGTAATCGAACATATGGAGGAGCCCGTGGTCAGCGCGGAAATCATGGTGACCAGCGAGTTCATCGGCTCCATTATGGAGCTGTGCCAGGAGAGGCGGGGACGGTACCTGGGCATGGAGTACATCGAGGCCAGCCGGGCGCTGCTTAAGTATGAGCTTCCGCTGAATGAGATCATATACGACTTTTTCGACGCGTTAAAGTCCAGGTCAAAAGGCTATGCCTCCTTTGATTATGACATCAAGGGCTATGAGCCATCCAAGCTGGTGAAACTGGATATTTTGATAAACAAAGAAGAAGTAGACGCTCTTTCGTTTATCGTCCATGCGGATTCAGCCTATGAGAGAGGCCGGAGGATGTGCGAGAAGCTGAAAGAGGAGATTCCCAGGCATCTGTTCGAAATTCCCATCCAGGCGGCCATAGGCGGCAAGGTCATCGCCAGGGAGACCGTGAAAGCCATGCGCAAGGACGTGCTGGCCAAATGCTACGGCGGAGACATCACCCGTAAGAAAAAGCTCCTGGAGAAACAGAAAGAGGGCAAGAAGCGCATGCGCCAGATCGGCAATGTGGAGATCCCCCAGAAAGCATTCCTGAGCGTGCTGAAGCTGGATGACGATTGAGTGCGGACGCAAAATGCTGTGGGAGACTGATGCATGAAAACGGCCATGCGGGATAGTAATGGGATAACGATATGAAAGATACGGGGAAAAAGACAAAACCAAAAGAACTGGAACTATATTTCCACATTCCATTTTGTATCAGAAAATGTTTCTACTGTGATTTCCTCTCTGCCCCGGCAGACCGGGAGACTATCGGAATGTATATGGAAGCGCTTCTCGCCGAGACGGAGGGAAGCGCTCTTTCCTATGCGGATTACAGGGTTCCCACCGTGTTCATCGGCGGCGGCACGCCCTCTGTGGCTGCGGCACAGGACATAGAGCGGCTGTTAATGTCCGCGGCAAGGCACTACCGGCTGGACGGAGACGCGGAGATTACCATGGAGGTCAATCCGGGCACTGTCTGCAGAGAGGCCCTGGCCCGCTTTTTGACAGCAGGGGTTAACCGTCTGAGCATCGGTCTGCAGTCCGCCGATGACAGGGAACTTGCCGCCATCGGAAGAATCCATACTTGGCAGCAGTTCCTGGACACTTACAGGGAGGCCAGGGAAGCGGGCTTTCGGAATATCAATGTGGACATCATGAGCGCGCTTCCGGGGCAGACCCCTGCCGGATACAGACGGACACTGGAGCAGGTTCTTTCTTTGGAGCCGCCGCCGGAGCATATCTCCGCGTACAGTCTGATACTGGAGGAGGGAACTCCGCTTTTTGCCAGATACGAAAAGGGCAGTCTGGACATACCCGATGAGGACACGGACAGGGAGATGTATCAGATGACGAAAAAAATCCTGGAACAAAGAGGATACAGGCGCTATGAGATATCCAATTATGCCAGGGAGGGCTTTGAATGCCGCCACAATTGCGGTTACTGGCGCAGGAGAAACTACGTAGGTCTGGGATTGGGTGCAGCCTCGCTGGTGGACAATGTCCGCTTCCGGAACGGGGCGGACCTGCAGGCTTATCTGGCCAGTCCTCTGGGCTGCCGGGAGGAGGAGCAGATTTTAAGCCCCGGGGAGCAGATGGAGGAGTTCATGTTCCTGGGGCTGCGCATGACTGATGGAATCAATTGCGGAGAATTCAGGCGGCTGTTCGGCCGGAGCATAGAGGAGGTTTACGGGGATATAGTCAATAAAAACATCAGGGACGGCCTGCTGGAGATTTTGGACGGCCTGTCTGCGAAACGATGGATGCAGCAGATCCGGCCCGGGAAAAGGCTGGCGCTGACGGAGAGGGGACTGGATCTGAGCAATTATGTGATGGCGCAGTTTTTGCTGTAGGAGGACCGTCGTGAAAAATCGCCTCTTTCTGACAGGAACCATGGACGAAACCGCCACATAAAATATGGTAAGAGTAATCCATGGGGGTTGGCTTGGAGACTTTTCAGAAACCATTGACTCAGGAGGAGGAGGCCGAGTATATCCGACTGCTGCGGCATGGTTCCCCTGAGGAGGCCGGGCAGGCGCAGAAGATTCTGGTGGAGAGGAATCTGCGCCTGGTGGTTCATATTGCAAAAAAATACCAGAACACGGACGAGGATATAGAGGATTTCATTTCCATTGGCTGTATCGGGCTAATCAAGGCCATCAAAACCTTTGACGACAAAAAGGGACGGCTTGCCACCTACGCCTGCAGATGCATAGAGAACGAGCTTTTGATGTTCCTGCGCGGGAAGAAGAAATCCTCCAGGGAGGTATCTCTCTATGAACCAATCGGACAGGACAAAGAGGGGAACGAAATTCATCTGGTGGACGTGATCGAACAGAACCAGCCGGATGTTGTGGAGAGCATGGAACTTTCCGGAAATATCAGGCGACTGTTCCTTCTGATGGACGCCAGCCTGACCCAGAGGGAGAGACAGATCCTGATCATGCGCTATGGCCTGTACGGGAATCGGGAAGTAACCCAGAGCGAGATCGGCGCGAGGCTGGGGATATCGCGGAGCTACCCATCTGTTATTATAGGGATAAAGTTAGGAAAACCATTAAATGGTCTACGGCTTTATCCCTATTTTTATCCCCTATTTATCCACCCCAAACTACCCAAACACATCTTACTACAAAATACCGTTATGGTATACCGTTATGTCTGGAAAAACGGATTTCCGCGCACCAGACGAGCCTGTCCTGTACGACAGCGGGGCCGGCGTCATTATCGCCTGTGGGCTCTTGGAAACTGCAGAGCATGTCCCCTCTTTGGAACAACAGATGTACCGCAATGCCGATCTGCGTATCTTGCAGGCGTGCGAAGAAAGGTTCGCAGACTGGAATCTTGACAGCGATGGTATCCTGTTTGGCGGTGGCATGATGTATCACAAAGACAAACTGGCTGGGCAGGCATATATTTACAACGACTATTTGCTGCTGGAGGCTATCCTTAGGCTGCTTGGGAAACATTTACGACTTTCTTAAAGAAAGCTTTGGTATACTGCAAAACCAGCCCGCTATGACCAACTGATTGACTGTGGGTTTCACTGGGAAGAGTGGCCGGAGCCGGGAAGCAGCCTTCCGGCAGGAGCGCTGAGGGGATTCCTGGCACCTGATGTGGAGGCAATATCTACAGGCATTTCCAGTCTGGTGTCACAGAGAGGAACGGGTGCTCTTAATCTGTGACGAGGCATATCTGATGATTGACCAGAAAGTGCCCCAGTCCCTTGTATATCTCAGAAACGTGATGAAGCGGGCGAGGAAATATGAGGGCGCGTTGGCTATCATTTCCCACAGCATTGTGGACCTCCCATTCATCGTCCACCTGTTGTCCAGTCCTATCTCCATGTTTGTGGGGTGGGTGCTGGGAGACGGTGCGGTTGAAGCCATTGAGTCTTTCCAGCAGGAATACGGTTATAACCAGAATATTGGCATTTATGACACAGACTATATCAATGGGAGCGGTCAGTCCTATGAGGGCGTAGTATTCACGGATGGCGGCATGGAAGTCATGTACTACAGCCAGATGGACAAGCGGTGGGCAGACGTGATGTACGGTACATCCAGCACCATCGGCCAGGGTGGGTGCGGGCCTACTTCCATGGCGATTGTGGTCTCCACCCTGACAGGAGAGACCCATGACCCTGTGGAACTGGCTCAGTGGTCTGTAGCAAACGGACACCGCTGCGAGGGCAACGGCTCCTACCACAGCCTGATTCCGGCAGCGGCAGCCGCCTATGGGCTGTCCTGCGAGAAGAACCTGGATGCCCAGGGGATTGTGGATGCCCTCTCTTCCGGAAAGCTGGTGGTGGCAATCATGAGCAAGGGGCATTTCACCAGAGGTGGGCATTTCATTGTCCTGCGGGGCGTGACCAGAGAGGGGAAAATTCTGGTGGCAGACCCGGCAAGCTTTGGCAGGAGCCAACAGGAATGGGACTTATCCATTATCATGGACGAATCCAACAAGGCGGCGGATTCCGGCGGCCCTTACTGGGCAATCGGCAGATGACAGGAGGCAGCAGAATATGATTTTATATTTATCATTCACCCAGCATACCAATCTGCTGGACTTTACCGGCTTCTATGAGCCGGACAGCGAGATGCCCATCAAGAAGATGGTGGGGAATTTCGTCCTGAAACAGTTCGTGGTCTACGATATGCGCAGCTTTGCCCATTTTACGGATGTGGTGCTTGACCGTCCCGCTTTCGGGGATACAGACGAGGAATTTGCTCAGGCCATCGAGGAATTCCTCACCATGTACTCCGCAAGGGTGACGGTCATCTGCGAGGGGCTTACACGAGCCGACCCTCTGTTCCAGTCCTTGCTTGACAGCGGCGTGGGGAATATCGTGTGCGATACGGAGATTGGGGAGATTCAGCAGGAAATCAAGGAGTGCCTCAGCGACCAGGGCATGACACGGTATGCGGCGAAAGAAAGGCCGACCAGAGCGGGATGGCAGGAGCATTACCGCTTTGACTGCAGGAATGTGGTGGTGGCAGTGGCCGGTGCCCAGTCCAGAATAGGAACCACTACAGCAGCCATAGGGCTGAGTGCTTGGCTGGCCCGTGTAGGTGCGTCCGTGTGCTATGTTGAGAATCATACTGACGGCCATCTGGCGGCTCTGGCTCGTGGATATGAAATGGAGGTGGAAGCGGGCGGATGGCAGTTTGAAAGGGTACACTACCGGAGTTCAGAACCGAAAGAGGATGTGAACTTTGTAGTGTATGATCTGGGGAGCAATCTTGCAGGGAAGCGGGAATTGCTGGAAAGGGCGGATATTAGGCTGCTGGTATGCGGCACGAAGCCTTATGAACTGGGGTACACTGTCCGCCTGCAGACATCTTTTGTAGGAGTCCATGCCTATCTTCTTTGTCCGTTTGTAGCGGAGGGGATGAAAGATGACCTGGCG